>CAAGKR010268885.1_pt1 | contig 17651 bp, 14 predicted proteins | sample 2556971 | NCBI WGS metagenome assembly CAAGKR01 (sample SAMEA5207829, study PRJEB30636) | soil metagenome | biome: forest; feature: boreal; material: soil | place: USA | collected 2011-09 | depth 1 m | reverse complement strand
TAAAGCTTTCCGATCGCCGCTACGAAAACGTTGTTCGGATTCTTCGGATCGATCGCGATCTTGCCGATGTGGTGCGTCTCGTCGAGCCCGAGGTGTGTCCACGTCCGGCCGGCATCGATCGACTTGTAGACACCGTTCCCGAACCCTACAGAATCGCGGAGCGTTGACTCGCCGCTCCCCACGTAAATCGTGTTCGGCTCGGAAGGTGCCACCGAGATCGCGCCAATCGAAGCGGTCGGCTGTGAATCGAAGATTGGCGTCCACACGCGTCCACCGTCGATCGTCTTCCAGACGCCGCCGTTGACCGCGCCGAAATAGAATTCGTTCGGCCGTCCTGGAACTCCCGTCGCGGCCGCCACTCGTCCGCCGCGAAATGGGCCGAGCATGCGCCAGCGCAGTCCCGAGTAGAGATCCGTCGGTACGGGCGCGGTGAGAATACCCCGATTGAGATCTTCCGGATCGAGCGAATGCGCGAGCTCGCCTCGAAACAGATCCCGGAGGCGTGGATTGACGACAGAGAAAGCAAGTCCGTATTGGCCGGCGCGAACAAGGAAGTCGCGCCGGGAAAAGTCTGGCTCTTCCGTCACTGCCCGCCCTTTCCTACACCTTCCCATGCCTGGCGGTTGATCAGAACAATCGGCTGAAGCTTCTTCGTGCCGAGCTCCGCGTTCAGCGAGGCCAAATCCTTGGCCGACCACACGTCGAACGCCGCGACGACATCGGACAGCTCGTGGCCGATCGCGGCGGTGCGATCGAGCTGCATCTGCGACGGTTTGCCGTCGTAGAACACGACGGCTCCGTACAAGTCGGTGAGATTCTCGCGGAGTCTCTCCTCGCCGGTGATCATGCCGCCTTCCTTGGTGGCGACGATCTTCTTGCGCAGCACATCGGCGCTCGCCGACGCTCCGCGAAGCCGCGCGGCCAGCGGATCACCAGCGGGGAGCTTCGACGCCCGGTCCTCGAGCGTGGCGCGAACGCCATTGATCCGCTCGACCGCGAATGACATGTCGCCGAGCATCGACACCAGCCTTTTGGCGAGCGCGAACTGCGCCTGGCGATCCGCGAGCGTGTGCTTTGCCCGTGGATCGGGCACGAGCTGGAGAGGCGTCGTGTAAACCTTGTTGTCCTTCGTCATCTTGACGGTGTAGGTGCCGGGCAGAACGCGCGGACCATAGGCGGCGCTGAAGGCCGCGCTCGCCGCCGGTGGAACGCGGGGCGGCGGCAGGCGCATCGACCACGTCACTCTGCTCAAGCCGCGTCTCTTCGTGCTCGGCACCGTTCCCACTACGTGACCAGCCGCGTCGAGCACTTCTATCTTCATGTCGCCGAAGATGTGGCGCTTCTTCAGATAGTAGGTGATCACCGCCGCGTCGGGAGAGTTGTTGCCGGTGAACGACGCGTCACCGTTCACCCAGCCGCCAAAAGCGGGAATCTTCAGCACGGTCGGACGCGCCCGCACGAAAACGACATCGCTCGCCAGAGTCGTGGGTGTGAGCGCTCGCAGCGGCGTGATGTCGTCAATTATCCAGATGCCGCGCCCGTGCGTGGCGATGACCAGATCGTTGTCACGGGGATGAATCGCCAGATCGCGCACGGCGACGGCCGGGAAATCGCCACCCTTGTACCGCGACCACTGCGCGCCGCCGTCGAGCGAGACCCACAGCCCGAACTCGGTGCCGAGGAAGAGAAGATTCGGGTTGACGAGGTCTTCCTTGATTACGTGCGCGTATCCACGCACCGGACTTCCCGGCGCAACGAGAGACGTCCACGTCTTTCCGTAATCAGTCGACTTGTACGCGTACGGACGCATGTCGCCGAAGGTGTGCAGGTCGAAGGTCGCATAGATGGTTCCTTCATTGAAGTGGCCCGCGTCCACATAGGAAACCCAGGCCGCCTTCGGAAGATTCGGAACGTTGGCCACGGTGTTCGTCCAGCTTTTCCCGCCGTCGCGGGTGACCTGGAGATTTCCGTCATCCGTCCCGGCCCAGACCACGTTCGGATTCTTCGGCGATTCGGCGATCGCATAGATCGTCGTGTGCATCTCGGCGGCGGAGTTGTCGACGGTGACGCCGCCGGACTGCTCCTGAAGCTGCTTGGTCGGATCGTTGGTGCTGAGGTCCGGTGAGATGCGATTCCAGTTTTGCCCGAAATCCTTGGTGCGATAGAGGTACTGCGAGCCGATATATACCGTCCCGTTCTGCGTCGGGCTCACGTGAATCGGCGCATTCCAGTTGAAGCGCTGCTTTCCTTCCTTGTACCGGGGCAGCGGCTTGAGCGGACGCGTTTCGTGGGTCTTCCTGTTGACGCGGCCGAGCTCTCCACCCTGCGATTCAGCGTAGATGTATTGCGGATCGGATGGGTCCACGAACATCCAGAATCCGTCGCCGCCGTACATGTTCTCCCAGCGGCTGTTGGTGACGCCACCCGGATATTCAGAATCGCCCACCCACGAGCTGTTGTCCTGTAGTCCGCCGTAGACGTGATACGGCCGATCGTTGTCCAGACTCACGTGATAGAACTGAGAGATCGGAAGATTGTCGGCCTTCCACCATTTGTTGCCCGCGTCGTAGGAGTACCAGACGCCGCCATCGTCGCCGGTGATCAGATGGTCTGTGCTGTTCGGATCGATCCACACATCGTGGAAGTCGCCGTGAGCGCCATTCGAGATGCCGCTGAAGCTCTGACCTCCGTCTGAGCTGACGACGAGCGGACCATCGGGCTTGTAGACGCGATTCTCGTCCTTGGGGTCGACGAGGAGATTCGCGAAGTAGAACGGCCGCCATATCATCGCCTGGCTCCTGTCCCGCATCTCCCAGGTGCGGCCTCCGTCGGCCGAGCGGTAGAGCGCGTTCCTGGGAGGCGCCGCTTCGATGAATGCGTAGACGACGTTCGGATTCGAGGGAGCAACAGTTACCGCTATGCGTCCCCACGGTTTTGTAGGAAGGCCTTTCGCGCTTTCCGCAGTTAGATCGCTCCACGTAGCACCGCCGTCGGTGCTCTTGAACAGTCCGCTCCCGCTCGGCGCGTTCTCGCCGTCTCCGCCGGAGCGGAACGTCCATCCCTTGCGCCGGAAGTCCCACATGCCGGCGAAGAGCGTCTTCGGATTCTTCGGATCCATCGACATCATGGAGCAGCCGGTTGATGCGTTGGGTCCTTTGAGGACTTTCGCCCAGCTCTGGCCGCCGTTGGTGGTCTTGTAGACGCCACGGTCATCGCCGTCGCTCCACAACTTTCCGGGAACGCAGGCGTACACTGTGTTTGGATCAGAGGGATCGATCGCGATTTTCGCGATTCGCTCCGACTCTCTGAGACCCATGTTGGTCCAATTGTCCCCGCCGTCGACGGACTTGTAGATGCCGTCTCCGAGTGAGACGCTGTTGCGCGTCCACGCTTCACCCGTGCCGACCCAGATGACCTTGGGATTGGTGGGATCGATCGCGATCGCGCCGATGGACTGTACCGGCTCTTTGTCGAAGACCGGTTTGTAGGTCGTCCCGCCGTTCTCAGATTTCCAGACACCACCACTCGCCGCGCCGATGTAGACGGTGAGGCGATTCCCCTCGTGCACGGCGGCGATCGCCGCGACGCGTCCGCTCATGGCCGCGGAGCCGATATTGCGCGCGCCGAGTCCGGAGACCGTTTCAGAGTCGACCTTCGCCGCACTGGTGGCCTGCGCGGAAAGGCTGGCGCTGATCAATGAAATCAGTGCGATTCCGCGCGTGACGGCCCAGGTGAGATTTATCATCAGAGTGACCCTCCACTGGCGGGAGCTTTGGGACGCGAGTAGCGCGTGCTATCGATCGGCACGTTGAACTCGATCTTGTCGAAGGTGATTTTCTGCGAGCCCGAGCTACCCTTTTGCCGAGTCTGCATGGAGAACGGGAGATACCATCCGCCCACCTGCTTGTAATCGCCCAGCGTCGTTTCGGACTCCTGGGGGGTGCCGCGAATGATTCGCTTGGTCTCGTACTTTATCGGTACGAACGAATCGGTGTCCATATAGTAGTAGCGCGTGTCGCCGCTCTTCAGCGTGACCTTGAGCTTGTAGACGTCGGTGCCTTCGACCTGGTCCATGCCAACGAGCTCGACCTTGTTGCCCTTCGCTTTGTAATTGATGAGGGGCTCGTCGAAATCAGAGTCCTCGATGATCGAGCGCATCTCTTCCTCGCTGAGCGACTCGGGATCCTTCTTTCCGCCGAACGGGTCGACCTTCCAGCCGGTCACGCCATCGTAGGCGTTGATGCCGGTCATCCCCTGAAGCGAGAACTCTTCGCGGACCCTGTTCGGGCGGCTGCTCTCTTCCACGACGACGGCCTCGAATCCGTCGTCGCCGATAAACTTCCCGACTCGTCGGAGGGTCTTGATCGACTGGATCTTGTCGGAACCCCCGACGGTCTTGGTATAGCGGGCGATGATGTCGTCCGCGGTCAGCGTCGTCTGTGCACCGATGGGGGTGATGGCGACGAGGACACTGGCCAGGGTAAACAGCAGATTACGCATGATTCCCTCGATCGATGTCGAGTAGTTGGAGGAAGCGGAAGCAGCCTGAAGATTCTGCGTAGCCGGGGAATTGTTTGTCAATGAGGCGATTGAATCGCGCCAGGGCGACCTATAAGTCGGCCTGAACTGTCGGCCGATCTGGCATCCAGGTTCAAAGCGTTGAACACGGATGCTTCGGATCTGGAGCGGATCAAGTCGATCTTTTCCAAATGGCGATATGGCTCCTAACGCCAGGATGAGCGATCCGAAGTATCCGGTTGGTCATCCGAAGCATCCGTGTTAAGTCTTTTCTCCCTGTGTCTTCAGCACGGCCCGCAATTCTTCCGTCAGCTTCTTCGCGACGTCCGGCCTGCCTTGAAGCGCCGCCGGGGTGTTTTGAAAGAGCGCGATTTTCCAGATCCCGGACCTTCGTACCGCCACCATTGTCTGCACGGCACTCGTATCGGGATTGATGTCGTCCTTTCCCGGAGGCACCATGCCGGCAACGGCGCTGAGAATTGTCGCGCCCTCGGTCAGAGATCGCACTTCGCGAACGATCGAGACGTACCGCGCCGTCTGATGGTGCGAAAAGATCTCGCTCACGTGGGCGCCGATCTCCAGCTGGCCAAACACCTGGGTTCCATCGAACCCAACGATGTCGCCGTCCGGCGCGAACAACAGCGCGTAGTCACGCGCGTTCCGCTTGTCCCAGGTCTCCAGAAGCTGGCGATAGAGCTCGCGCGTCTCGCGCTCCGCCGCGGCATCGATCGAATTCGCGCCTGTCACGATCTCTCCTCTCTTTGGGCGTCGGCGAATCGCGCTTCGATCCGCCGATCAGGTATCAGCCACATCAGCGCGACACTTACGTAGATCGCGTCCGACAGCAATTGGTTTACGAAAGCCAGGGGAATCGCCGCAAGGTAGAGCACGACCGAGATTTTCCCCTTCGCGTCGCTTCCAACAGCGGCTTTGAGCCTCGAGCTCGAGCCCTGACTTCTGATTATCGTCTGCTCGAGTATGAAATACGCCACTCCCGCGAACATGAGTACCACGCCGTAGAGCGCGGTGGGGATGGGCGCGAAGTGATTCTCGCCCATCCATCCGGTCACGAACGGCATGAGCGAGAGCCAGAACAAGAGATGCAGATTCGCCCAGAGTATTCCGCCGGTGATCCGGTCGGTGAGACTGAGCATGTGATGATGGTTGTTCCAGTAGATCCCCAGAAGGATGAAGCTCAGCACGTAGGTAAGGAACACCGGCAGCAGCTCGCGGAGCGCGGCGAGATCGGCGGTCCGGGGCACGTGCAGCTCGAGCACCATGATCGTGATGAGGATCGCGATCACTCCATCGCTGAACGCAGTGAGTCGTTCGGTGCGCACGGTCTCCTCTTCCTCGCGGGCGCTACTGGAAGAGCACAATTTACTACTCCTGCAGCCGTAAGTATCTTCGACCAGATAACTACGGGGGAGCAATCAATGGCCGGTCAGGGTTCCGCGGGAAACGTCATCGCCGCTGTCTGCAGCCTGTTCGTTCCGGGATTGGGGCAGCTCGTTCAGGGCCGCCTCGGGATGGCGATTCTGCAATTCGTGCTCGCGATCTTTCTCTGGTTCTTCCTCCTTGGATGGGCCGTCCATCTATGGTCCATCATCGACGCCGCGCTGTGGAAGCCGCCGGGCGCGGTTAGCTAAGCGACCCTACATCAGCTCGTCGAACACCTGCTTGCACCGCTCCCATTCCGCGGCGTGCGGATTTTCTAGCTTGGGAGAAGCAACGGCCCGCTGACCGCGTACGTCAGACGCATCTCAGCGAACTGGCATCCAGGACAAAAGATCTAACGCGGATGCTTCGGATGAACGGCCGGATGCTTCGGATCGCTCCGTTTGGCGCTATGGGTGGTCTTCGTGGGGCCTGGAATCTTTTGGAAATGCCGCTCGGGATTCTTCTGACGCCGCACGGATCCTTCCTACGAACCAACAAGAAACAACTGCCCCGCCGCTAGGAGCCCTACCGCCAATTGGAGCGATCCATTTGATCAGTTCCAGATCCGAAGCATCCGCGTTCAAGTCTTTCCGTCTCGGTGGCCTGACCCGAGCGGCCGTTCCCGCTGACAGATGACTGAACGCCAAACAGGATGTAGTATTGGCGGATGACGCGAAAAATCCTGACGGCGGTTCTGACAGCCGCCTTGTGGAATGGTGTTCCCACTCTGGCGGCGCAGACTCCGCCAACCGCCGCTTCGGCAACAACGCAAACACCGGCCCGCGAATCTCCGCTTAATTCCGCGCGCGCTTCGCAGTTCGCCGATTCCATCCTCGCGCTCATGACGCTGGACGAGAAGCTCGGCCAGCTCGCGCAATCGCCGGGCGCCGGGAGCCAGACTGGCCCCCGCGTGCCCACGGGCGGAGAAGCAGCCATTCGGGCCGGACGCGTCGGATCGTTCCTCGGAATCTTCGGCGCCGAGTACACGCGCGGGCTCCAGCGAATCGCGACCCAGGAATCACGGCTCAGGATTCCTCTTCTCTTCGCGCTGGATGTGATTCACGGCTTCCGTACGATTTATCCCGTCTCGATCGCCGAGGCCGCGAGCTTCGATCCGGCACGCGTGGAATTCTCCGCTCGACAGTCGGCCGTGGAAGCAACCGCGCACGGGCTCCATTGGACATTCGCTCCGATGGTGGACATCGCGCGCGATCCACGGTGGGGACGCATCGTCGAAGGCGCGGGAGAAGATCCGTATCTCGGCAGCGCCATGGCGGCGGCACGAGTGCGCGGATTTCAGGGAGGAGACAGCGCGCTGGGCCTCGGCGCACCCGACGCGCTGTTGGCGACGGCAAAGCACTTCGCGGCGTACGGAGGAGCCGAAGGCGGGCGCGACTACAACACGGTCGAGTTGTCGGAGCGCACTCTGTGGGAGACCTATCTTCCGCCCTATGAGGCCGCGGTAAGAGCCGGGGCCGCATTCGTGATGTCGTCGTTCAACGACATCGGCGGCACTCCGTCGTCCGCGAGTGACTGGCTGCTCGGCGATGTGCTGCGCAAGCGCTGGGGTTTCAAGGGAGCCGTCGTCAGCGATTGGGGGGCAATCTCGGAGCTGGTCAAGCACGGTGTCGCCGCGACCACCGGTGACGCCGGGATCCTCGCGCTGCGCGCCGGCGTCGACATCGACATGGCCGACGGAGTGTACGTCGATAGCCTCGGAGCTGCCGTCCGTGCGGGAAGGATCCCCGAAGCGCTCGTCGATTCCGCGGTGCGTCGCGTGCTCAGAGTCAAATATGCGCTGGGGCTTTTCCAGGATCCGTACCGCTTCAGCGACGTCGAGCGCGAGCGTCGATACACACTCGCTCCCGAGCACCTCGTTGCCAGCCGTCTCGCCGCGCGCGAGGGGATCGTGCTGCTCAAGAATTCTCCGAAGACGCTCCCGCTGCGAAAGGATTCTCTCACCGTCGCCGTTATCGGACCACTCGCCGACGATGCACGCTCGTCTCTGGGAAACTGGTCGGCAGCCGGGCGTCCCCAGGAGGCGGTCACCGTGCTCGCGGGAGTGCGCGCTCTGGTTGGTCCGTCCGCAAAGGTGATTTACGCGCGCGGGTCTCCAGTGGACAGCGCCGATACAACCGGATTCGCCGCCGCCCGCAACGCGGCCGCTCAGTCCGACGCCATTGTTCTCGTGCTCGGCGAGAGCGAGCAAATGTCCGGCGAGGCATCGGTCCGGTCGTCAATCGAATTGCCGGGGGTGCAGCTGGCGCTCGCGCGGGCGGTGCTGCACGCCGCCCAGCGGAGCACGCAGTTCGTTCAAACCGATACGACGCCGAGGCCGGTTGCGGTAGTGCTGATGAATGGGCGGCCGCTCGCAATTCCCGAGCTGGCCCGCGAAGCGCCGGCAATCGTGGAGGCCTGGTTCCTCGGCAATCAGCACGGCGCAGCGGTAGCCGACGTGTTGTTCGGAGATTACAACCCGGGCGGAAAACTGCCGGCGACTTTCCCGCGGGCGACGGGACAGATTCCCATCTACTACAATCATCGCAACACCGGCCGCCCAGCTGATACCGCGGACTATTACACGTCCAAGTATCTGGATCTTCCCTCGACCCCGCTCTTTCCCTTCGGGTACGGCCTCAGTTACACGACATTCGCGTACTCGAATCTCCGACTGTCGGCAACGAAAATCACCGCGGGAGATTCACTCGACGTTTCAGTCGACGTCCGAAACTCTGGCGATCGCGGTGGCGAAGAGGTAATTCAGCTCTACGTCCGCGATGACGTCGCGAGCGTCGAGGAGCCGGTGAAGAGACTCGTTGGATTCCGGCGCATCGCATTTCGAGCGGGCGATGTCAGAACAGTGACCTTCAGGATAGGTCCGGAATCGCTCGCTCTCTACGACCGGCAAATGCGCCGCGTAGTCGAGCCGGGAACGTTCACGGTTTACGTTGGCACCAACTCGGATGATGTGCTAACCTCTCGGTTCGAGGTGACCGGCGACGTGCTCGTGCTTGCGCCCGCGCCGCCGCGATTCCGGTAATCGAAGCCGCCTTCACAGCGAGGTGGAAGTGCAGAAACAGCTTGCGGAAATAGTCGAGTCGCTCAAGTCCGCGCAGTCGCGACTGCGCACGCTAACCGACACGCTTTCGGAATCCGCCTGGAACAAGCGACCGGGGCCGGATCGGTGGTCGGCGGCGGAGTGCGTGGAGCACCTCAATCTCACTTCGCGCGCCTATCTACCCCTGCTCCGCAACGCCGTCGCACGGGCCGGAGAGGTCCCCCATCCCCGCAAGGAGCACTATCGCCGCGACGCGCGTGGCTGGTTCATGTCGGTGATGATCGGGCCTCTTCGCCACGTGGGAAAGTTCGGGGGCCCGCGAGTCAAGACGACTCCGGCATTCGTGCCCAGGGCGGGTCGCTCACGCACGGAGATTCTTTCCGATTTCGTCAGAATGCAGGGAGAGCTGATTTCACTCACCCAGTTGGCGGATGGATTGGCAATCGACGAGGTGAAGATCGTCGAGCCGTTCGTTGGGCGCTCGAGATACAGCGCGTACTCGGCGCTGCTCATTGTCTCGCGGCACGAGCACCGCCACCTTGACCAAGCGGAAGAAGCCGCACGTTAGGCGAGCTCCTGGCGCTGGTGAATGACGACTAACGGCACAGTTCACCGTACGGCCACCACCGGAGGTCACCGTGAAATGGATCACCAGAGAACGTCCAAAGATCGATCGCGTGGCATGCCCATGGCTCATCAAACGGTTCGTCGATCCGAACCCTGAGTTCATCTTCGTTCCCGCGGCGGATGTCATGGCGTTTGCCAAGGAAACGGGCGCTACGCCGTTCGACGTCGAGGGCGTGGAGCTGTCGCACGACGGGACGCGGTGCAGCTTCGACGCGTTTCTGGCGAAGTATGGTCTGACTGATTCCGCGCTTCTGCAGATCGCGATCATCGTGCGCGGAGCAGATACGGCCAAGCTCGATCTCGCTCCCGAGGCAGCGGGACTACTCGCGATTTCTCTCGGGCTGTCGCGCTGTTTCGCCAACGATCACGAGCAGATCAAGCACGGATTCGTCGTGTACGACGCACTCTACGCGTGGGCGAAAGAAGCGAGGGACGAGACGCACACCTGGAATCCCCAACGGCTGTCGTGAACGAGTGAGGATTTATTTTCGGCCGGCCGTGCTCAGCGATCGCGAGTAGCCGTCAGGCAAGCACCTCGACTCCCCTCGCGGTAATCCGGTGCGAGACGAGCGGCAGCGGCGGCGGGGCTGAATCGGAAATCACGATTGCCTGCTCGAGCACGGACCGTCCCGTATCGAGGTCGTCCTTGTTCCGCGCGTAGATCGTCGCCAGAGTCTGACCCTTCAGCACATGGTCTTCGGGCTTGGCGGTGATCACGAAGCCTACAGACGGATCCACTCTGTCCTCCATGTTCCGTCGGCCACCACCGAGCGCGATCACGCCGTAGCCAACCGCGCGCGGATCGACCGATTGCACTACGCCCTCCCGCTGTGCCGTGAAGTCGGCCCGATGACGAGCCTGCGGCAGCCGCAGAGGATCTTTCACCACCCCGGTGTCGCCGCCCTGCGCCGCTATGATCTCCTCGAACTTTCGCAGCGCTTTGCCGGAGCCGATCGCAGCGTCCATCATCGCCCGCGCTCCCTCCCGCGTCGACGCAACCGTTGACAGCACCAGCATCTCTGCGCCGAGGGCGAAGGTTACTTCGATCAAATCCGGGGGCCCGGCCCCCTTCAGCACCGCAATCGACTCCGCAACCTCGAGCGCGTTTCCGCAGGCGTGCCCGAGCGGGCGATCCATCGCCGTCACCAGCGCTACCACCGGACACGCGTGCAGCGCCCCCAGATCGATCATCGCCTGTGCTAGCTGTGTCCCGTCCTCTAGCTCCGGCAGGAACGACCCCGGCCCGCGCTTGATGTCGAGTACCAGTCCCGTGAGGCTCTCCGCGATCTTCTTGCTCATGATGCTCGCCGCTATCAACGGGATTACCTCCACCGTCGCCGTCGCATCGCGGAGAGCATAGATCTTCCTGTCGGCCGGAACGATCTCGTCCGACTGGCCGAGCATCGCGCAGCCGATCCTGGCTATCTGCTTCTCCGCCTCTGCCAGCGTCAGCGCCGTTCTGAAGCCGGGTATGGATTCGAGCTTGTCGAGGGTTCCTCCAGTGTGTCCGAGCCCGCGGCCGGACATCATCGGCACCGCGACGCCGAGCGACGCGATCAGCGGAGCCAGAATCAGCGAAACCTTGTCGCCAACACCTCCCGTCGAATGCTTGTCGATGCGAGGCGCCGCCAGCCGCGACAGATCGAGCCGCTTCCCGCTCTCGAGCATTGCGTCCATCATCGCGTTCATCTCAGCGCGGTCGAGCCCGCGGAAGTACATCGCCATGAGGAGGGCGGCCATCTGGTAGTCGGGCACCTGGCCGGCGGAGTAGGCAAGAACCAGCTCCCGCAGCTCCTGCGGCTCGAGCGGCTCTCCGTTGCGTTTGCGTTCGATCAGACGTGGTACGATCATTTAGGGCCAGTCGGGGTATTCGTACGTGTCACACTTCCAACAGCAATCGGAGTCCACATGCGCGCTCTTCGGTACTTCTCGCTCGGAATGCTGCTCGCTGCCTCGGTTGCCGGCGCCCAGACTGCGGCGGAACACATCGCGCTGGGCGACAAAGAATACGTCGCAATGAACGCTCCCGCCGCCCTCGCGCACTACGAAGAGGCGATCAAGGTGGATCCGAAGAGCTACGAAGCGCTCTGGAAAGCCTCGAGATCCGCCGTCGATCTCGGATCAGCCGAGCCCAACGACGCGAAGCGCGAAAATTACTTCAAGAATGCGGAGCTGCACGCGCGCCGCGCCGTAGAGGTGAATCCCGGTGATGCGGAGGGCCATTTCCATCTCGCGCGTGCGCTGGGGAAGAATGCGCTCACGCAGGGGCCGCGGGCGCGAATCAAGTACGCAACCGATGTGCGCACCCACGCTCTCGAGTGCCTCAAGATCAATCCCAAGCACGCCGGCTGTTTGCACGTGATGGGGATGTGGAACGCCGAGGTGATGCGCCTCAACGGATTCACCCGCATGCTGGCGAAGAACCTGCTCGGCGGACAGGTCTTCGGCTCAGCGAACTGGAACGAGGCCAAGAGGTACATGGAGGAGTCCGTGGCCAGCGAGCCCGAGCGGATCGTTCACCACGTCGATCTCGCCGGCGTGTACCGGGACATGGGAGAGAAGGACAAGGCCCGCGCCGAGTACCAAGCGGTCATGAAGATGCCCAACCGAGATTACAACGACCGCCAATACAAAGCCGAAGCCGACGCGGCGCTTCGAGCTCGTTAGCTCGCGGTAGGCCTCTCGCGGCGTCCTGCTCTTCGGGATTTTCGCGCCGGTTCGTCGGAGGGTATCCTCTTCGTCGGCAGGCGCTCGCTCTGGGCGGAGCCCCTAACAGCGCTCCTTCGCTCTGCTCAGTCGCGGGTCTCCTTGGTCGCTCGCGGGTTGCCTCCTGCGAGGATCCCCTCCGACTACCCGTGAGAAATCACAGCAAGGCTGGGCCGCCGCAGGCGGCCATCCCCGCGCACAACGCTGCACGGCCTGCCATCGCGCGGCCGCGACACCGCGCCCGTTGTTTCACGCGGACCGCGACGCCGCTTCGAGAAGATCTTGGCTGGGAGGGAGGCGGGGGGTGTCCTCGCAGGAGGCACCCACTTCACGACCAGGAGACCCGCGACCGAGCGGAGCGAGGGAGCGTAGTTAGGGGCTCCGCCCGAGCGAAGTGTTGCCTCCGAAGAGGACATCCCCACCGACCGACCGCGCAACAATCTCAAACGAGCCGTCGCCGAAGAGGATACCCCCCGCCGACCGACGGCGGGCGGTCGCCATCACGCCCGAGTGTTCGGGGCCTTGGTCCAAGTAGGACTGCGACCTACATCCCGTGTGACGAAGGACTGACGGAATTCGCGCCCTCGGGATTGCCGAAACCAGCCATCTAATCCACTCGTCTACCAAGGGGTGATCGAGTACCCACGAAGCGAGGCACTATGAAAGGCTGGTTTGCGACTGTGATCACCGTCATGTCGACCCTCGGAGCCATCTCACCACTGAGCGGTCAGGCCAGGCCGACGATCATCGCCGAGCGGGGATACGTGTCGGCGATGAAGAGCGATCTGCGCACGCTGGCCACGGCCGAGGAGGCGTACTTCGTTGACCACAACGGCGAATACTTTGCCGGAACCGTCGACGTGAGCAATCCCCTCTTCGGATTTTCGCCTTCCGCAAACGTGAAGCTTAACCCGTCAGCGATGGGGGCTTCAAAAATCGTCCAGCTGCAGCACACGGAAGTTGCCTGCTCGGAATGAAGAGATAAGCATGAGTCCGACTGAACACGCGCGATTCGCGATCGCGCTGGCATCGCTCACTCTCGCCTCATGTGCTCCCGCCATCGTCAACCAGCAGACGGAAGAGCAAGCGGTGCGCTCCTACTCGAATGAGTGGCAGCACGGCATCGCTGCACACGATTTTGACCGAGTCGTTGCGATCTTCGCCCCCGACGCCGTAGTGATAACGTCCCACAATCCGCCGGCTCGGGGACAATCGGCAATTCGCGCGCTGGTGCGTGGGCTCCTGGGTATGGCCGGACTTTCGGTAACCTGGGTGCCGGCGCGCATTGAAGTGGCTAGCCCCACCGTAGCTATAGAACAGGGGACTTACACGTTCTCGCTCGATGGCCCAGGGGGAAAAACCGACGACGCGGGCAGTTACATCAACATCTGGCACAAGATCGACGGGAAGTGGCGCATCACGTTCCATGCAACTGTCACGACCAGGCCATTGACTTAGGCAATCAACCTCGGCTCACTCGACGGGCGCTACGAGACTTTTCTCAAAAGCTGCACTCCGCTCGGCGAGCTCCGCACGAAGCGCCTCGAACTCCGGCACTGCGGCGAAGCAGGCCAGGCACTCATCTATTTCCAACGACCTGCTGTCATTCCACCCGGTCGCTGCAGCTCGTCTCAGGAAAGCGATTGCCTGGGCCGGCCGAGCAGCACGCGAGTGGAAGCGTGCGAAATCAACGGCCGCCCATCCATCGCAGGCGTCGCTGAACCAGCCATAATCGTACTCGCTCTTTTGCTCGAAGAGCCGCGTCGCGGCCGCGAGCTCGCATGTCTCGTCACGTCGCATGCGCAGCACGTTGAAAGCGGTTGCGAGTCCGAGGTGTGCCTTGATCGCCAGGTATCCCATTCCCAGTTTTTCAGGGTTGGCCGAGGCAACGTCGAGCGCCTGACCGTAGGCGGCGAGCGCGTCGTCGTACAACCCACGACGAACGGCAATCTCGCCAAGGCCGCAGTACGCGGTAGCGGTGTAGACCTTACAATACACGTGATCCGCTTCGGCGTAACGCTCGGCCGCGCGGAGGAGCATGTCGTGAGCTGTCTCGATCTGGTTCTCACGCAGATGAAGCATGGCTCGCATAAGTAGTCCGCCCAGAAAGCGAACGTCCCGAAAGCGACCAGCCTCTTCGATTGCCATTCCACGACCGAGCAGAAGACGAGCTTGTTCGTAACAGCCGTTGAGGATACAAACCTGGCCGAACATGCCCATCGAAGGGAACATCGTTGAATCGAGCTCGAGCGCGCGACGGAAATGGGGTACGGCTGCGACGTAACCCCCAGGTTCGTAAGCGCGTCCCTCACGAGCAACAAATGTGAAGGCGTGGAAAAAATGCGCCATCGGATTCTTTGAATCGGCCTCGATTGCCCGCGTTCCCGCCTTCATTGCGTCTTCGAACCGATCCAGGCGAGTGTACGCATAAGCGAGCCAGGCATTCGGCTCGACGGCTTCGGGATCGAGCTCGAGAGCCCGTTGCAGCAACACCACTGACTTGTCGAGATCTTCTCTGCGGGCGCGATGGATGAATCGGAAAGCGAGGATGCTCCCCAGTCCCGAGTACGCCAGCGCATGATTCGGATCGAGCTCGATTGCTCGGTTGAACCAACCCTCGGCGGCTGCGAACGCGGTTGGTCCGAAATCGTTGAAAAGCCGACGTCCCTTCGCGTAGCAATCGTTGGCCGACAACGGTGACTTTATGCGCGCTGCGACGCCATTCTGGTTCGACCTAGTCGCCTTGTTCGCCTTGACCTGTTCGATCAGCCCGCGAGTCTCGTCCTCGGGCTCACCTTCGTCGTCGGCGAGACGACGCGCAAGCGCCTCATACATTGAGATCGCGCCTGCATAATCGCCGCTCTGGTCAAGCAGGGCTATCAGTTGCCTCAGCATTTTCTCGTCATCCGGATTGAGCTCGAGTGCTCGTCTCATCCAGCGCGCTGTCTCGGCGTCGTCGCCGCTCTCCCTGGCGACCCCGACCAGTGTTCGCGCCGCGAGAAGCGCACGTTGCCGCAGGTGCGCGCGTTCGCCATCGAGCCATTGTTCGAACTCAAGCGCATCCGAGAGAAACGTTCCGGCGAGCAGATCGCCCCGATAGAGCTCCAGGGCATCCGCCAGGCGGCCGCGCGACAGCGCCTGCTCGAACGCGGCGACATCGCACCATAGCAGCTCGGAATCCAGCTCGAGGGTCTCGTTTCCGTGACTCTTCAGAGCATCGTCTCCCACGGCCGCGCGAATGTGGTGCAGCGACTTCCGCAATGCGCCGCGCGCGTGGTGAGTGTCGAGATCGGGCCAGAAAAGGGCGAGCAACCTGTCTCGGCGGTGCACGCGCCGTGGCGAGGCTGCCAGATACGCGAGAACGGCGAGCCGCTTCGTCTGCGTGAAGTCTTTAATGGGGTGCTCTTCCCCTCTGACGCGAAGCTCGGGCGGTCCGAGTATTCGAAACTCGAGGGTCCGCCGCGAAAGCGGAACCGAGGGAACGATCTGGGAACGGGTGCGCCTTAACGTGGATTTCAAGGCGGTCTCCTCCAGAGCACCGAGGTGGGCAGGTCCGTCCTCGGGACGATCGCCTAATGGTCAATGTCGCCTCTGGCCGTGTTGGGGGCAAGGAGAAACAATGTCTCGAGCTCTTCGCTTTGCGTTGTCACTATTTCTGATCGGACCGCTCGCATGCTCCGACCAGAGTTTGACTTCACCAGCGACCCGCGCGCCGTTGTCCGCACGCGAACCGGAGATGGAGGGAGGCCAGGCGCAATCGTGGAAGGGCGAGCGCGACCTCACCGTCATGACCTACAACATTTATCAGGGAACGGAGCTCGAGAACTCGATAGCGGCGAAGACGGGGGAGGAGTTCGTCATTGGGGCTACGAAGGATTTCCTGATGATGCGTCAGACGAACTTCTCCGAGCGAGCGCGCGCAATCGCGGCAGAGATCGCCGCGACCAAACCAGACCTTATCGGTCTGCAGGAAGTCGCACTGTGGCGAACGGGTCCGCACAAGACTCCAGCCGAGCCCGCCACAAACGTCGATCAGGATTTCCTTCAAATGCTTCTGGATGCACTTGGCGAGCGAGGTCTTTCCTATTCTACCGCTTCCAGCGTCGACAACTTCGATGTACAGGGACCTGCTCTGTTGTCAGCGGATGGACTCACCGATGTGCGCCTGACCGACCGTGATGTGATTCTCGCTCGCACCGATCAGTTCGGCGCAGATATCAAGCTCTCCAACCCGCAGTCCAGCAACTACACGACAAACCTCGTCATAACGACCGTCGCCGGCCCGACCACGGTTCTGGAAGGCTGGGCCTCGATCGACGTAAAGTATCGGGGTCGCATGGTCCGATTTGTCACGACGCATCTGGACGCGTTCGTGCCGCGCATTCGCCTCGCGCAGGCAAATGAGCTCCTCAGTGGACCAGCCAACACCGCTTTGCCCGTGATCCTGGCGGGCGACATGAATACGACCACTACGACCGATACCTACGCTGCCATCGCGGCTGCAGGATTCGCTGATGTCTGGGCGCAGCTGCATGCAGCCGACACCGGGTTCACTTGTTGTGAGGCGTTGCCAACAATCGACAACTCGATTCCAACTCTCTTCGAGCGGGTCGACTTATTCCTGCTCCGCGGAAGTCTTGAGGCCGCAAGCATTGCGCGAGTTGGCGCGGACCCCAGCAGCAGAACTGCATCGGGGCTCTGGCCGTCGGATCACGCCGGCCTCGTTGCCACGGTTTTACTCGGGAAACAAGACTGATTGACGCGTTCTCAGCAGACTGAAATCTTTTCGAGTCGCACTTGAGTGATCGGCGTTGACTCCGCACGTGGAGCGCAAATGAATGAACCTGGGAACAGACTGATACCGAGCCACGCCGGCCTTTCGATGCTGCTCCTGCTATCGACGTCCTGTAGCAGCATCAACGGTGTAAAGGTGTGCGGGCCAGAGTTTAGGGGCGCAGGTGCAAGCGGCCAAGTCCTGCTGGCAGATGGCACTTCTACTGCCAATACCGGTCTGGGCATATCAGAGGTCAGGGAGCCCGGCAGACCGGAGACAGAGGCAGCAACCGTCGGTATCTATGCGCAGAGCGATTTTCTTCGCACCCATATGATACGGGCCGAGCTTCGCGATACGCAGACTCCATCTCGGCTCCTCGAATCGTATACGCCGCCCGCTGTGCTACCACTTCCACCGAACTTATTCTCATTCGGGGGTCCTTACGCTTGGCCTCTGCCTCTGGAGGATGGTCGCGCCCTCCTTTTGTCTGGCCAACTCGTTCTGGAGATTCAGACTGACCTTCCGGGT
>CAAGKR010536716.1_pt1 | contig 17666 bp, 12 predicted proteins | sample 2556971 | NCBI WGS metagenome assembly CAAGKR01 (sample SAMEA5207829, study PRJEB30636) | soil metagenome | biome: forest; feature: boreal; material: soil | place: USA | collected 2011-09 | depth 1 m | reverse complement strand
GTCTACCGCAAGTGGAGGCCCGGCGCCAGCGAGGCGCGTCTCGTATTCGTGGGGCGTGTGACTACGGTGATACTGGTATTCGTGGGACTCGCGTGGATTCCAATGATGAAGTACGTCTCGCCGCAGCTCTATATCTATTTGCAGAGCATCCAGGCGTACATCGCACCGCCGATCGCGGCGGTTTTCCTCCTCGGGGTCCTGAGCCCACGGCTGAATGGGAAGGGCGCCCTCGCCGCATTATGGTCAGGCTTCGTGATCGGTTTTTCGCGTCTAGTGCTGGAGCTCGCGAGGGCCAAGCTGCCGAGCGGTACGTTCTGGTCCTGGCTCGCCGGAATCAACTTTCTTCACTTCGCTGCACTTCTCTTCCTCCTGTGCAGCGTAATCCTTATTGTCGTGAGTATGATGACCCCGCCGCCAGCTACCGAGCGCGTCGCTGACCTAACACTCAAGACCGTGGCGCCGTCCGCCGCGGTAATAGTCAGTCCGCGAGAGAGGAAGCTGGAAATCTCGCTATCGGTGCTGCTCGCAGCTACGATCGGCGTGCTTTGGATCGTGTTCCGATAAGTAGCGTTACGATCACGTTGTTAGCGCGCGCTAGCTGTAGCGGATCTTCGCTACGGCTAGCGCGCCGTTCAATGCGACCATGCCGGCGTTGGTCAGGATCACCGGCCACGATCCGATGATCGCCCCGTAGATGATCCACAACGAGCTCGCGGTGACGAGCAGCAGGAACATTCCGAGATGCAGATCCCCCGTTCTCCGTGTTTGCCAGGTGCGAATGACCTGGGGGAGGAAGGAGAATACGGTGAGGGTGCCGGCGAAGTAGCCGAGATATTGAATCATCATTGCGTTATGGATTCTAGAGAAATGTTGAAGGGCAACTGAACGGGTGACTGATAACTGCAACTGAACGGGCGACTGATAGCTGCAACTGAACGGGTGCGAGTCGTCAGTAGCATAGATGCCAGTGGTCAGTTCACGACGCCCAGACTTCCCTCAGTGGTCTTAAGACACAGGCCTTTGCCTGTGCCCTGAAGTGCACCGGTAACGTCCCGACGTAGTGAACTATCAACTGGCCACTCTGCTACTGACGTCTCGCACCCGTTCAGTTGCAGTTGTAGTCATTCACGCTGCCGGTTCCACTGCAGCGATCCCGGATCCATCGCGAATGGTCAGCCAATCGGTACGAACGCGGTCCCACTCCTGAATGAGAAGCCCCTGCTCCTCGAACACCAGACGAATCTGGCTCGGGTCGTAGCCGCAGATCTCCTCGAGGATCGGAATCAGCACGCTGAGTGCGTCGTCGCTGATCACGGTGCGCCGCGCGATCTGGGAGATGTGCCGCGCTTCCGATGCGGCGATCGTGAGCCCGTCACCGCGATTCACGTGAAGCATGACGTGGATATCGGAGCTTCCGTCGCCGACGTACACCACGCGATCGCTCGGGACGCCAAGGCGGAAGCGCAGGTAATCGACCGCCGCGACTTTTCCGTAGCCGGCAGGTACCTGTTCGATCGTCTCGATCTCGCCGGTCTCGGTGCTGAAGCCAAAGTGCGCGCCGATGATCTTATCCGGGGGCACGATTCCCTCGAGAGCGGAATGCACTACCAGCCAGGGCGCGGCGGAAACGACGTAGAAGTCGAAGCGGAATCCTTCGATACCCTCTTTCAGGAATTCCGCGAGCAATGCGATGTTCCGCTTGAGTCGGATGCGGTGACCGACCTCGATTAGGTCTTCCTTGCGCACGCGCCGAAACTCCGGATCGTGACGCAGCAGGTAGGTGAGCTCCGCTCCCTCTTGCACGAGATTTAGCCGCGCCAGGTGCGCGACCTTGTCCTGAAAGCCGGTGATGCCGAGCATCTCGCTCAGGACGAGTCCCGAGTCGTTGAAGCTCAGAGTCTGATCGAAATCGCTCACCAGCAGGTAATGCTTCCTCATTGATCCTCCATTCGCGGTTGGGCGAGCTGACGTTCGTCAGCAGCGCCGTCTCCGGTCAAAACGAAAACGCCCCCGCGTCCAGACGGGACGCGGGGGCGAGTTTTGTCGGTTGCACTGTATTTCAGCCCCGTCGCCACCGCGCTCCGCGCGTCCCGTCGCAGCCATTAATGGCCGTGACGAGCATTGCGTTCATGAGGCTGTGGGCGATGTGGGACATTGCGGTTGAATTCAGTTGATGTAGAACGGGGCGCGTCATGCGCCTGATACGCAACCTATGAGCGTTGACCCATGCTGTCAACGCGTTGCGGCCAATTCCACTGTCACGCTCCTGTCACATTTTTGGAGAGGCCATAGCCCGTTAGACTGCAACTGAACGTGAGGTCAGCTGGCAGCAGACTAAAGCTGACGGCTGCCAGCTTTACGACGTCGAGACGTTATCGACACCATTCGACGAACAATCAACCGCCTGTGCTTCACGACAACGAGTGGCGTCCCGACGTTCTACAGCTCTTCGCTGTCAGCATTGTTCAGCTAGCAGCTGACCACTCGTTCTGTTCCGGTTTGTCCCTCATCGAGTGCGGTAGCGCAGTCGATGATCCCCGCCATGCAGTACGTCTGCGGAAAGTTTCCCCACTGCTCGAGAGTCTGGGGATCGAGATCCTCCGCGAGCAGACCATGCCTGTTGCGAGCCGACAGTACTTTCTCGAAAAGAGCGAGCGCTTCGTCGCGACGCCGTCCCCCCATCGCGGCCAGCGCCTCGATGTACCAGAACGTGCAAACGAGAAACGCGTTCTCCGGGTGACCGAAATCGTCGCGCTCCACATAGCGATAGATAAAATCTCCGTGCTTTAACTGGGCCTCGATCGCGGCGACAGTTCCGATGAATCGCGGATCGTCGGCTCCAATGAACCCGAGTCGCGGCATGAGAAGGAGGCTCGCGTCGAGTGAATCGCCTTCCATGGTGGCTGTGAATGCGTTCAGCTTCGCATTCCACGATCGCTCCGAAATGGCATCGTGAATCGTCGCCGCGTGAAGCCGCCAGTATTCCGCGCGATCGGCGAGATTCAGGCGATCAGCGTACGTCGCCAGCCGGTCGCACGCCACCCAGCACATCAAGCTCGAGAACGTGTGGACGCGCTCCGCGCCACGAATCTCCCACAATCCGGCGTCGGGGACCTCATACAGTCGCGCGGCGTGCCTGCCGAACCGATCGAGTCTGGCGAACAGCGCCTCGTCGCCGGCCCGTCCCGCGCTCGGGGCCAGGAACAACGGCTCCGCCGACAGCACTGCCTCCCCGTATATGTCGTTCTGCTGTTGCTCGCTGGCCTTGTTGCCGATGCGAACGGGGCCCATGCCACGGTATCCCGCGAGACATTCCGCCGGGCGCTCGTCAGGGATGGGACCCGCGTCTATCGTGTAGATCGGTACGAGCCGCGCAACGTCGGTCGACTCCGAGCAGTCAAGAAGAAATCCAAGGTATCGTTCTGTCGTCCGGATCTCTCCCAGCCGGCTCAGAGCGTTGACGACGAAGCACGCGTCGCGCGGCCAGCAATAGCGGTAATCCCAGTCGCGCCCACTGTTCGGCGCTTCCGGAATCGACGTGGTGATCGATGCGATGATCGCGCCCGTCGGTTCGTAGACATTCAACTCGAGCGTGATCGCGGCCCGGATGACCGCGTCGCGCCACGTCTGCGGTACCTTCAGTGCACGCACCCAGCTCTGCCAATGCGCAGTCGTCCGCTCGAACAACTGGGTGCCGGTGCTCGTCACTTCCGATTTTATCTGCTCGGTGTTCCCGAACATCAGCGTCACCGTCTGATGCAAATGGAACGGGGTCGCATCGACAATCGCTTCGGCGGGCGCATCCGTCGTGAGCCGGAGCGCCTGCTCACCCGAGTAACTGATGTGATTTGCGCCAATCGCGTGCTTCCGCTCGACGCAGCCGTACTGCGCGGAGGGATTCACACGCACTACGATGTGCGGCCTGCCCCCGATGGGCCGAATCTGTCGGACCAGCATCGCCGGGCAAACCATCTCGCCCCCTTGCTCGAAACGCGGGCAGAAATCGGTGATCTCGACGCCTCCGCCTTTCGCGTCGTAGAGCCGCGTCACGAGTATCGGCGTGTCCGCCAGATAATGCTGCTCCCTTCGAATCGAGCCCACCAGCTCGATGCCGAACGTCCCCGGTTGATTGGGCCGCGGCTCGCCGTTGACCAGCGAGCAGAACACCGGATCTCCGTCGAAGCGAGGGAGGCAGCACCACACGACGCGCGCATCCGCGTCGATCAGTGCGCCGATGCGGCCGTTGCCAATGAGCGCGAGATCCAATGAGGTCACGAGTTCCTTGTTAACCCGCGTCCCAGCCCGACGCAAGTCTCGTGGATGATGACGAGAAGCCGCGGAAGTGCCACATTATGACCGAGCCGATCACCGCGCAGATCGAGGAGACAGGATAGATGAGGAAGTTGCACGCCCTTGTTGGTTCCGCGACATCACTTCTGAGCGCTATCGCGATCTCCGCGCGACCAACGTTCGCGCAGACGCGCAGCGTACAACCGATCCTGGGATTTCCTGAGGCCGGCCTCGATGACCCCGCGGCTTATCAGGGATATCAGACGCGATTCTTCCGCGATACTAAGGGCAACGTCGTTCAGGTCTATCTCGATGCGCGGAGCGGGCGCGTCGTCACTCTGCTGGCGGATGCGGTCGACGAAAGCGTCGGATTTACCGTGCGCGACCGAGCCGGCAAGCCGCTTCGGTTAGAGTGGGGGTCGGCTGACGCTGTCGTTTCGCAATCCGGGACGCGCCGAACTATCGAATACCAGCTCGTCGCGAATGCGCCACAAGTCGTGATCGGCTGGATCCTGCTCGGCTCCATGCGCGTCGAGCGCGATCTCGGGTACTCGGGTCGCCAGATGGATCCCTTCGATTGGCCGACGTTCCGGATACGCGAAGAAGAGGATCTCATCTCGAACGTCGAGCGATTGCCGGCGGCCGAGCGCGATTACCAGCTGCGTCTTCTCAACGCGAGCTACGCGGAGGATCTGCGCGCCAGGCTCGAGCCCGACCTCATTACTACCGGAATACGCGATCGGCGTGGAGTCAGCGCCACGCGGACGACTCTCGATGGAAAGACGAATCTCGCGCTCGACCTCAGTGTCGATCCGCGCGAGGCGTCCATTCTCGTGACGCTCCCGATGGTTTCACTTACCGCGACGTCGAATCGCCCGATCCGGTTCACCGTCCGCGTGACGACCGACGGGCCATCGCTGACGCCCCTTTCGCGCGATCAGATTTTCAATGCTCCGTTCCTCCGCTTCCTCGCTGACGCGCGCACCACTGCTGATCGCGCAGCTCGGGGCGCAGGGGCAAGCAGCGCGGGCGCTATGGCCACGGTGTCGCGCTATCGACAGATGGAGCGCGATGTCCGCGGCACCGAGCTGCTCAGCTCGAAAGAGAAGCTGATGGCCGGCCTCCCCAATTACGCGACGTATTTCGGCCGCGACATGATGATGACGTCGCTCATGATGCAGCCCGTCTGGACTGACGCGATGTCGGAGTTCGTCGTCGCCAGCGCGTTGAGGAAGCTCGGTCCCGCCGGAGATGTCAGTCACGAAGAAGCCCTGGGCGGTCAGGCGATACGCGAAAATTCGGCGGAGTACAACGCGCACATCGCTGAATACCTGCGACTGGTGCGTCGCGGTAGCCGAGCCGCGGCAGACACCGCACTGGCCAATGCTCGCGCCATTCTCGCCGACCTTCAGAGAGTCCGCGAGAACTACCACATGCGGGACGATGAGTTCCAGCTGCCCGTAGTTGCCGCGCGATACCTGACAAATCCCGCCGTATCTACCGCGCGGAAGAAAGCATTTCTGCTCGATTCGTCGGACGGCCGGGGCCCGCGCGTCGGCCTGCTGATGCGCGAGCTCGGACTCGTAGCAAGCCTCGCCGCTCCCTATGCCAGCGATCCGCTCGTGCAGAATCTGATCGGATCACCACGACTCGATTCTACGCACTGGCGCTCGATAAGCTGGCGTGACAGCAACGCCGGATACGCGAACGGAAGGTTCGCGATGGACATCAACGCCATCTGGGTTCCTCGCGCCCTTCAGGCGGTGGGTGAGATTCTTGGCGCGCTGAGGATGATCGGCTTCTCGAACGATCAGATCGCGGCGTTCGCGCCAGGGGCCGGCGCTGCACCCCTCGCCGATTTCGTTCGGGATCCGGTTTTCTTCCAGCGCGCGATACAGAACTGGCGAGGAGCGGGCCGGCATTTCGTGGTGTCTCTCTCTCCGCCCGAGGTTCGTGGCAAAGTCCAGCAGAGGCTTCAATCTCTTCCGGCAGACGAGCGAGCGTATTGGCAGGGAGTCCTGGCCAGGACTGCCGCTGACACGATGCCGCTTCAGTTCCTCGCGATCTCGCTCGATTCGGCAGGGAAGCCAATCCCGGTCGTGAACACGGATCCCGCGACGTGGCTGCTGTTGCGAGACGGGAAGGATCTCAGCCCGGACGCACTCGCCTCGGTTCAGCGTGATGTCCGCGCGATCACGAGGCCATATCCGGTCGGATTGTTCGTCGACCGCCTCGGCCCCGTCGTCGCGAACGATGCGTACGCATCGCCGAGCGTATGGGAAGCGTTTCGAAAAGACGCCTACCACTCGCCGCGCGTGGTATGGGGACGCGAAGTGAATCTCATCCTGCTCGGCCTCGCCAATCAGGTCAACGGTGCGACGGATGCATCGGGGAGGCCGCTCAATGACAGTCTGACCTCCTACGTGACCGAGATGCGCGACGCACTGCGCCGCACCAACGCCGCCGTCGAAGGGTCCGGTCTGAAGCACAATGAGCTGTGGAGCTACGAGATCAGCGGCGGTACGCTCAAGCCGATACGGTACGGGGCGAGCACCGACGTACAGCTATGGAACGTGACAGATCTCGCGGTGCAGTTCGTGTTGTCGCACCTGCCGTGATTTTGGGCCGGCTGACCTCGACGCTCGTACTAGCGGTCCTGCTCGCAGGGTGCGCGCGGACCCGCAACAAGAACGAGACGGTTCTCACATTCTCGGGCAGCGCCCTCGGCGCCGAAGGGACTCTGGTTTCCAGGCAGCTCAAGAGATTCATGCAGCTGCATCCCGACATTCGGGTCGAGCTCCAGCGAACCCCTGACGATGCCTCCCAGCGCCACCAGCTTTATGTCCAGTGGCTCAACGCGCGCGTTGGAAATCCGGACATCCTCCAGCTCGACGTCGTCTGGACCCCCGAATTCGCCGCGGCGGGTTGGGTGTTGCCTCTCACACGATTCAAGCCGGCATCGGGTGAATTCTTCCCGGCTACGATTACGGCGAATACCTGGGCGGGACAGCTGTACGCGCTGCCATGGTTTGCCGACGTCGGACTTCTGTATAGACGCACCGATTTCGTCCCCAGCGAGCCTCGCACCCTCGGCGAGCTCGTCACGGACGCGAAGCAGGCGATGGCGCGGCCCGGCGGCCCGCGATTTGGAATCGTGTGGCAAGGCGCGCGGTACGAGGGACTCATCACGGGCTTCGTCGAATACCTCGGCGCATTCGGCGGAAGAATTCTCGATGACAGCGGGAGAGTCGTCGTCAATCAACCCGAAGCAGTGCGCGCGCTTCAGTTCATGCGCGACGAGCTGTACACGTCGCACATCGCTCCACTCGACGTCCTCACCTGGCACGAAGAAGAAGCGCGTTTTGCGTTCCAGAACGGCACCGCGGTATTCATGCGCAACTGGCCCTATGCCGTTGCGGCCATGAGCGACACGTCCCAGTCCAGGGTGGCTGGAAAGTTTGCGGTCTCTCCGATACCGGCGTCTGGCGAAGGCAACGGTCATTCGACCGCCGCGCTCGGTGGCTCGCAGCTCGCCATCAACGCGTACACCGAATCACCCGACGCCGCCTATCGCCTCATCGAGTATCTCACGGCTCCCGAGCAGATGCTCGAGCGCGCGCAGGCGGTTGGGCAATACCCGACGCGCCCCGCCCTCTATCATGATCCGCGGTTGCGCAGCGCGATCGCAATTCCCCTCGACGACGCGCGTCGCGCGATCGAGAGCGCGACACCTCGACCCGTAACCCCGATTTATACGGAGCTGTCGGAGATCCTCCAGATCGAGTTGCACCGCGCTCTGGTGCGTCAGGCCGAGCCTCAGGACGCGCTCAATTCGGCGGCCAGCCGCATAAATGCGCTCATCGAGCGCACTGGGATGCGAAAGCTGATGTCGCAGCCGCATAACGCGACCGCACCCACCGCGACGAGCACGGCCACTCACACCGAATGAGAAAGATCTCCCGCCTCGGTTACGAAGCGCGACTCGGGTGGACGCTCGTCGCTCCCGCGCTCTCGGTCATCGCGCTGATCGCGATCTTCCCGCTCGGCTGGACCATCTGGGAATCGTTGCATCTTCACGAGCTCCGGATGCCGTGGCTCGGTCAGCCATTCATCGGGCTCGCGAACTACGTCGAGATCGCAAAGGATCCTCGCTTCTGGGCGGCCCTCGGGCACACGGCGTTCTTCACCGCCGTGTCGATCTCGCTCGAGCTCGTGATTGGACTCTTCCTTGCCCTCGCGATGAACCGCGTATTTCGCGGCCGAGGATTCGTGCGCGCCGCCGTCCTGGTGCCGTGGGCGATTCCAACCGTTGTGGCTGCGCTTCTGTGGCGATTCATCTTCGAGTCGCAGGGCGGCATCGCCAACGCGCTGTTGATCGACGTTCACATTCTGAGGCAGCCGATGGTCTGGTTCATCGAGACAGCAACCGCGTGGGTGCCGGTGATTCTCGCCGATGTCTGGAAGACGACGCCCTTCGTCGCGCTGCTTCTGCTCGCGGGACTCCAGAACATCGATCTGACCCTCTACGAGGCGGCGGCGGTCGACGGCGCGAATGCATGGTGGCAGCTGCGTCACATCACACTGCCGCTGCTCAAACCGGCGATTCTCGTTACGCTGATCTTCAGAACGCTCGATGGATTCCGTGTATTCGATCTCATCTACGTGCTCACCGGCGGTGGCCCCGGGACGTCGACCGAGCCGGTTGCGCTCTACACCTTCAACGCCCTTCTCCAGAATCTGCGTTTCGGATACGGCTCGGCGCTGTCGGTCGTGATCTTCGCGATTACGTTCGGCCTCGCCTTGGTGTACGTGCGCGGACTTGGCGTGCGTCTTGGCGGTGACGACGCATGACGAGCATCAGGACTGCGGGAGTGCGCGCCGAAAGACGAAAGCGGGCGGGAGTGGGGTGGGGAGGCTGGCTGTTCGCGGCGGCCCTGATAGCGCTGATCCTGTTTACCCTCTTCCCGTTCTACTGGGCGATCGTCGCCTCGCTCACGCCCGATGCGGCACTCTTCCGCGATCCCTCGCTCTGGCCGCAGCACATCATCGCCGACCATTACCGCGCGCTGTTCGTGGATCGCGATTTCATCACTCCCATCAGGAACTCGCTCGTCGTCGCCGGAACCACGACAATATTCTGTCTGATAGTTGGAACGTTGGCGGCGTACGCTCTGGCGAGGCTCGAGTTCAAGGGAAAAGCGGCGATCATGGCGTTCATTCTCGCCGTCACGATGTTCCCGCAGATATCTATTGTGAGCCCGCTCTACCTGCTGCTGCGGTCGCTGCATCTCATCGACACGTATCCCGGACTCATAATGCCGTACATGACGTTCGCGATGCCGCTCACGGTCTGGGTTCTGACTGGCTCCATTCGGCAGATTCCAAAGGATCTCGAGGAAGCCGCCCACGTCGACGGCGCCACGCGCAGACAGAGCTTCATCAAGATCCTGCTCCCGCTCGCGGTTCCGAGCCTGGCGACGACGGGCATCCTGACCTTCATCTACTGCTGGAACGAGTTTCTCTTCGCGCTCTCGTTCACTCTGGGGCCGGAGCGACAAACTGTTCCGGTGGCGATTGCGCTCTTTCGCGGCCAGTACCAGGTGCCGTGGGGGGAGATACTCGCCGCGGCCGTCGTGGCTACCGCGCCCGTCGCGGCAATGGTTCTTGTGTTCCAACGCCGGATAGTGCAGGGATTGACGGCGGGGGCGGTCAAGGGTTGAAACCACTCCGGATTTCGAACCAACGGCATTTCGGACTGCTGACTAACTACGAATTGGGGACTAACTGCGAACTGCGTGACTAGTCCTTGGTCGGTTCGCAATCAATTCACAGTCAGTCCGCAGTTGTCCGCAGTCCGTAGTAGGTCTCCCAATCCGCAGTCAGTCAGCAGTCAGCAGTGCCGTTGGTCCGCAATTCCGTAATCCGCACTAAACAGGGAACAACAATGGCGCGAATAGCTCTGGAGCACGTCGACAAGACTTACCCGAACGGTTACGTCGCCGCCCGCGATCTGAGCCTCGAGGCTGCGGATGGGGAGCTGCTCGTGCTCGTCGGCCCTTCGGGAAGCGGCAAGTCGACTGTGCTGCGGTTGATGGCCGGGCTCGAGCGAGTCAGCGATGGCGTCATTCGAATTGGCGAGCGCGATGTCACCGACCTTCCGCCGCAGCAACGCGACATCGCGATGGTGTTCCAGAACTACGCGCTGTACCCGCACATGACGGTGAGGCAGAACCTCGGCTTCGGGCTAAGCATCCGTAAGCAGCCAAAGGCAATGATCGAAGATCGCGTTCGCGCTGTGTCGGCGTCGCTTGGACTTGACGCGCTCCTCGACCGGAAACCGGCGCAGCTCTCAGGTGGTCAGAGGCAGCGCGTCGCTCTGGGGCGCGCCATTGTCCGCGAGCCGCTCGCGTTTCTCTTCGACGAGCCGCTGTCGAACCTCGATGCCCAGCTTCGAGTGGAGACGCGCGTCGAGCTGGCGCGTCTGCACAGAAAGCTCGGAGCGACGATGGTGTACGTCACCCACGATCAATCCGAGGCTCTGACGCTGGGCGATCGCATCGCGGTGTTGAAGGAAGGAGTGTTGCAGCAGGTGGACACCCCGATGAAGCTGTACGAGCTGCCCGCCAACAAGTTCGTCGCGGGGTTCATCGGAAGTCCGGGGATGAATTTCTTCGAGGGTGTCATGACGCGCATCGGAAGTGGCGGAATGTGCACCTTCAGGGGCGCCGATTTCACCATTCGCGTCCCGTGCGAGACCGGGACGATCGATCGGGTCTTTCTTGGCGTGAGGCCGCAGCACCTCGAGATCACGGACGACGGCGCGAGTGGTGAAGGACTTGTCCGCGCCGAGGTCGGGGTCGTCGAGCCGATGGGGAATGAGCAGATCGTGTACGTGACCCTGCCGAAGGGCGAGCGCGCGGTTGCCGTCGCGCCGGTGCAGCCGCGAATCACCGCTGGCGAGAAGGTCTCGATTCGTGTGCGGCCCGAGGGCATCCACATCTTCGACGCTGATTCGGGGAAGAGGATGGGACGGTGAAACCGCTTCCGCCGCGCGCTTGAGGATGGCGATCTGCCCCTCGTGATATGTGTGATGCTGAAGCAGCCCACGTATCACGGTTCCCACCGTGTAGCCCGTACCATCGGGGTTTTCGATCCAATGGACGAGATCGGCCGCCGTTAGCGGATCGACAGCGGCTTCGATCTCCCTCTGGGCGGCGGCCAGATCGTCTCTGGCCGCCTGCCACCCCGCCGCGCCAGCACCGAATCGGGGTACCGGCCAGTCCTCCGGCGGAGACTTCGGTTGAGCGCCGCGGACGCGCGATGCCACCTCTCGTGTCCATCCCGTCATGTGCAGCACGAGCTCCCAAATGGTATGCGCGTCGGGAATCGACCTCCGCGCGGCAACGTCGGCGTCCACCCCTTTGAGGACCTCGGTAATCGACGAGCCATGCCAGAGGTCACCGTCATAGACCTTTCGCAGATCCTCGCGCAGCGCCTCGAGATCGGATCGGGGACGACTCATTGCGCTCTCCGCATGGAATCGATCAGCTCCCTGAGAAGTTGAGCCCCGCGTTCCAGTTCCGCCAGTTCCTTTTCACCGAGCCGTTCAACCGCGCGCGCAAGCAATTCAACGCGCCGAGCTCGGCCCGCCATGAGCACCTTCGCGCCTTTGGGTGTCGCGTAGATCTTCGTTAGCCTTTTGTCTCGCGCATCGCCCTGTCTTCGCACCAGGCCGTCCTTCTCCATCCCGGTCACGATCCGGGTCATGGTGGGAGGCTTCACCTGTTCCGCCCTCGCGAGCTGGCCAAGCGTAAGGGGTCCGCCGAAGACGACTACTGAAAGCGCGGAGAGTCGCGGCGCCGAGAGTCCGCTGGCGTCATCTTCCTTGCGCAGGTGGCGCAATAAATGGATGGCGGCCGAGTGGATTTGGTCGGCGAGGGCGAGCGCCTCGGGGTCAGGCTTCCGCGACGTCACTCATCAGGCTGACGACGTTGCCCTGACCGTCGGAAACGGAGGCGATCCAGATCTCGCGCCCGTTCATTCGGGCAATGACGTGGGGCTCATCGATGCTCTTGGCGCCGGCAGACTTTATCTTCGCGTGCGTTTTCCTGATGTCGCTGACGTCGTAGAAGAGCACCGGGTGCTGCTGGTCTCCGTCCTTACCCTGAGCTTCGGGCCCTGCGAGCATCAATTGAATTCCCCCGCAATCGAAAAACGAAAGAGCGGGAGGGGCGTCGAACAGGTGCTTCAGTCCCAGCGTGTCCCGGTAGAATCGCGCGGCTTCCTTCACGTCGCGAACGGGTACCGCAATCTGCTTGATGCGACCGAGGGCGGGTCCTGCATTCTTTGACGGCACGTGCACTCCTTTGAGATCGTTAGCACGGCTAACGATATTCTCGGGAACTGCTCGGCGCAAGGTTCACTGCAAATGAACGGGTGCGAGATGTCAGTAGCATAGTGGCCAGTTAATAGTTCACTACGCCGGGACGTTACGCGACGCCATTCAGGGTACAGGCAAAGGCTTGTGCCCTAAGTCCACTGAGTGACGTCCTGACGTCGTGAACTGACCACTCGCATCTACGCTACTGACGTCTCGCACCCGTTCAGTTGCAGTTCGGCCCGTTAGTCCGGTGGCGCCTCGACCTTCTTCTTCGCCGCCTTCGACTTCGAGTTTGAGCGCAGCTCCTTCTCGACGTTCTCGGCCAGGTCGCGCAGCGTCTCCCGGTCGTCGTCGGTGAACACCCGCGGCAGATTGTCCATGATGCAAAGCGTTCCGACATTGTGCCCGCCCGGACCCTTCACCGGATGCCCCGCGTAGAATCTGATGTGCGGATCCTCGAGCACCAGCGAGTTTTGGGCGAAGCGCGGATCGAGCGCCGCATCCTCGATGACGAATGCTTCCTCGCCGTTAATCGCGTGACCGCAGAACGACAGCTCGCGCGTCATATCCGCGATTGGCAAGCCCTGCTTCGACTTGAACCACTGGCGATCGCCTTCCACAAAAGAGATCCCCGCGAACGGGACATCGAACACCCGCTGCGTCATGCGGCTGATCTTGTCGAATCTCTCTTCCGGATGCGGGTCGATCGCGGCGCTCAGACGGAACTCGACCAGCCGCTCCGCCTCATCCTGCGGAATTAGTGGGCGCATCACTTCTTCCGTCTCCGCCCAGAGGCCGCGGCTTCGCATGATGGTAGTGACGCGCGCCCTGAACCGGCCGGGATCGAGCGGCTCGATCAGAACATCATCCACGCCCTGCGAAAGCAGATCCGCGGTCTCGCTCTCCGAGCCCGCGGGCGCGACGACGATGATCGGCATGTCGATCAGACCCACCACGGTGCGCGCCGCGTGGACCACCTGACGTCCGTCGAGAATGGGGAGCTTCAACGCGACCACGAGAGCGTCCGGTGGATCCTGCGCCAGAATCCCGAGCGCGGCCGCGCCATCGTTGGCGATCTGAACCGCAAACCTCGCCTCGACCAGGATGTCGTTGTAGCGCACGCGGTCGGCCTTGTCGGTGACCGCGAGAAGCACCCTCGAGGGCTTCGGGATGCCATCCGCATCGAGCTCGGGCAGGTACTCCTGATTGACGCGCGGCGTGTTCGTCCGCGGCGTCTTGCGCCGCTCGAACTCCGTGTACGGAATCACTTCGTCCGCTGTCGTGTCGCCTTCGGCGATGTGCCACAGCGCATCGTTGTCGAACGTGTGCAGCGCGCCGGTGCGGAGAGCGGTCGCGCGAATCTCGTCCGCGAGCTTTCCGGTGGTGATCATTCCGCGCACCTCGGGCGTTATCTCGAGGAACTCGATGAGCGGCAGACGCCCGGTGTATCCGCTGAAGCCGCACTCCGCGCACCCCGTCGCCTTGACGTGCCGCGCCCGGCCGAACAGGCGCTGCTGCGCCGAGCGAACCATTGGGTGGAGCTCCTCGACCGGTGCTTCGTAGCGGCAGTGCGGGCACGCTCTCCGCACGAGACGCTGGGCCGTGACGCCGATCAAACCGGCCGCGACTCTGAAAGGCTCGACCCCGATGTTGGAAAGTCGCGGAATGGCGCCGATGGCGTCGTTGGTGTGCAGCGTCGACAGCACGAGGTGGCCTGTCATTGCCGCCTGGAACGCGATCGTCGCCGTCTCCTGATCGCGGATTTCTCCCACGAGCAGCACGTCGGGATCCTGACGCAGCACTGATCTCAGAACGCCCGCGAAAGTGAGCCCCTGCTTCTCGTTCACCTGCACCTGATTGACGCCGCTCAGCCGGTATTCGACCGGGTCTTCGACGGTGACGATGTTGACCGATTCGCCGCGGCGCGTGTTGAGCGCGGCGTAGAGCGTCGTCGTCTTGCCCGAGCCCGTGGGACCGGTGACGAGAAGAATCCCCTGCTCGCGGTTCAACAGCGCTTTGAATCTCTCCAGCACTTCCGGCATGAAACCGAGCGTCTGCAGCGAGACCTGCACCGACTTCTCATTGAGAAGACGCATGACGACCTTCTCACCGACGCGCGTGGGGAGAATGGAGACGCGGAGAGCGACCTCTTCTCCCGAAACTCTCACTTTCGCGCGGCCGTCCTGCGGACGGAATCGCTCGGCGACGTCCAGGTCGGACATGATCTTGATGCGCGAGACGACCGGCCCGACGCCGATGAACCTCGGCAGCACCATGATGTTCTTGAGGAGACCATCGATCCGGAAACGAACCAGCGTCGACGTCTCGTCGTGCTCGATGTGGATGTCGGATGCGCGCAGCTTGATAGCGTTGGCGATGATCGCGTCCACGAGCTTGATGACCGGCGCGTGCACCCGCGCCATCTGCGCCTCGTCCTGTTCCTGCTCCTTGATCTGCTCGATACCGACGGTCTGGTCGAGCTTGTCGATCAGGCCGTAGATCATCGCATCGGGGCGGAGAGTCTCCGACACGAGCTTCTCCAGCTGTCCCGGTGGGCAGAAAAGCGGCGTCACTTCGCGGCTCGTCGCCCAGCCAACGCGCTGAATTGCTTCCTGGTCGAGCGGGTTGGCCATGGCGAGCCAGACCATGCGGCTGTCGACCTTTATCGGCAGGACATTGTGCTCCCGACACAGCTTCTCGGGGAGGATCTGCATCGCGTTCTTGTCGATTTCGCCGGGATTCAGGTCGACGTAGTCGATCCTGAAAGCTTCCTTGACGACTTCAGCGATCTCCTTGAAGGAGAGGACATCGCCGTCGATGAGGGCCTGGGCGACGTACGGCTTCTCCTGAAAGCGCCACCGTTTGATCAGTTCAGGGGTGACACCTGGCATTGTACCCACGAGCGCGACTAGCCACTCATCCTTGAAGCGGAATTTTCGCTCGTTGGTCTGTGGGTCAGCAGGTGTCGTCATGGCTTCCGGTGGGACAATCTTTCCTGCTGCTCTATAGAGGGCAGGCCGCGATAAATGACTGTTTTGCCCCCCCCAAGATAACACCTGGCAGGGCAGAGCTTTTTGGACGTCCGGCGAGGAGGGATTCGGTCGTCCGATAATCACCCCGGATGTAAGAATCGCCTCTGGTTGGCAATTTGCTAAACATCCGGTCATACTTGAGAGCCGCGCGCTGCCCCACCCAGGCTCGCGGACAAAAAAACGCTTACGCGTCCTGCCTGGGGACGCACCACCGCGCCGAGATGTCTGCCTCCTCGATCCGCTCCATAGCTCGTGCCCAAAGAGACGAGTGGCCCGTAGCCAGTCGATTGGATAGCGCCATTCGCAACAAGATACTAGCGCTTCTTCCCTCCGAAGAGCTCGCGGCGGTGGTCGAGCGAAGCGAGGTAGTGGAGGTGAAGTCGAAGCAGCTCCTCTTTCAACCCGGAGAGAGGCTAGAGTACGTCCACTTTCCTGAAAACTGCGTGATCTCGCTCGTCACCGTGATGGAAGACGGCGACCAGGTAGAGGCGATGACGGTTGGCAGCGACGGATTCGCGGAAATTCCGATTTTTCATGGCGTCGAGACTTCGAGCAACAAAGGCATCGGCCAGATCAGTGGAACGGCGCGACGTCTCTCGATCAAGGATTTTCGGGACTTGGTGGAGGAATGCTCGGGGCTACACCGGCTGCTGCACCACTACGCCGAATTCGTCTTCGAGACAGTGGCACAGTCCGCCGCCTGCAACCGGCTGCACGTCATCGAGCAGCGCTGCGCGCGGTGGTTGCTGATGTCGGAGGATCGCGCAGGCCGCGACCGCTTCGACCTGACCCAGGAATTCCTGGCCGAGATGCTGGGAGTGCGCCGGCCTGGCGTGACGGTGGCGATGGGAATCCTGGAGAAGGCGGGCCTGATCTCTCACGGCCGCGGAAACATCACGGTGGTGAACCGCGCGGGACTGGAGAAAGCCTCGTGCGAGTGCTACCGCACCATTAGGGCTCGGCAAGGAAAGCTCATTGCGTAGCGACCGGCATCCACAGATCCGAACCCCGCTACGAGACTGCGGCCGTCTCAACCAGCGGCATGACGGTCTCAGAGAACCTCTCCATCTCCTCGAGCTGAGGACTGAATTGGAGTAGCAAAAGATCCACGCCCACGGCCTCCAGCTCGCGGATCCTGTCCGCGACCTGCTCGGGCGTTCCAACGAGTCCCGCCCTGAGTCCGCGGTTGGATACCGAATAATCCTCGAGACTCACCTGCTGCTCGAGTGCGGTGTGCGAGATCCAGTCCTGATAATTGTGATATCCCGGCGAGCCGGGCTGCACGTTGGTGATCCGCGTAAGCTCCTCGCGCGCTTCGCCCTCGGTATCGCGAACGATCGCATACGCAGCGACACCGTATTGCATCGGACCCAGGCCGATTCTTTCGCGGCGGGCGTTCATGTCCGCGATCTTCGGCGCGACGCGGTCCACTGGATCGCCGTGCATGACGAACGCATCGCACGCGCGCGAAATCAGCTCTTTCGCGGCCGGACTTTCCCCGCCGGCGTAGATGGTCGGGCGTGGACGGCGCAGCGGCTTGGGCTCGAGGATTGTCTCCTCGACCTTGTAGTGCCGGCCCGAGTGACTGAAGCGCGGCTCGCTCCAGGCCCCGTTCACGATCTTGAGCCATTCGTCGGTGCGCGCGTAGCGGTCGTCGTGCTCCTCGAAGTTGATCCCGTACCGTCTGGCTTCGTCCTTCCACCACGACGACACGACGTTGAGCGCCAGGCGGCCGCCGGAGATGCGATCGATGTTCGCCGCCTGCTTGGCGAAAATCGCCGGCTCGTGAAAGGTCGGGCGGACCGCCACCATCAGCTCGAGCTTTTCGGTGACCGCGGCGAGCGCCGCGGCAGTCGACCACGCCTCGAGGGAGTCGCCGTCGATTCCCTTGATGTCGTTCATGAACAGCTCGGCGATGAGCGTGATGTCGTAGCCGATCTGCTCGCTGCGCTGCGCGAGCCGCT
>CAAGKR010037961.1_pt1 | contig 17666 bp, 20 predicted proteins | sample 2556971 | NCBI WGS metagenome assembly CAAGKR01 (sample SAMEA5207829, study PRJEB30636) | soil metagenome | biome: forest; feature: boreal; material: soil | place: USA | collected 2011-09 | depth 1 m | reverse complement strand
CGGCGCGGGCGGCTGCACGCCGCCCGCGGATCGCCACCACCAGCACGACCACCGTCGCGCTCACGAACACCGTCCCCGCAATGAAGGCGTGATCGGCGCCAAGGACGAACGAATGCTGCGCGGCGCTCACTGACTGCACGGCCGCGCCACGCGCTGCCGTGCCGAACACCGAGACGAGCACCGCGAGCCCGAGTGCCCCGCCGAGCTGCTGCATCACGTTGACCAGTCCTGACGCGGCGCCCGCATCCTCCTGGCGCACGCCGCTCAGCGACGTGGACGTGAGGGGCACGAACGCGAGTCCGTTGCCGGCACCGAACAGCACCAGAGGTGCAAGCAGGGAGACGTAGCTGCTCGACGCCGAAAGCTGGGTGAGCAGGAGCATGCCGATGGTCGACACCGAGAACCCGAACACCATCAGCGGCTTGGCGCCGAACCGCTGCACCAGTCCCCTCGCGCTCAGCTGCGACATCGCGAACAGCGCCACAGTGAAGGGCAGGAACGCGAGCCCGGTCTTGAGCGGGCTGTAGTGCAGCACCTCCTGGAGGAACTGCGTGAGGAAGAAGAACATCCCGAACATGCCGGCCGTGAGGAACAGACGCGCCACGTATGAGGCGCTGCGGCTCCTGTCGGCGAAGAGCCGCAGGGGGGTAATCGGCTCGGATGCCCGGCGCTCGAGCAGGACGAACGTCACCAGGAGGATGGCGCCCGCCGCGAATGCGGCCACAGTCAGCGTGTCGCCCCACCCGGAGGTTGCAGCGCGCACGAAGCCGTAGGCCAGCGCGGTGACGCCGATCGTCGACGTCAGCGCACCGCGAACGTCGAAGTGGCCGTTGCGGCTGGGAGTCTCGGTGAGCAGGCGGCGGGCCAGTGCGATGACGACGATGCCGATCGGCACGTTGACGAAGAGCACCCAGCGCCAGGAGGCCACCTGGGTGAGCAGGCCGCCGAGAATCAGGCCGATGGCGCCGCCACCGATCGAGACGGCGGTGTACCAGCCGATTGCGCGGACACGTTCCTGCCCGTCGCGGAACATGGTCATGAGCAGGGCCAGGGCCGAAGGCGCCGCCAGCGCTCCACCGATGCCCTGGAGCGCGCGCGCCGCGAGCAGCCAGCCGCTCCACGGCGCGATCCCGCCGAGAAAGGAGGCAGCAGTGAAGACCGCGATGCCGGCGATGAACACGCGACGGCGACCGAGCAGGTCACCGGCTCTGGCTCCCAGGAGCAGGAAGCCCCCGAAGGCCAGCGTGTACGCGGTGATCACCCACGAAAGGTTGGCCGGGGAGAAGTGCAGCGCGCCCGCGATTTGGGGGAGCGCGATGTTCACGATGGTGGCGTCGAGGACCACCATCAGCTGGACGGCAAGGATGATGGCGAGCACCAGGCCGCGGCGGGTGGGTCGCTGGGTTGCCCTTACGGGCTTGGCGACGAGGGTGAGTGGGGATGACATGGAGGACCTCCGTGTGGCGTAGAATGGTCAAAGCGGACGCTACCTCCGGTATTATACGGAGGCTCCCTCCGTTTTGCAAACTCAAGATATTGGTGGTCCAGTGGCGCATGACATCGCGGTCGGTCCGAGCGGGGCGGTCGATGCCGCCGACACGGCTACCGGAGATCGCCGCCCGCGCGCCGATGCCCTCCGCAACCGCGACCTGCTGATCACCGCAGCCGCCGCCGCCTTCGCAGCCCGGGGCGCTGATGTGTCCCTCGAGGACGTCGCCCGCGGCGCCGGCGTCGGGATCGGCACTCTCTACCGCCACTTCCCCACCCGCGACGCGCTCGTCGAAGCGGTGTATCGCCATGAGATCGACGTCCTCTGTGAGCGCGCTGACCAACTCCTCGAGACCATGCCGCCCGACCAGGCGCTCGCTGAGTGGATGCAGCTCTTCGTCCGCCATGTGGCCACCAAGCGGGGGATGCTCTCGGTGCTCAAGCCGCTGCTCAGCACCAATCCGAACTTCTCCGACCAAACCCGAGGACGCGCCACCGAAGCCGCCTCCAAGCTCCTCGATGCCGGCGTCGCGGCCGGGACTGTGCGCGCCGACGTGGATGGAGGCGACCTCCTGCGGGCGGTTGGCGGCATCTGCATGACGACCGACCAGGAGCGCTCGGAGGCCTCCGAACGCCTGGTGGGACTCCTCTTCGACGGCCTTCGCCACGGCGCGGCCGGCTCAGCGGCCGCGATTCAATCCGGGGACGCGTCCACCTTTCAAGATTGAAGGCAGCGGCAGCCTCGCGTCTGTCTCTTCCTCAACAACGAAGTCCCGGACCTGCCGCCGACGCTTCCTGACCAAGCTGCATGGATCCTGCAATCGCCGCTGCGCAGGATGCCGACTCGAGGCGCTGCGACGGCGCCACGAGCATTCACAGGAGGCATGCGATGCCAACCACGATCACGGCGGAACACAAGACCCTGAGCAGCCCGGACGAGGAGCGGGTTTTCGAGAAGGGACGGGTCGATCTCGTCAACATCGGTGGCGGCACGGTCGGGCGCCTGACCCTGCAGCCAGGGTGGCGGTGGTCAGTGCACGTGAAGCCGATCGCGGGGACCGAGCTCTGCGAGGCGCCGCATTTTCAGTACCACGCGTCCGGCGTGCTCCGCATCCGGATGGCGGACGGCAGCGAGTTCGACGCGCGAACCGGCGACATCACCGCGCTGCCGTCGGGTCATGACGCCTGGGTGGTCGGTGACGAGCCGGTCGTGCTCATCGACTGGAACGGTGCGAGCAACTACGGGAAGGCGTGATTCAGGCTCGCTAGGTGCTGCCCTCGCGCGGACCCGCGCCACGTATCCTAGGTGCCGTGGTCCGCGCCGAGGCACCGCCGTCGGTGCGCCCGGCGTCGTTGCCGGACGAGGTGCGAGTCCACGTCATCGGCGGGCTCTCCGTCGAAGGGTTCTCCGAGCATCAGCTCGGCAGCCGCAAAGCCCGACTTGCGCTGAGGGTGCTCGGTATCGCGCAGGGGCGTCCGGTCAGCATCGAGCGCCTCGCTGACGTTCTCTGGGTCGACGATCAGCCGCGCGACCCACCCGCCCAACTGGCGGTGATCATGAGCAGGCTCCGGGGCGTTTTCGGGGCCGGGCGCATCACCCACAGCGACGCCGGGTACGCGTTGCATGCCGACTGGGTCGACCTGTCCGCGGCGTCGGAACTCGCATCGGAGGCAGACCGCCGGCTGCACGAGGACCAGCCCGCGCCCGCGCTTGCCGCGGCCGCGGCGGCTCGGGCCCTGCTCGCGCACCCGGCGCTCGACGAGGAGGCGTGGCCGGCGGAGGAACGACGGGCTGTCGAGCGCCTGTGCGCCCGATCCCGGCACCTGGTTGCGCGCGCCGCGTTCGCCGCCGGGGATCTCGCCACCGGTGTCGAGGCGGCCGAACAGGCTCTCGATGAGGATCCGTACGACGAGGAATCATTGCGGCTGGTCATGGCGGCCCTGGCCGCCCAGGGCAGGTCGTCGTCTGCGCTCGCGATGTACGAGCGCATGCGCGCCCGTCTCGACGATGAGCTCGGCACCTCACCCTCCGAGCTCACCGCCGCCGTGCAAATCGCGGTCCTCAAAGGGCTGCCCGTTCCCGGCATCGTCGTGGCGTCGTCACGGTCACGTCCGCGCCGGAGCGGCGGTGGAGCGGACCTCCCCGGACGGGACGACGAGCTGCGCGCGCTCGACGAGGCGTTTGCCAGGGCGCAGACGGGATCCCCGGCCGCTGTTGTCATCGAGGGAGAGCCCGGAATCGGCAAGACCGCCGTCGCGTCGGCTTGGATCGATCGGCTGGGCCCCGACACCGTGGTGCTCTCCGCGCGCTGCGACCAGTTGAGCAGATCGCTCCCCCTCCAGCCCGTGCTGCAGATGATCCGCAACCACCTGCGCAAGGTCGGCACCGAGGTCGGGCTCGAGCTGCTTGGCGCCGACGCGTCGCTGCTCGAGCCAATGCTCGACTGGAGCTCGACGGAGAGCGTGCCATTTGGGGACATCACGCAGACGCAGGCATCGTCGCTCGCCGGTCTCGCGGTTGCTTTTGCCGCATTGCGGCGGTTCGTTCGCCGGGCCTGCACGTCACCCGCGGTGCTCTTCATCGATGACCTGCAGCGGGCCGATCCGCTCACGTGGGCCTGGATCAACGAACTGATCGCGAGCCCTGACCTGCTCCTGCTGGTGCTGCTGACGCGCCGCACCGATGAAGGCGAGGTGCCGGCGCGGGCGACACGCATCGTGCTGTCTCCGCTGTCGCTCGAAGCGGCGCGACAGATCGTCGGGGAGGAGCACGCTCGCCGCCTGCACGAACGCAGCGGTGGCAACGCACTCTTTCTCACGCAGCTGGCGTCGAGCGATGAGCATGCCGCCCCGCCGGCGTCGATCCAGGCGGCCGTGCTCGATCGCTGCTCGGAGGCGGGCACAGCGGCGCGGACGTTGATGAGCGCGGCCGTTCTCGGAGCCTCCATCGACATCGACGTCCTCGCGGCGGTACTCAGGACCGATCCGATCCTGCTCCTCGAGGACCTCGATGTCGGTGTGCGCCTCGGGCTGCTGGAGGCGCGAGAAGGCGCGTACGCCTTCCGCCACGCGATCGTGCGTGAGGCCCTGGACATGTCCACCGCGTCGCCCCGGCGTGCCCTCCTGCATCGGGAAGCGGCTCGCGTGCTGTCGACCAGGCCGGCGGCGGATCCGCTCCTGGTGGCGCATCACGCCCGGCTCAGCGGCGCGCGAACGCTCGCCTCGGCGGCGCTCACCACCGCAAGCCGTATCGCCGCAGATCGATTCGACTATGCGACGGCGCTGGACCTCGCCACCGAGGCGATCGATGCTGACGACACGGTCGATGCGCGCATCCAGCGTGCTGTTGTGCAACTGCGCCTTGCACGGTTCGACGCTGCGCAGGCCGATGCCGCCAGTGCCGTCGGGGTCGCCGCCGACTCGCGGGCCCTCGAGGTTGCAGGCGCCGTCGCGTACTACTGCAAGGATTTCGTCCACGCCGCACGTTTCGGCGAGGCACTCATCCAGCAGTCCGGCGACCCGGGCCAGCGAGTGCAAGGAGGGGTGATCAAGGCTCGCGCACTGCACGCAATCGGCGACGTCGTCGGCGCTGACGATGCGATGGAGCAGGCCATGGCCGAGTGCAGAAAACACCGGCTGCGTCAGCCCACCTCCGTGTACGCGTTCCTGAAAATCCACATGGGCGAGGTCGGCCTCGCGATCAGCGCCATCGAGGCGAGCCCGTACGCCGCCGCGGACGCCGCGTCGACGATCATCTACACGCCGGTGCACGGCTATCTGGCTCACGGGTACGCGCTGGCGACATGCGGTCGCGCGGCCGAGGCAGGCGCTGTCCTCGAGCGCGCGGTGGCTGAGGCCCGCCGGCGAGGGTTGGTCAGGTACGCGGCGCTCGGCGCGAACATGGGCGCGTGGGTCCTGCGCAACATCGGTGAGATCGACCGGGCTCGCGAAGCCAACGCGGCGGCGCTCGACCCTGCCCGCGACTCGGGGTATCGCGAGCTTGAGGTGTATGCGCTCCTCGACCCCTGCGACGATCCGATCGCCGCGCGAGATGTCACGGCCGCGCGCCATGGAATCGACGCGGCGCGTGCACGGATGGAGGAAACGTACGCGTACCGATGGCGCAACGAGCTGCGGCTCGACCTCCTCGAGGGGCGGATCGCGCTGCTCCGCAACGACCCGGACGCGGCGCTCCAGTTCGCCGAGCGCCTCATCGCGGGTGCGACGGACCGCTATGCGCCCAGGTATGCGCAGCTCGGCGAGGTGCTTCGCCTGCAGGCCCGTGCCGGGCTTGGGGCCGAGCCGCCGGCGCCGGAGGTGCTGACCGAGCTGAGCTCGTCGCTCTCGGCCGTTGCCGGCGTTGAAGCATGGTGGGTGCTGGCGGAGCTTGGCGCGTCGCTGGGATCGGACGTGTGCTTCGGCCTCGCGGACGCGCATCGGGACCGGCTCGCGGGACACCTCGACGCGTCGGTGCGCGCGGCGTTCCTTGATTACGCTGGAACGCGACTCGAGAGCACCAGGACTCGCGGCCGCACGGCTTGACCGCGGTTTCGAACCGCTGCGACAGCGCGACTGATGAGCTCGTCGCGTTGCGCCATCGGCAACGCCGCAATGAACGGCGCGACATGCGCCAGACCGGTGCGATACGCGGTGATCGCCTCGGGCGTGTCGAGACCGGGCTCGACGCTGATGTCGGCGACCTCGATGGCGTCGAGGCGTGCGCTCTCGGCACAGTGCCGGAGCAGCGCGGGCGTGTTGGATCGTGGCTCGGTGCCGTTCTTGAGCTCGAGATACCAGTCCGGCGGCTGATACCCGTAGCCCTTGACGACAGTATCGACGACGTCCTTCGCCGCACTCGCAGGAGCTTCACCGAACACTGCCGCGACGACGCGTCCGTGCGGTCGCACCACGCGGCGCATCTCCTCCAGCGCGCGCTCCGGGTGGTGGAGATGCGAGATGGCGAACCCGCTCACCGCCGCGTCAACGCTTCTCTCATTGATGGGCAGCGCGCACATGTCGGCGACCACGGTAAACGCGGCTGCAGCGCCGGCGAGGCGGAGCATGTCTGCCGACGTGTCGACCGCGATGGGCACCGCTCCCGCTGATCGCAGCGCGCGACAGAGCGCGCCCGTCCCGGCGCCGACATCGAGCACCGTCGCCCCCGCAAGCTCGTGGGCGACCTCCGCGATCGCCACCGTGGCCAGCGCGTCGTAGAGCGCCGCCGGGCCTCGCGCCCATGCTGCTGCGACGCCCTGATAGGCGCTGCTCGGTCCCGCGCTTACGGCTGCCACGCGGCGAGGCGCTCGCTCCACCATGCGAACTCGGTCGCGTCGCCGGTCTTGGACCAGCCGAGCTGCAGGAACGCTCCGGCGAGGGCGGCCGCAAGCTGCGCATCCCACCACGCATCGGCTGCGATACCGGCGGCTTCGAGCGCTGCTCGATATGCCGCGATGGTGTCTTCCTTCGTCTCCGGCAGCCGGTCGCAATTCACCGCGAGATACCAGGCGAGGTCGAGCAGTGCCGGCCCTTCACCGGTGCGGTCCCAGTCCAGCAGGATGGTCCGTGACCCATCGCTTCCGAGGTTGCCCAGCTTCCAGTCGCCGTGCACGAGCGTCTGCGGTCCGGCCCGGAGCGCGGTGACCAGCGGCCACGGATCGTTCACCAGCTCGACGAGGCGGCGCGCAAGCGCCGGGTACCGCTCGCCGAGCTGCCGCCATCCGTCCGCCACCGCCGGGGGCACGGGATCGCCATGCGGGAACTCGGCCTCGAGCGCGGCCATCATCGGCGTCAGTACCACGAAGTGATGGGCAAGCGGAAAGAGACCGTGCTCGTCGCGAAAACCCCAGTAGTGCGCATGGAGCGATGCCATATGGTCAATGAAGCCGCGATGCAGATCGCGTGCGATGGGCTCGTTCCCCGAGGGGACCAGCGCAGCGGAGACGTCGCGCATGAGGAGCGCCATGCCCTGATGCCCGCGACTCGTGATGAAGGGAGCGCACCCGACGATGGCGTGGTCGATGCATCCGGGTAGCGCATCGAGGACCCCGGAGGACAGGAGCGTCAGCTGGCGCCGGCCCAGGTCGCCGGTGGCGCGCATGATCCAGTCGTCGTCGAGTGAGAGGTATTTCACGATCAGCGGAGCGCCGCCGATGACAACGCGCTCGAAACGGCTGCCCGACAGCGAGTCGGCGGTCTGCAGCGGTTCGCGGCGCTCGACGCCCCGCAGGAGCACCTCGACCGACTCCGCGACCTCAACGGTCCTCTGCGTCGAGGAGAGGGCTGTCACAGACGCGCGGCCTCTGCCATCTCAGCCTGGAGCGCTGCGCCCCAGCGGCCCCCGCACCAGGCCTGGTCACGGGTGATCAGACCATCGCGAACCTCGATCACGTGCGCCTGGTGGACCATGTGCGGCTCACCGTCCTCCTCCCAGGTGAGCACGAACTCGACGAGCGCGCCGTCGGGCAGCGGGGTACGGCGGATCTCCTCGAAGCGGCCCGGGTCGGCAAACCAGCGACCCAGCTCAGCCTCGACGCTGGTCGCGCCGCTGACGGTGAAACGCCAGTGGGGCACTGTCGCATCGAGAACCGCATCCTCGGCGAACACGCCTGATCCGCTCATGGACGCGGTTTCGATCGCCTGGGTGAACCTGTCGATCGGGTCTGTCATGGTGACGCTCCTGGTGTTATACGACGTCCGGGATCGTCGCTTGGGCTGATTGCAGTCCGATTGCGGATTCCGGCGGGAGCGCTCCGGGCGCCTATCGGTGCAGGCGCGCGCCCTTGAGCGCCTCGTCCACAGCCCCTCGCTCGCCGTGGACGCCGATGCGGACCAGTCGAGGTCGTGACGCGTCAGCACCTTGACGGCCGCTCGATTGCTCGAACCGACACGCCATCGAGGTCAAGGGTACGATTCCGAACACCGTCGTGACTGTTGCACTTGTTCCTGTCGATGCGGTCGATGTGACCCTCGTGATGGACCTGTCGCTCGACATCCTCATGGCGGGACAGGAAGGCGTGCAGCGATTCAAGCTCGCGTACGACTGGTCGGACCACGAAGCCCTGCTTGCCGAGCACGGCTTCTCGGCGCTGGTCACCGTGACGGTTGACGGAGGTCGACACGCTGTCCTGTACGACGGCGGCCTTTCCGCCCTCGGCCTCCAGCACAACCTCGACGTGATGCAGATCGATGCGTCCGACCTACGGGCGATTGTCATCTCGCACGGACATGTCGATCATCACGGCGGGCTGGAGGGGCTCCTCCGCCGCCATGGCGCCATGCCCCTGCCACTGGTGATCCACCCCGATGCGTGGCAGGACCGAAAGATCGTCTTTCCGACGGGCGCCGAGATGCACCTGCCGCCGCCCAGTCACAACGACCTCGAGCGTGAAGGGCTGACGGTGATCGAGGAGCGCGGGCCGACACTGCTCATCGACGGCACCGTCCTGGTCTCGGGTCAGGTCGAGCGCGTGACCGCCTACGAGAAAGGCTTTCCGGTGCAGGTCGCGAGGTCCGGAGCGGCGGGGACATGGGAGCCGGATCCCTGGACGTGGGACGACCAGAACCTGGTCGTGAACGTGCGCGACCGCGGGCTCGTCATCGTGTCCGGCTGCTCGCACGCGGGCATCGTGAACGTGGTCCGCAATGCGCAGCGGTTGACCGGCGAGCGGCGCGTGGCAGGTCTGATCGGCGGCTTCCATCTCACCGGCGGACTGTTCGAGCCGCTCATTCCCGAGACGGTGGCGGACATCGGCGCCGTCGGCATCGACCGCATCGTGCCGGCGCATTGCACGGGATGGCGCGCGGTGCACGCGCTGGCTCGCACCATGCCGGATGCGTTCGTTCAGCCATCGGTGGGGACAACGTTTGAGTTCCGTGCGTCCCCCGCGCCGGGCTGACCCGCCAAGCGCACCAGCCACAGCCGACGCACCGCCCGCTGACCGAAAATGCGGGCATGGCGTTTGACGAGGATCTGGCCGCCCGCATCCGCGAGCTGGTCCGTAACGAGGCGGGGCTGACCGAGAAGCGGATGTTCGGCGGGCTCGCCTTCCTGATCGGCGGCAACATGGCCATCAGCGCCAGCGGGCAGGGCGGGGTTCTGGTGCGCGTCGATCCGGCGAGAACCGCCGAGCTCGCGAGCCGTCTTCATGCCGAGGTTGCCGTGATGCGCGGGCAGGAGATGCAGGGGTGGCTGCGGGTCGATCCCGAAGGGGTTCGAACCCAAGCACTGTTGCAGCGGTGGGTGCACGAGGGAGTCGCCTACGCGCGGTCGCTTCCGGGCAAGCCGTCCGGCTCTCGATGACCCGGGCGGTCGAGGACTCCAATCGTCGGCTGCTGCGAGCCCGCGACGCCATGGATCTCACCTACGGCCACCCGCTCGACATTGCCGCGCTGGCGCGCATCGCCTTCGTGTCCGAGGCGCATTTCATTCGAACGTTTCGCGCCGCGTTCGGGGAGACCCCGCACCGCTACCTGCAACGCCGGCGAGTCGAGCGGGCGCTCTACCTGCTGCGCTGCACGGATCGGAGCATCACTGACATCTGCTTCGACGTCGGCTTCTCGAGCGTGGGCACGTTCAGCAAGACCTTCCACCAGATCGTCGGTGAATCGCCGACGGAATACCGGCGGCGCGCAGAGATCCTTGCGGTCCCGACCTGCTTCGCCATGGCCTGGACAAGACCGAGCAGTTTTGGAGAAGACGGACGCGGATCGACCCGGTAGCGTGGCGCCAATCAACCGACTCACCAAAGGGAACCAGTGACATGCTCAGCAGCCTCAGAATCTCGCAGATTTACGTGCTCGACCAGGACCAGGCCGTCGACTTCTACGTGGGGAAGCTCGGCCTCGAGATCAACACCGACCAGGACCTCGGCTTCATGCGATTCCTGACTGTCAACGTTCCCGGCGACCCGGACCGCCAGATCATGCTCGAGAAGCCCGGGCCGCCCGCGATGGATCCCGCGACGGCGGACGAGGTTCGCTCACTCCTCACCAAGGGTCGAACCGGCGGCCACCTCTTCTTCACAACCTCTGACGCCCGCACGACGTACGAGGAGTTGCGCGCCAAGGGCGTCGAGTTCACCCAGGAGCCGACGGAGCAGCCCTACGGCATCGACTTCGGACTCCGCGATCCGTTCGGCAACCACATCCGCGTCGCGCAGATGGCTCCGGTGCTGCAGACCGCCGGCTGATTCGGCGGCACGCAGTTCGTGGGGCCGTCATGAAATTCACGGCGACGATTCTGCTCTCGGGAAAGACTGCGACGGGTATCGAGGTACCGGAGCACATCGTCGAAGGACTTGGCGGCGGCCGGCGGGCCGCCGTCAACGTCACCATCAACGGCTACCGCTACCGAAGCACTGTCGCAGCAATGGGCGGCGTGTTCATGCTGCCGATCAGCGCCGAGCATCGTGCCGGCGCGGGTGTCAACGCCGGAGACAGCGTGCTCGTGACACTCACCCCCGACGCGGCAGCGCCGCATCGACAAAGCCATTGCCGACCTGCGAGAGGGCCGCGTCTAAGCTGCCGCCGCGGCCGCCGGTCGCTGAACGAGCTGTCTCGACGGGCGCTCGTCGCTGATCACGTGTCCGTCGCGCAGGCGGATCACCCGGTCGGTGCGCGCGGCGAGGTCCAGATCGTGGGTGACGATCACGAATGAGACACCGCGCTCGGCGTTGATGCGGCGCATGAATTCGAGCAGCGCGTTTGCAGTGTCGGTGTCGACCTCGCCCATGGGCTCGTCGCCCAGCACCAGTGTCGGCTCGTTGATCAATGACCGTGCGATCGCGACACGCTGCTGCTCGCCACCCGACATCTGCGTGGGCCGGTGGTTGGCGCGTTTCGCGAGACCAACCTCCTCGAGGAACCCTTCGGCGCGAATCCGCGCAGCTTTTCGATCGCCACCGGAGTAGCGCAGCGGCAGGAGGATGTTCTCCATCGCCGACATGGTCGGGAGCAGGTTGAACTCCTGGAAGATGAACCCGATGCGCTTGCTCCGGAGCTCTGCGCGCTGACCGTCGTTGAGGGTGCTCGCATCGGTGCCGTCGACGATGACCGCGCCGCTGCTGGGACGCATCAGCAGTCCCATGCAGTCGAGCATCGTGGTCTTCCCACTCCCCGACCGACCGACGATCGCGAGGAACTCACCTTGCTCGATGGTGAGATCGACTCCGTCGAGCGCCTTCACCATGGACTCGCCCATGCCGTACGTCTTGCTGAGACCCAGCGTTTTGATCGTCGCCATCCCCGTGCTCCTATTGCGCCCGCAGCGCAGTGACCGGATCCATCCTCGCCGCGCGCATTGCCGGGATCACGCCGGCTCCCGCGCCGAGGGCGACCGCAAAGACGAGTGCGATCAGCGTCAATCGTGGAGTGATCAGGAAAAGGCCGCCACTCGGGTCACCGTTGTTGAGCAGGAAGGTCATCAGCATGCCGAGGAGGAAACCGATGAGGCCCCCGATCAGTCCCATCGCCGTTGACTCGGCGACGAACTCCGACAGGATGTTGCGCGTCTTTGCCCCGATTGCTTTCTTGAGCCCGATTTCCCTGGTGCGCTCGGTGACCGACATGATCATCGTGTTGACGACGGAGAGGCCACCGATGATCAGCGCCAGCAGCGCTGCCGCGGTGGTCATGAAGGTGAAGATCGCTCCACCCGACTTAAAGCTGCTCACGAGGTCGCTCGGTTTGGTCGCCTTCACCCCCGGTACCACGGCGGTGATCCGCGTGGCGAGCGCGTCCAGGTTGACTCCGGGTCGTCCGTACGCAACCACCGACGTGATCAGCTGGTAGGGATTCACCGTGCCGCGGAGTGCTGCGGGAAGGCTTTCGCCGAGGAGCATCTGGGCGTCGTGCAGGCTCACGTACGCGCCGTTGTCCGGCGCCGTGAGCGTCTGGTCGAGGACGCCGATCACCGTGAACTGGTGATTGATGAAATCCGATGTCGCGTCCTTCGGCCTGACCGGGAGCATGATCGTATCGCCGACATGCTTCCTGAATTCCGAGGCGAGCGTGCTCCCCAGCGTCACCTGAAAGCGCGATGCGTCATTCGGAAACGCGCCGCTCGCGACTGAGATCTTGAATGGTGAATGTGCGGTCGTCGTGGCATCGAAATTCATGATGTAGTCGGGAACACCGAAGCTCACGGTCGAGACCGAGCCTGGTTTCGCGGAGGTTCCGACGGCGGGACCCGCCGCCAGAACCCCATCCACCTGCTGGATCTTCTGGAGAGTGTCGAGCGACATCGCGCCCGCGCCGAAACCGCCGTTGCTCTTGTCGTCGGTGACCTGGATGCTGCCGCCGTAGTACGTGATGCCGCCGCCGAGCAGAACGTTGAAATGCTCCGCCAGCGACCCCATCGTCGTCAGCGCGAAGATGCCCATAACGATGCCGCTGACAGTGAGAGTCGTGCGCAACTTGCGCCGCCAGAGGTTTCGCAGAATCTCCATCGATTCGCCCTCCAAGTCGTGTGCCCGTGTGAGTCGTCCGATTTCGATGATGGAATTGCTGCGTCGCCCCAGGCCACGGGCGAAGGTCGTCGCCGGCCGGGACGAAGGTCACAAGGCGTCCTGCGCGCAGGCGGTTTAGGCTGATACCTCACGCGCCAACGAGCCGAGCCACCACCAGGGAAGCACCATGACCAGCGCACCGCTCGACCGACCCGTCATCGACGCGCTCAATCGCGGCGGGGTGATCGACATCACCACGACCGGTCGCAAGACCGGGACCCAACACCGCATCGAGATCGTCTTCCACAACGTCGGTGGCCGGCTATACGTCAGCGGCATGCCGGGGTTCAAGCGGAGCTACATCGCGAACCTGCTGGCCAACCCGCACTTCATCTTTCACCTCAAGGGTGCGGTGAACGCCAACTTCGCCGCCACGGCGCGCGTGATCACCGATGAGACCGAGCGTCGCGAGGTGCTGCCTTCCATCGCACGAGCGTGGAAGCGCGACGACCTCGAAACCATGGTCGAACAGAGCCCGCTCTTCGAAGTGACCATCGACGGCCCCGCCGATTGACCATGGCGAAGTTGATCTACACCACGATCGCGTCGCTCGACGGCTACGTGGCGGATGCGGACGGGAAGTTCGGCTGGGCCGAGCCGGACGAGGAGGTGTTCCGGTTCGTCAATGAGCTCGAACGTCCCATCGGGACCTATCTCTTCGGACGGCGGATGTATGAGGTGATGGTCTACTGGGAGACGGCCCACACGGCTGTGGGTCTCCCGCCCGTCGAGCGCGAGTTTGCTGCAATCTGGCGGGCGGCCAGCAAGATCGTGTACTCGAGAACGCTTACGCAGGCGTCGAGCGTCAGGACCACCATCGAACAGGAATTCGATCCTGAGGCGGTACGGCGGCTCAAAGCCGAGGCACGTCAGGACATCACTGTGGGCGGTCCTCACCTTGGCGCTGAGGCGCTCCGAGCCGGCCTCGTGGACGAATACCACCTGCTGATCGCGCCGGTCATCGTCGGGGCCGGCATCGCTGCCCTGCCCAGCGACCTCAGGATCGGACTCGACTTACTCGACGAGCGCCGTTTCGCCGGCGGCATGGTGCATCTCCACTACCGCATCACCCCGTCGTCCGAACCGTGAACGCGTTGCGCATGCGGAATCGAGCGCCGTCCGGGGAGCGACCGGCCATGTGCAATGCCAGATCGAACTGGCGGTAGGCGCGGCGAGGGACCTTACGCCGCAAGTCGCGCCGAGCGCTGCTCGGGTACGGCAGGGCGACGCCCCGCCATCGCCAGGGCAACACCACCGACCGCAAGAGCGGCAGCGACGAGGCCGATCACGGGCTCGGGGAGCGAGATCCCGAAGAGCGAGTCGAGAGAATACGAACCGGCTCCGGTGATGCCGAGGACCGAGGCGGCCACCAGGTAGAGGAGTGGCACCTCGAACCCGCCCCGCTGACCGAAGAACCCCTTCCCCCAGTGGAAGGCGACGATCGCCATGAGCATCGATGCGCCGGCGCCGACTGACCCGAGCGGGCTCAAGAACCCGAGCGCGAGCAGAAGGCCGCCGCCGATCTCGGTGGCGATCGCACCGGCGACCCAGAGCGGAGCCGGCCGGAAACGCATGTGGGTGAGGTGGTCGCGAAGGCCGCGGGGTCCTGGACCGCCCCACCAGCCGAAGAGCTTCTGGGCGCCGTGGGCGGCGAGCGCCACGCCGAAGGCGAGGCGAAGGATGAGTAAACCAGCGTTCATGAGGAGGCCTCCTGGCCTGGGACGGACTGCAGTAATGAAAGTAGCTTACGTATAATAAGCAACTATGTCAAGAGTACGGAGCAGAGGTATAATGTGCGTATGGCTCTTGCGCCCGATGCTGCTGCGACGTCCACCCCCGAGGTGTCCCACGATCCCGCCGTCGTCTGCGCGGTGTATCACCAGGCGGTCGAGCTGATCGGCAAGCGCTGGACGGGAGCGATCGTGAGCTTGCTCTTCCGCGGACCGCTTCGCTTTCACGCGCTGGTCAGCGCAGTCCCCGGCATGTCAGAGCGACTCTGCGCCGACCGTTTGCGTGAGCTGGAGGTTGCCGGGCTGGTGTCGCGGCACGTCCTTCCGGGTCCGCCGGTGGGAGTCGAGTACACCCTCACCGAGGCCGGAAGGGATCTCAACGAGTCACTCAGCGCCCTGGGCAGATGGGCCCACCGCTGGCTGGACCCGGCTGCGGCTCCGGCGGCTCAGTCCGGGGACTGACTCACCCGCAGCTCCCGCCCGACACGGCTGGCGCGACGAACACCTCGGCCCCCTCCGGAAGCGGCGTGTCCATGGGCGAACCGCCGCGCACGCTCACCCCGTCGACGAACATCAGGACGTGAGGCCGGAGCCGGCCCTGCTCGTCACGTAACCGGCGCTCCAGTTGGGGAAGCCGCTCGCAGAGATCGTCCAGTGCGGTGCCCAGCCTGCCGCCGCGGATCTCCACCTCAGCCTGGCCGCCTGCGTAGCGACGAAGTGTCGCAGGCAGGAGCAGCCGCGAGGTCACGCGACCTCGGCGACTCGCACGGAAAGCACGTCGGGAAGGTGGCTGGCGAGCAACGACCAGCCGTCCCCGCCGTCACGGCTCCCGTAGACCTCTCCGAGCCGCGTGCCGAAATAGATCCCGGCAGGGTCTCCAGAGTCGGCGACCATGGCGTCGCGAAGTACGGCGGCGTAGTAGGGATCCTTCGGCAGGCCCTCCGAGAGCGGCGCCCACGTCTCGCCGGCGTTCTCGGTCCGGTACACGCGAAGCTTTGCCTCCGGCGGAAACCTCTCAGCGTCCGCCTGGAGCGGAAACGAATACAAGGTGTCCGGCCGGTGGGGGTGGGCGACCAGCGCGAATCCGAAGTTGCTCGGCAGTCCTGACTCGATGGGTGTCCACGAGCCGCCCCGGTCCTCGCTGCGGTAGACGCCGAAGTGGTTCTGAGCGAACAGCCGCTCAGGGCGGCCGGGGTGGAATGCCACCTTGTGGACGCACTGTCCGAATACCGGAAAGCGCTGATCCTCGGGGAGAAACGCCGCCTGGATGCCGCGGTTGGCCGGCTCCCAGCTCGCTCCGCCGTCGCGCGTGTGATAGACGCCGGCTGCGGACATCACCACGAGCAGGTCATCCGGATCCGCCGGATGGGGAAGGATCGTGTGCAGGCACGCGCCGCCACCGCCGGGCATCCAGCTCGGACGATGCGGATGATTCCACAGGCCCTCGACGAGCCCGAAGCTCTTGCCTCGATCATCCGATCTGAACAGGGCGTGCGGCTCGACGCCCGCATACACGACGTCCGGCTGGTCGGCCGGCGCCGGTTGAATCTGCCAGACGCGGGCAACGGCGGCATCGCTTCCTGGTGGAAATCCGATCGGCGGCTCCTCGGGCTCGGTCCAGGACTTGCCGAGGTCATCGGAGAAGGTGAGCAATGGACCCCAGTGACCTGTCCCGACGCCGGCGAAGATCCGCGGCGGATCATGGCGGGTGTCGATCGCGACGCTGTAGACCTCCTGATTGAGAAACTGAAAGTCGTTCGTCGTCCAGGTGCGGCGATCGTCGGTGCTGCGCGCGATCATCAGGCCCTTGCGCGTTCCGATCAGCAGGATTGCCAGTCCCATCGATGCCCCTCCACGGGTTGCCGGATCGCCGGGCAGTCTAATACCCCTGACCCAAAAGCTGCAGATACGAGCCGGGAGAGTGACCGTGGAACTGGAATCCTTCGACTACCACGCGTCCCTTCGCGCGTCGGGGCATATCGCCACCAACGGGCCGGTGATGAACCAGCCCGACGAGTCACTTCGTGGCCTCACGTTCTACCGGACCGGATCGCTGCAACGGGCGCGTGAGCTCGCGGAGGCGGATCCAGCCGTGGAGGCCGGACGTCTCACCGTCGACGTCATGACCTGGCTCTGCCCGCCGGGGCTGCTCCTGGGAGCGGAACACGCGACCACAGTCTCCGAGGATTGATCGAGCCCTCACGCCTACATGACGACCCTCGGGCTGCCCCAGCTGAGCACGGGGGCCGGTTGCGCCCAACCGACCCCCGACTCTCACGCAGCGCGTCGAAGGCCGACGACCACCCGCCTGCGCCGTGGCGTTGCGCGCTTCATGGCAGACGCCCAATCACGTTCTGCGCCTCGGCCTCCATGGTGGCGGCGCTGGGTGCGGTGTGGCCGAGCGTGAGATCCGAGAAGGAGACGAACGTCGCGCCCTTGAGGAAGTAGATGACACTCGCGGCGAGCGTCACCCCGGCGATGCTCGCGCTCCCGGTCCCGACCGCAGCCTTGTCTGCGCCGGACAGGGACACGTCGCCGATGCTCACGTTGATCCCGTGCCCCTGGGCGGCCGTCTGCAGCGTTGCCTTCACCTGGGCTTCCTCCGTGACCCAGTCGGCCTGCGCGGTCGCGGCGTCGGGTGCCACCGCAACGATGACGGTGAACACGTTCAGCGTGGCGGCGCCGTAGACGCAGCCCTTGCCGTTGCCGGAGTACGTCTCCTCCTTGCCGGTCGCGAACGAGACGCCCGCGACCGACGAGGCTTCAGATGCGGGCACCACCTGACAGGGATCGAGCGAGGTGGGCACCGCCGTCTGTGACGCGGTGGGCGTCGACGCGGGAGTTGCCGTCGGGGTGGCTGCCGGGGCGGAGGTGCCGGCGGGCGTGGGAGTGCCGCCGGTCGTCGAAGCCCCGCACGCCGCAAGCAGGCTCGCGCCGATCACGG
>CAAGKR010441768.1_pt1 | contig 17673 bp, 23 predicted proteins | sample 2556971 | NCBI WGS metagenome assembly CAAGKR01 (sample SAMEA5207829, study PRJEB30636) | soil metagenome | biome: forest; feature: boreal; material: soil | place: USA | collected 2011-09 | depth 1 m | reverse complement strand
TGTTTTGTCGTGAAATCAGACCCCCAAAGCCCGTGAAATCAGACCCCCCCTAAACCTGTAAGGTCTGCTTTTAGGTTTTTCCTATTACTTTTAACTGGTAGTTGGAGGCACGCTTTCTGTGGAAAACGTACCACCACCACCGAGACCCAGAAAAAAGCAAAGCGTGTACACGCCACCGATGGCACCTGCAATCGCTCAGATTTCAAGCCCTTGTCCTTGGCGTCAACCAGCGCCGCAGGCACATCGAGAGGCAATCAATCGAGGCCCCCCGCTGGGGGGCAGAGCTAAAGGGCCGCTTTGCGGCTTCTCCCCCCGGCGTCCCGCCCGCGCCCTAGGGGCGCTCCACGGCGTGGGGCATGCTGCCCCTCGGCTCCCCTGTGGGCTGCGCCCCCCTACTGTCGGCTGAACGCCGCCAGAGGCACCCCCGCTAGGCTACCCAGGAAGAAGGGGTAAAACCGACCTGGCCAACAGATCGGAAAGCCTTTGATTGACTCCAAAAAAAAGAGCGCAAGGCGCATAGGCGCGGCGCTGGCGGGCTTTTGATGGGCGGCCCATGCCAACCCCTTCAGAAGCCAAAAAAACGCGCTGGCGGGCCGTTTGGTGCGTCTGGTGAGGTGTTCCATAGACCGCCAACAAAAAACCCCAGGGCGTGAGCCGTGGGGCTTTTTGTTGGCGGCAACAAGCCGAAGGCGCGTTAGTGAGCGTCGGCAATGTTCGCGCTGTACTCCGTGCCGTCTTCTCGGCGCAGGTTCAGGATGTTTTCGACCTGCCAGCCTGGCACCTGGCCGCGAGCGTCAAACGGTGCAATGAGCGTGTTCAGCTCGGCAATGGTGGACACCGGAGCGCACACCGAATGCAGCTTTTCACCGGCCTTGAGCTTGACCGGCTTGCCGGTCAGGTCCAGGGCGTTCAAGCCGTCCTTGTTGGCCACGACCAGGCCGAATTCATTGGCCACCGCAGGCGTGGCCACGTCCACCAAAGGCGCATACAGGCCGCGCACCAGGCCGGCTTTGTCGGTCCCGTAGGTCAGCAAGGGCAGGCCCTTGGTTTTGACCATCGTCACAACTTCGTTGTACTGGCGAATGTTGGCGACCAGGCTGCAGGCCGACACCAACACATCACCAGGCTTCACGCCGACCGCGCTGGCTTGCTTGCTCACGGCCGAGACCGTGAGCTGGCCAGCGTGGTACTTCTCATCAAATTTCAGGTTCAGGTCTTGCGCCACCTTGGCCGGTTGAGCGGCCGCCACAGAGGCGGCAACAGCGACGAGGGACAGGGCAAAAAAGGCTTTCGCGTTCATAGAAAAACTCCTAGCAGTTGAGTTGAATTTGCCCGGTAGGCCGACCGGGCGACGGTGTTCACATCATGCATAGCTTGCAAGTGAAAGCAAGCATAAGCAAGTAAAAAGCAAGCATTGTTATTGGCTTGCTGCTTCCGAATACAGGCCATCACAGCGGGCTTTTTGGGTCTTTTCCCACTCAGGTGCCAAACCATGCGGGCTTCGCTTGCGTGCTTCGTCCAGCTGGGTCAAGCACTGTTCCTTGCTTTGGGTCTGTACCTGGCCGCTGGGCGAGTAGTGCAGGCCGCCGACCTCGACCGGAGCCGAGGCGCTGGGCTTGGCCTGGCCAACCGGCGCGGCACCTTTTCCGAGCTGCAGGCCGCCGCCTTGTTGGGCGCGGCAATCAGCATCGAATTGCTGGTTTTGCTGGGTGACGTTGTGCCCGAACTTCAGCGGGTTCTCACGGAAGGCCGCCCCCTGGCGATCCTTCACGCATTGGGCAATGTCTCGCTGTGCGCGGACTTCCGGCGGCACGCCGTACACCCTGCGCCACTCGTTGAAACCTGTCAGCGCCCCGATAGCGAGGACCACGGCCAGAGCTTTGAATGCTGCTTGTGTGTTCATGGTGTCCCCCTCACTTGGCCACGAAAGGCGGGTTTGCATCGGGCATACCCACGTACTGCAGGACCACCCGGGAAATGGGCAGGCCTGTCAGCATCAGGAAGCCGTGAAGGTTGTCCAAGCCCATGATTTCCGATGCCAGGACGGCCGCTTGCACGTGTCGGCGTGTGCTCTTGTTTTCGCTGTTAGATGCAAGGTTGCCGATCTGCTGGCTTTGCCCCTCGCTGGTCTCTTCGCGTTCAATTTCCTGCTGGCCAATCTCGTTCTCGAAATACTTGGCCGTCTCGCCGTCGCCGGCCTTCAGGATGAGTTTTTGACTCATGCACGAAAGCAGCGTTTGTGCTTCGTCGTGGCCGTAGGTGTTGCGCAGCTGGGCGATGGTTTGCAGACCAGAGACACAGACACCGCCGTACTTCCGCAGCTTGGTCAGGCCAGCGCGAAGGCTGGTGATCTTGCCCAGGCTGTCCAGCTCATCCATGATGAACCACAGCCGGCGCGACTGGCTTTCAGTCATCGACAGGCCTTCAACAATGGCCAGCTCAAGCCAGCAGGCAACCAGGTTGCGCAGCATGGCCATTTGATCGTCCCGGTAGGTCAGGTACAGCCAGGCGCGTTTCTGGTCCGACTCACGCACCCAACGGCGCACGCTGAACGTGCCTTGGTCTTCCAGGTAATTCCAGGTGGCCAGGTACAGCGAAGCAATGGCCCGCGTGTTGGACAGCATCTTTTCGTTGCCCTTCTGCGTGAGGATGCCGGCCGGCGTGCCGGCCAGCATGTCGCCCAGCTCTTTGGCGTCGGCCGCGTTCACGTAGTGCAGCAGCTTCTTGATGCTGGTTTCACCCGCTTTGTGCATGGCCAGCATGGATTCACCAAGCAGGCTTTGCGCGTAGAAATGCCACTCTTGCGACTCGCCGGGGCCGTCTGGAATCGCCGCCTTTGCGATGCGCTGGCAGTCGTAATCGGCTTCAATCTCAGCGAACGGGGACCAGTGCTGTGTCCGAGCGTCGAACGGGTTCAGCACGAATTCACCAGCCTGGCCAAAGCGTGCCAGATAGCCGCCTGCAGGGTCCGCGATGATGGCCGCCTGGCCGCGTCGGCGCACCTTGCGCAGCATTTCATTGATGGCTTGCGTTTTGCCCGCGCCGGTCTTCCCTTCGATCAAGAAGTGTTCCGGCTCGGTCTTGTACGGGATAGGGACACCGCCCCACTCGATCACTTGTGCCAGGTCTTCTTCGCTGGCCCCGCGTTTGAGCGCAGCGCCCAGCGTAGGCCCATCGACCAGGGCGGCACCACGCAACAGCGTTTCATCGGCCTTTGCCGCACCGCTGCCCGACGACATGGCCGGAGCGCGGCCGCCGATCCACGCCCGCAGCTTGCCCTGGCCAGGCACCCACGCCAAGAAGGCAAACGGGCCTTTTGCCTTGAGGCAGAGCCTTGCAAGCCCTTCCATCATCGTGAACAGCAGCCCGGTAAAGAGCAGGATCAAAACCACGTCCAGCGTGAAGCCGCGACGGAAGACCGAGAAGGCAATCTGCCAGGCCGCTTGAATGCAGTACACGAAGCCAATCCAGATGGCCCAGTGATAGACCATCTGCCCGGAGAAGAAGCGGTACAGCTCAACAGGGGCGCGAACGGTCATGCCCAGGCCACGGCCAAACCAGGCCATGAGCATGAAGGGGAAAGCCATTTTGTTCATATTTGTGTTCCTTTCAGTTCGCCCACCGACCATCGTCCTGATTCCCGAAACTGGCTCTTTTGGGTAGCCAATTTGGTGTGTTTCAGTCGATAATGACGGTGGGTCTTTGTTTGTTTACCTAGCAGTTGCATTCAGAGAATCCCGGAAGGGCTGGCTTTCGCCGGCCCTTTGTCATTGGGCGGCTTTCGCAAGTTCGTTGATGTGGTCGCGCTCCTTTTGGGTGAGGTTGTTCCAGACCTTGTTCAAGGTGCGGCCGTTGTTCAGCGCCTGGCGGTCTGTCTCTGACAGCTCGGCCGGCTTGATGTTGACCAGGCCGGACACCTGCAGAACGACGAACAGGGACAGCGCACCCAGCAGGCTTGCGCCGAACATCGCGGACAGGCCCTTACCCCAACCCCAGGCAACTTGCCGCGAAGCGGCACTGATGCTGGCTTGCGTGCGTTCAGCTTCGCGGGCCAGCTGCGCCGCCGCTTCATTGACCAGGACCACCACGGCGCGAACTTCTTCGCCCACCGTGCCGCGCACAGACTCAGCAGCCGCGAAGGCGGCCGCCTGGCGAATGTCCACTTTGCTTGCCTCTACGGCTTTTTGAGTGGCCGTTTCGGCGTAGGCGTCCACTTGCTTTGCCATGTCCGAGAGGACACCGCGCAGCTTGTCAGCAGCGGCCAGCATGGTGCCGGTCTGCACTTCCAGCTTGCCGCCAACTTGTTCCGCCACGCCTGGCAGAACTTCGCGCAGGGCTTTCACCTGGTCATGCAACACCCCAACATCGCCCAGCAGCTCGGCGGTTAGGGCTTCTAGTGCGGTACTTTCAGCCATAACGCCCCCTTACTTCAGCAATGCCTTGAAAACGGCATTCAATTCTTCAGTCACGCCAGCGGCCAGGCGCTTGACACCAATTTGACGGCTAATGCGCAGTTTCTCGTCTGAATCTTTGGCGGCCTTGAGTTTTTCTTTCAAGTCGGCCGTATCGTTGAGAATGTCGGAAATGGTTTGTTCAGAGCCGCGCAGCTTGCCGTAAATGTCATTCATGTGAATAACTGCATCGGGGCGAAGCGTGAAAGTTTTTTCAGCTGCTGCATATTCAAAGATGCCAGAGAAAACACGCTCCGGCGCGTCTTCAATTTCAACCATATTGAACACGACGCGGATTTTCTTGGCCGGAATACCAAGCTCGGTAAGAGCGTCGATTGTCGAAATGGTGTCGCGCTGCTGTTTTTGTTTTCCAACAGTCGGAATAACAAAATAATCGAAGTCTTCATGGCTTCCGCGATATTGGGCCATGCGGCTAATGAAGTCTTCGACATTGGACGCGCCAATATCGACCACCACGTTATCCATAAGGGCAATGGCTTCGATCAAATCACCGAATTGCTTGCCGCGCACAGAGTCTTCTTCGGTGCCGTCCGAGTTAATGCTTTCCACGGAAATGATTTGCGCATTATTCATGCGCGGGGCCAACAGGTGACGGGCAACGGTGGATTTACCGACATTGCCGGAGAAGTTAATAACGCCGATTTTCATGATTTCTTATCCTTCAAAAGTTTGATGACTGAGTTAGTGGGTTCGTCTTTGATGAACTGCTGTGCTTTGCGCTCGCGCCTAGCCTTGTTTGCTTCAACCTGCGATTTGCCGGCCAGGTCGTCTTCGGATTCGTCTGGTGCTTGTGCTTCTCCTTTTGGTGTCAAACCTTGCGGCGCAGCCGCCGGGGGTTCGGTGTTGATGGCAGCGTGTACACGCTGCGGATTCGTACTTACAGGGGGAGCGTGTACACGCTCTGCTTTTGCTTCCTTCTTGAAGAACTGCTGCACCGCCTGACGGCTTATTTCTAAGCCGTTGGCGGCAAGCCAATCTCTTACCTGCCAGTCCGCGTATCCCTTCGCCTTCAGCTCGAAGATTTGCGACCGGAAGGGTTCGAGGCGGGAGCGTTTCGCGCTTGGCTGAACCCGCTTTTCAAACTCTTCTATGTCCATTGGTTGGCCCTTTCTTAACGGCCCGTACATGATAGCCCATCGTTGCAAGCGATAGCAAGCATTTGCAATGCGTTTGCTATCGTTGGAAAGCATGATGCCACAAAAAGCAAGCATGCGCAAGCATGCAGCAATAAAAAGCAACATCGGCGCAAGTGTTTGCAAGTTCAGCGGCATGTGCTATGCTGGCTATAGGCACGACAGATACGTTTACAAAACCCTACGGGTTCTGTAAAGTATCCGTGTGCCAAAGGGGTGCCCCCTTTGAAACCCCGGCGGCCTGAAGGCCACCAGGTGCGCCCGGTGGGCGCGTGTTACTCCAAGAGAAAGAAGGGCCGCGACGCGGCGAAAGGTGAGCGATGGCAAGACCAAAAAAACACGGTGACGGACCCAGCAAGCCGGTGAGCTTCCGGCTGTCTGAGGCCGACTTTTTGGCGTACCAGGCGAAGTGCGCCGAGGCGGGTTTGACCCCCTCGGACTTCTTCCGGGAATGCGTGCTGACCAATCGCACGCAGATCGTGGCCAAGCCCAAGGCGAGCGCCGACACCCGCCGCTTGCTGTACCTGTTCAACAAGTCCAGCAACAACATGAACCAGCTGGCCCACCGCGCTAACGCCGACCACCTGGCCGGCACGTTGTCCGAATCCACCTATGAGGGGATTCTGTATAACTTGGAGCAAGTCGCCCGCTACCTGAAGACTGCGCTTAATCATGCTGATTAGGATTAGTGGCGGCATCCAGGGTATTAAAGAATATCTGGAAAATGGCCAGAAGCAGGGCCGCGACTTTTCGCGGGACGAGCTGGACGAACGGGTAATTCTGGCCGGCGACCTTGAAGCCACCGATGCGGTTATTCAGCGAATGGACAATGACGGAGAGAAATATCTACACGTCACCATTGCATTCAAAGAAGACGAAATAGACCGCGAAACACTGGCGGCCGTTGCGCGTGAATTTGAATATTTTGCTTTTGCCGCCTACGACCAGGACGAATACAGTTTTTGCGCTGAAGCGCATTTACCAAGGGTGAAGAGTTACACCAACGAGCAGACCGGCGAGTTTATCGAGCGCAAGCCACATATTCACGTTGTTGTCCCGAAAACCAATCTATTAAGCGAGCAGCATTTAAACCCTTTTGGCGTGGTGGAGCAGAACGAGAAATTTATTGATGCGTTCCAGGAACACATAAACAATAAATTCGGCCTGGCCAGTCCAAAGGAAAACCGCCGTATTGAATTCACTGGCGAATCAGAAATGATTAGCCGATATAAAGGCGATGTTTTCGAGGGTCAGAATAAAGACATGAAGGGCGATATTCTGGAAACCATGCTGGCCCGCAAAGTCGATAAATACGACGACTTCAAAGCCATGCTTTCAGAGTTTGGCGAGAATCGCGCCCGCAACGAAGGCAAGCCGGCCGAGTATCAGAACGTCAAAGCGGCCGACGCCAGCAAGGGCGTGAACCTCAAGGAATACGTGTTTTCGCGTGAGTTTGTGGAGCTGCCAGACGCCGAGAAACGCAAGCGCCTGGCGGCCGACGTGCAGCACAAGTACGAAACCGCAGGCCCACCACGCAAGACCCCCCAGGAGCTGGAAGCCACCCTGAAGGAGTGGCACCAGGTCCGCGCCAAAGAAGTGAAGTACCTCAACAGCGGCAACCGCAAGGCGTACCAGGAATACCGGGAGGCCGACCAGGACGGCCGCCGGCGTCTTCTGGCCGCCAGAGAGGCCCGTTTTTACGCCAAGCACAGACAGGAGAAAACCCATGAGCAAGACCGAAACAACGACCCCCGAAGGGGACGCGATGCTGGACGATTTGGACGCAGCTATGGCTTCAAGCGAAGCCAAGGACAAGAGCGCAGCGCCGGCACCGAGCGCACCGCAGCCGGAAGAGGCCCCAGCAATCGGCAGCGCGACTTTGGCGCAGCTGCCAAAGGCACGCCGCCCCAATCCATCAACCGTGTGCGAAGCCTGTCCAGCGTCGGTGTGGTTCGCTACGCCCAAGGAAGTGAAGTGCTTCTGCAGGGTGATGCACCTCATCACGTGGAGCACAGCGGAGCCGGGCGAGATGACGCATTGCGACGGCCTGGCACTGGCGAGCGAGGACTGAGGCCCACCGGCCGCGATGCCGACAACGTGACCAGCCAGCTTGCCCGCGACCAGCAGGAGCGCAAGCAGGGCCGCAGCACCGAGAGCCAGAGCGAGTTCCAAGAGATAAAGGCCAAGCTCGATGCACGCCGGCTGCTGGCCGAACTGTCGCAGTCTCACGGCGTCATCCCCGACAAATACGAGGTGACGAAGGCCAAGGACGGAAGCGACCGCATCAAGAGCGGCACGCGCAATCTGAACGTGTCGGACTTCCTCACCAAAGAGCTGAACATGCCTTGGAAGGACGCGGCCAAAACCATGCGCGATGCCTACGCCCGCCAGCGTGGCAAGGAGCCAGAGCAAGAGGCCAAGCGCGAGCCACGCCGGCAACTGTGGGGCGAGTTCCAGGAAGACCGCAAGACCAGGGGGCAGCAGCAGCGCACGGCCCAATGGGACGAGCAGCGCATGAAGGAGCGCGACCGCCGGGACGCGATCAAGAAAGAGTTTTACGCCAAGAGAAGCAAGGCACAGAGCGACCGCAGCCTGAAGCCTGCAGAGCGCAAGGCCGCCGTGTCGATTGCCCGTATGGAACGCCTGGCCAGGGAAGCCGCCTTGCGTGAGCGCGTGGCGATCGAGCGCGACAAGCTGAAGGCCGAGCAGAAGAAGCCGGCCCGCGAACAGTACCGAGACTTCCTCACCGAGAAGGCCCAGGGCGGCGATGAACAGGCGCTGGCCGAGCTGCGCCGGATGCGCCCCGAGCCGACCGACAAAGAGAAGGCAACCGATGCCCAGGTGAAGCCGGCAGAGCGCCAGGCCGACCAGGACCGCGCCCCGATCCACCGCGCCCAGGCCATCACGTACCAGGTTGCACGCAATGGCGATGTGACCTATCAACGCGACGGCCGCGACATGCTGCGCGATGCAGGCCGCAACGTCCAGATGCTCCAACAGGACGCGCAAACCATCGAGACAGGGCTACGCCTGGCACAGCAGAAATTCGGCTCAAAACTGGCCCTTTCAGGCCCCCAAGACTTCCAGGAGAAGGCCGCCCGAATCGCGGCCGATGCTGGCCTGAAAGTGGAGTTCACCGACCAGCGCCTGAACAAGATCATGCAAGACCGCCGCGCCGAACTGGACGCGGAGAAAGCACGCCAAGGAGAGGCCCGCAAACTGGCCCAGGACTTCGTCAAACAGCGCGAGCAGGAGAAGGCAAGGCCTACGGAGCCGCAAGCACCTGCAGCGCCTCAGAAGGCCCAGGAGCAGCCCGCGCAGGCCATCGAGAGCAAGGAACCAAACACCGTACACAGCCGCTACACCGGCGAGGTGGAAGCCATCGACGGAAAGCATGTGTACCAGCGGCACGGTCGGGACGTTATCCGACATGACCGCAAGCAATTTAACGAAGTGCCCGAGCTTGGCGACCAGGTGCAAGTCACCTATAGGCAGGGGAAGGCGACCGTTAAAAACCTGGGCCGAGAGCGAGAGATCGACAACGATCATTCGCACGGCCTGTAACTGCAACCAACTGCTAGGAGCAGATCATGAGTGAAGTAGGAAAGAAGGTATTCGGTGCAGCGCAAGCCGTAGAAAACGCGCTGGCATCGACGGTGAAGGACTTTGAAAGCGGCGTGGGCGCTTTCTTCAGTGGAGGCAATGGACGCACCCACGAACCGGAGCCGGTGCGCGAAACGCAGCTGACCGAGCCGACGAAGGAAGTCAGCCAGGAGCGCACCGCGCCTGGCCAGATCGTCGCTAACCAGGACGTGAACGGGACGCCGGCCTATCTGGTGCAGACCGAGAACGCCAAGGGAGAGCCTGAAAAGGTCTTAGTTGAGAAGGGCAAGGACGACTCTTTCCAAGTTGGCCAGGACGTGACCATGAGCTGGGGCAAGGATGGCCAGCTGAAGGGCATGGAAGAGCAGCGCGACTATGGAATCTAAGGACCAGCCCAAGCCGAAGGCAGCGCCTCGCGTGTACCGAGTGGAGGGGCGCGAGCAATCGACCGCGGCCACCACAAAGCGACCGCCAGCGCCGACCGAGAAGGGCGCGGGCTTGTCCATAGGCGGCGCATTCCTGGCCGGTGTGGCGGTAGGCCTGGCGGTATCCGACCAGCCACCGCCAGGCGAGCCGGCGCATGTGCATTTGACCCTTGGCGACGACGACACAGGCGACACCAAGGGGCAGCGCGAGTGCGACCAAGACCGCGACTTTGAACGATAACCACCGCCGGCCGGGAAACTGGCCGGCTTCAGGAGAAGCAACCATGACGAAAAGAGAATTTGCAGGCCAGGTGCTGGAGGGCGTGGGCCGCGCCATGAACTTCATTGCGGATGCCTTCGCGCCCGCCGAGCTGGGCGCTATTGCGCTGGTCCTTGTGGCCGTTCGCGTGATGACATTGGGAGTATGAGAGCCATTAAACCGGCATCGACCAGCAGACACAGGGGGGGGCGCTTCAAGCGCCCCTTTTTCTTTGCCAGCGCATTGCAAAGGCCTTGCGCTTTTGCATATCATATCGTATCATATCAAATATAACGTATCGTATCGTATCAACCAAGGAGAAAACAGCATGGGACGCGAAGCCAACATAACCCCCGACCAGGTGCATGCCATCGCCGACGCGATCAGGGCAGAGGGCGGTAAGCCGACCTTGCGCGCAGTGCGTGAGCGTTTGGGCACCGGCAGCATGGGCACGGTCAGCAAGCACCTGCAGCATTGGAAGGCTGGCCAGGAGCGCCACGCCGCGACCGAGTTGGCCCTTCCCCCTGCATTGCAGCGGGCAGTCTTGGACTTCATGGCGACCGAGCTGGCGGCCGCACGCGCCCCGCTGGAAGCAGAGCTGGCCGACCAACAGCAAACAGCTGGCGACCTGGCCACGGAGAACGAGCGGCAGGCCACCACCATCGAGAACCAGGCCGGCGAGCTGGAAGCGCTGGCGGCCGACAAGGCAGCAGCAGAAGGCAAGGCCGAGCAGCTGGCCGTTGACTTGGCCACCGCCAAGGAAGAAACCGTGCGCGAACGCCAAGCAGCAGAGCAGGCCCGCACCGAGCTGGCCAAGGCCATGCTGCGCCTAGAAGCTATGCCACGACTGGAAGCGGACCTGGCCGCGATTCGTGCCGAGCTGGCCAAGGAGCGCCAGGGGCGCATTGACGCAGAGCAACAAGCGGCCGTCCTGACCGCTCAGAAAGCCGACCTTGAAGGCCGACTGGTGGACGCCAAGAAGAGCGCGGATCGTAGCGCCGAGCAGCTGCAGAAGGCCCAGGATCGTGCCGAGCAGCTGGGCACCAGCCTGGCAGATGCCCGCGTGACCGCACAGACCCAACAGGCCCGCATCGAGGACTTGGCCGGCCAGCTGGACCGCGCCAGAGCAGAAGCACGCGAGGCAGGGGACAAAGCAGCCGTTTTGGCTTCACAGAAAACCGACCTGGCCGCGAAGGTGGACAGCCTGGCCAACGAGCTGCAGCAGGCCGCGCCGGCGGCCGCCAAGACCAAGGGCCAGAAGGGCGGTGCAACATGATTGGCTGGTGGATCGTCGTATCGACACAGACCCCGGAAGAGCGCGACCGCGCCGAGCAGGACGCCAGAAGGGCGGCCATCTTGGCGCAGTGGGAAGCCGGCGCGGAAGGCATCCGATGGATTGAGCTGCTGGCCGAGCAGGGCAAGGCCGCGAGGCTTTCAGGGAGTGGCTACCCGAACCGCTACACAGCGCAGGCCCGCGACGTTCTGCCTTTGCTTGGCGTCGAACCGCCGCCACCTGGCGGCACTCTCATCATTGGCGATGACTACGTGATGCCGTCCAACTGGCGCGGCAAGATCGAGCTGCACGCCGACCGCCTGGCCGCGTGTCCTGTTGACCAGGTGCTGACCATTGACGCATGGGACCAATCATGAACATGAAGAAATCTGCCCTGGCCTTGTGCCTGGCCATGATCGCCGCGACCGTTGCGGCGGCCGACGATGCTCCGGTGAAGCGGCACAAGGGGCAGAGCTTCGGCCGAGCTGCCCAGCTGCTGGCCTTGTGCGATTCGCAGTACCCGGACGAAGTGGCACGCTGTGAAGGTTTCATAACTGGCGTGGCGGCCGTGCTGCTGGATGGCCAGGTGACGACCGAGCCGATTTGTTTGATGCCAGGAACGAACATCACGGAGCTGGTGGACAAGGTGAAGCGGTTCCTTCGCGCCGAGAAGCCAGAAGACTTGAACACCAGTGCCGTGTCCAACGTGGCCCCGGCTGCAGCGGCAAGCCGTTTCAGAAGCCATGAAGACCGACCACCTGATTATTCAGTCCAGCGCTGGCCTGTTTGACGTGACATTGACCGTCACAACAGTGCCAGAAGACGGGGCAGGGCCAACCCACAAGAAGTATCACTATGCGCTTCCAGGTGGCCGGGTCAGCTCCTACGGCTACACCAGAAAAGAAGCGCTGGCCGAGCTGCTGAAGCACGCGGAAAACGAGGGCTGGAAGGTGTTGCAGCCCTTGAACTGACAGGAGAAACAGCGCATGAAAAAACCAAAACAGCAAGACAGTGAACAGCCCTTGGAAAGCTGGTTACGCAAAGAAGTCGGGCCGGCCTATGACGCATTGAAGGCTGACCCATCGCGTGCCGTAACTGCTGACCAGGTGCGCAGCCGCCTAAAGGTTTCTGATCTTCCCGAGTTCGACGCCGCCCCGTATCTGGTCGAAAAGGAGGCGTTGGCCGCCTTCGTCAACGATCTTTTGCAGGGCCACGAAATTGAACTTTTGCTGTCCACCCTTGGCGACCTAGCCCGCGCTCGTGGCGTGGGCGACGTGGCGACCGCTGCAGGCATGACGCCGGCCGAGCTGGGCGAAGCCCTACAGCTAGGCGGCGAGCCTTCCTTTGATGCTGTGCGGCGCATCTTGTCTGCCTTCGGGCTTCAGATCGTGTGCCGCCCTGCCGGGCACGTGTAATCGGTCAGATTTTGGAAAGAAAAGCGTGTACACGTGCTGCTTTGCCAACGTGCAATCACTCAGATGTTCGCGGACGCGAAAAAAAGCCCCGCACCAGGGCGAGGCTTGAAAGACTGCGGGCTACTAGGGAGGAAAGCGCCGCACAAAGGCAGTCGCCCTGATTATCGGGGTTGCCTATGGAAAAACCGCCCGAACACTGCGCTCAGTAGCCTGTGAATGTGGCGATCTGCAAGGGCTAGGCAGAGCAGGACGGCACATATTGCGATCAACTCGTTCAACAGTTCTGCGTCCGGGAATAGTGCTTGGCCAGTGACCGGGGCCGGTACTGTCGCACGCTTCCATACGAAGAGCATCAAAGCTGTGCCGGCGGCGATCACGATTGCCGGCCGGCGATGACGGAGGCGCACTAGCTGGCCAATCACCAGCAGCGTTATGCCCCACATGAACGGATACACGCCGTTGTCAAACAGAAACAGGCGGTCATCAAAATACTCCCCCGTGTACCAAGCGAAGTGGGATAGGCCGAAGAGCCCATAGGCGACCAGGACAACCGCCAGAGCGAGGAACGAAAGGGAGAGGGAGCGCGTTACTGATCCGGCCGTCATGATCCGCCTTTCCCTGTCATTGCCTCTAGCTCGCGTTCTGGCAAATGCCCTTTCTGGCGCGTTACCTTGACGATCTTGCTATTGCTGAATACCACGCGCTGGCCGTGTCGGTAGTCCTGTTCGTCGTTCTTCTCCCCACCGCCCTTGATGTTCGGGTTCGCCTTGTCGGCATGGCCGATGACAGTTGAGGCGACCTTGCCGGCTTCATACAGGCGGGTTGAGAGGTCCGCAGCGATGTTGTCTGTGTCCGATTCGGCGTCGGCCGTCTTACACCCGTGCAGCTCGATCTTGGCGTTCTCCGAAAACTTTGCGAAGTTGATTTCATTGACCAACGCCGAGCCTTCCGTCCAACCGGCTGCGTTGAAGACCATCCGTGTTCGGGTTCGATAGAGACTTGAGTTATGGAGGACGTAGCGAAGCACCTTGCTCGTGTCCGGGCTAGCGGTTGTGAGATACAGGGCCTGCGGGCCGCCGTGCGTGAAGATGTCGAGCGACCTGATGCTGTCGTCGTCCTGGCGGTTGATGTAGCTCTCAATGTCTTTGGCAACAAGAATGTGCTGTTCAACAATGGCGAAGTTGCCTTTGTCGGCCGCCTTGTAGTCCTTGATGACATTGCGCGCAGCCCACTCGAACGCCGAGTTATCGCCTGGCGTAGCTGCACCACCCCACAGCAACAAACGAACCTTGCGCTTGTGCGGCAGTGGCGCAACGGAGCCTTTTTCGTGATTGGTTTTGACCTTGCCGCCCATCACGCCCCCTGCATCTTTTTCTCGGCATCTTCACCGAACCAGACGGCCAGCTCTTCGGGCTGATATGTCGTCACTCGCTCGCACAAGCCATCGGCATCGGTGTGGCCGGCGTAAGTAGAGCCATCCGGGGCCTCGATGTAATAGGCCAGCTCTGGAATCGGCTTGCCGGTCTTGGCATCAACGGCACGCACTTGCTCATCCGGGCTTTCTTCGGTGAAGTGCTCAGGGCCGAATTTAGGTAACCACTCGCCTTCGGTGGTCTGGTAGAACTTCGAGGCGATAGCATCGCCGCCTTCATTGCCAACGCCGTCAATATCGTTGAGCGTGGATTGCAGCGGGCATCCCCCGCTTGTCACCATTCCATGAATCACTTGGCTGCGGCCATTGGTGAGCGTGGAGCGTATGAAGCCTTCCACAATCACGCAGTTTTTGCGGCAGGCGATGCGAGCGCCTTGGAAGGCGTAGGCGCGGCCATAGCTGGTGCAGGTCTGATCGCCTTCAACCACCGTGCCACCGCAAGCGGTTTTGTCGCCGTAGCGAATCCATCCGATGATCTTCATGCGTGGCCGCCTGTCGGTGCCACGTAGCCCGGTTGCAGCAAGCCGGGGATGCCGTCATCGTCGGCGTACTCCCGAATCTGCGCGGAGCTTTGCAAGCTGCTGGTGATGGTGTCGCCGTTGTCGGTGGCACTGCCCACAATCGCCATTGGCTGGCCCTTGTAGGCCAGCGCAGCGCCCGCGCCCGAAACGATCTTGCTTTCGGTGCCGTCTGGGTAGCGCACCACGTCGCCCACGCAGGCGATGCGGTGGCCGCTAATTTCCATGCCCGTGCTGGCCGTGGCAACCTCGCCGCCCTGCTTGGTCTTTGCGCCCAGCGTGGCAAGGTCATAGATAGCCTTGACAGGCCGTGCGGCCAGCTTCGCCATGAACTCAGCAGCCATGCGTTGACCTTCATCTTCGGTGTATTCCATCGCGCTCCTTTCCAGTGGTTTCGAGTGCAGCTCAAGTGCGGCGGTGATGTTGACCAAGGCATCGAGCGAGAAACGCGAAATACGGCCACGCAGCAAGTCATTGATGCGCGGCTGGGTCTGCCCGCACAGACTGGCGGCCTTGCTTTGCGTCCAGCCGTTGAGCCGGATAAGGGCCTTGATCTTTGTGAGCAGTTCGGAGCGTGCCTTCATGTTGGCCGCCGCTTCCGGCGACTCCTCGATGGCATCCCACACGCTGGCGTATTGCTTGGGCTTAGTCATCCCGCAATTATGCCAGTTCTTATATATTTAGGCCAGTTGACTAGGCGTAGGTCATCCGTCACGGCCCCCGCAAAGCAGAGCGTGTACACGCCACCGATGGCCACGTGTAATCGCTCAAATCCCCCATGAAGCCCGGCCCGCCGGCATCCGTGATCGCCGGTTTTTGGCCCCGAGCGTGACGGATGACCTACGCCTGGCCAGGCGCGTGCAATCGGTCAGATTTTCGCGGACGCGAAAACGCCCCGCCACTACGTGCAACGGGCGTTATGTCAAGCAAACGGAACACATCCATAAGTAACGCTTGCATAAACTCTAAATAAAACGCAAAATATACCTACTGACAAACCGTCATTTGCGCGAGGAAATCAACATGAGCAGCCACACCATAGACACCGCCATGGCAAAACGGATGGTCGAAGCGTCCGCGATCCGTGGTGCGTCGATCATTGGCCAGCCTGGCGGCTGGTCCGTAGTCCTGAAGCTGGGGATGCAAGAAAAGCCGCTGGGGGCACAGCGCAGCGACAAGCCCCGCATGTGGCGCAGCCTTGACCGCTGCGTGGACTACCTGAAGAAAGAGCTTCACATTGCCCGCTTCGAGCTGCTGGACGCGACCAACTTCAGCGACGTTGCCCTAGTGGGCAAGTCCCGCGAGGACGCATCGGAACGACTGCGCAACGCTCATGAAGCGGCAGCGCATGACAAGTGGTTTCGGGAACAGGTGGAAATCGGCTTGGCCGAAGCTGACGACCCGGCCGCCGAGTGGGTGACGAACGAGGAAGCGAACGCGAGCTGGGCCAAGAAGCGGGCCGAGCTGGTCAAGCGAGCTGAAGGGAGCGCTGCTTGATGTTGGTATGGCTTCGCAGGGCGATAGCTGATCGTGACACGCAGCTGGATTACATCGCCCAGGACAACCCCCGCGCAGCCATCGAGCAAGGCGACCGCATAGCCCACCAGGTGGGCCAGCTGGTTCAGCACCCGGAAATGGGCCGCGCAGGGCGCAAGCAAGGCACCCGCGAGCTGGTCATAAGCCGTACTCCGTTCATCGTGATTTATCGCATCAAGGGCAAGCGCATCGAGTTGCTGCGCGTGCTGCACGGTGCGCAGCAATGGCCGAAGGAGACAAAAACAAGATGATGAAACAGATCGCAGACGCGGCCAAAGAGCCGCTATTGACGCCGGCCGCACTGCGAGCCTGGCGACAGGGGTACAGGGCTTATTTGGAGTCCAAGGGCCTACCACCCGAAAGCGCGGCCGACATGGCGGCCAAGATTGCTTATCGGCCCGACCTGTACCCAACAGGCAAACAACCTGACTTGTTCAATCTCACGCCGCCGGCATCGCCGCCGCCGGATGTTGACGCCAAAAAAGATGCACGCCCAACCAAGGCCAAGCCCATCAAGGTAGCCAAGCCTGAAAAGGCACTGCCGGCAACCATCCAGCGCAAGCCAAAGACGACGCCGACCACAGCCCGCGAAGACCGACTGGTGAAGACGGCCGCCGAGATTGCATCGGAGCGCCCAGGAGGCGAAGACCTGGCCTTTATGCACGCCATCATGTGCCAGGTAGGTCTGCCACGCTCCAAGACTGACGAACGCGAATTTCTGAGGAAGTCGGGTGACTTCTGGCTGTACGTCCAGGCGGGCATGATTGATGAAGGCTCAGGTCCGGTGCCTCAGCCCGTGCCCTATGGACCAATGCCGCGCTTGGCTTTGGCCTGGCTGTCCACCTACGCTGTGCGGCACAAAGAAAAAGAGATCCCCATTGGCCACAGTGCCGCCGAGTTCCTGCGCCTTGTCGGCATTGATGGTGATGACGGCCGCCGCTACACGAACCTGCGCAAGCAGATGCACGCACTTGCCGCTTGCCGCCTGCAGCTGGGCTACAAGGGACGCACCAGCAACCCTTCCCCCGTTGTGAGGCAGTTTGATGCGTGGGTGCAGAACCGAGACACCGGGCAGCGTTCGCTATGGCCAGGCGTTTTGCACTTGCACGACGAGTATTTTCAGACGCTGCTGGAAAGCGCCGTACCTCTCGACAATCGCGCCCTACACGCCCTGAAGGGGTCCGCACTGTGCCTTGATGTGTACACCTGGCTTGCCCATCGCCTTCACCGCATCGAGGCGCGGCCGGTGCTGCTGCATTGGAAATCTGTGCGGGGGCAGTTCGGGCAGGAGTACCAGGGCAAAGACCCGGACAAGGACTTTAAGAAGAAGTTTCTGCCGGCGCTGCAAGCAGTTCTTGCTGTCTATCCAAAGGCCAAGGTCCAGCAAGTAACCGGCGGCCTGCTGCTGTACGCATCGCCGCCCCCCATCCCCTACAAGGGCACGTGAACCGGCTTCGTGAAAGCCGACCCCCAAGGCGCGCGATCTTGGGAGCCGAAACAGCATCTTTCGGGCGCGCTTCCCCGGTGGGTAAGCCTGTGATTCATGGAAGTTGTCCACGTGAAATCAGACCCCCCATGATCGTGAAAGCCGACCCCCTTCCCCCCCT
>CAAGKR010123525.1_pt1 | contig 17689 bp, 7 predicted proteins | sample 2556971 | NCBI WGS metagenome assembly CAAGKR01 (sample SAMEA5207829, study PRJEB30636) | soil metagenome | biome: forest; feature: boreal; material: soil | place: USA | collected 2011-09 | depth 1 m | reverse complement strand
TGGAATTACCCATCGTCGGCAAAGTGCACTTCCGCAATACCACCAAGGAAGAGTTGCTGAAATTCTGGACGCAGGCGTGCAACGGCAACGGCCTCAACATCCGCTACTCGGAACGCGTGGAAAAGATGGAAAAGAAGGACGGGGCATTTCACGTCAAAACCAGCACCCAGCAATTCGCCGCCTCGGCGGTGCTGCTCGGGATCGGCCGGCGCGGCACGCCGCGCAAGCTCGGTGTGCCGGGCGAAGAGCTCCCCAAGGTGGTTTATCGGCTCATCGATCCCGAGCAATACCGCGGTCAAAAGGTAATCGTGGTCGGCGGCGGCGACAGCGCACTCGAAGCCGCGGCGAGCATCGCCGAACTCGGCGACACCGAGGTTTGGCTCTCGTACCGCGGTGAAGCGTTCCAGCGCGCCAAGCAGCGCAACCGTCAGCGCGTCGACGCAGCGAGCGCCAGCGGGCAGCTCAAGGTGCTGCTCAATTCGCAGATTCGCGCCATCCAGCCGGACGCGGTGCTGTTGAATCAAGCGGGGAAGGACATGCAACTCAGCAACGATGCGGTGATCGTCAGCGCCGGCGGCATTCTGCCGAACGATTTTCTAAAATCGATCGGCATCGAAGTCGAGACCAAGTTCGGCACCGCATGATGCAACTGCTCCGTCTGCCGGCCTGGCATCCCGCCGCCGCGCTGCTCGCCGCCCTCTGCTGCGCCATGAGCCTGTCCGCGGCCGCCGCTCAGCCCAAGCACGTGGCACCCAAGGACCCTTTGGAGCCCGCGCGTGCGGCGCTGCGCACCCTGCAGTTCGACAAGGCGATCACGCTGCTGCGCACCGCCGGCGACGCCGGCAACGCCGACGCCCAGTACCTGCTCGGGCTCATGTACTTGAACGGCGTGGGTCTCGTGGCCGATTCGGCGCGCGGACGCACGCTGCTGCAGAGCGCCGCTGAACACGGACAGGGTGCGGCGGCCTACGTGCTTGCCGGTGAATTGGCGCGCGACCGCGACGCCACGCCGGAATCGGCGCGGCAATGGCTGGAGCGCTCGGCGAAGATCGGCTATTACCGCGCGATCGAGGCATTGAAATCCGGGCGGCCGCTGCTCGGTCGCGAGTCGGTGGGTGCCTCCGATCCCACGCTGCTCACGCCGTGGGTGATCGACTGCGTACGCAAGAATGATGCGGCCGAACTGCGCAGGCTCGGCCCCGTGACTGCATCGGTGCGCGATGAATTCGGCCGCGGTGCGCTGTCGCATGCGGCGGCAGCCGGCACGCTCGCCGCTGCCACGGTGCTGCTGGAATTGGGCGCCGACGTGCGCGCGGTCGACAAGGCCGGAACCACGGCGCTGATGCTTGCCGCCGCGGGTTCCGATCCGGCGATGGTCGATCTGTTGCTGCAGCATGGGGCCGATCCGCAATCGGTGGATGCTGAGCAGCGCACTGCGCTGTTCTATGCGGCCCGCGCCAATCGCGCGGCCAATGTCGGCGTGCTGCATCGCGCCGGTGCGTTGCTCGATGCGAAGGACACGCGCGGCTACAACCCGCTCGATGCGGCGCTCGTCGTCGGTGCCGATGAGGCCGCCGCGCAGCTGCGCTCGGTGGGCCTCCGCGCGAACCGGGTCACGATCGATCCCGGGCGGCAGAGCGGTAAATTTGATGCGGCGCACCCGGGTGAAATCTATCGCGGCTGGCCGCCGCTGGCGCTCGCCGTATCCCGCAACGACGCGACGGCCGTGCAGCAGCTGCTGGCGGCGGGCGGCGACGCCAATCTGCGGCTGCCGCAGGGCGATTCGCTGCTCCAGGTCGCTGCCGATGCGCACGCCCTACAGGCGCTGGCACTGTTGCTGGCACGCGGCGCCGATGCGCTCGTTCCCGATCACTCGGGCCACACTGCACTGTGGCTCGCCGCGACGCGCAATGACGTCGAAGTGGTCAAGGCGCTGCTCGGAACCGGCGTGCCGCCCGATGCTCACGCAGCGGCGGAACAGACCCCGCTGCTCGCCGCGCTGCGCGCTACGCACCCGGACGCGGCGGTGCTGCTGCTCGCCGCCGGCGCGAATGCAGAAGCCACCGATGCGCAAGGCCACACGCCGCTGATGCTGGCATGCGCCGGCGGCGAGGTGGGGCTCGTGAAGCTGCTGCTCGAGCGGCACGTGAAAATCGACCTCGAGGATCATGAGCGGCGCACGGCGATCTTGTATGCAGCCGCCTTCGGTTCGCGCGCCGAGGTGGAACTGCTGCTGGCTGCCGGCGCAAATCCGAAGATGGCCGATGCACGCGGCAGCATGGCGCTGCACGCCGCCGCCGCTCAGGCAAATGCCGATGTGCTCGTCCCGCTCCTGGCGTCCGACCTCACTGTCAATCGGCGCAACGCCGGCGGCGAAAGCCCGCTGATGATCGCCGCCGCCACGGGCCACACGGAGGTCGTGCAGGCACTGCTCGCGCGCTCACCGGAATTGAATATTCAGAACCAGGCCGGCGACACGGCGCTGATCGCCGCCAGCCGCGGCGGCCACACCGCCATCTGCCGCCTGTTGCTCGCCGCGGGCGCCGACAAGGGACTGCGAAACAGCGCCGGCGTCTCGGCCGGCGACGTCGCCGCCGGCCGCGGCTTTGCGGCGATCGTCAAGGAGTTGGCCGAGAACGGCTGAGGCAGGCTAGTAGGCGTAGAACGGGCCGGTATAGGTGCCGGCCGTTTTCTGATCGATGCCGATGTAGATCTTGCGGCCGTAGAAATACGGCATGCCCCAGACAAAGTTGGTCGCTCCGCCGCCGCCGGCGAGTCCCTCGAATGCGGCCGCACCGGCCACGAATGTATTCGGGTCCTGGACCGCAAAATTCACCGTGTTGGTGGCATTGTTTGCGCCCACACCGGTATTGACCGCGAATACGTTGAGCGGAGCCACCGCCGGGCAGTAGTCACCGACGAAGCTTCCCGTCGAGCACGCCGTAATGGTCATATCATTGAACACGTAGTCGTCGGTCCCCGAGTCGATCAACGCCGGCAGCACCGTCGAGCCGCCGTTGTAGGTCGCGGTAAAGTCGCCGCTCGCATTCGCGCCCAACACCGTGAGACCGGTCGCCGGCAGTGCGTTGTCTGCCTGCGTGCCGAGCCCAAACGTCAATTGGCCCTGCACCGAGGCGTCGCCATTGGCATTGACCAAATTCGCCATGTTGATGCTGAGGCCGTTGTTGTCGACCGCAAACGCGGCGATCGGGTTCGTGACCTGGTCGACGAGCGCCAGGTTCTCCGCGGTGCATGCGCCGGCGGCAGTGCAGCCGTAGTACACCGGCAGCGGCGAGGCAGCATTGACGCAGGCCGCGCCGCAGTCTTGTGCGAAGACCCCCACGCCGAGGACGCCATTGGCGCCAAAGCCGGCGGCGGTGTTGAGCAGCGTGCCGTTGGCGCCGCAAGTCGCCGGCGGCGGCGCACCGGCATTGGTGTCATCCATGATCTGCACCGGCAATTTGGCGGCGACTTCTCCCGCCAAGGTGATGTCGGCCAAGGCCACCGGTCCCCAGGTTTGGCCGCCGCCGAAGGTTTCACATTCTTCGACGGCGTGTCCTTGGGTGTCGGTTTCGGCACTCAGCGTAACGCTGCCCGCCGCCAGCACGGATCGAACCAGCCGCAAGCCCCAGGAACCCGTGTCGAGCAGCACATGATCGACGTTGGCGCATTGAGTCGTGCTGCCGGGGACGCACACCCGCACGGTCACATACGCGTGATTGATCGCGCCGGTCGCAGCGGCCGGGCCCGAATCGACCGTCACCGTCATGGTGTTGACCACGGGCGGCGGCGGCGTGGCGCTCGTCGGCGTCGAGCTGTGGTTACCGAGACAAGCGCTGAGCACGCCTGCCGTCGCCATGATGGCAGTGAGGCGGGGAATTCGATGGGGCGGCATCATGGGACTAAAGTTCAGCGCAAATTCGCCGGCGAAACAGCGGCGGGGACCAGCAGCGGCAGATAAGCGCGGCCGCTGTAGGCGCGCATGTGTCCGCCGGATTCGACCACCAATGCGGAGGAAGCCAGCCGTAAAGAGCGATGCGTGCCCGGGTGCCTGAGAGCGCCCAACTGCTCGACGTAGCTGTCGAAGCTCGCGCCGAGCAGCGTGCGCAAATCCGGTACCACGGGGCCGTTCCAGGTCACGGCAAAGACGACGCCGTCCCGATTCAGAAACTCGCGCACGCGCATGCCGCTGTCGTTCGTGATCTCTTGAATCTCGTATTGCTGCAGCAGAGTCGCGTGAGCGACGCCGTGCATTTCGGCTGTGTCGGTCACGACACTGGCCGCATCGCCGCCGAGCGCCGCGTGCGCACGTTCGGCGGTCAGAGCAATACCGCCGAATACCAGGAACCACAGAACATGTGTGGCGAAACGCTGCACCATAGCTTCAAGTTTGCAACACATCGACTTGGCGAGTCACTGTCGTTGGCCTGCGACAGGGAAGCTGATTCGTGCTGCGAAAACCAGTATGATCGACAGTTCGGTATTGGTCGCCGCGGCCGGCGACATTGGGGGATGGCAAGGATCCGGGCCTCGCGCAAGGGCCATTTGACAGAATATCGGTTATTTGTGACGCACGTCACAATCATCGCCGAAACTGGTTGGGACCCCCCTGTCACATGCCAAGTCTTGCCTATTGACGTCTTGCACCTTCCGTGGGCGTGCATTTACACTTCCTCACACTTGTAAAACTTGCATATCAGGGAGCTGAACGTCGGATTTTTGCACGATGACTCGACTCAGCAACGGACCGGGAGAAAGTTGATGCAAGTTGGACTGGAAAAGGGACCCTGTGCGGCGTCTTATGGAGCTGCGAAGCCGCCGATCCGGCTGGTCTTGGTCGAAGACCACGCCATCCTCCGCGAGGGTCTGAAAGCCCTCATGGAACTCGAAGCCGAGTTTCAGGTCGTCGGCGAATTCCCCTCCGTCGACGACAGCCTGGACGGGATTCGCGATTTGCAGCCCGACCTCGTGATCACGGACCTCGCCCTGCCCGGGCGCTCGGGAATCGAATTGCTCGGCGAGATCCGCAAATTGTCGCCGGGGACGCGAAAATTGGTGCTGACGGCGCATGAGAACGAAGAGTACATCCGTGCCGCCCTGAACGCGGGCGCCGACGGCTACGTTCTGAAAGACGCGAACAGCGCCGAGTTGAATCTGGCGATCCGCACGGTGGCGGCCGGCCAGCAATTCCTCTGCAAGGCCATTGCCAGCAAGATACTGATGGGCTACCTGTCCGGCGATCAGCGACCGTCCTGTCCGCCGGTCACCCAAGCCATCACCGGCCGCGAGCGCGAGGTGCTGACACGCATTGCACTCGGCAATTCCAACAAGCTCATCGCGCGCGAGCTGGGCGTGAGTCCGAAGACCGTCGAGAAGCACCGCTCGAATCTGATGCGCAAATTGCAGCTGCACAATGCCGCCGGCATCACCATGTTTGCGATTCGCAATGGCATGACCGGCAGCGAGCCCTTCGGCGAACGCGGCCCGCCACGTCTGCAGCCGCTCGCCTCGACCGCCTGACGGCAACTAACCCGGATCGCTGTGCATGCGCGGCGCCGGCGTATCGTCGCCGGCGGTCGTAAAGCCATTGGCGATGGCAAATCGCGCCACTTGAGCCTCGTTTCGCAATCCCAGTTTGCGCATCAGCTGCGAGCGATGCTTATATATCGTCTTGACGCTGAGGCCGAACTTTTTCGCCAATTCTTGGCTCGACGAACCGAGCCCGATCGCTATCAATACCTCGATTTGCCGCGGCGTCAGGTCGTGGAACGGCGTCCCGACTCGCGCTGAGCGGCCCGCCGCCGATCCCCGCCGCATTCGGTCGATTGCCTCTCGGATGGCATCGAGCAGCAGTTCGAACGGAGAGCTCTTCGCAACACAGACGTCGGCTCCAGCGCTTATTGCCGCACGCTTCCACACCGCGGAAGTGTGTTGCGTGAGGATCAGCACATGCATACCGGGCGAAGCGCGCCGCAGCCGGCCAATCGCTTGAACACCTCCGCATTTGCGAAAGGCGATGTCGGTAATCATCAAGTCGGGATGCAAACGCGCCGCCAAATCGACTGCATCGTCGATCGTATCCGCTTCGCCGACCACTTCTAGATCCGATTCGTCCTGCAGTTTTGCCCGCACCGCGTCGCGCAGGATGGCGTGGTCGTCGACGAGCACGATGCGCGTGCGGCGTCTCTGTACTTTCGGGAGTATCGGCACACCTTCTGATCGCAACATGGAGGCGTTCGGCGATGTCGCGCCCTGTTTGATTGAAAGCGATTATGACCATCCGGGTTCGTGCCGTATAGCTCCGGCCGATGCGCGCGCCACTGCTGCGGGCGCGGGCCGTGCGACATAACCGGGAGCTTGCCGAGCTCCGCCAGCCCTCACGTCCAGCGGATTCGCCGGTGGGAGATAAAACCCTACCTTTTGCTACAGCGATGACCCCACCGCCGGACCCAGCGTCCCCTGAATGGTTCGATCGGCGTGCGGGACATACCGTGTCTTCCTGAAGAACCAGTCGATGGGGAGATCCCAAACGGCTGCAGGGGTGCGCGAGGAGTGCGGTTACCGCAAGCATATGAGGCCGGAGGCAATGATGATCAATACAAAACTAATCCGTCGTGGGTTCCCGATTCTACTGGCCGTGATGGCCCTTCCCGCCGGCGCACAATCGTTCCGCGTGCAGTGCCCCACGAGCACCATCACGCATCCGACGGCGGCGAATGTGGAGCCGCTCTACACCGCCCCGACGACGCTGGCGCTCGACCCCAATAAAAAGTTCCTCGCGCCGACCGCGAACGTGAACGGCGCCATCAAGTGTCAGCAGATCTCCGGCGGCGACGGTTACTCCACCATGGGCGATGGCACGCAGACGTACATGTTTTCATTCGGACCGCTGTCGGGACTGGCGGACATATCCAACGGTCTGCCGGGCACGCAGTTTCCGAGCGTCTTCAATACCGTTCCTTCTTCCCTGCTGGTGCCCGGTGATCCTGCTACGACGGGCAGCACCTTCAACGGCGCCGTGGGACTGGCCATGAACATCCCCAACCTGGTGTCGGTTTACGACATCAGCGTGAGCGGAAGCACGGTGACAGTTGTCGGAAACGCGCCATTAGGCGCGCGGATCGGCGACACGGTAACGATCTCCGGCCAAGACACGACCGCCTACAACGGAACTTTCACCGTGACGGCCGTCAACGTCGTCAACCCGTTTTTCGCGGCCAACCTGGCTTTCCAGTACACCGACGCGGCGGCCGCCCATGCGGCTGAGGTGACCGAATCGACCAGTGCCACTGCAGCGATCGCCGCACAGCTCGATGGACACGTCGATCCGCGTCCGATCATGGATGTCGGAGTCATGAACGGCAACATCCCGGCACCGCTGATGGCGATTGACGAGGATGACGAATTCTTCCTGACGCTGACCAACGTCGGGATGATCATGCGGCCGGACCTGTTCGAGCAGCACACGGTCCACTTCCACGGCTATCCGAACGCCTCGGCGTTCTACGACGGTGTGCCGGACGCCTCGGTGGCGATCAACATCGGTGCCAGCTTCACCTACTACTACCTGGCGCCTGATGCCGGCACCTACTTCTGGCACTGCCACATTACGCCGCCCGAGCACCTGCAGATGGGCATGGTCGGACAGCTGTATGTGCGGCCGCGGCAGAACCGCGTCCCTGCGACCACCACGCTCAACGCCGCGCTTGTAACGCAACAGGGAGATCTGAGAACGGCCTGCAGACGACCCGGTGACGGCGCTACCCCGGTCGTCACGACCACAACCGACATGCTGTGCAGCAACCCGGTTCCTGCCGTTGCGACGACCGCAACGGGCGGCGGCATGTACGCCTACAACGACGGCGACGGCTCGACCCGCTACGACGTTGAGTACCCGATCCAGATCCATGGCTTCGACCCGAACTTTCACTTCGTCGGCATGACCTTCAACCCCGAAGGCTTCACCGACATGAAAGACAAGTACTTCTTGTTGAACGGCCGCAGCTATCCGGACACGGTGATCCCCGGCCCGCTGCAGACGGTGTCCGCCGATGGAGTGAATCACTTCTCGCAACCGCTGCCGGCGATCATCAACATCACCGCAGGCCAGAGAGCGCTGCTCCGGATCTCCGACCTGGATGTCAGTGAGTACCAGACCCTGGCCTCGCTGGGCATTCCGATGCAGGTGATCGGCTACAACGCCAAGCTGCTGCGTGATCAAGCAGGCAACAACCTGTACTACACGACCAACTCGATCACGCTCGGCGGCGGCGAGTCGTTGGACGTGATCCTGGATTCATGCGCCGTCCGCGCGTCTCCGACCAGCTGCACGACTCCGATGGCGAAAGGCACCTATTTCCTCTACACGCCGAACCTTGACCACTTGTCGAACGACGCCGAGAACTTCGGCGGCCTGATGACAGCGGTCAATGTCAATTAAGGGGCAACCATGAACGCACCCACGACAAAAAGGGCGACCTCGATGAATAATCGACTGTTTTGTATTGCAAGCGCGGCAGCGGCGTTGCTGCTGCTCGGCTCGGCGCACGCCGCCGCTCCCGGGATAACGGGGACAAGTTTCGCGCTCACCGCGAAACCAGACTACATCAGCCAGCCCGACGGGCAGATGGTCTATTCGTGGGGGTATGCGTGCACCGGCGGCGGCACCGCTGCTCCCACCACCATCGCTCCACCCGCAGCCGGCGCCTGTGGCGGGGCGATGCAGATTCCCGGGCCCACGCTGATCGTCACTGAGAACGTGCCGTTCACGATCACGCTGACCAACGGACTTCCTACGGCGGCCGGCAACACGTCGATCCTGTTTCCGGGCCTGACACTGACCAGCACGACGAGCGGTGTGCGCGGCCTGCTGACACAGGAAGCGGTGCCGGGCTCGACGGTGACCTACACCCTGGTCGCGCACTCGCCCGGTACGCGCGCGTACTACAGCGGCACGCAAGGCGACCTGCAGGTCGAGATGGGCCTTTATGGCGCGATCATCGTTTTGCCGTCGACGACGGCGACGGCGAACGGCTGCAATGCCGTTCCCAACGCGGTCGCGCATTATGTGGCTGCGGGCAACACCGCCGAAGCCGACTTTCGTCTGGCCGCGTCCGCCTACGACAACCCAAAGAGCTGCTACGACCGCGAGTACCTGTTCCAGTTTTCCGAGATGGATCCAAATATCCATGTACAGGCGCTGGCGCAGGTCACGGCGCGTCAAGGCTGCGTCGCTGCTGCGGCCAATTGCAGCCTCGAAGTCCTGACCGAGCCGTACCACCCGGCGTACTTCATGATCAATGGCCGCTCGATGCCGGACGACATGGATCCGAACTACGCGGCCCAGTATCCGCATCAGCCGTACAACGGCAATCCCCATATGCATCCAGGCGAGCTGGTATTGCTGCGGATCATCGGCCAAGGCCGTTGGCAGCATCCGTTCCACGAGCACGGCAACCACGTGCGCATCCTCGGGCGCGACGGCAACCTGATTCTGGCCTCGAGCGCTGCGAACGAGGTAAACCTGGCCGGTCCGCTGCTGTTCACCACCACCACCACCCCTGGCCTCGCGATGGACGGCATCTTCGAGTGGACCGGCAAGGGATTGAACTGGGATGCGTACGGCCACAACCCGGCCTCGAAAGGGGCCTCGACGGCCCCGGTTCATGCGCCATGCGTTCCCGATGCGAACGGCTACTACACCTCGGTTACAACCGCGATCAACTTCTACGAGTGGTGCCAGGACCACAACAAGCCGCTTCAGGTTGCCCCTTTCGGCGACGTGGCCGGCGGCGGCCCCGTCACACTGCCGGACCCGAATCTTTTCACCAACGGTGCCTGGTACGGCGGCAGCCCCTACCTGGGTCCAGACGCGACGGTACGCGCGACGGGTCCGACGGGGACCACGCCACCGTCCGGCACGATCGCCAATTCGCCGAGCGGCGAGGCGGGTTTCGCATTCATGTGGCACTCGCATAACGAGCGCGAGATCACCACCAACAACATATTCCCCGGCGGCATGCTGATGATGATGCTCGTCGATTCACGGGAATTCCAGATAGACGAGTCGAACTAGGACGAGGAGCAGTCAATGCGATCCAATAATTTCAAGTCGGCCCTGGTCAAATCGGGACTGGCAGCTTCCGTTCTGCTGCTGGCCAGCGCCGCGTCACACGCGCAGTCGGTCAGTCTGACGGCGGGGCCCTCCGCGGCCTACCTGCCCGACGGCTCGGCCGTGCCGATGTGGGGCTACAGCTGCGGTACTGTGGCGCCTCTCGGCGCAACCTGCGCCAAGCTGAATCCGACGGCCTCTACACCTGCTGGATGGTCGCCGGTCTTGATCACGGTGCCCTACGTGGCCACCGGCACCAACCTGACGATCAGCCTGACGAATAGTTTGACCTTCAATGGCAACAATATCCCGACGTCGCTCGTCATCATCGGTCAGCTGGGCGGCGGTCTGGGAACCGTTGGCTCGGGCTGCACCGCCGGTGCGACCTGCACGACGAGTCCGGATCACACCTTTGCGCAGTCAACCGCCACGTGGCCCATCGTCAGCAGCACAGTGACGACCGGAACTCCCCCGACGCAGGGGCCGCGTGTGCAGTCCTTCGGCACCGAGGTTCCGGTGGGAACAACGCCGACGGCCTTGACTTGGAGCAATCTGAAGCCCGGCACTTACCTGATCGAGTCCGGTACGCACCCCTCGATCCAGGGGCCGATGGGACTGTATGGAATGCTGGTGGTCACGACTGCCCCGGGTGGGGCCACCGCTGGTTGCGCCTATCCCGGCGCGACGTCTTGCGCCGTGCCTTACAACACCGACGTTTCGGTGTTGATGAGCGAAATCGATCCAGTACAGAACAACGCCGTGCAGACCGCCGTCGGTACGCCACTGTTCAGTGAAACCATGGTGTGGTCGGGCCTGGCGGGAGGCTGCGGCAACCCGAGCTCGCCGGCTTTCAACCAGTGCTATCCCCCGGCCGTCAACTACACGCCGCTCTACTACCTCATCAATGGAGTGGCGTTCGACAAGACGCATCCCGCGACCTCGTTGTTCGCGGCCACGACAGGTAGCGCCGGCACCCCCGTCGCCGGTACCGCGCTGGTTCGCCTAGTCAATGCCGGGCTGCGCATGCACGTGCCTTCCATCGTCGGCGCACTGACCAACCGGACCACGACCGGCAACGGGGGCACGACCACCGCGGTGTCAGGCCTCACCCTGGCGGCCGAAGACGCCAACCCGCTGCCCGGCGTGCCTCGCATACAGAGCGAGGTCTTCATGGCCGCCGGCAAGACTTACGACGTGGTGATCAACGCACCCGCGGCGAGCACCACGGTACCTGCGTTGCCCATATTCGACCGCGAGCTCAGCCTGTCGGCCAACTCGATCGGGCGCGACGCGGGCATGCTGGCCTACCTCGGCATCAACGGCGCCCAGGTACCAACCAGCGCCCCGACAGTAGTTGCGCGCCCCGATACCTATAATTCCGTCAGCAGCGGCCAGACGCTGATCGTTTCGGATCCGAGCAAGGGCGTGATCGCCAACGACAGCAATGTCTACGGCGTACAGCTCATGGCGCCCGTCGCGGGGCTGACCCTGAACGCGGACGGAACCTTCACTTACAGCGGTCCGCCCACGACCTTCGCCTACTGCGCGAACGGTACCGTCACAGCGGGGGCCTGCTCGTCCGGCTTCACCGCCACGGTCACACTGGGTGCGGCGCCGCCTGAGGCCGCCGGCAACATCACCGTCGTCAACGATACCTATACGGCCACCGTGGCGAACGCGCTGAGCGTCAAGTCGCCCGGCATCCTGATGAACGACAAGGACTCGTCGGGTTATCCCCTGACCGTTAACCTGGCAACACCCACGGTGCCGCGGCTGGTGCCGGCGGCGTGCATCGGAAGGAGCGGGTCGGCGAGTGTCAGTGTGGATGCCAACGGTGGTTTCAATGCGACGGCGCCTGTGGGCACCTCCGCGGCAACCTGCACCTTTACCTATCAGGCGAAGAGTTCGGTGGGCACAGTCAGTTCCGGCAGCGCCACGGTGACGCTGAATTTCCCTGCGACCACCCCCAATTTCACAGTGACGGTGAAGGACGGCGGCAACCACACGACCGTCATCAGCGATTATCGCTGGGTCATCGAGGAAGACCGCACGTTCTACGTGAACCCCGCCTGCACGGCGAATCCGCCGCCAGCGGGCTGCCCGAGTTCGGCCGTGGGCATCGTGCCGACCTTCGGAACCAATTTCCATACCAGCTATATGCCGGTGGTGGCGACCGGTTGCACGGGGCCGCTGTCGTGCGAAGGGGGCCAGAAAGTACAAGGCGTCAACGCGGTATGCGATATCGGAAACGGCGTGTGCCGCACCAACGGGACGCAACAGACGGCGGTGAATCCCAACCAGGTCCATCTGGATCCGACCAAGCGCTACTACATCACCGTTCTGCCCGGCGATGCAGCCAACCCGTTCGAGGGTGGTGCGACCGGCCATGGCATGGGAGGAGCGCCGATCACCTGCACACCGGTGGCACCCGCCGTGACCTGCACCGCCGGCTCGGGCGGCTTCTCGCCGGTCACGGTGTACGCAATACCCACTCCGCTGGCGACGGCGAAACTGTCGGTCTTCGTGTTCGAGGACGACTTCCCGCTGAACGGCGAACATGATGGCGGCGGCGGCATCGACGTGCTGTCACCGATCGAGCCCGGCCTCGGCGGCTTCAACATCAAGCTGTTCGATGACGCCGGCGGCAGCGGTGACGCAACCGGCCAGATGACTTACGACATGTTCAACTATCCGCTGTCGAACAGTCTGGCGGGAACCATCGATCCGGCGACCGGCCTCGACGCGTGTCCGATTTCGCCGCAAATTACCGATAACGTACTCAATGGCGATGGCACCCAGGCGGGCATCACCGGCGAGATCGTGACCTGCCCGAAATATGAAAGCGACGGCATGACGCTGTCGCCGATCGCAGGCCAGGCCGTGGTTGCCAATCTGATGCCGGGACGGTACGGCGTCGTGGCGACTCCGGCGGCCGACCGAATCGGACGAGGCGAGGAGTGGCTGCAGACCAACACGCTGGATGGGCAGAAGGCGCACGATTCGTTCCTGCGGGTCGGCGAGCCGAGCTTCTTCCAGGAATACGGTCCCTCCGGTTATCACGTGGCGATTGGTTTCGCCAATCCGCAGATCATCAACGACCGCCTGAAGTACGTCTGCGACAGCACCGACGCCAACATGACCGGCCCGAATTGCAATAGCGCGAAGGGTCAGAAGGGCAATACGGTGACGGGCCTGGTCACGACCGAGCGCATGAGCCGCACGCCCGATGAGCGCCTGTACAGCAGCGGCGACAACAGCAGCTTCGCCTTTACGCAGTGCTACGTGAGCTTTGGGGACGCGGATGGCGAAGACTTCGCCTTCACCAAGTGCAACGCCGACGGCACCTTCTCGCTCTCGGGCCTGCCCGATGGCGATTGGCGAATCACGGTATTCGACCAATGGAACGACATGCTGGTCGACGGATTGTCGACTCCGGTCCGGCTGGGGACTGCGACAAACTCCGCCTGCAACAGTGGGGTCGGATCGTCGGCTACGACCTGCAACCTGGGTCAGATCGCGATGAACCAGTGGCAGGCCAATATCTATACGAGTTCGTTCTTCGACACCAATCACAACGGAGTCAGAGACAGCAACGAGGCCGGGCTCACCCTGGTGCCGACCAACATCCGGTTCCGCGACGGCAGCTACTCGAATTTCAACAATACCGATTTGAACGGCAACGCCGGCTTCAACGAGGTGTTCCCGCTGTTCAACTGGTACGTGATCGAATCGGATGCGACCCGCTACAAGAACACGGGGACCCACGTGGTGTACGACGCCGGCGGACCTGCCGACGGCACCTGCACCGGCACGACGGCGCCTTGCGGCAGTTCTGTCATTGCAGGCAACATGGCGAATACGGCGGAAAGCGTGCCGCTGCCGGCCGCTCTGCGGATACCCGGGGCGTTCTACTGTGGCAACGGCGACTGCAGCGACGCCCCCGCGCCGCTGGCCGGCGGCGGCGGCGGCGGATCAACGGGCAGAGTCGATCCGGGAATCGTCCACCCTTACGGCTCGACCTATGGCTGGCAGGGATTTTCCGGCCAGAACTCGTTCCTCGAGTTTGGCAAGGCGCCTTTTGCCACCGGCGAGAACGGCGGCATCCACGGTGAGGTGATCTACGCCTCGACCCGACCGTTCGATGATCCGGGCCTGTTGATCCATACGAGCTGGACGCCGAACGTCCCGCACGTCACGATCAACCTGTACCAGGAGGGGACGGCGCCGGATGGCAGCACCTCGCTGACGCTGGTCGATACCACGCAGACCAGCAGCTTCGACGACTGGGCGCAGGGCTTCCACCTGGCGGCTGATGGGGTCACGAAGATACCCAATATGAATTGCCCCGGGCAGGGCAGGGACACCGGCACCAACGCCGACCTGTTCTTCTTCTCCCTGTTCAACCAGCCGAATTATCTCGACGTCTATAACAACGGCTGGGGCGGCGCGACCGCGCTGCCGAACAATTCGCAGTTCAAGTGCTACGACGGCATGCACAACTGGAACCAGTTGCAGCCGGCGCCGTACGACGGCATGTACCAGTTCCCCAGCATCACGGCGCTCAATCCGACGACCGGTCAGCCTGCGGCTACGAACTGTGCGATTTGCGTGACGAACCCCGATTCCAGCGACCCCTTCCGCTACGGCGGCAGTGCCACGCCGGGTGCCTGGGCGCCGGGCAAAGGTGCCCCGATGCTGCCCTCCGGCAAGTACGTGGTGGAGGTGGTAGTGCCGCCTGGCTATGAACTGGTGAAGGAAGAGGACAAGAACATCCTGATCGGCGATGTTTACATCGCGCCGGCGACCACCCAGTTCGGCGCGCTCGCCAGCATCTTCATTCTGCCCGACCAGGCGCAAATCAGCGCGGTGTACAACGCCAACAACCCGCAGAATCCGACGCAGACTATGGGACGCACGTCGCTCCCGAGTCATGAGGGCGATACGGGCAGCGTCGAGACCTTCTGGCCCTGCGTGGGGCAGAAGCGCATCGTCCCGGATTTCATCAGCCTATTCCCGCACTCCAACGAGGTAGCGCCATTCGCCGGGGCTTTGCGCCCGCTGTGCGACCGCAAGGAAGTGACATTAGATGACCAGACTTCCGCGCTGGCGAAGTTCTGGGTCTTCACCTCGGCGCACGTCGCCGCGCACTTCGCCGGGGTGATCACGGATGACTACACCTCCGAGTTCGATCCGTTCTCGCCGCAGTTCGGCGAGAAGTTCTCCCCGGCCGATCTGCCGGTTTCGATCAAGGACTGGACCGGAAGCGAGATCTCACGCGTGTACGCTGACCACTGGGGCGCTTACAACGGCCTGACCTACTCGACTTGGGAGGTCAACCCGCCCAATCCGACGGGCTATGCACCGCAGATGATGGTCACCTGCATGAACGACCCGGGCACCGGGCCTACTCCCGATCCCCTGTACAACCCGGCCTATGCCGATTTCTGCTACGAGATTCCGTTCATGCCGGGCCAGACGCAGTACATGGATACGCCGGTGGTCCCGACGTCGGCCTTCGCCGGCGCCGGCTACGACAATCCAGACTGCAATTACCCCGACCTCACGCCGGCGATCAAGGAAGTCGACAGCAGCAGCGGGGTCGGGCCCTGGGTGAGCGCGGCGGGCGGCACCCTGACGATCACGGCGCTTGGGGACGTGCCGGTTATCAACCACGGGTACGTCGGACCCTCCGCCAACACGGCTCCGTACAACCAGAAGACCGTGACGCGGCACTATGGATTTGGTGCTACGCAAGGCACCGGCAATGTAACGATCGGTGGCGTGAACGCAGCGGTTACCGGCTGGAGTGACACGACCATCACCGTGACCGTGCCTACCGGCGTTCCGAACTGCCCGATCAAGCAACAGGGGCAGAGCACGGCGCAGTGCGGACAGCTGGTCATCACAGCGGGAAATGGCAAGCAGTCGATCGACACGATTAACGTCACGATCGGGGGCAAGACCCCGACCCACGTTGCCGCCAGCGCCAGCATCCAGACGGCGATCGATGCCGCCACACCGGGCGACCTGCTGATCGTCGATCCGACCTGCACCAATACGACCGGGGCCGTGGCGTGCACGACTGCCGGCACGACCCACGGGCAGGCGGCCCACATGGAAATGTTGCTGATGTGGAAGCCGGTGCGGCTGCAAGGCGTCGGCGCTGCCTCGAGCATCATCAATGCCAATCCGCATCCGGCCGGCAAGATCCAGGTGTGGCGCGCGCGGGTCAATTGCCTGTTTGGGCTCACACTCAATGGCGCGCCGAACACCGGAACGTTTGATCCTTCGGGCGGCGCCAGCTGCGCGGCGAATCAAGTCGGGCAGGTCGACCGGCTGCCGTTGGAGGCCACGGTCGGCTGGGACGCCAGCCTGAACGGAAACCTGGCCGAACTCCTGCAGGAGCCCTCGCTCATGGGAGCCCTGGAGGGAGCCGCCATCACCGTGCTGTCAAAGGGCGTGAACTTCCACGGAGCCAATCAGTACGACCCGACGCTCCTGGGCGGCTTCCCGACCCAGACCACATTGTTGACGGCCTCGAGCTGCGGCAGCAGCGCCGCGAGCAATCCGTTCCCGAGCAACTTCCAGTGCAACCCGTCGAGCATCGATGGCCTGGGCATCACCAATAGCTCACAGGGCGGCGGCGCCATTTTCGTGCATGGCTGGGGCCATAATCTGCAGATCGCCAACAACCGCATCTACAACAACACCGGCACGTTGTCGGGCGGTATCAATCTCGGACAAGGTGAATTTCCTCCCGCATACATTCAGGGCAGCGCAACGAACGCGGCCCCCGGCTCGTGCCAGAACACTGGGCCTGCCGGCATTCAGCTGCCGTACTGCCATAACCTGAATGTGAACATGCACCACAACTCGGTCACGTCGAACGCCTCGACCGGCGACGAGCTGTTCTCCGCCACGCCGGCGGGGGCAGGCGGCGTCAGCATCTGCACCGGCTCGGACTTCTACAAGTTCAACTACAACTGGGTGTGCGGCAACTTGAGCACCGGTGACGGTGGCGGTGTCGGCCATGTTGGGTTCAGCTACAATGGCGACATCGAGCACAACTCGATTCTGTTCAACCAGAGCACCAACCCGACGATTCCGGCCAACGGTGGCGGCCTGCTGATCATGGGCGCCCCCGATGCCGATCCGACCTGCGGCGCAACCACCGACCTGGACTGCGTGCCTACGCCGAGCTCGATCACACCGAGCGACGGCACGGGCCCGCACCTGGTGATCAATGCCAACCTGATCATGGGCAACTCGGCCGAAAGCGGCAGTGGCGGCGGCATCATGTTCCAGCAGGTCAACGGCACGGACGTGACGAGCTTCCCCCGCACTCCGGCGAACTGGAACTCGGTCCAGGTCACCAACAACATCATCGCCAACAACGTGGCGGGCTGGGACGGCGCGGGAATCTCACTCCTGGATTCGTTGAACGTGAACATCGTCAACAACACGATCATGTCCAATGACACCACGGCTTCCTCGGGCGTGCTGTTCAACACATTGGGCGCCCCGCTGGCCAGCTCGCAGGGACCGACCTGCACCACGAACTGCGGCACGGCTTCCGCG
>CAAGKR010504519.1_pt1 | contig 17703 bp, 16 predicted proteins | sample 2556971 | NCBI WGS metagenome assembly CAAGKR01 (sample SAMEA5207829, study PRJEB30636) | soil metagenome | biome: forest; feature: boreal; material: soil | place: USA | collected 2011-09 | depth 1 m | reverse complement strand
CTCCTTTTACTTGCGCCTCAGTGGACATTGGTCGGAGTGACCTTCACAATTATCCGGCTCTCGCCGGGCCGAAAGCCATCGAAAAGGTGACCGGTGTACTTCTCAGAGAGCTGGTTCATGTGGTCGTTGGCGCCGTCGTGAATGAGCTCGGCGACGCCGCTGATCGATAGGACCCGTTCGTACGGGCTCTTGGGGTCGAAGACGGCGATCGCGACACGCTTGTCGCCGCGTAGGTTGCGCGACTTCACTTCGGCGGCGGTGTTGAAGTAGATGAAGTCCCCGTCCGACTCGATCCAGACCACGGTGGCATGCGGGCTGCCGTCCGGCATCAGTGTCGATACCACAGCGAAGTGGCGCTCGTTGAGAAGCTCGACCTGCTGATTGGTCAGCTTGCGCGCGCCGATCTTCACGACATCACCAGCACGGCCTTGATCACCTCGCCGGCCTCCGAGGCCGCGGCGGCGTCATTGATCCGCTCGAACGGGAAGCGTTCGACCAGCCTGTCGAACGGCAGGCGGCCGGACTGGTTGAGCGCGATCAGCTCGGGGACGAACCGGTCGGGAAGGCTGTCGCCGATGATGATCCCGCGCACCGTGCGACCGCGGAGCAGGCTCGTCCCGTCGAACGCGACGTCGACACCGTACGGCGGAGCCCCAACCTGGCCGCACACCCCTGTCTCGCGCAGGCAGTCGAGCGCCTGGCGGGAGACGGCGGGGACGCCCGTGACCTCGAGCGAGTAGTCCGCGCCGCCGCCGGTTATGGACTTGATCGCCTCGACCGGGTCCTCGCGCGAGGCGTCCACCGTGTGTGTAGCGCCTACAGATCTCGCCACCTCAAGGCGGTTCGCCCGGCGGTCGATCGCAATGATTGGGTCGCAGCCCGCGATGCGGGCCATCATCACCGCACAGAGCCCGACCGAGCCCACGCCAAAGACGGCAAGGGACGCGCCCGGCGGTGGTTGAAGCGCGTTGGCCACCGACCCGGCTCCGGTCTGGACCGCGCATCCCAGCGGCGCTAGGATCTCGAAGGGAAGGCCGTCCGGGACCTTCGTGACGGTCCGCTCGGCGACCAGCACATGGGTGGCGAACGACGACTGGCCACCGAACAGGCCGTTGATCACTTCGCCATTCGACCGGATCGGGCTCGACCCGTCCGCGCGCCGGCCGCCGAAGTTCAGGTGGAACATCTCGTCGCAGTAGTTCGGCTTGCCGATCAGACAGTTGCGGCACACGCCGCACGAAACGAACGAAAGGACTACCCGGTCGCCCGGCTTCACCTTGGTGACCTTCTTGCCTACCTTGGTGACGACGCCGGCGCCTTCGTGGCCGCACACGAGCGGCAGCGGCGGCGGGTAGAGGCCGTCGCGAGCCAAAAGATCGGTGTGGCACACACCGACTGCCTTGATCTCAACGACGAGCTCGGAATCTCTAGGCTCTTCGAGCTCCATCTTCTCGAGCAGGAATCGGCCGCGCGGCTCTCTCACGACCGCCGCGGTTATCTCCATGGCGCTCCTCTCATTGACTCGACCACCGCTAGGGCAAGTAGGGCCCGACGTCCCTGATCTGGCTAAGGATCCGACGGAGGGCGATGCCCGTCGCGTCGGGCACCTTCAGGTGCAGCTCCTCCCGCAAGTCCGTGGGGATATCCTCGGGCCGCTGGCTCTCTACAATCCGCCGGTCTTGCTCGTTGACACGGTTGGAGAAGTGGTCGAAGACGGAGTCATCGACGTCGAGCCCGTAATTGCGGACGAAGACGACCCACATATCGGCCTGCTTGCGTTTCGTCGGGCTCCCGAGCCCGGAGACGATCGTGACGCCGCCGTCCGAGGTGATCTTCTTCACGTGGACTGAGAACGGTTTGTAGTAGTGGTACTCGAACGTTACGAGGTCGCCTTCGGGGCTGCTAGGCGATTCAGGTTCAATCGTCTGATACCGGTAAGTCAGCCCGTAGTCCGTCTGCTTGATCTCCACCTCGGGGACGAGGACTCGGTCGGGTGGCGAGAGAAGGTTCGGATGCACGAATGGGAAGTGGGAAAAGTCCATGAAGTTCTCGATCGCGCGTCCCGCCGAGGAGTGCCAGATCTGGTGCGACGAGATGTGCATGTGGTACTGAGGGTCCTCGTTTTCGTTCCCAGGCCAGGACACGATCGGCGCCACCGGCTCGTCCATCGCGACCCAGACAAGGCCGTACTTCTCCTGCGCCTGGTAGGCGATGGCGCGCGCCTTGCGGGGGATAGCCGAGCCGGGCGGTAGGGCCGGGATATTCACGCACTTACCGGTGCGGTCGTACTCCCAACCGTGGTACGGGCACGTGATGTGACCGTTAGTCACCCATCCCAGCGAGAGCGCCGTCCCGCGGTGAATGCAGAGGTCGCGGAATACCGAGACCGCGCCGTTCGAGTCGCGGAACGCGACCAGCTCGACGTCAAGGAGGAAGAACCTCCGCGGTTGCTCGGTGACCTCATGCGACTCCGCTATCGGGTGCCAGAAGTTCGCGAGCGTGGGCGCGTCGACGTCTACCTCCGGACTCCTGGTCTCGACCGTGGCCATGTCTTTCCTCCTGTTTCAGGCAGTTGCTATCTGGATAAGGTGCGGGCGGACGGAAGCGCGGACGACGTCCCGTGCCTGGACAAGCAGCTCGACCGTGCGTGCGTTCGACGCGGACGCTTCTGAGCCAGGCGGCGGCGGACCGAGCTCGACCTCGTAGAAGCGCCGGAACCCTGCCCCGTAAAGGTGGGCGGCGACGGCGTCCAGGTCCACGTCTCGAGCGGCGAAGACGGGTCTCACGCTTAGGTCCGGGCCGACCTCCACGTGGACACGGACGCTGACGATCAGGCTTGCGTTCGCAGCGCAGCGCTCGAGCTCGGCGAGGCTTGCCAGTCTCGAGGCGTCAAGCGTTAGACGGAGGTTGGGCTCATTCAAGCCCTGGACCAGGGCGAAAACGGTCTCCGCGTCGGCTCCCATCGAGCCGGACCGCAATGCGACATCCACGCCGCGCGGGTGGAGCCAGGCGCCGGTGCGGGCGATCTTGCGGATGCCGTCGAGCACGACCTGGTCGTGCGAAAGGTCCACGTTCGCGCCCTCTGCCTGGCCCTCTATGGCCACGGCGAGCGGGTCAAACGGCGCGAGTCGGCGCACGCTGCGGCACAGGAGCTCGATCCGCTCCTCGACGTCTGACGGCTCCTCGCCAGGCGCGGGGAGGATGGAGCCGAGGGTCGGCTCAACGGCGGTCGCCCGCAGAGCACTCTGGATCAGATCGCGATTCCATTGCATGTCCCTGCCGGCGACCAGCTGCGCCTCACCCAGGCAGATCCCGCAAAGGCCTGCGTCGACCGAGTTCTCTAGGTCGTTTATCCACGGCCCCGGCGCACGCCAAGGCTGGATCGTCGACTGCACAACCGCACAGCTCTCGATCGTCACCGCAGAATCTCCTTGCGCAGGGATTGCTGATCGATCTGGAACCTGTCCGCGAGCCAGTCCGACACGAGCTCCTGACCTATGGTCGGGTTGTCGTGCTGGCAGTGGTCGGCGCCGGTCTGGACATCGTCGACGATGCGCAGAGTCACATCGACTCCTGCGCCCTTCGCAGCATCGTAGAGCTTGTTGGCGCGCGTGACGCCGAGCACGTCATACCCGCCGTGCACGATCAGGAATGGACAGCGAATGCCCCCGATCACCTCGGCCAGCGAGAACTCAGGCAAGCGGTCGAGCACCTCGGCCATCGACCGAGCACCGAAGACCCAGCGGATCTGTGGCGAGGCCATGTGGTCGTCGCCCCGGTCCTTCCAACTCTCGGCGAGATTCCATATCGCCCCGTGCGCGACCGCGGCCGCAATCCGGTGCTCGAAGCATGCCCCGCGCGTGGCGTAGTAGCCGCCGAGACTGCTGCCCGACACCGCGATGCGCGTGGGATCCACGTCGTCGCGGGACTCGAGGAAGTCGATGCACCGACCGATCGGGACCTCGTAATCAAACCGCGTCCGGATTCGCAGGCGGCGCAGCGCCGCTCCCTGCCCGGGCCCATCCATGAGCAGACACGAGATGCCGCGCGCCAGCGCGCCGCGCCCGACCATGAAGTACAACTCCTCTTTGAAAGAGTCAAGGCCACCGAACGCGATGAGCACGGGCTGCGGACCGCGCGCGTACGGGCTGCGGATGAAGTAGCCCGGCAGAGTGTGCCCATCCACATAGGGCACTTCAACCCGCTCCGCCGGCGGGTCGAAGTACCGGCCAGCCTTCTGAAAGCACTCCTCGCACAAGGTGAACGCGGCCAGGCGCCGTGGGTCGTCGGCGTCGAGGTAGAACTCGGCTGAGCGGTAATAGTTGGCCGCTCGCAGCCAACAATTCTTCGCGGTCTGAACGTGCCCCTCAGCTTCGGACGCGTCGCCGCGGACACGGTTCCGGTCCGCGACCTCGAGCCACTCCCGGTACCAGCTCTCGAGATCGCCCGGGATCATCCGACTGGCCGCTCTAAAGCACTCCCCGACCGCGCCAGCGCCCTCCTGGGTCTCGCCCAGCGCGCGGCGGAACTGGTAGGCGAGCCAGGGATGGTCGGGCCAGTGGTGCCAGCCGTACGGCTCGTAATGCGGAGCGGAGTCCGCGGTCGCGACGTCGATCAATCCGTCTCGGGTCATGACGAAGTCCCCGCGAGGTGACCCGACCGCGCCGCCATCACGTGCTTCCCCTGTCCGGGCTCCGCGATCACCGCGCCGGCGTCCATGGCGAGCCGCCCACGCGAGTACGTCCTCACGACGCGCCCGGTGATCTGGGTACCCGACAGCGGCGACCAGCCCGCCTTGGAGCGGATGTCCTCATCGCGGATGACCCACCGCGCGCCGGGATCCACGGCAATCACGTCTGCATCCGCGCCCACGCTCAAGCTGCCCTTGCCGGTAAGGCCATAGGTTCGGGCCGGCGCCGCGGAGTAGACCTCGACCAAGCGCTCGTACGTGATGAGCCCGGAGGCGGCGCCATTGAGAAGGACGGCCATCGTCGTGTCGATCCCCGGAATGCCGAAGTGAACGTCCCATATGGAGCCTTCCAGCTTCTGCCCGCGTGTCGACGGCGCGTGATCGCTCGAGACGTAGTCGACGCGGTGGTCCGCGATCGCGGCCCACATGCGGGCCAGGTCCGACGCGTCCCGGGCCCTTGCGGGAGGCGTGAACTTCCTAAGCGCGGAGTCGTCCAGCGCCTCGCTCTCGAGGAGCATCAGGTACTGCGGGCATGTCTCGATTAGGCAGTGGTCGCCCTCGCGGCGCGCCACGTCCACGACCTCCTCGCTGCTGGCGTGGGCGATGATCGGGCGGATGCCGGCGCGGCGGCCCAGGATCGTGGTCGTCGCGACGGCGACGAGCTCTGCCTCACGGTTGCGCCACGCCGAGATGACGCCGCCGTCCTCTCGCCCGGCTCCACGCAGCGCCTGCTCCGCCTGGCGGGTCAGCGAGTCGTCCTCGCAGTGGACCAGGAGCACCCCCCGGTGCGCGGCGAGCGCACGCATGAGTTCGAACAAGCTGCTCGGGTCGTGTCCCGGAACGCCGTGGGTGGTGCAGGTGAACGCCTTGATAAAGGCGGCGCCGGCGTTCCACGCCTCCACCGCCGACTCGACCTCACCGGGCCAGGCGTGCGCGGCGAGGCCAAAGTCGGTGCGCGACCGAGCCTCGACGAATGCGGCCTTGTCGCGCAGCTCTAGCGCGTTGCGAACCGGGCCCGAGTGGGTGTGCTCGATATAAGTGGTGACGCCCGACCGCAGCGCCGCGGCGCTGCCGTGGTCGAAGTCCTCCCTCTCCCTCGCGGTCGGTTCCATGAAGTGGACGTGGGCGTCGACCATCCCGGGCATGACGAGCAGCCCTGATGCGTCGAAGGTCTCCGTCGCTTCGTATCTCGCGTCCTTGACGGCCGCGACCAAGCCTCCGTCGAGGTAAACGTTTGCCTGCGTCCTGCCGGTGGGCGTGACGACTGTCCCTCCTTCGATGCCGACGTCAAACACGGGCGCCCTCCCGCTCTTCTCGCTGCTGCACCGTCACGGCTCTACCACCGCAACCAGGTCGTAGGCCACAGACGCGTGAGGTAGTACGGTCGAAGGTCCCGCTCCAAGGGCGGTGAAGGCGGGCATATGGTCGCCGACCGCTGAATGCCACGCCTCGTAACCGGCGCGCAGCCCCGCAAGGTCTGAGTGGAAAGCGCGCAGCCTTACGAGCGAGCGCAGGTCTGCGCCGCCCGCCTCCAGCACCGACTTCGCCGCGGCGATGGCCTCTTTCGCCTCGGCTTCGGCAACCGCCACTTGCGGGCGGCCCGACGAGGCGGGGTCCCACTTGCTGCGGGCGACCAGCGTCGACGTAAATAGAAGGTTGCCGGCGCGCACCGCCGGCGACTCATGGCCCAGCGGCGGTGGCGCGTCCGGCGCCGCAACGATGGTCTTGTGGATGGCGCCTCCGCGCCTCACGGCGACGAGGCTGATCTCGATGAGGGCGCCGCGCACGACCAGTTCGCGCACCACGGCGACCGTCCGCGCCGGCGGGTCGTCGGGGAAGACCTCTCGGAACGCCTCGTCCATGCCCGGGTAGTCGTGCGGGGAGACAAGCCAGCAGTCCGCCTTGACGACGTCCTTCAGCGAGGAGCCCGCGGCTTCGAGGATCTGGCCCAGCTTGTTGAGCACGAATACGGTCTGATTCTTGATCGCGGACTCGTAGAGGGCGAACGCGTGTCGGACGATCGCCCCTTCGTGGATGTGGCCGCCTGTGCCCCGGGCGATGGAGCCCTGGGTGAACACCAGGTCGCCAGCGACAACCGCGTTGGCGAACACCGGGCGATCCACCTTGCCGTCGACGGATAGCACCGGCGAGTCGTCGAGAAAGACGGACCGGCGCTCGAGCCCGTCGCCGGGAATGAAGCCGATCGTCTCGAAGAGCCACCCCGCGTCCTCGACGGGCAGCCGCGCAATGCCGAGCGCGGTGCTGGCGGGCGGCGTCGAGCTCGGGAAGTACTCCGTCCGCGTCTCCATCGAGATCGGCAGCTCTCGCAGGTCGGTGTGAAAGGTGACGACCTTGGCGACGTTCGCGAGGTCGGTCCCCGCCTCGTTGAGTACGGCGCGCGTGCTCTCGACGATGCGTGCGGCCTGGCCCTTCATCCTCTGCACCCAGTAAGGGGCCTCGGGCTTGGTGCGGCCGGACTCGGGGACGATCCCTGTCCCGTAATCCGTGGCCATCTGGCCCGACAGGAAAACGTAGGGATGGGCAATGACCGCCTGCGGGTGACCGAGCACCGGCCTCCCCACTGCATCGACGTCGAGCCTTCGAATCACCTTGGTCTTCGACATCGGTCAGTCCCGAAGTGCCATCGCGGCTGAGCGCATCGGGGCCCCGGTGGCGCCGCGCAGCCGGATCGGGAAGCCGAGAAACGCAAACTCATGGAGCTTCGCACGGGCCAGCGCCTCGAGGTCGAGCATCTCGATGATCGGCGTTCCTGCAGTCGCGAACATGTAGCTGTGGACCGGCAGGATCGCGTCCGGCTGCTGCGCGGGCAGCACCTCGAGAGCGATCGAGTCGGCGCCGACGCACATCGCGCCCGCCTCTTCACACAGGTACCGCGCGCCCGCGAGCGTGATACCGGGAGGGTTGTCGAGGTAGCCGTGAAAGTCCGGCCAGATCGTCATGCGCCCGGTGCGGATGACGACGACGTCGCCACGTCGAAGCTCAACCTTGTGCCGGCGCGCGGCAGCCTGGATCTCGTCGGGCCCGATCGGATGACTGTCGGGCAGGCAATCCACGCCGTGGAGCGCAGCGACGTCCAATAGGACGCCACGGGCCACGATCGGGGGGTAGTTGTCGACGCCTGCCTTCATCCAACCACGACTGTCGATGTGCTCGGATGCGCTCCATCCGTTCCAGATCCGGCCGTAGTAGCCGACATGGTTCAGCGCGTCGATGTGCGTGCCGCAGTGCGTGTTCATGGAGACGGAGTCGACGCTGAGGCTGTGCTTCTCCGCCACCGGCGCGAAATCAGAGCCGCGCACGCCATTGCCCATGCCCATCGGTGTGCACGTCATCCAAACCTGGTACTGCGGGTCGCCCGAGGATGCCCACGACGGCATGCCGACGAAGTGGTCGACCGAGAGGTCCACCATCCGCCTCCCGTCGAGCTGTTCGGTAATCGCGCGACGTGATTCAGGCGTGATCCAGTTAAGGCGGCCGATCTCGTCCTCTGGACCCCACGGGCTGCGCGAGACCTGGATGCCGTCGTTTTCCATGAACGGCGCGTAGACGAGCTTTTCCTCTCCGACGTTCATCTGCTTGCCGACCGTCATGGCTCGACCACCGCGATAAGGTCGTAGAGGACCGAAGCGTGCGGGATGATCGTCGACGACGATGTCCCAACGGCGGTGAAGGCAGGCATCTCGTCGCCGACCGCTGCTCGCCACGCCCTGTAGCCGTCGCGCAGTCCGCCAAGGTCCTTGTGAAAGGCGCGCAGCCGGGCGAGCGAGTGGAGACTGCCTCCCCCCGCCCTCAGTATGGCCTTGGCGGCCGCGATCGCCTCGCCGGCCTCGGCCTCAGCGGCCGCGACGTGCGGAAGGCCGGCCGACGCCGGATCGTGTCGGTTGCGAGATATCAGACTCGATAAGAAGAGAAGATTCCCGGCGCGCACGGCGTGGGATTCGTGCCCGAGCGGAGGCGGCGCGTCCGGCGCGTTGACCACGACCTTGCGCGCGGCGCCTCCGTGCCGGACAGCGACGACGCTGATCTCGATCAGCGCATCCCGTACGACGAGCTCGCGCACAATCGCCACCGACCGGGCAGGCGGGTCCTGCGGAAACACTTCACGGAAAGCCTCGTCCATGCCCGGGTAGAGGTCCGGCGAGACCAGCCAGCAGTCGGCCTTGACCACATCCTGGAGTGAGCTGCCCGCGGCTTCGAGCATCGGGCCGAGCTTGCGCAGGACAACGACGGTCTGGTTCTTGATCTCAGACTCGTATTGAGCGAACGCGGAACGGACACTTGCCGTCTCCTGGAATTGCCCTCCAAGTCCAGCGATGGACCCCTGCGTGAACACAAGGTCTCCCGCGACCACGGCGTTGGCGAACACACGGCGCTCCGACTTGCCACTGACGGACAGGACCTGCGACTCGTCCATGAAGATCGACCGGCGCTCGAGCCCGTCCCCTGGTATGAAGCCAATCGCTTCGAATTGGAAACCTGCGTCGTCGACCGGCAGGCTGGCGATGCCGACCGCCGTGCTGGCTGGCGCGGAAGCGCTTGGAAAATACTGCGTCCGCGTCTCCATCGAGATCGGAAGCTCGCGGAGGTCCGTGTGGAAGGAGACGACCTTGGCGACGTTTTCGAGGTCGGTTCCCGCCGCATTGAGTACCGCCCTGGTGTTCTCGACGACGCGAGCCGCCTGGCCCTTCATCCTCTCCTCCCAATACGGCGTCTGCGGCTTGCTGCGACCTGACTCGGGGACGATGCCTGTCACGTAATCGGTCGCCATTTGCCCCGACAGAAACACGTAGGGGTGGGCGACCACGGCCTGCGGGTGACCGAGCAGGGTCCTGCCCACCGCCTCGACGTCGATGATGCGAATCGGCTCGATGCCCGTCGAGCGATGAGCTCCCACCTTGCCTCCACCGACCTTCATTTGCTGTGCGATGCCTCCCTTTGCTTTGCGATCAACCGACCTGACGGCTGTGACAGAGGCCGGGTGGACGGGATGTCCACCCGGCCAAACTCGTTGAGCTAGCTGATGGTCGGCGTCCAGCCGGCCGGGTTGCGTATCGTCGAGATATCGACGCCGCTTACGTTGGCCGGCGTCACGATGACATCCGGGATCTGCTCGACGGAAGGAATTGTCTGGTGCTTCAGCAGCTTGATGGCCGCGTCGACCGAGTTGCGGCCGATCTTGACGACCTGCTGAGCGACCAGGTACTGGATGCATCCCGCCTTCATCAGGCGCTCCGCCTCGGTGCCCAGGATTGCGGTGACGACCTGGACCTTGCCGCACTTGTTCGCCTGCTGGATGGCCTGAGCCGCGCCAGTGCCAACCGTGTCGTCGACGCCGTACATCAGGTTGAGGTTCGGGTACCGCTGCAGGAAGTCGCTGGCGATGCGAAGACCCTGGGCTATGTCCGGCTCGCTCGACTGCTGGGCGACGATCTGGATATTGGAGCCCTGAAGCGTGTCCGTGAAGCACTTCCACCTAGTCTCCGTCCAGAACGCGCCGGCCGGACCCTTCAGCGCGGCCATAGTGCCGCCGTTGGGAAGCAGCTTCTTGGCGCCCTCGCCCATTGACTTGCCGAGAGCGCAGTGGTCGGCCGTCACGGATCCGTCCGTGGACGAAACAACCTCACCTGTGCCGACGACGGGGATACCGGCCGCCTTGGCGGCCGCCGCCTGCGGCGCTAGGGCATTCGGATCGGTTGGCGCCATCAGGATCGCGTCCACATGGCGCTGCACTAGGTCGGCCATCTGCCCGACCTGCTTGTCGACGTTCTGGTAGCCGCCGGCGCTCAGGATCACTGTGTCGTAGCCGTTCTTCTGAGCTTCGTCGACGATGCCATAGAGCGCCGCCACGAACCAAGGACCTTCGACGATCGGAAACGACACGCCGATCACCGGCTTCTTGGCGGCCTGACCGGCCCCCCCGCCGCAAGCGGCGACGAGCACCACCGCCATGGCCACCAACACGAGACACCTTTTCATCTCTCTCCTGCCTCCCTAAATGAGCCGGACTGACGCAATGAAGGGTCCACGGAATCGAGTTCCAACCAACCTCTAAGTCCTCCTGCCTTCATGTCTGCCGATGAAGCGGTCGAACGCGACCGCGGCCACGAGTGCGGCTCCGATGAGGAGCTGCTGCGAATAGGACGGAACGTTGAGCAAGTTCAGCCCGTTGCCCAGGACCGTGATGAAGATGGCGCCGAACGCCACGCCGATCACCGACCCTCTGCCACCGAACAGAGACACGCCGCCCAGCACGACCGCCGCCAGCGACTCGAGCGTGAGCTCCGCTCCAAGCGTCGGCTGCCCAGAGTACACACGGGCGGTCAGGATGACGGCGCCGATGGCGGTGAACGCGGAGCAGAGAACGTACGCCGTGATGGTTACGAAACCGATATTGATTCCTGCAAGGCGGCTTGCCTCCGCGTTGCCTCCGATCGCGTACAGGTTGCGACCCGTCCTGGTCGAGCGGAGAACGACGAAGGCGATCACCAGCAGCGCGGCGGCTATCACGTCAGGCATCGGGACGCCCAGCACTCGAGCCGTCGCGATGGCCGGGAGGCCGAGAGGTATGCCTGTCACGGGCACACCGCCGCTGACGATGAGGGCCGCCCCCGCGGCCGCCGACAGCATGGCCAGCGTGGCGACAAACGGCGCGACGCGGAGCGCGGCTACCACGGTGCCGTTCACGAGCCCGACGATCGCGCCTGCCGCGATACCGGCGGCGATTCCGGCAGGCACGCCGTAGCGGATGGATGTGATCGCGGTCACGACGCTGACGAGTCCCACGGTCGACCCGACGGAAAGGTCGATGCCAGCGGCGATAACAACGAACGTCTGACCGAAGGCAACAGCGGCCAGGGCCGCGCCCTGACGTCCGATGTTCTGGAAGTTCGCGACATCGAAGAAATAGGGCGATGCGATCGAGAAATACACGATCATCGCAAGCGTCGCGATCGGCAGCGCGGCCTGGCGCCACTGCACTCGGCCCAGAAGCGAGAACAGGCGGGGGATCAGATACACCTGCGATGGCGCGGCGCTCACGGTCTTCTCAACCTCCAGCAAGCTCATTCGCCGACCGCACCGGCCGCCGGTCCGTCAACTTGCGCTCCAAACGCCGCGTGGAGAATTCGCCCCTCGTCGTATTGGGACGCGTCGAGCTCAGAACAGATCGTGCCTTCGCGCATGACCAGGATCCGATCGGCCATGTTCATCAACTCGGTGGTTTCGGACGACACCAGGACCACGGCGGCCCCGCTTGCCGCCAGGTCCTTGATCAGCAGGTAAACATCGCGCTTGGCACCGACGTCGATGCCGCGGGTCGGCTCGTCGAAGATGACCACGCGTGAACTGCGGAGCACCCACCGGGTCAGGACAAGCTTTTGCTGGTTTCCGCCCGACAGGCTGACGGCCGGCGCTTCGAGGCGGCCGCGGAACGACATCGAGTCGGCGATCTTCGCGACTGCGCCGCGCAAGCGCCTTCGGTCGAGGAAGCCGAACCTGACGAAATGCCTCAGTGAGGCGAGCCCCGCGTTCTCAAACCCGGACAGCCACGGCACCAGCGCGAGGTCCTTCCGGTCTTCGGGTATGTAAGCAATCCCCGCTTCGATGGCGTCTGCGGGCTTTCGCGGCCGGAGCACGCGGCCCTCGAGCTTGACGGTTCCCGACGAATACCGGTCTGCGCCGAAGATGGCGCGCATCACCTCGGTGCGGCCAGCGCCCACAAGGCCGGCAAACCCGACGACCTCGCCCGCCCGCACGTCGAAAGAGACGTCGTGGAACACGCCCGGGCGACCCAATCCGCGGACTTCGAGGACCACATCGCCAGTCCTGTGCGCCCGCGTGGGGAACAGTTCCGAGACCTCGCGACCGATCATCGCCGTGATTAGGTCGTGCTTGGTCGTTGCGGCCGTGGGGCCGGTGAACACTTTGCGTCCCGCGCGTAGGACCGTGACGCGATCGGCGATCTCGCGAACCTCGTCGAGACGGTGCGACACGAACACGATGCCGACGCCGGCGGCGACCGTGCGCTTGACGATTCTCATCAGGCGTCCAACGTCGTGAGCACCCAACGAGGATGTCGGCTCGTCGAGGATCAGGGTTCGCGACTCCGTGCGGAGCGCGCGCGCGATCTCCACGAGCTGCCGCTGCGCCATGCTCAGCCGCCACGCGGGTTCGCGCACATCGATTGTCGTGTCCAGGTTCTCAAGGGCGCCACGCGCGGCTCGCTCGGTGGCCGAGCGACTCACGAGGCCGCCGACAGAGGGCTCCCGGCCGAGAACGATGTTCTCGGCGGCTGACAGCCACGGCACTATCGAAAGCTCCTGATAGATTGTCGAAATGCCGAGCCGGCGCGCGTGAGCCGGCGAGCGCAGCTGCATCTGCTCGCCACGGACTCGCACCGCACCTGAGTCGGGCGACTCTGCGCCGGAGAGGATGCGCACCAAGGTCGACTTGCCCGCCCCGTTCTCACCCACGAGCGCATGCACCTCTCCGGCGAACACGTCGAAGCTGACGTCCTGCAGCGCGACGATCCCGCCGTAGGACTTGTGGACCTCAGTCGACTCGAGCACCGGGGTCGTCGCGGCCGTTTTCGGTGCGATCGCCATCAGAACGTTGGAGGGGTGTTGACCCATAGCAGCACTGCAGTCGCGTCTCCAGGGTTGCCCCACGCGTGGGGCAGCGTGCTCGGGAAGTAGAGGCAATCCCCAGCTTTGATCCGGTATACCTCGGTGTCGCCCAGCTCTATCTGAAGCGATCCTTCGAGGACGTAGATGAACTCTTCACCGTCGTGCGAGTACGCCCCTTCGCTTCCGCTGCCCGGATCGACCCGATGGATCTGCACCTCCATCATGGGTTGGCCGAGCGCGAGCCGCTCGATCGTGACTCCGCTCCAGCCCTCGGCCAGGAGTGGACGCTTGCCGGGCCTTGTCAGGCGGGCGTGGCTCTTGCTCGACCTCACGTCGAGCAGCTCGTTGAGCGTGGTGCCGTAGTAGGCGAGCACCCGCTTGACCGTCGCAACGGAGGCGCCCGTGAGATTGCGTTCGAGGGCGCTCAGATGCGAGACGGAGATGCCGATGCCGTCGGCCGCCTGCTGCAAGGTCATCTCTCGCTTGGTGCGGAGCCGTCGGAGATGTCGCCCGAGAGCGCCCTTCGGCTTCGCTTCGTCGCGCTTCTCCGGCCGGCCGTCGGAAAGCAGCTGCCGAATCGCCGCCACGTTCATCTTCCGAATGCTTCGCATGTAAGCGATCTGCCGGAGTCGACCCAGCTCCACCTCGTCGAAGACTCGATAGCCGGCTGCGGTTCGCATAGGCCGGACCAGTCCCTCCGCTTCCCAACGCCGGATGCTCGCGGTGCTGCAGCCGACGATGCTGGCCGCGTCGCTGACGCGGTAGAGGACGCTGCCTCGCGGTGTGTCAACTACCAGCGTTATTCACCAACCTTCTCTCTTTTCAGCAAAGATGCACGCCATCGTGAAGGGGCACGGGAGCAATGCCCACGCGGCCGATCCGTATAGGGCTGCGATGGCTTCCCGCACCGAGGCCCCCGACTAATTTCCGCAGACCCTATCACCTTTCGCGAAGGTTTGGCAAGAACTGATTTGGATCAGGGTAGGTGCGCTTAGCTAAATGAGGAGTGCTTTAGCGAGACCCGATTCGGAACAAGTCAGCCACCCAGTCCGCCATGATCTCGGCGCCCAGCGTCGGGTTGTCGTGCTGGCAGTGCTCCGCACCGGTTTCATCGGCACTCAGAAGTCGAAGCTCGACATCGACACCGCACTCCTTGGCGTGGTCGAACACCGTGCGTGCCTGCCTGACTCCGAGTACGTCGTGGCCGCCATGAACGATGAGGTACGGGCATTGCATGCCGCCCAGCACCCCCCGAAGGCTGAACCTGGGAAACACGGAGCGTGCTTGGGCCATCGATGAGCAGCCGAAAACCCACTTGATGTGGGCCGCTAGGCCATGGTCTTCGCCGGCCGCACCCCACATCTCGCTGAGGTCCCAGATGGCTCCATGGGATATGCAGCCCGCTAGGCGATGCTCAAATGATGCGGCCCGCGCAGCGTAGTAGCCACCGACGCTGGTACCCGAGACCGCTATCCGCGCCATGTCGACATCGCCGCGGCTCTCGAGGTAGTCGATGCAGCGCCCGACCGGCACCTCGTAGTCGTACCGATTAGTGATGCGCTCGCGGCGCAAGGTGGCCCCCTGGCCTGGACCGTCCATGTGGAGGCACGAGATGCCACGCGCGAGGGCGGCGCGGCCTACCATGAAATACAGCTCTTCTTTGAACGAGTCAAGGCCCCCGAAGCTGATCAAGACCGGTTGACGCGCCGGCGCGAGCGGTGAGCGCAAGAAGTAACCGTGAAGGTGCGCATCCCCGAGATAGGGCACGCGCACGGTCTCGACCGGTGGCTCGAAATACCGCCCAGCGTTTCGAAAGCTGTTCTCGCACCGCGTGAACACCTCCAGCCGGCGAGGATCATCGGCATCGAGCCAGAACTCGGCCGATCGGTAGCAGTCGACGGCCCGAAGCCACGCAGCCTTGGCCGTCTGCGCATGTCCGTTGGTTTCGGCCTCGGCGGCGTAATCGTAGTTACGGTTGGCTACGGTGAGCCACTCGCGATGCCAACTCTCCTTGTCCCCTGGAACCATCCGGGATGCCGCCTGGAAGCACTCACTGACGGCCCCGCCGCCCTCCTGAGTCTCGCCGAGGGCACGGCGGAACTGATACGACATCCATGGGTGCTCCGGCCAGTGATGCCAACCGAAGGGCTCATAGTGAGGTCCCTTCCCGTCGGTGATCTCGTCGATTCCGCGTTCTTGGGTCATCAGCTCTCTCCAGATGTGATGCGGCTGGCGAAGACTCGATCGTCGACCTCGGGAAGTCGAAAGAAAGACTTGGCGGCCCGCGCCATCACGCTGGCCAGCTCGGCGTCGTCGAAAACAGCGCGGGCCGCCTGAAGGTTGGTGAGCGGTTCGGCGACTGAGAACGGGTGGTCAGTGCCGAACATAAGCTTTGCTGTGCCAACCACCTCGGCGGCCGCTCGCATGGCGCCGGGATGATAGAGCACCGCGTCCGCGTACAGCTTTGCCAGATCGCGACTCGGTGGATAGGGCAAGCGTTCGTGCGTCGAAGGGTCAGACCTCCATGCCGCGTCCAGACGTCCAGCGAGATACGGAAGCGTGCCTGCCCCATGGGCAACCATCACTTTCAAGTTCTGGAACCGCGCAAGAACTCCGGCGAAGACCATTCGCGCAACTGCTACGGTGGTCTCGGCTGGAAAAGCGATTCCGACCTGCAGGCTGTGGCCGAAGCCGGTGAGCTCCTCGATCGCCGCACCGTAATGCGGATGGAGAAATACGGGAAGGCGAGTCTCATCGAGCAGCCCCCACAACGGCTCCAGGGCCGGATCGTCCAGCCTGTAGCCGCATGGGCGCAAGCTCGTGATAACGCCATGCAACTCAGGGGTGCCAGCTACTTCGCGCGCGACCACAAGGGCATCCGACACATTTTGTGATGGGAGAATTCCGAGCCCGCACAACCGTCCGCCGGTCTGCTCCTCGAGCCGGCCGAGGTCTTTGTTGAGCTCTCGAGAAAGTTCTCGAGCTTCTTCGGACGCTATCGGATCGAGCCATGGGTTCCCGACCGAGATCACGCTCTGGTCGATCCCATGGCGATCCATGAAGGCCAGCTTCTCCCCCACGTCCCAGTACGTTGCGTCGATCCGCCGGCCGCCACCCGTGCTTGCCTCTTCTGCGAAGAGGACGAAGCGTTCGAAGCCACGTTCGCCGGTGACCCGTGGTGGGTCCTTCCGCGCTCTGAGCAGATCGACGTAGGCGGGCGGGTAGAGGTGCGAATGGACGTCGACGATGTTCGGAGTCATTCGCCCGACTTCCGTATCTCCCGAAGCACCTCGATGGTGACTTCAGCCGGGATACACCAGCCAAACGACCCGTCGATCACTTGACGCGCGGCTGCGTGCAATTCCGCGCCCATCATCGTGTCGACCCCCTCGTCAACGACGAACACGGCGAAATCGCGCACGCTGGCCGCGATCGCCGTCGCGATCACGCAGGAGTTCGTGTTCACGCCCAGAAGGAGTAGTGAGTCGTGGCGGCCGGAGCGGAGCACAAACTCCAGGTCGGTCCCGATGAAACAGTCGTATCGCTTCTTGGTGTCGATGACCACGTCACCTCCCTCGCAGATCCCGGGCATCAGCGCCAAGCCTGGACCTCCGATCAGGTTATGGTCCGCAATTCGCCTCCGCGGACTGTTGGGCTGTCGGGCCTGAAACCACCAGTAGGGGTTGCTGAGGATCTCGCTCTGGTCGCGGTAAGCCGTGATCACATGCACGACCGGCACCGAGAGCGACCGATATGTCTTCAGGAGCGGGACCACACGTTCGAGTAGCGCCAGCGCCGAATTTGCGGGCAACGGAAGCGTCGCCACGGCCGGGTCGAGGTGGCCACGGTGGAGGTCGATCGTGACAACGGCCGGCCGGTGAGCAAGCTGACGGAAGCTGTCACGTCTTTGGAAGACTGTGCTCACGTCAACCCTCCCAGCTGCAGTCGTTCCGCATCATGCGTTCGTTGGGGGATGTTAGTACCAGCGACAACGCATGTGCCGCAATGGCCTATGGCCGAGGGCGCCGTTGGGGACTCCCGGTCGTTGTCCCGTTGCTATACCTGAACGACCGCCGCCCTAAGTCGCTGTCAGAAAAATTGTTCGCGCGCCTGTGAAATCGAGGCTGGTGGCGCAGTCGAACGCATCACAGTGAGGTATTGATAGCGGAGCCTCATGCTTATCCGGTTAGCTCCGCTACGATCTCAGCATGGGACGGCCGGACTTTCCCAGAACCATCCTCGAGTTCCAGCGGCGTTTTTCCGACGAGGCCGCCTGCCGCGCCTTGTGGGGCACACAAATTCGTCAGGACGGTCGACTGGCCATTCCCGACGTCGCGAAAGCCTTTAGCTTTGGACGATCGGTCGGTT
>CAAGKR010523178.1_pt1 | contig 17710 bp, 23 predicted proteins | sample 2556971 | NCBI WGS metagenome assembly CAAGKR01 (sample SAMEA5207829, study PRJEB30636) | soil metagenome | biome: forest; feature: boreal; material: soil | place: USA | collected 2011-09 | depth 1 m | reverse complement strand
TGGACTTCTTGCGCTGGCGGCGGTCGTACATCCACTTGTCGGTGAAATAGCTGATCAGCGTGTACATAGCGAGCACGACCGGGAAGAGCCCAATTGCCTGGTTTGACTGCTTCAGGAAGACGATCGCGAACAGCAACAGCACTACCGTGGCGAACATCGCCTTGATGAACGCGCCACGCCAGGTGGGCGGCCGGTTGGCTTTGTCGAGCCGGTCCTGTTTTTTGCTGGCGGGGTCGCTTGGCTTGCCACTCTTCTCCGCGGCGGTCGGCTTGCGTCCCGTGCGGCCCCGTGACTCGACCATCCCAGCCGCGTTACCGCGGTGCTTGGTCTGTCGCTTGCGCCTGGTTTGGGCCATATCAGGAGCCTAGTGCGTTTGGCGGGCCCCGGTCCTCACGCGGCGAGGATGTTCTCGATCACCTGTTTTTCTGGATTCAATCCGACGAACTGCACCTCATCCGGAAAGTCCTGAAGTGCGGCGCGCGGCGTCAGACCGACCAGCTCCGCGTTCGCAACCTCCGCATGCCGGCGAACTGCCGCCACCGCCGTTGCCAAGGTCAGCTCGAAGGGACGCTCGATGTTCATCGACACCTGCGCCACCCCTCCGCCGAGCTCGAGTCCGATCGCGCGCAACCCCGGCAGGCCCTCGGCGCCACCCTCGCGAATCAGGGAGGCGATCCGCCGCGCGCCGGCGACGGTCGCGGGCGGCGCGAGCTGCACGTTGAACGCCACCAGCGGCGGGCGGGCGGCGACAAGCGTGGCACCGGCGCCCGGATGCATCCGCGATGGGCCGAAGTCGGGACGAAGCTCGCCTGTGGCGATGCGCGATTGCAGTCCAGCGACCCCGCCACGGCGCAGCCCGGCGCGGGTACGTCCGCCGGCGAGAGCGCCGTATAAGAACACAGGCACGTTCAGCTCATTGCCAATGCGGTCTGCCACGAGCAGCGCCTGCGCGCAGGCGGCCCCGCGTGCGGAATCGTCCAGGTAGACCACCGGCACGACATCGATTGCGCCGACGTGCGGGTGTACACCACGCTCGTCGCCGATATCGATCCCCTCCACCGCCGCGCGCGCGCCCCGCAGCAACGCATCCCCGAGCGCGCCCGGGGGACCGGCCAGCGTGAACACGGAGCGGTGGTGATCTGGATCGGAGTGGGTGTCCAGGAGCCGGACCTCGCTGTCAGCCGCGAACGCCGCTGCGATCGCGGCGACCGTCTCCCCATCGCGGCCCTCCGAGACGTTTGGCACGGCGAGCAAAAGGTTCTCCACCCTCACAGCCTAAGTGTCGCCTGCCGGCGTGGGGTCCGCCGCTGTTCTCCCGTTTTGTGCCCTGAACACTGTTGACATCGGATCAAGAGGGTAAGGACGGTCTTGGCGTATAGCCTCTGAAGCACAATGTTGGATGGTCACGCCGGGCACTCGCATCGCGCCGACACCGATGCCGACGCGGGCAAGCTGGCCATCGCGCTCGTCCTGATCTTGGGGCTGATGGTCCTCGAGGTCACGGCCGGTGTCATCGCTCACTCGCTGGCGCTGCTGTCCGACGCCGGGCACATGCTCACCGACGCCGCCGCGATTGGCCTCTCGCTGGTGGCCGCCCGGCTGGCGCTCCGCCCGGCGAAGGGCGCATTGACCTACGGCTTCAAGCGGGTGGAGATCCTGGCCGCGCAGGCCAACGGTGTGACGCTGCTGATCCTCGCCGCGCTGATCGCCTATGAGGCGATCCGCCGCTTGTTTGACCCGCCGCACGTGCAGGCCGGGTTGATCCTCATTGTCGCGCTGGTGGGCGTCGCGGTGAACCTCGGTGCGACCTGGACGCTGGCGAAGGCCAACCGGCAGAGCATGAACGTCGAGGGGTCCTTCCAGCACATCCTCACCGATTTGTATGCCTTCACCGGCACGGCGATCGCCGCCGGGGTGATCCTGCTCACTGGTTTTCAGCGCGCGGATGCGATCGTCTCCCTGCTCGTCGCCGCCCTGATGGTGCGCTCGGGCTACGGGCTCGTCAAGGCATCTGGGCGCGTCTTTTTGGAGGCCGCGCCGGAGGGACTCGACCCGCAGAAGATCGGCCGGACGCTGGTGGCCGTGCAAGGGGTGGTCGAGGTACACGACCTGCATGTCTGGGAGGTGACATCCGGCTTCCCCGCGCTCTCGGCACATGTCCTCGTCGGCCGCGACAGCGATTGCCACGCCGCCCGCCGGAGCCTCGAGAGGACGCTGCACGAGCAGTTCGGCTTGGAGCACACGACCCTCCAGGTCGACCACGAGGGCGGCGAGCTGCTCAGCATCGAGCCCTCTGGCGGGGACTGAAGGTGCAGATGACTATCAGGCGAAGATCTGCTGGTAGAGCAGGAACACGTTCAGGCCGCTGATCGCCAGCGCGCAACCCCAGGCGGCCACGCGAGTGACAGCGCGATTCACGTGTGCGCCCATGACGTCACTGCGTGAGGTGAGCATCACGAGCGGGACCAGGGCGAACGGGATGCCGAACGAGAGCACGACCTGGCTCAGCACGAGCGCGTCGGTGGGGTTGACCCCGACAGCCAGCACGACCAGTGCCGGCAGCATCGTCACGGCGCGGCGCACGAGGACCGGGATGCGGACGTTGATGAAGCCCGCCATCACGATCTGCCCGGCGTAGGTACCAACGCTCGAGGAGGACGTGCCGGAGGCGAGCAGCGCGACCGCGAACGCGAGCGCCGCCCCGCCGCCGACGAGGTTGCCGAACTGGGTGTGGGCCGCCTGGATCGAGTTCAGGCCCGAGAGCGCGGGCGTGTGGAACAGCTTGGCGGCGACCGCCAGCATCGCCAGGTTGATGAGCCCGGCCAGGCCGAGGGCGATCAGCACGTCTGTGCGCTCGAAGCGCAGGATGCGGTGGCGCTCGGCATCGTCACGGGGCGGCACGCGCCCGTTCGTGAGCGCCGAGTGCAGGTAGATCACGTGCGGCATCACGGTCGCGCCGATGATGCCGACCGCCAGGTAGAGGTAGCTGTTGCCGTGCAATCCCGGTATGAGCCCGTTCAGCGAGCCGTGCACGGACGGGCCGATGCGGAGCACCTCGTACAGGAAGCCCAGGAAGATGATCCCGAGCAACGCCGTGATCGCTAGCTCGAAGCGGCGGAAGCCGCGACTCTGCAGGAAGAGGATCGCGAACGCGATCACGCCCGTTATGAAGCCCGCCGGCAGCAGCGGGACCCCGAACAGCAGGTTGAGGCCGAGCGCGGCGCCCAGAAACTCGGCGATGTCGGTCGACATCGCGATGATCTCCGCCTGGATCCACATACCCCACGCAACGGGCCGTGGATAGTGGGCGCGGACGTTCTGGGGCAAGTCGCGGTCGGAGGCTATGCCCAGCTTGGCGGAGAGGTATTGGATGAGCATCGCGATCAGATTGGCCGCGAGCACCACCCACAACAGCAGGTAGCCGAACTTGGCCCCTCCCTGGATGTTGGTGGCGAAGTTGCCTGGGTCGACGTAGGCGACGGCCGCGACGAACGCCGGGCCGAGCATCGCCAGGGTGGCGCGCAGGCGTCCTTTCGCGAGCAGCTGTTCCAGGGCGCTGGGCGCCAGCGCTCCGCCCGGGAGCGTGACGGCCACGCCGTCGTTGCCCTCGAGCACCGGCACAGGGCTGCGCTGAAGGGGCGTCATCCCGGCTGCTCCACCTCCTCGATGCGCATCGCCCGAGCGAGGCCGTCTCCGAGCGCGTGCGTGTGCTCGCCGAAACGCACGAACAGCGGCCCGCCGAACGGCTGACGGCCGGTGACCTCGAGCCGGTCGCCGAGACCGATGCCCTGCTCGGCGAGGTAGCGCAGCATCTCCGGATCCTCATCGGAGACGCGCACGAAGCGGCCCGTCGCGCCGGCGGGAAGATCGTCGAGGCGGCTGGTCTCGGACTCTTTCAGATCGAATGCCGCCGTCGGGATCGGGTCGCCATGCGGGTCGACCGTGGGGTGTCCGAGCTTGGCGGCGATCAGCTCCTCGAGATCGTCGGAGAGGACGTGCTCGAGCACCTCCGCCTCGGCGTGCACGCGGTCCCACGGCATTCCCAGTGCCTCGGCCAGGTAGCTCTCGAGCAGGCGGTGGTGGCGGATCACCTCCAGCGCGAGCCGGCGGCCCTCGGCGGTGAGACGCACTCCCCGGTAGGGCACGTGCGTGGCGAGACCGAGCTCGTCCAGCTTGCTGAGCATCGCCGACACGGACCCCGGCGTGATACCCAGCCGCTCGGCCAAGGCATTGGTCGAGACCGGCTCACCGTCAGGAGACTGCAAGGAGAAGATGGCCTTCGAGTAGTCCTCGACCGCCGGCGAGCGCAACAGTTCATTGCTAGCCACAAAACAATAGTATGGCAAGCCAAAAGATTAGTCAAGATGCTCCAGAAACCAGCGCGCGGTACGAACCGGGTGCTACTATTTCGATATGCCTGTTCGTAAGGTGTCCATCTCTCTCGATGAGCCGGTGTTCTTGGCCGCCAAGCAGGCCGCCGAGCGCCGGGGGATGAGCCTGTCGGCCTGGTTGAACGACGCGGCCGAGCGCGCTTTTGAAACCGAGGGCAGCATCGAGGCCGGCCTGGCCGGGGTCGCGGAATTTGAAGCCGAAAATGGGCCGCCCTCCGCGGAGGTGGTGGCTGAGGTCAAGGCGGTCCTCGACGCCGCGGGGGTTGGCCGTAAGCGCGCGCCACGCCGCGCCGCGTGAGCGGCGTCACCTACGATACGGGTGCGCTGCTCGCGGCCGAACGTGGCTCGGAGTGGATGTGGACATTCCACCGCGAAGTGCTCGGGCAAGGGGTGTACCCGACGCTGCCGGCGGTTGTGCTGGGCCAGGCCTGGCGAGGCGGCCCCCAGGCACGGCTGTCGCGGCTCCTGCATGGGTGCAACGTCGACCCGCTCACCGAGTCCCAGGCGCGCGCTGCCGGAGCGGCGCTGGCAGCAAGCGGGGGCAGCGACCTGATCGACGCGGCCGTGGTCATGACGGCGCTCGCGCGCAACGATCTGATTGTGACCAGCGACCCGGATGATCTGCGAAGGATCGCGGCTGCGATTGGCCGGGACCTCGCGGTGCACGTCGTCTGACCATAGGTGCTGCTGCCTTTGACAGCGGTACCCTGCGAGTCGATGTTCACGAGCGAAGCGTGCCGTAGCTACAGGACACACCGCCGGCGCTGCGGAACACAGCCGGAGCCTAGGTCTGCGCACCATAGCAACCCCTATTTGCAGGGTTTTTGTGATGCCGGAGGAGGGACTCGAACCCCCGACACGCGGATTATGATTCTGAAACAGGCGTGGTGTGGAGTGTCGTGGAGTCGGGGACTTGGCTCTGCGCCGCCGAATCTCCCTCTCCCCCGGTAGGGCGAGTGTCGCCGGATGGTGTGGGGCATGTTCGCACTTTGTTCACACCCTGAGCGATGCTCAGCGCCTCACCGATGTCGCCGTCCATCAGATGCACGTACGTCGCCAACGTGAAGGACGGGGAGTGATGCCCGAGCCACCGCTGCACCTGCACGGCGTTACGCCCTTCAGCGAACAGCATCGACGCGCAGGTGTGCCGGAACGTGTGGAACCCAACCCATGTGAGATTCGCCTCCTCTCGCGGGAGCTTGAGCGCGTCCCTGTAGAGGTTGGCGGGGTTCAGCGCCGCACCGTTGCCGGCGGGAAACACGCGGTCTGTCTCGCCCGGCCACTCGCTCTGCTTGCGACGCTCGCGCAGCGCGATCACAAGCTCATTGTCGATCGGGATGGACCGTTTGCCGTACTTGCTCTTGGGTGGTTCCGTGCGGCCCTTCACGAGCCCACGACGGATCTTGACGTGTGGTTTGGAGCCGTCGAGCTCTACATGCCGCCACTGGAGGGCTATCGCTTCACTGATCCGCATACCCGTCGCGGCCAGCACCCGGAAGAACAGCCGGTGACGGTCGGGGATCAACGCGAGCAGCGTGGCAAGCTCCTTGCTGGTCATCGCCTTTACCTCCTCCTCCTCGGACTCCTCGGCGGTCGGCCGGTGCGGCAGGTCCGCGTCACGCGCGGGGTTGTGACGAATCAGGCCGTCGCGCATCGCCGAGGAGAGGCACGCCCGCAGCGGGGCCATGATGTTGCGCACCGTCGCGTCGGAGAGCAGCACGCGCCGGTCCTTGTCCTCTTTCGTGGGGGCCGGTGTTGTTTGTTCGCAGAGCCAGCCCACGAACGCCGCGACCTTGCTCGGCGTGATCTCAGTGAGCCGGGTTTGCTCGGGAAAATACTTGAGCACGTACTGCTTGAGTTGCCGGCGATATTCGTCGCGTGTGCCCTCCCGGAAGCCCCTCCGCCCCCGGCCGAGATACTGCTCGATCCACGGCTCGGCGTACTCGCGCAGCGTCACGCGGGAGCGCTCCTCGAACTCACCGCGCTCGATGTCGGTTGATCGCGCGGACTTCGCTCGCCTCGCCTCCTCGAGCGTGCGAAAGCTCTCCCACCGCTGCTTGCCCTCCACGCGGTAGCTGAAGACATACCGGCTGCCGCGCTTGAAGATGCCGGGCGTCTTCGTCTTGACCATCGTGGCGGCCATCAGCGCTCACCCCCGCCGAACAGCATCTCAAGGCTCTCGCCGAGCGCGTCAGCGATGCGCCGCGCGGTCGACATCGACGGGGAGCGGGTGCCCGCCTCGAGGCGCGCGATCGACACTCTGTTGACGCCGACCCTCTCGGCGAGATCCTGCTGGGTGAGGCCCCGGCGCTTGCGGGCCCGTGCGATGCGGTGCCCGCGCTCGGGTGCACGGGTAGGCTTCTTAGCTGGCATAGGAAGATCCTCCTGTGTCCGGCCCCCGGCTGTCCCAACAGCGCGGGGGCGCTTTCTGTTGTCGCTTACCATGTAGCCTAGCAGGTTATGGCATCCGGTGGACAGGACGGGGAGAGAGGGTCGCTGGAGGAACGAATCACGACGCTGCGCAAGCCGGCGCTTGCAGACCAGCGGCGCCGCTAGAGGCGCGCTCTCGCGGCGGATGGCCTAATCGTCTGCGGGTCTGTCACGCTCTCATTCCCCCGACCGAAAGGACCACCCCCATGAGTGACGCAGAGGCCGCAACGGACGACGCGCTCCTCGACGCGGTCCGCGCGAACGCCGCGGCAGCGAAGCAGGCCGCCGATAAGGAGATCGCGTCAACGGCTACACAGTTCGCGGCAGCGGCAAAGGACCTCGCGGAAGCGTTTCAGGCGCTCGGGTACAAAGCTGGCTGACCTCAGGCGACCGTCTGCGCGATCACGATCGCAACGATGACGAACAGCGCCATCACACCCGCCGGCCGTCCGCGAGCCGGCTGACCATCTCCCGGTCCAGGCCGGCGGCGATCGCACGATCGACCAGCGGCGGCAGCTATGCCCGCATCGAGCTCGCGCAGTCCGCTCCCGGATGGGACACGGTGCGGTCGATCGCACGGGCGCTGGACGTGAGCATGGGCGATCTCGGCAAGGCCGTCGACCGAGAGTCGTAGAAGCCCGTCTAAACCGTCGAGGCCCTCGGACGCCCATCGGGTCGTATTCCCCGAGAACGCGCCAGAGAGCACGCCCACCCGGCTCGATAATCGTCAGCGGCCATCGCGCCTCCCGTCCCGCCGCAAGCGCAGCGATCCGGTCTAGGAGCCACCTTCGCGAGGCGGTGAAGCCGCCGGAGTGGGGCGCTCCATCGGCCGCGGTGGGGCCGATGCGTTGCCCTGCTTACTCGGCGATTCTGGCGGCGTGGGCCTCGGCGTAGCCGTCGTCGTTGCCCACTCGGGCGCCTTTTCGTTGCCGTCTGCGTACATGACCACGCTCTCAATCATGGTGTATGGGGGGCAGGTGGAGTTGGGGCTTCGCGATCCAGCGAAACCCCTCGTCAGGAATGACCGCCGCGACTTGCAGCGGGCCTCCGCACGGGGCAACCCCCGGCGCGAACCTGACGGCTCCGATCGTGGTGTCCAGGATGTACGTCGCGAAGTTGATTGCGTCTTGCACGGGCATCCCCTCGTATGCTAGGCCGATCTCGAGAGCCCCAATCAGCTCATCGATCCGCGCCTGCTCCATCCCGTCCTCGTTCTCGAGCCGGGCGATCATTGACGGCGCGAACCCCCGCCACAGCCGAGTGAAGGGCCAGTCGATGCCGCGCCACGTCGCGCCGAACTGCTCAGGCCCTAGGTTCTCGGTCGGACCGTCAGATGCGGGAAACTCGAACTCCATCAGCCGCGCGAGCGGCTCGTCCGCGGAGTAGCCGCCAACGAGGAACCCACATCCAGGCTTCTGCGCGTCCTCCAGGCCCCCGAATGCCGCGTCGTACTCGGCTCGCAAATGGTCATACAGCGCGCGCGCCACGCCCTCGATGTTGGTCAGGTCGTTGTCCATCTGCTTGCAAGCTTCGAGTACGAGCCCCTCCATCGACCGCGTGCCGATGTTGCCGAGCCCGTACGTCACGGCACCGATGGGCAGATCGCCCATGTGGAACAGCTTTCGGCCGTGCTCGTAGGCCTTGATGAACTGGGGTCCCACGGGTGTCGCAACGGTGACGGTGGTCATGCTGTCCGCCGCGAGGATGAGCCCGTCACGCGACTTGACGCTCGCGACGATGGTCATGGGGTCGCCGGGCGGTGCCGAGCGATCGGCCCACGTTGCCCTCGACTGAGGGTCCTCGTGTATTCGGTGGCTGACATGCTGATCCTTCCGAGCTTGCTCCGGCGCGCGACTCCGTTCGGCGGCCCGGTCAGCTTGATTATGGCGCAATCACGGCCGCGCGCGTGCAACTTCTCTATCTCCCCGCCTCGCCGCCGTGTTGCGCCGCCTGCGCGAAGACCGCGGGCTCGCGCAGGAAGCCGTCGCGTTCCGCTCGGGGATCTCGACGGGAGCTATCGCCCGGATCGAGCTCGGGCAGGCGTCGCCCGCGTGGGTCACGGTCTGCTCGATCGCGGACGCGCTGGGCATGAGCTTGACGGAGCTGGCCGCAGCCGTCAAAGCCGAGCGATAGCCGCGACCGATCACAAGGGCAGCCGTCCCGCCGGGCCTGAGACGGCGACTATGAGCCCGTCTCAGAGCCGGGAGACGCTAAATAACGTGATCTGCGCGCCCGAGAGCCCCGGACGGCCCATCATCACACAACGCGAGAACGGCTGCCAGCGCCCCGCCAGCGCGTCAGAGGCGGGTGAATCAGCCCCCGAAGCCCCCGCCTTCAGGCGGTCGAAGCCGAGCGCTTAGGAGAACGCGGCGAACTGCTGGTCGACGAACACCCGGTAGGCAATACCGTTTTCGTCGCAGTAGCTGCGCTTGAGCTCGACGTGCTTCTCGGCTTCCTGCTGGGAAACCTCGTACTCAGAGCCGCCGGACAGCGTGTCCGCGAGAACCTGCTCCTCCCCGTCGTCGCCACGGTAGTAGCAGCGATCAAAAACTGCGGGCTCGGTCCCGCCGCGGTCGGAAGGGATGAGACAGCCGTCGACTGTCAAGTCCACGAGATGCCCCGGCCGCCCAACCTGCTCGCTGACCGGGTCACTGGCAGTTAGGTCGATGACCTCCGGGCTGGAGCAATTGAGCGGGTCGACGCCCGTCAGCGTCTCGGGGGACATCACGAAATACGGCGCAGGGCGCTCGTGCCGGGCGCCTCCGGCAGCAGAGGGATTCCCATCGCCTCAAGGTTTGGCCTCTGTCGCTGACCGGCCACGGGAGAGTCGCTGAGAATCGGAATCCCGTGCTGGGCGAGCTCGTCGGCGGTCCGCGCCTCCCTTAGGCGGGCGGGGGTAGTCACGCCCTCCGGGCCGATGGTGGGTATCCCAAGTTCGCTAAGCCCTTTCGCGCTCTCCTGCAACTTGCGGGTGCTGCCATCCCAGTCTTCGGGCAATGCCGCGGTCGCCCCGACTTTCTTCGCGGCCTGAATGATGTGCGCCTTCACATCCGGGTCGCTGCCGGTGCGGGCCCAGTCGTCGACAGCGTCCTGGACATCTTGCGCGTCTTTGATCGCGACCGACCCATCGCTCATAGCACGGCCATCCTTCGCCATCAACGCGCGGGCACCGGCCGCATAGGTTTTGCGGGTGGGTGTGCCCGCAGTCGCCTCCCGAAGATGCCGTCTCATGGTGGCCTGATCACCACAGCCCAGAAGCATGTCGAATATAGGTTTCGTCTCGGGCGAGCGGTGCGGAATCCCCGCCTCGTTCATGACCAGGGCGGCGTTGAACATCCCTTCCAGCGTGTCGGCGCGGCGCAGCTTCTTCTCGATCGCGGTATCCATCGATCCCATTGTAATACCGCTGGCGGTCGGCTTCGGACGTACGACGATCACCGCCTCTCGTCCTTCTCCAGCTCCCACGTCAGCCGCCAGGTGCTGTGCTCGCCCTGCACGCACCGCTTGCAGAGACGCAGTGTCGAGTGGACCGTAGCGTTCTCACGGGACCGGACGCCGACCGTGAAGACACGCTCTCGGCTGCCACAGCACGAGCACTCCCTACCGCTACGGGCAACGAGCGCCATCACTCACAGGCCCCGGGGACGCTCGCCAAGGGGCACCAGCCCCCCCGACAGGTTCTCCGCGCCACCCGCCAGCAGCTCAGTCTCGCCGGGTCCGCCCCGCAGGTCGCCCATCCGGCTGGCGCCGTCCGAGGACACCCCGAGCCCCCCATCACCATGATCGACGGTCTTCACGGTGAGACCGCGCCGTGAGACGCCAACTAGCCCCTTGCCAATACGGTGCGCCAAGCCAGCCTCGATCAGCGCCTGCACCGCAGCCTTCACCGCCGGCGCCGGGGCGCCGGCGCCTGACACCTCGTGCAGCTCGTCCACCACCGCCTCCGAGAGCTCGAGCTCACTCCACACCCGGCTTTCTGTTCGGAGTAGGCCGAGCAGCCGGACCTGCATCGCACTCATGTTCTCACTAGTCATGTTGTATCTCCTGATTGGTTGTAATTTTCACAGTAAGTGGCGCCCCGGCCGGCTCATCCGAACTCGGAATCTGAATAGCGAAACCGATCCCTCATCAACCTGCTCGGTTTCGTAGTGATGGCTTCCGGCCGCCCTCCCGACTGAGCACGGTCACGAACGGCCAGCGCGAGCGCCGAACCAATGTCAATATGCCCGCCGGCGTAGCGCGGCAGTTCGACGGACTCAGACCGGCGGGCGACACGCACGCGACGCAAATCCTCATAAAGCCCCGGATGACGCCACGCCCGCAGCGATCCGTCCACAAGCCGCGCGCGCAGCGCCGTAAACGCCTGCGTCTGCACCGGGCCGGTCAGGTTCACCACCTCGACGCTGATCCCCTTGCGACCGAAGAATGACTCGACCGCTGAGGACTGGTGCTGATCGGTGATGATCTTCAACCCGTGCGCGGCGTACGGCTCGATGACCCCCCAGACCTCGGCGAGCGTCGCGTCCTCTCTCGCGCGCCGCTGCTCAAACGACTTCGCTACCCCCTGCGGCTCGATCGCATCGACACGACCCATGAGAAGCGTGTCACGCTCCGAAAACGATTCGCCCACCAGCGCCACACCGAAGCGGTCCGAGTGGAAAGCAGGATCAAGCCCGCACGTCCAGGAACGCGCATCCTCCGGAGCGGCAGGCCCCGACTCCCACCCAATGTCTTTCAGGTCAAAAAACTCACCGGCGCCAGCCCCAAATTGAGCCCCGTACTCGCGTTGATAGGCATCCTCGCCCATCTCGGCCCTCCGCGCCTCCAGCCACGCGGGATCAATGTCCGGCACCATGTCCCACGTCGCCGCGTGTACCGCACACGCCGACGGAAGTGTCCCGCCTTCCGCAGCCGTCACAAGGTCATAAAACAGGCCCTCCTCAAAATACGGCGTAGATATTCCAAGGATGCGTGCCTTCGCCCCAAAGACCAACGTTTGAGGTTGCAACGCATCGAACACACGCCGATCGTTGGCCGGCCCTTCCGTCGTCGTCCAGTGAGCAATCTCCTCGAGGATGACCAGAGCGGAAGAAGGACCGCGCAGGCTCCGTGCGTTCGCAGCCATCGCCCGAATCGAAGTCTTCGCGGTAAAGCGATCCCCATGCTCATCGACACGCGGCACACGGAAGTCGATCCTGTCACCCTTGATCTGGGCGAGCTCCGCGAGCACCGGGGATTCTTCGATCATCCCCGCCGCGATCTGCACAAACTCCTTAGATTGGTCTTCGCTTGGACTGACGACCGGCACGGCACGCGAACGGGAGTGCGGGATCATGCCGTCCAAATCCGGGCGCATCGTGCAGTTATGAACCGCTGCCGCCGCCGCGAGCGAGGTCTTCCCCGACTGCCGGCCAATCCGCCACAAGTGCAAGCTCTGCCGTCCGCTCAGCCGCGCCAACAGGTCGAGCTGCGTCTCACGCCACACAATCGACGCCCCAAGCAGACGCTTATCCCGCGCCGCCGCGACAAGACCCTTCGGCTTCACCACACGCGGAGTCATGCCAACCCCGCCAACGACTCGGCCTCGCCCTCACGTGCCGACCAGAACCCATCGTGCGAGGAGCGGATGAACTCCAGGTGCTGAGCATCCGCTCGCAGCAGGCCAAGACCCCCCTCCGACCGCAGTTCGAGCGCGCGCTGTGCCAGCTCATCACGCCGCGTCGCCGCGACCAAAGCGGCGCACACGTCGCACGCCAACCACCACCGTGGACGCGGTGTCCGCTCACCCACGATCGGGCGAATCGGGTAGGCGACCGTCGCCACACACGCCGGCAGGCAGAAGTCACAGCGGCCGTGGCCGCCCTCACCCATCACCGCACGCCGCGCCAACCGTGCCAGAGCATCACCGCTCACGAGCCCTCACCCCCATCGGCCACGTCCTCGTCCTCATCGGGCTCCGCTTCGATATCCGCCAACGTCAAGCGACGGCCAGCGCCACCCGCGGCCTGCAACTCCACCAACACAACATGCTGGCGCTCGTACGACGCGCCGATCCGCTCCGCGAACTGCGACGCCGGCGTGATCTCACGACGCTTGCCTGCCTGCACAATCCCTCGCTCGTCGTGCTCGGCCATCAGCAGCTCGTACTGCGCCCTACGGTGCGCCTGGATCACGAGCAGGTCGTCAGCGACGCCGGTGAACTCGCGCCGCAGGTCCTCCAGGATGCGCTCCCGGATCGGCGCGACGCGACGCTCCGAGTGCGCCCCGTGCCGAAGCGCCGGGCCAGGCTCACCACGCCTAGCGCGCGTCAGATTAGCGTTGCGTCCACCCCCGGCCTGCGCGTCCGCCTCGGGCCGGTCGGGACGGCGGTCTATGCGACCGGCCGCTACCAGCTCGGCACGCACGGTGCCGACAAGGGCGTGTGAGCCACCGCAGGCGCACGCGATCGAGCGATCAGAGCGCAGGTGGTCCTCGAGCAGCAGCCGCTCGACCATCGCCCGACGCTCCGCTCTGCCCGCGCTCACCATCAGCCGCGCTCCCCCGCCGGCGACTGCCTTCTGACCTCAGCGTTTAGGCATCCACAGCTTTTCGTGGCGCCGCTGCGGAGACTGGAACCCCGCACGATCACCTCGATGCCACACGCACACAAGCAGTGAAAGCGCGCGTTCCCCCAACGATCATTGGGCGCTCGCTCGATCACCAGTAGCCGGGCGAACGTCGCGCCCGTGAGGTCGACCAGGCAGCTCACGCCACACCGTCCCTCAGCGCCAGCAGCTCGAGCAGATCCGCCAACGGCAACGTCGCCATCCACTCCGATCTGCTCGGCCGATGCACGAGCACCGGCAAATCCAGCGGGTCAGCGTCAGCGCGAACCTGCGCCAGAGCACCCGGCACGTTCAATCGCTCCACACGCTTGACCTCGACATGAACGCCGGCAGGACCGCCGGCGACATCCCCACGGCCAGCCTGGCGGCGTCCGTCGTGCGTGCGTCGTGCGTGCGGCCAGCCGGCGGCGCGGATCAATGCGATCGCCTCGCGCTCTGCGACTGCGCCCTTCGTGCGTTCGCGGGCGCTCACGACACGCCCCCAACCACTCCGCCGTCCTGCTCGCGCAACCGCGCCAAAGCCGCCTTGATCTGACTGCCGATACTCGTCAGCTCGGCGGCCACCACCACGTCATCGCGGTCCGGCAGTAGAAATGCGCGGCGAGAGCGAAGCTCGCCGAGGCGACGCTCAGCATCGACTCGTTCGGCCTCGAGTTCGGCTTGGCGCCGGGCGTCAGGCCGCCGCTTCACCTGACGCTCAGCGGCTTGCAGGCATCCGCAGCTCCGTGAACGACCTGCGCGAAGCGCAGCACCCGACACGGCCGACACCGCCCCACAGACGCACTGGCAGACCCACCGAGCTTGGCCGCCGCGACCGTTCTCCGCCCGTCCGATGATTGCCCAGTGCCCGAGGGTCTGTCCGGTGAGGTCCACGAATTGACTCATGACCCGGCGCTCCTCGATCGACGTGGGTGACAGTGCCGACAGGACCACGGCCCGTTCGGGAACCGGTCGCGATGCTCACACCGGAGCGGATCAGGACACGAGCCGATGAACTCCTCACCGTCCATGTCGATCACCGCGTCCAGCTCGGCCTGCGCCGCGAGCTCCTCGGCGGCAATCTGCGCCGTCTCGGCGCGCTGCTCGGCGGCGAGCGCCTCCATCTCCGTACGCCGCAACGCCTCCCGACTTGCGGATTTAGACTCCGACCGTCGCTCAGAATCGCCCGTCGTTACTGACCGAACGGACCGGGTGTGAACAGGGTGCGAACAGCGCAAAGTCATGCCGGGCGCCCCGGGTAGGCGTCGACGTCCTCGACTCGCAGCAGCACCCGCCGGCCATCGCGCCGTGGCTTGAGCTTGCCGAGCTGGATCAAGTCGTAGATCCGATCGGGCTTGCAGCGCAGGCGCTCGGCCGCGTCGGCCACACTCAGCCACGGCGACACTGGCGACACCGAGGTGGGCATCCGTGGTGCGAGCTTGGCTGCGAGCACGTCGAGCATGTCGTCGTCAAGCTCGGCGAGCAGCGCTCGGGCGATGTCACTGCTCACGATCGACCCTCCTCGAGCGCGGCCACGCGCTGCTCCAGCGCCTCGATGCGCGCCGCCAGGCCGTTGTCGGATCGCCGAGGGAGCTTCAAGGTGAAGCTCGGGCCGTACTGGGGGTGATCGCGCCGCTCGACCTCGACCTCGATCGCCTCGCCTATGGGTAGCGGCTCGAACGTGGTCAAGTTCTCCGCGATCGGCTGGCCATCAGGGTCGGTCGCCTCTACCCTGAACAGCGTCCACGGGATCCCCGTCGAACTGGTGCCCGACTTCAACTCCGACAGCGCGACCACCGTGAGCTTGCGGGTGGCGCTCATCGCCGTGCCTCCGCCAACCGCTCCGCGGACACGAGCACGGCGGGTTCCGAGTTTCGCCGTCTTGACGGCACAGCGCTTTGAGGCAGGTGGCGCGGTCGTCGAGAAGGGCAGGTGAGGGGCGTGGCGGGTGTCTGCGCGGTCTCCTCGTTCGTCCTTGTACCCGGCACAAGGCGGCAGTATCGGAAACTTCCTTCTACGCGCGCGCGAAGGGGAGTTACGGGATTCGTGGGTCTGTACCCCGTACGCCTCATTGGAGGCTCACTCCGCGGTAGACGCCAGAGCGCTTGATCTTCACGATTGAGCGGCGCGCGAGTCGCTTGCCCAGGACGTTGGCGGCGAGGGGGGTTTCGCCGATCTGCTTGCAGTAGGTCTCGTACGCCTCCCGGAGTGCCACGGACTCGACCTCGCCCTGCATCGTGCATCGCTCCTCAAGGAACGCCCCGAGCACGTCCTCGTCCTGGCGGTAGGCGGTCGTGGCGTTGCTCACGGCGGCGGCTTGGCCGAGTCCGTCGCGTTGCCAGTCGAGGCAGCCTCGGACGGCCCATGCGAGGATGCCCGGTAGCTCGGCCTCTAGCTTGGCGGGTAGATCCTTCTCCTCGCGGCCCTCGAAGCACACGTCGAATGGCACGAGGCGTAGGCGTGCCCATATGGCGTCGTCGTCGCCGCTGACGCGCGGCTTGTGGTTCGTGACGAACACGAGCTTGAAGCGTGGGGTGAACTCGAACTCCTCGGCGTAGAGGAATCTCGCGCTGATCCTGTCGCCACCGGACAGCTCCTTCACGGTGGCCTCGTCGAGCTTGCGTCCCTCGCCGGACTCCGCGGCACTCACGAGGCGGGCGCGGTGCAGCCGTGCGAGGTCGTTACGCGGTCCACGATCTCCCCGCGTTCGCAGGAACGCCTCAAGCGAGCTCGTGACGGCATGGTCGCCGAGTAGCCGCTGCTGGACTCGCAGGAGGGTGCTCTTGCCGTTGCGACCGGCGCCGTGCAGGACGACCAGGATGTGCTCGCGCGTGTCGCCGGTCAGGCAGTACCCGGCGAACCGCTGTAGGAACCCGATCAGCTCCTCATCGCCAGCGAAGACCTCGATCAGGAATTGCAGCCACCGCGGACACACGGCCTCGGCGTCGTACTCGATTGCGGTCAGTGACGTGATGAGGTCCGCTGGATCGTGCGGGCGCAGCTTGCCGGTCCGCAGGTCGATGGTGCCGTTCAGCACCGTCAGGAGGAACGGGTCGGTGTCGAGATCGGCGGCGCGGACGACCACCTGCTGCTCGCTCTCGGCCAGGGAGACGGCGGCGCGCAGTCGCGGCTCGGCTTCTGAGGCGCGTGCCCACTTCATGAGTGCCTTGCGGTCGTCGGCGTCGTCGCAGTTGGCGGCGTCGTGCAGGATGGCGCGAGCGGTGAGCTTTGCTCGGCGCAGCGGCTCGCCGGTGTCGTCGCGCTGCCAGTGTCGGTCGTCCCATACATGCCACCCGAGGCCGGCGACATAGCGCAGGTCCCGGCCGTGCGCGGCGACCAGACGCTCGGCGTTCCCCAGGTCGGTGAGAGCGAACACTGTCGGCGAGCTGGCCCCGTTGCTGTCGGCGATCTGCTCAAGCTGGGTGGTGGTGATCGGCGTGTCGCTCATGCCGCTGTCCTCGCGCGCTGGGCGAACGCTGACCGGATGGTCTGCTCGACCTCGTCCTCGGGCAGTCCGGCTTGCAGGGCCGCGGCACGGATCTCCTGCACGCCGTCCTGCTGGTCCAGGACGCCAGCGTTCGCGTGGTCGGCGACACGGTTCAGCGCCCAGAAGGTCGCGCGGTTGCGGTTCCCGACCTGCGCGTCGCGGACGATCCGCGCGAGGCCCTCGAGCACCCTGCAGGGGTCTCCGGCCGCGCCGTTCGCGATGGGGGTTGCCTCGGGCCGCCGGATTAGACCCGTCAGCCAGTCCGGGATCGCCGGGAGCTCGCGCACGGGCGGCAGGTCGCCGACGTACTCGACGCCGCACGGATGGATCGACGGGGGCGCGACGGTGTAGCCGCCGGCGGCCTTGATCTCAGCGCCGGGGATCGTCAGCCGTGCGGCGCTCTGCATCTCTCCGCGGAAGTAGACGTGTACGCCGCGGCGGCCGGTGAGGCTGAGCGGGTAACGGTCGCCGCGCTCGGGCGCGACGCCTGTGCCGACGACGGGGGCGCCGCCACGGTTGTGCTCAGCGAGGATCTCGCGGGGGTCGGCGCCGGCCTTGGGATCGAGGTCCAGCACGGCGATCCCGGACTCGCCGCACGCGATCCCGATGTTCGCGGCCGGCGTTCGCTGCCACCAGCCGGCGATCTGCGCCTGCTCGCGGGTCGCGTCCTTGAATCCGCGGGCCGTGATCGGCCGCTTCGCTTGCGCCGCCAGCGGGAACACGTGGTAGCCGTGCGCGGCCAGGAGCTGAGCCTGCTCGGCGAGCGCGGTCACGCGACCACCTCGGCGCGCACCGTGCGCTCCCGCAGCTCCACGAGC
>CAAGKR010537908.1_pt1 | contig 17712 bp, 12 predicted proteins | sample 2556971 | NCBI WGS metagenome assembly CAAGKR01 (sample SAMEA5207829, study PRJEB30636) | soil metagenome | biome: forest; feature: boreal; material: soil | place: USA | collected 2011-09 | depth 1 m | reverse complement strand
TCGGAATAGCGCCAGCCGCTGCTATCGCGCGTGGCGACCGCGTGCACGCTTCCCTTGCCTTTGGGACCACGGATGGGGAACGAGATGTCGGCGGATCCGTTGCTGGCGTTCACGTTCCAATTGCCGGAAACGAAGAATCCGGGTTTGACGGGCGAGCCAAGAGCGGCGATGACACGGGGGTCATTCTGGGCGCGGCTCAACGCTACTTTGTAGGCGTCCGTGGACTTGATCGCGCCTAAGAAGAGGGCGACCAGCACTCCGATGCCGATCGCGCCGATGACGATGACAGCAAGACATCCGAGAGCGCCCCATTTCCAGCAGCCGCTCTTTTTCGCCGGAGGAGCTGGGGGCGGAGGCGCCGTCTGGGGCGGCGGCATCGCGGTCACGACAATAGTCTACGCCAAAGCGCGCACGTGTTCGTCGACACTCGCCGCAAGTCCTTCCATGTCGTAGCCACCTTCGAGCAGCGAAAGGACACGGCCTGCGGCGTGACGCTCCGCTGCTTCGACGATGCGTCGCGTGATCTCGCCGTATGCCTGCTCGCTGACGCGCATGCCGCCGAGTGGATCACGGCGATGGGCATCGAAGCCGGAGGAGAGGAGGATGACGTCCGGTCGATAGTCGTCGATGATGCGGACGACGTCGTCCTCCACGGCCCGAAGGTACGGTGCGTCGCCGGCGCCGCCGGACATCGGAATGTTCTTCGTGAATCCGCGGCCGCTGCCGGTGCCGATCTCGTTCGCCGCACCGGTGCCCGGATAAAAAGGATAGCGGTGCATGGAAGCGTAGTAGACGTCGTCGCGCTCGTCGAAGAGATGCTGTGTCCCATTGCCGTGATGCACATCGAAGTCGAAGATGAAGACGCGCTCGATGCCGTCCTGCTCGCGCAGCCATTCGGCGACGCAGGCGATGGTATTGAAGAAACAGAATCCCATCGCCTGGACGCGCTCGGCGTGATGTCCCGGCGGGCGGGCGATGATGAACGCTCGCCGATTCTCGTGGAGCATGGCGTCCGCCGCGGAAAGCGCGGTTGCCACCGCGGCGCGGGCGGCGGCAAACGTCTGCGTTGAAATCGGATTGTCGAGCGAGTGGAACAGCCGCATGCCGGAACGGCAGGCCTGCTCGAGTTCGCGCTCGTAATCGGCCGAATGAACCCTGGCGATGATTCGCTCGGTGTCGGAGTGTGGCGCCAGATCGCGAACGATCGATTCGTCGAAGCCGCCGCGCGCGACTCCCTGCAGGGCCGCGTCGATACGCGCCGAATTTTCCGGATGTCCGATGCCGGTGTCGTGCTTGTAGAAGATCGGGTGCGTGTAGATCGAGAGCATGCCGGGTCGTTATGGTAGAACGGTTGGCAGCGTGGGGCGCATTCTCCAGATCACCGCGGTCACTCTGCTGACCGCGATCTTCCTCGGACTCTTTCTGTGGAAGGCGAATCTGCGCGACGTATGGAACATCATGCGAGCCGCGAACGCCGGATGGATCATTGTCGGTCTCCTCGTCAATTTTTCGGCGCTGGTGTTTCGCTCGATCCGCTGGCGCATTCTCATTGACTCGCGCAATCCGCCGCCGTTCTATCCGACGTTCTTCGCCACCACGGTCGGCTACATGCTTTCCACGGTGCTGCCGATCCGCGCCGGCGATGTTGCGCGTCCGGCGCTGCTCTCCCGGCGCACGAGCGTCCGCTTCGCCGACGCACTCGGCCCGGTCCTCACCGAGCGCGTGCTCGACTTCATCACGATCCTCACGCTGTTCATTCTCTTCTGCGCGTACCGCTGGAAGGAATTCGACAACGCGGCTGTCCATGGTGGAGCGATCATCGCCGCGGCCGTTTTCGTTGCGCTCATCGTCTTCGTCATCGGAATCGTTCTCTTCACCGAACGCGTGCGCCGAGCGCATCGCTGGATCGGACGCGTTGTTCCGTTGCGTTTTCGGGACGGGTGGATGCGCTTCTTCGATTCATTCGCCAGGAGCCTGGAGATCCGTAAGCGGCCAGCGGCGCTGGCGGTCGTGATTTTTTCGACCGCGGCGATCTGGCTCTGTCTCGTCACGCAGTTCTGGTTCGTGATGATCGCCATGCGCCGCGTGCTGCCATTCGACTCGACAATCTTTCTTTGCGCAGTCACCACGGTCGCTGTCGCAATCCCCACCCCGGGCGGCGTCGGCGGATTCCACAAGATCTGTCAGTGGGTACTGACAACGTTTTATGGATTCGACGTCGACACGTCGGTTGCCGCGGCCGTTCTTTTTCATGTCGTCGGCATGATGCCGGTGGTAGTCGCCGGCGCGATTCTCTTCCTTCGTGAGGGCTTGAACTGGCGCGAACTGAGGGAGGAGACCCGGGCCGAAGAAACGTGATATAGGAATGCGACGGGAATAGCCATTGCAGGGCTGTTCAGTGGATCCCCGCAACTGAGGAGCACATGGCGGACGCGAACGAAACCGCGAAAGAAGAGGCGATCAAAATCCCGGATGTCCTTCCGGTACTGCCGCTGAAGGACCTCGTCATCTTCCCGTTCATCATCGTGCCGCTGTCGGTGTCCCGTGAGAAGTCGATCAACGCGGTCGATCAGGCGCTCGCCGAAAACCGCGTGATCATGCTGACCGCGCAGAAGGATTTTCAGAACGAGGACCCCGGCGAAGACGATCTCTATCGCGTCGGTACGGTGGCCATCATCATGCGGATGCTGAAACTCCCGGACGGACGCATCCGCATCCTCGTCCAGGGTCTGTCGCGTGCGCGCATCGACTACTTCATTCAGACCGCGCCGTTCTTCAAAGCGAAGATCACGCGGATCGACGAGCCGTCATCGAAGGAGCGCTCGCTGGAAATCGAGGCGCTCGTTCGCGCCGTCAAGCAGAACCTCGATCGCGCGGTGAGCCTCGGCAAGAACATCTCGCCGGAGGTGATGGTCATCGCCGCGAATCTCGATGATCCGGCGCGCCTCACCGACCTCGCCGCGTCGAACCTCGACCTCAAACTCGAAGAGGCGCAGCACATTCTCGAGACGATCGATCCGGTTGAGCGGCTCAAGAAAGTCAACGAGCTGCTCACGCGCGAGATCAACCTCCTCACCATGCAGCAGGAGATCTCCTCCGCCGCGCAGGGCGAGATGAACAAGAGCCAGCGCGAATACTTCCTCCGGCAGCAACTGAAAGCGATTCAGTCCGAGCTCGGCGAGGGCGAAGAGCTGACAGAAGAGGTCGAGAACTACCGGAAAACGATCGAGGAGAAGATGATCCCGCAGGAGGCGCGGGAAGAGATCGAGAAACAGATCAAGCGCCTCGAGCGGTCGCACCCCGATTCTGCGGAAACGTCGATCATTCGCACGTACCTCGATTGGATGACCGGTCTGCCGTGGGGTGTGATGTCGCAGGACAACCACGATCTCGGCCGCGCGCGGGCGATCCTCGACGAAGATCACTACGATCTGGAAAAAATCAAAGAGCGCATCCTGGAGTATCTCGCCGTCAGAAAACTGCGCGGCGTGAAAATGAAGGGACCGATCCTCTGCTTCGTCGGCCCTCCGGGCGTCGGTAAAACCTCGCTCGGACGCTCCATCGCGCGCGCTCTCGACCGCAAGTTCGTGCGCATCTCGCTGGGCGGCGTGCGCGACGAAGCGGAAGTGCGCGGTCATCGACGGACGTACGTCGGTGCGCTTCCCGGCCGCATCGTGCAGGGAATCAACCAGGCGCAGACATCAAATCCGGTGTTCATGCTCGATGAAGTCGACAAGATCGGCTCGGACTATCGCGGCGATCCGTCGTCCGCGCTGCTCGAGGTCCTCGACCCCGAACAGAATTTCTCCTTCCGCGACCACTACGTCGGCGTGCCGTACGACCTGTCGAACGTGATGTTCATCGTGACGGCGAACGTGCTCGACACGATCCAGCCCGCGTTCCTCGATCGCATGGAAGTGATCCGCCTCTCCGGCTACACCGACGAGGAGAAGCTCACGATCGCGCGGCAGCACCTCATCCCGAAGCAGCTCGAAGAAAACGGGATCAAAGAGACCGACGTGGTCTGGACCGACTCCGGAATCACGAAGATCATCACCGGCTACACGAAGGAAGCCGGCCTGCGCAATCTCGAGCGCGAGATCGGAACGATCTGCCGCAAGATCGCGGTGCAGGTCGCCGAAGGCAAGGATCAGAAGAGCTACCGCATCACCGACGCGAACGTCGAGAAGTTCCTCGGCGTGATGAAGCATTTCGCCGAGGAGTTGCTGGAGCGCGATCAGGTAGGGGTGGCCACCGGCCTGGCGTGGACGTCGGTCGGCGGCGACATCCTCTTCATCGAGGCCCTTGCCGTGAAAGGCAAGGGAAAACTCGTGCTCACCGGACAGCTCGGCGAGGTGATGAAGGAGTCAGCGCAGGCGGCGCTGACCTATGCACGAGCACACGCGGAAGAGCAGGGAATCAACCCGGATTACTTCGAGAATCACGACATCCATATTCACGTGCCGGCGGGGGCGATTCCGAAAGACGGGCCGTCCGCCGGGATCACGATCACCTGCGCGATCATCTCCATGATCACCGGCCGGCCGGTGCGAAGAAACGTGGCAATGACCGGCGAGGTCACCCTGCGCGGAGACGTGCTCCCGATCGGGGGCCTCAAAGAGAAAGTGCTCGCGGCTCGAGCGGCGAAGATCAACACCGTCGTGATGCCGAAGCTCAACGAGCGCGATCTGGTCGAAGTCCCCGACTCGATCAAGCGCGACATGCAGTTCTACTTCGTCGAGCACGTCGAACAAGTGTTGAAGATCGCGCTACTCGATCGCAGCGCCGCGGAGCAGAAGACGACCGAGCGGGCCGGACGCGAAGCGAAGACGCTTCCGGAACCGGAGCCCGCGCCGCCGGCGGACGAACCGGTGCCCATGGCGCAGGGATAGTGGTGCCGGCACCCACACGGCACCGCTGCTACTTCTTCTGCTTGTAAATCGCGCAGAGTTGCTGCGCGTATTCGGCGAGCGGTCCCAGTCCCACTTCCTTGCGCCGCACGTCGACGTGCTCCGGATCTTCGATCGGCAGCGGCTCGCACTTGTCGCCCTTGGTATCGAATTGTGAGCCGTAGACCTGCTTCTTGCCGTCTTGCAGCAGGACGCGATCGAGCGAGGTTGCGTACAGAGCGCCCTCCAGTTCGCCCTTCGCGACCGCCGTTCTCATCAGTGGCAACATTTCATGCAAAGTCGCGCTGTCGGCGTGCTGTGCGATCAGCCACGCTGAACCGGATCCTTTGCCGCCGACCAGGCTGGCTCCGGGCCAGCCGTTCTGCCGGATGATTTCCCGCAGTCGCGTGACGTTCTTCTCTTCGAGATCTTTGGCTTCTGTCCGAAGCGACACATTGTCGGGTTCTTTGATGGACCGACGAAGAAGAGCCTGATCGGCGTTGCTCATGGCCAGGAGTTCGTCACGCAGAGCAGGATTCGCCGGCTGTTCTGTCGTTGTCGCTTGCTGCGGTTGCTGACGCAACGGCCGCGGATAGCTCACGGGACTCTTGTATCCGTTACGGCTGACCGCGCGGACGCCAAAGAAAGCATTGTCCTTCGACATCCCTTTCGCCGTGTAGCTGGTTTCCCGTCCGATCGCTTTCGAGTGTGTCCACGTGGGGTCGGTCGTGTCGCGCCATACGATTTCGTAGTGATCGAAGTCGGGCTCCTTGTTCGTTTCCCACTGCAGGTCGGTATCGTTCGTGAGCCGCGACGTGAGAATGCGCACGTCCCTCGGTCGTGCCGGCGCGAGAGCGAGAGACGCGAGAGCCGCGGTGTTGACGCGCGCGACGTTGGCGATGTAGGCGAAGTTGTCGAACTCCGGAAGATCGCCGTATTGCACGCCGTTCTCGACGCGCACGTTCTGATGCTGATGGTTGTAGTTTTCGTTCGGCTCGGTGAAGCGCACGGCGGCGTAACCCTGCTCGAGAAACGGAACGTGGTCTCCGCTGCGCAGATAACGGTCGCGGCGATTGATCATCCATACCCGAAAATCAGGCAGATACTTCCTCGCCACTTCAGCGATGTAGCGGGCGAGCTGACGTGAGACGCCGTCGTTCTCGCCGCCGACGGTATGACGGATCGTGGCGTCGTCCGCAGTTTCATTCGTCGGCACACCTTCGGAGAAGACACGAAGCGTCCTGGTCCCGTGTCCGACGATGTCATTGGTGAACATGGCATCGATGTCGAGATTCTTCTGCTTCGCCTGCTCGGCGAACCAGGTTGATCCTACGAGCCCCTGCTCCTCGCCGGCGACGGCCATGAAGACGATCGTGGCGTTGAATTTGTGTGGCGCCATCACTCGCGCGCTTTCCAGGACGGCCGCCACACCCGAAGCGTCGTCGTCGGCGCCCGGCGCGTCACAATCCGCATCCGTCGGTTTGGTGCACATCGAGTCGTAATGGCCGCTGACGACGTAGATGCGATTCGCCGATTCGGGCTGACTGCCGCGAAGGGTGGCAACGACGTTGGTGATCTTCGTCGGCGCGGCGATGCGCTGGTAACGTCCGGGCTGCTGTTCGAACGTCTGCAATTCAACTGTCATTCGACCGCCGGACGTTTCGGCGATGGCCTGATACTGCTGAAAAATCCAATCGCGAGCGGAGCCGATGCCGCGTTTCGGATCGTCCTGCGACGAAAGCGTGTTCCGCGTGCCGTATGAGACCAGAGTTCGGACCGTGTTCTCGACATTGCGCGCCTCGATGCGGCGCAGCATCGGAGCGATCCCGTCGGCAGGCTTCGTCGTTGCCGAAACGGCGAGTGCCGGTACAAGAAAGAGAACGGGAGCGAACTTCACGACAGGCGGCCGATGAGCCGCTGCGCGTATGGAATCAGCGCAGCGCCGATGATGACCTTGATGGCATCGGCGATCGCAAATGGGGCGATGCCCATCGTGAATGCGGCACGCGGTCCGACACTGATCGCCAGCCATGACCAGCCGCCGACGTAGATGACGGCGAGGGCGATGAGCATGCCGCAGATTGCGCGAGGAATCGTGTTGCCCCACCCACGTTCGGAGAACCATCCGGAGATGAACGCAGCGAACGGATACGAGTAGAGGTAGCCGGCGGTCGGTCCGAGGAGCCAGAGCGGACCGCCATGACCTTGAGCGAAGACAGGCAATCCGGACAATCCTTCCAGCAGATAGAGCGAGGCGGCCGCTGCCCCGCGAGTGGATCCGAGCGCCGCGCCGACGAGGAGTACGGCGATCGGCTGGAGCGTCAGCGGTACCGGCGTCAACGGCACAGGGATGGCGATCTGCGCAGCGATCGCGATGATCGCGCTCCCTGCGATGACCAGGAGAATGTTCGTTAGCGCGCGTCCCCTGACGAGGCGCTCATTGAGTGTGGTCGGGATGTTCATCGCTCGTCCTTTTCCGTTCATCGTTCAGCACCAGGATCGCGGGCAGCAGGGTGATGGCAGCAAGTCCGCTCAACCCGATCCCGAAAGTCGAAGCATACCCAATCGATCGCAGACCCGGATAGTGCGAGATGGCGAACGATCCGTAGCCGACGATCGCCGTCAGCGCAGCCATGATGATGGCCTTTCCCGTTTCATGCGCGTGGTCGCGGAACGTCGCCGGCTGCTCGGTGTATCGCTGCAGCATGTAAATCGCGTAGTCCGTGGCCACACCGATGATCATCAGTCCGACGAAGATGTTCATGAAGTTGAACTGCAGCTTGAGGACGGCCATGAGTCCGAGCATGCCTGTCGCGCCGGCGACGAAGGGTACGAAGGAGAGCACCGTCATCTTCACGTTGCGGAAGCTGAGCAGCATGAGAATGAAAACGGCGATAAAGCCGATCGTCGTCGCGCGCCTGGCGTCCGCGCGGATGATCCGCCGCAGCGTTCCGCTCACCAGATTCACTCCGGTGAGGATGTCGCCGGGATGACGCTCCGCCACCGCGAGCAGCTTCGGCGGAACGTCGCGCGACCATTTGCCGCCCGTCGGATAGACGTAGATGACCGACATCCATCCGCCGTGGATCGGCTTGACATACCGCAAGGCGAGCTTCATCAGATCCTTGTCACCGAGATTCGAGAGCGAGACCGGCTGCGTCGGCGTCAGCGCCTCCGCGAAGAGACCGATGTAGCGGTCGTACACCTCCGGCCGGAAGCCGTTCGACACCAGCGCTTGGCGAAACGTCTTCTCGATTCGCTTGACGTTGAACTTGTCGGCGCTGCCGGCTTTCAGCGCGGCGATGACCGCCTGCTGTTGCGCGAGTGGTGGAAGAAACGTGGTGATCGACTGGTACGAAGCGATGGTGTGATCGTGCGTCAGAGGATCGAGATCGTGAGCGGCGGCGTATGTCTTTTCGAGAGCCTGATCGAGTGTCGGCGCGTCGCAGACGTACATCATGAAATCGAACGACTGTCCGAACTTCTCGGTGATCCTGGTTTGATTGACGACGCCGGGGTTGCCCTTCGCCCGCAGGTCCTGAATGTCGTCGCTGAAGTGGATGCGCGTGGCGAGGGCGGCACAGACGGCGATCCCGATCAGCCAGACGATCACCGTCGTTCTCGGACTGGCGAGCGAAACATCGATCAGATGATCGGCGCCGAACGAATGGAGATACAGCTTCGGTGCGCGCCGGCCCTGCTTCCTCTCGGAGAAAACGATCAGCGCCGGCAGTAGAAAGATGACGCAGAGTAGAAACAGGAGAATGCCCGTTCCGGTCAGGAACCCGAGCTGAGTCATTCCCCGAAAGTCGGTGGCCAGGAACGCGTAGAACGTTGCGGCCGTCGTGATGGCAGCGACGAAGACGCCGGGCATCGTCGTGCGCAGCGTGGTGCGAACGGCATGCGCCATGTCGACGCCGCGATTCCGCTCGTCGACATAGCGACCGTAGAGCACAGTGATGAAATCGATTCCCAGTCCGGCAAGAAGCGCTGCGAATCCGCCGCTCGCTTGGGAGAGTTGACCGTACACGAGAGCGGCGATGCCGAACGTCAGGGCCAGACCGAGCGCCAACGGTGCGGCCGCGTAGGCAATCGATGCGATGCGGCGAAACGCGTACAGGAACAGAGCGAGCACGCCGAAGAATGAGCCGAGAACGTTGATGATGACGTCCTGGCGAATGAGGTCGGCGTCGCCGACGGCGATCTCGTATCCGCCGGTGTGCTCGATCTTCGGCATCGGCAGGTCGTGCGGCGCGTCGCGCTGAAAATTCTTCAGCGCCTCCGCCTCGATCAGCGCGCCGTCCGCCATCAGCGACTTGGCGAAGGGGACGTCCTGCGCCGGCTGCTTCGGCTTCATCAGCATCAGCACCATGGTGTGATCGGACGATGCGTAGTAGCCGCTGGAGGCGTCGAGCTTGAATCCACCGCCGGCCGACTGGAACTTGCGAATGAAAATGGGCGCGAGGTTGAAGGGGTCGTACTGCACGAGTTGCTTGAGCGCGAAAGCCTGCGGCGTCTCCAGCAGTGCTCGATTGCGTTCGACGGAACCGCGAATTCCGGCGTCAGAGAGTTTCACCGCGACTTCGTCGAGCTCCGCCGGAGTGAGGAAGAGCAGTGCCCGCGGAAGAATGACGTCGACGAAATCGAGCGGATTGGGAATGCGATACGTGACATCTTCGATCTTCGGATTGTTCGCGTAACCGCGAGCGACTCCCTCGATCAGCGACTCGTAGTCATGCACGTCGCGTCCGGCCGGCAGGTCGAAGATCACGATGTGATAGTCGATCGTGCCCATGTCCCGCAGCACTTTGCGGAACTCGTTGACCTGGCGATTATTCTGCGGGATGAGGTTGAGAAGATCAGTGTCGAAGGCGAGGCGCGAAGCCGCGATCACCGCGGCAACCGCCACGAGCAGCGAAACGAAGATGATCTGCTTGCTTCGGCGCAAACAAAAGCGGGCAAGCGCGTCGAGAATTCTGTCCGTCAATTCGTTTCTCGCGATATGGTGTCGCCGCGAAGCACGGCGGGGATAGCATGCGAACTCGCGTCAGTCAAGGATTTGCTCTCGCCTTTCTCTTCCTTGCATGCCAGAAGCCGGAACCACTGACCGCGGCGAAAGCCGAAGCGGTCCTGCGCGCCTACATGTTCCATCGCGAGCCGGTGTACGCGGAAGTGCCGCAGCGGGTGTGGTGGAACGCGCGCAGTCCGAAGGATGATTTCGACGAGAAGTCGCTGCGCACGCTGCACAATCTGCAGCAGCGCGGCCTCCTCACCGTGACCGACACGAGCTCCGGCGATACGACGTCGTACACCGCCAAAGTCACGCCGAAAGGCTTTCCGATTCTCGGCACGGCGCCCAGTTTTCGCGGGCCCGTGTATCGCGGTCTCATTTGCTACAAGAAGTACGACGGCATCAGGAACTTTCAACGTCATCCGACGCAGCCGACAGTCGGACATGCGGAGCTGCTCTGGCACTACGACGAGCCGACGGCGCTGTATCCGCTGTTCGAAACCAAGATCAACAAGCCGCTCAACAAACCGTTCGCCTCGCTCGTGGCGTTCTACTACAAGGATCATCAGTGGCGGTTCGATGTGACGGTGAGGAAGGCGGAAGTGAACGATGAACGATGAACGATGAATGATGAACAATTGCGTTTCATCGTTCATCCTTCATCGTTCATCGTTTCAAGCGTCTGACCCCAGCGGCTGAAGCAATGATCGCCTCCGTCGCTTCACGGGGAAAGAACCCTGTCTCCACGACGCCTGCGAGTTCTCGGATGCGCGTGACGACGTCGGCGATGTCCTGATCGTGCGGCACCCGGATGTCGACGATCTGGTGGCCTTCGTCGGTGACCTGGGGCTGGCCATCGCCAGTGCGGAGCACGGGGGAGAGATCCATGGCGGCGAATCGTCGCTGCAGGACCTCGCGGGCGAACGGCGTCACCTCGACGGGAAGGACGCCGACGCCGAGCCGCTGGACGAGTTTCGATTCATCGGCGATGACGATGAATCGCTGCGCAGCCTGCTCGACGATCTTCTCGCGCAGCAACGCGCCGCCTCGACCTTTGATCAGCCGGAGCTGCGCGTCGATTTCATCGGCGCCATCGATTGCCAGATCGAGCGGCGCGATCTCCGCCAGCGCGTGAATCGGAATTCCGAGCGAACGCGCCTGCTCTTCGGTCTTGTTGGACGTGCACGTGCAGCGCAATCCGCGCAGTGCGCTCGACGCGAGCGCCTCGCCGAGGAAGCGGACGAATTCTTCTGCGGTGCTGCCGGTGCCCAGGCCGAGTGTCATGCCGCTTTTCACTTCGCCGAGGGCGGCACGCGCTGCGGCAATCTTCAACTCCTGCGGCGTCACTAGAACGCTCCCGCGGAGCCACCTCGTCGTGGATCGGCGACCGCGGTTATCCGCGGCGTTTCGATCAGAACGGCATTGACTTCGCCAAGCGACTCCTGCTGTCGCACGCCGTGACCCATTGCGTGAAGCTGCGCGATCAAAGTGTCCGGCGCTCTCGCCAACTCGTACGCGACGTCCTCCGGCTGCGATTGCTGGTCGAAGCGGGGCGATGCGATCGCGTCGGCGATCGACGATCCGAACACTCCGACGTCGAGAAATACCTGCAGCACGATCGACGGGATGCTCGCCCCTCCTGAGGATCCGAGCGCGAGAAATGGCCGGCCGCCGCGGAGGATGATGGTCGGCGCCATCGATGACGCCATGCGTTTTCCGGGCTGGAGCGAGTTTGCCGCATTCGCGTCGACGGCGAAATCGCGAAGCGAGTCATTCAAAAAGAAGCCGCAGCCCGGAATGACGAACCCGCTGCCGAAGTCATCGCCGAGGGTCATGGTGACGGCGGCGATGTTCTGCTGCGCGTCGACGATCGTAAAGTGCGTCGTGTGCGCGCCTGCAGCGATCACCGCGCTCGGTTCGCCGAGCGTGACCGTCGGCGTGGCGTGCTGCGGATCCATCGAACTGCGCCAGTGCTGCGCGCGCTCGCTCGACAACAGCTCGCGATAGGGGAAGCGGCGGACGGAAGGATCGGCGACGTACTTGTCGCGATCCATTGTGGCCCGCCGAGTGGCCTCCAGCAGCAGATGAATGGTGGCGGCCGTTTGTGCGCCACTCGCCGGAAGATCGTACGCGCTGAGAATATTGAGCGCTTCTCCGATGACGAGGCCGCCCGATGATGGAGGGGCCGGCGCGTAGACGTCGTAGTTGCGATACGAGACGCGAATCGGTGCGCGCCACACCGGCTGGTATTCGCGCAGATCGCGAAGGGAGAGAACGCCGCCCGCGGCACGAACTGCATTCACCAGACGGTGCGCGATTTCGCCGGTGTAAAAATCTGCGGCGCCTTTTGCGGCGATGCGTTCGAGCAGTGCCGTCAGATCACCACCATGAGTGGCAGCCAGGGCGTCGATGCCGCGCGCACTCTTCGCCCGGGCCGCATCGGCGGCAAGATCGACATCGGCCGGAACCGGCTCGCGGGCGAGACGAATCGCGGGAGCGAGCAGCTCGCTCCACGGCCGGGTTCCAAAACGCTTGTGCATCGCATCGAGGCCGGCCACCGTCCCGGGAACCGCACCGGTCATCGGCCCTGACGCCTTCTCCCCGAGCATTCCCGGCTTGATCGCGGCCGGCGCCGTCTCGCGGAAATCGAGCGTCCACACCGCGCCGCTCGACGCGTCGTAGTACGTGAGGAACCCTCCTCCACCGATTCCCGATTGCGGATGGACCACACCGAGCGCGAACGCGACGGCTACCGCGGCATCCGCGGCGCTTCCGCCGTGCTGCAGTACCGCGAGTCCGACCCGTGTCGCGTATGGCGACGAAGTCGCGAGCGCGGCATGAGATCCCGTGGCGACAGAACCGGCGAAGATGGGAGAGGCGATCAGGACGACGGCGAGCAATAGCGCTCGCTTCATCGTGCCCGTCCTCGGCGAACGGAGCGATTGCGGTCGTAAATGATTTTCAGTCCTTTCAGCGTCAGGTCGTCGTCGACCTCTTCGATGTGCTCGCTGTCGCGCGCCAGCAGCGCGGCGAGGCCGCCGGTGGCGATCACCTTCTTCACGCCGGGGACTTCGCGCTTCATTCTGGCGAGGATTCCATCGACGAGGCCGAGGTAGCCGAAGTAAATGCCGGATTGCATGTTGACGACTGTGTTCGTGCCGATCACCGTCGGCGGCCGGCGGATGTCGACGCGCGGCAACCTCGCCGCACGAGCAAAGAGCGCCTCGGCCGAGATGATGATGCCTGGCGCAATCACGCCGCCGATGTACTTCGCATCGGCCGTGACGACATCGAATGTCGTCGCGGTGCCGAAGTCGACGATGATCGACGGCCCGCCGTACTTCTCGTGCACGGCAACGCAATTCACGATGCGGTCGGCGCCGACCTCCTGCGGGTTGTCGACCTGAATGGCGATCCCGGTTTTCACGCCGGGCTCGACGAAGAGCGCCTCCACACCGAAGTACTTCTCGATCATCGTCGCGATCGCGCTGTTCAGCGGGGGAACGACGGAAGAGACGATGACGCCTTCGAGCGAGCCGTTGATCGTGCCGTCCGTGAGCTGCTTGACGAGGATTCCGTATTCGTCGGCGGTGCGCTCGCGCGCCGTTGCCAGCCGCCACGAGCGCAGCAGCTCATCACCGTCATACACGCCAAGAACGACGTTGGTGTTGCCGACGTCGACCACCAGCAGGTTGGACGACATTCTCGAGTAAGGGTACTACGTCAAGATCACATCGCCGGCGGAGATTGCCAGCGTTTCGCCATCGCGCTTCAGAAGCGCGCGTCCATGCTCGTCGATGCCTGCCCACCTTCCGGCAACGGTGCGATCGCCGATGACGCACTCGATCCGGTCGCCGTGGCGATGAACGGTCAACCGGCGCCACTCTTCGAGCACTTCGTCGCGATTGAAACGTCGTCCGAATCGCATGTCGAGATGTTCGATGAATGCGGCAGTGGCTTGATCGATGCCACCGAAGTCACGAGATGCCACCTCGCTGATGGCGACGGCATTCGGCCGACCGTCGCCGGAGAATGGCTCGACGTTCACGCCGATGCCGATGATCAGAAACACGCGATCATCCTGCGTCCGCGCCTCGGTCAGGATCCCGGCGATTTTTTTCTTTCCCACGACGATGTCGTTCGGCCACTTGATCCGCGCGTCGATTCCGAAGACGTCGCGGAGATACCCCGCTACGCTGTTTGCGATCTCCAGCGGAATCAACGGCAGCTCGGCCGCGGCGCGAGTCAGAAGAACCGTCGCGTAGATTCCTTTTCCGGGCGGCGATGACCAATGCCGGCCGTTGCGTCCCATGCCGGCGAACTGTTCGCCGGCGACGATCAGGGCCTGCGGCAGCGAGAGCTCATTCTCGATGCACTCCGCGACGACGCGCCGCGCGATCAGATTCGTTGATGCGACGCGGGGAATCACCGCCAGCGACTCGAGCGTCTTGAGTTTTGCAACGAGCTGCGCGGTGTCGATCATCGGTTTTCAACTATTGGTTTTGTTGCAACTTCTCGATGCGGGCGCGGAGTTCCGTGTGTCGCGCCTGCACCTGTTCCACGACCGCCGTGGGCGCGTTGCGCACGAACTGCTCGTTGGCGAGTTTCGCCTCCAGCGAGGCGAGCTCCTTGCGACTCTTCTCGATCTCGCGCTGGGTGCGCTCGATCTGCTCCTGCGTCACTACTTTCTCCGGGAACTCCATGGCGATGGCGAAACCTTCCACCACATCGTGATGCGCACCCGCCGGCGCCTCGCCGTTGATCACGACCTCGCTCAACCGCGCCAGCTCGATGAGCAGATAGGAGTATTCGCTGTAGAAGTTCCCCTCGCGCGCGACGTCGGCGCGGAGGTACAGCTTGAAGCGTTCCTTCGGCGTGAATCCGCGCTCGGCGCGCACGTTGCGCACGGCGGTGATCATCGCCTTCACCGCTCCGATCATCCGCTCCGCCTCGCGATCTTCCATGACTTCTTCGGCGACCGGATAGGGAGCGACCATGATCGACGGCTCGATACCGCCCAACTTCTGCCAGATCTCTTCGGTGATGAACGGCATGAAGGGGTGCAGAAGCCGGAGCGATCGATCGAGCACTTCCAGGAGCACGCGCTTGGCGCGGGCTTTGTGATCCGCGGTCCCATGCCGGTCGAGCAGCACGGGCTTCACCATCTCGATGTACCAGTCACAGAACTCGTGCCAGAAGAACTGGTAGAGCGTGTTCGACGCTTCGTCGAAGCGGAACGTGGAGAGCGCCTTGTTTACCGCGCGCGTGGTTTCATTCAGCCGCGAGAGGATCCACCGCTCCACGGTGCTGAGTTCGTCGCGATCGATCGCCTTCGCCGACTTCAGCTCGCTGTCGACATGTATCAGCGCGAAACGCGACGCGTTCCAGATCTTGTTGGCGAACGCCGCATAGCCCTGCATGCGGCTTCGAGCGAGCGGGATGTCGCGTCCGGAGGTGAAGATGGCCAGCGTGAATCGCACCGCATCGCATCCGAACTCTTCGATGACGTCGAGCGGATCGATGACGTTGCCCTTCGTCTTCGACATCTTCTGGCCGAACTCGTCGCGAACGAGTCCGTTGAGGAACACGGTGCTGAAGGGCGCCCTACCGGTGAAGCGCAGACCCATCATGATCATGCGCGCCACCCAGAAGAAGAGGATGTCGAAGCCGGTAATCAGCACGTCGGTCGGATAGAAGATTTCGTAATCCGCAGTCTTCTCCGGCCAGCCCATCGTGGAGAACGGCCAGAGCGCGGAGGAGAACCACGTGTCGAGCACGTCGGTCTCCTGGCGAATGTCGGTCGAGTCGCATTGCGGGCAGGATGTCGGGTCGCCCTCGCTCACCGTGATGTGGCCGTTCGCGCAGTAGAACGCGGGGATGCGATGGCCCCACCACAGCTGGCGCGAGATCGTCCAGTCGTAGATGTTCTCCATCCAGTTGAAGTAGGTCGCTTCCCAGCTCTGCGGAATGATCTGCACGGCGCCGCTGCGGACCGCTTCGATGGCCGGTTCGGCGAGCGGCTTGATGCGCACGAACCATTGCCGCGAGACCATCGGCTCGACGATCGTGTCGCATTTGCCGTGCACGCCGATCGAATGCGCGTAGTCCTTCACTTCGCGCAGCACACCGGCCTGCCGAAGTTTCTCCACCACTTTCTTCCGCGCATCGAAGCGATCGAGGCCCGCGAACTCCGCGCCGGCGGCGTCGCTCATCCGTCCGGTCTCATCGATCACCTGCAGTTGCGGCAGCTTGTTGCGCAGTCCGGCCTCGTAGTCATTCTTGTCGTGCGAAGGCGTCACCTTCACGACGCCGGTCCCGAACTCCGGATCGACCAGGATGGAATCGGCGATGATCGGAAGGCGTCGATTGACGATCGGCAGAATGACGGCGCCGCCGATGAGATCGCGGTAGCGCTCGTCGTCGGGATGCACGGCGACGGCGGTGTCGCCGAGCATTGTTTCCGGCCGTGTGGTCGCAACAGTCAGGTGTCGATCCGAATCGGCGAGCGGGTAATCGATCAGATAGAGCTTGCTGGTCTGCTCGCGATATTCGACTTCGATATCGGAGATCGCGGTGCGGCAGAACGGACACCAGTTGACCATCGCCAGGTCGCGATAGATCAATCCGTCTTCGTATAGTCGGACGAACACGTGACGCACGGCGCGTGAGAGGCCTTCGTCGAGAGTGAAGCGCTCGCGCGTCCAGTCAGCGGAGGCGCCCAGGCGCTTCAACTGGTCGATGATCTGGTGGCCGTATGTCTGCTTCCACTCCCAGACTTTCTCCTCGAACTTGTCGCGGCCGAGGTCGTAGCGGGAGATGCCTTCTTTGGCCAGCTCGCGGTCGACGACCATCTGCAAACCGATGCCGGCGTGATCGGTGCCTGGCAGCCAGAGCGTGTTGAAGCCGCTCATCCGCTTCCAGCGCGTGACGATGTCCTGCAGCGTGTTGACCAGCGCGTGTCCGATGTGCAGGCGGCCGGTCACGTTCGGCGGGGGAATGACGATGGAGAACTTCGGGCGCTCGCGATCGAGCAGCGGCGTAAAGAAGCCTTCGCGCTCCCAGAACTCGTACCAACGCTGCTCGAAAGCGGCAGGTTCGTATCGTTTTGCGAGCTCGTCGGACATTGAGGCGGGGATTATATTTCGTGGCTCGTTGTTCGTGATTGGTGCGAATGATCCTGGGCATCGAGACGTCCTGCGATGAGACCTCAGTCGCTCTGCTGGAGCGCGATGGATCCGTGCGCGTCAACCTCATCGCCTCGCAGATTGAACGCCACCAGCCGTTCGGCGGGGTCGTTCCGGAGATCGCATCCCGCGAACATCTGCAGCATCTTTTTCCACTGGTCGAGCGTGCACTGCACGACGCGAGTGCAGGATGGACCGATGTCGATGAGATCGCGGTGACGTCGCGTCCGGGTTTGATCGGGGCGCTGCTCGTCGGGGTCGCCGGCGCGCAGGGACTGAGTTACGCGCTCGGCATCCCGCTCGTGGCCATCAATCATCTGGAGGGCCACATCTTTTCGCCGTACCTGAAGCCTGAGGGAGCGGCGATTCCGTTGCCGTGGCGCTTCCTCTCGCTGGTGATCTCGGGAGGTCACTCCTCGATCTACGACGTGCGTAGCGGCGCGGTCACGATGCTGAACCGGACGCGCGACGACGCCATCGGCGAAACATTCGACAAGGTCGCCAAGTTCGTCGGCCTGCCGTATCCCGGCGGTCCGCAGATCGAGAAGCACGCTCGGAAAGGGACGATCGATCGGACGCGATTTTCGTTTCCGCTTCCGCAATTCAAAGATGCCGCTCCTGATTTTTC
>CAAGKR010122216.1_pt1 | contig 17713 bp, 11 predicted proteins | sample 2556971 | NCBI WGS metagenome assembly CAAGKR01 (sample SAMEA5207829, study PRJEB30636) | soil metagenome | biome: forest; feature: boreal; material: soil | place: USA | collected 2011-09 | depth 1 m | reverse complement strand
TCTAACCCCGGGCTCACGCCCGGGGCTACACTCTGCCGCGCCTGACGGCGCTGGTCGAATGATATTTCGCAGTTGAATTCATTCGCGTCTTTCAATCTATTAATTTCCGCGTCGGTTTCTTCATTCCTCTCCCCATCCCAACGTCTCTCCATCTCCACGTCATCGTCTTCTTCAATCGTGCACAACCAATCCGAGCAAGTCACATCAACCGGTCTGACTTTCAAACCATGTCGCTGCGCATCCTTGACGATCGTAAACGGCTGATAGAAACCCATCGGCTGATTGTTCAGGATTGCCGCAGTGAACGCCGCCAGATAATGACACTTCAAATAAGCGCTGGCGTAGGCGATCAAAGCAAAGCTGGCCGCATGTGATTCAGGAAAACCATAAAGCGCAAACGATGTGATCGACTGTACGATCTCATCCTGTGCTTTATGCGGAATTCCATTACGGTCCATGCCGCGGCGCAGTTTTATTTCAACTTCCTTCATGCGCGCTTCCGAGCGTTTAAATCCAAAGGCACGCCGCAACTCTTCAGCCTCGCCGCCGGAAAAGTCTGCGCAGATCATTGCCATCTTTAACAACTGCTCTTGAAACAATGGCACGCCGAGCGTGCGCTTCAACACCGGTTCCAGCGAAGGATGCGGATAAACGACCTCCTCGCGGCCTTGCCGGCGTTTCAAATACGGATGGACCATGTTGCCCACAATCGGGCCGGGCCGAATGATCGCCACCTGCACCACGATGTCGTAAAACCTTTGTGGCCGCAGTCGTGGCAGACATGACATTTGCGCCCGACTCTCAACCTGAAAAAGGCCAATCGTGTCTGCCTTTTGCAAAGCCCTGTACACAACCGGATCGTCCTGCGGCAGGTGAGCAAGATCAACTTCTTCCTTATAGGCGTCGTGAATCAATTGAATCGAATCTTCCAGCACCGCCATCATCCCCAAACCCAACAGATCAACTTTGATTAGTCCCAGGTCCGCGCAATCCTCCTTGTCCCACTGAACTACCACGCGGCCAGGCATTGCCGCAGGCTCGAGCGGCACAACGGAATCGAGTTGTCCCTGGCAAATAACCATGCCGCCGGAGTGTTGGCCCAGATGGCGCGGCAGGTCCTGCACCATTCCGTAAAGCTGAAAGAATTTTTTAATGCGCGGGTTTCGCAGGTCCAGCCCGGCATCGCGAAACTGGCGCTCGGTTGAATCCTTTGGGTCTTTCCACTCCCAGGTGTGCACGAGCCCGGAAAGTCGGCCCAGTGTCTCATCATCAAAACCAAGGGCTTTACCCACTTCTCGTGCGGCCGAGCGACCACGATAAGTGATGACGTTTGCCGTCATCGCCGCGCCCAACTTGCCGTAACGCTCGTAAACATATTGAATCGCACGCTCGCGCTGATCGCCGCTCGGCAAGTCGAGATCGATGTCTGGCCACTCGCCCCGCTCTTCAGAGAGAAAGCGTTCAAACAAAAGTTCCATGCCTATAGGATCGACGGCAGTTATGCCCAGGGAATAGCAGACAGCGCTGTTTGCTGCCGAGCCACGCCCTTGAATCAGAATTCCCTGTTGACGACAAAACTGGACTACGTCCCAAACAATTAGAAAATAGCCTTCGAGCTTCAGCTTTTCGATCAGCGCCAACTCACGCTCAATTTGCGGTCGCGCTTGTTCGTATGCGGGCGCGCCATTCAATCCTGTGTAACGCAGCCGCGCGCCCTCTACCGTGCGCTCGCGCAGAAACGACGACATCGTTTCGCCGTGTGGTACCGGATATTTCGGAAACTCGTAACCGAGGTCTTCAAGCGTAAACTCAAGGCGTGATGAAAGCTCAACTGTGTTATGAACAGCTTCCGGCAGATCACTAAAGAGCTGCTTCATTGTTTTTGCTGATTTCAAATAGCGCTCGGAATTCGTCGCCAGCAACCGGCCGGCAGTTTCCAGGCGCACATGATTTCGGATGCAGGTAAAAACATCCGTCACTTCCCGCTGGGCGGGGCTGGCATGACAAATGCCATTAGTGGCCAGCAAGGGCAGACCCAAACGTATCGCAATTTCCGTTACTGCTTGATTGCGTGCTTCCTCTTCACGATTGAAATGGCGTTGCAGCTCGGCATAGACATTTCCTTTGCCGAACACATCGACTAACCATTCGGCTTTTCTCTGCGCTTCCTCAAAACCAGCCGAGCCGTTACGGAGCGGTGGGCCTCCGTTTAGTGCGTAGGCAAGCGGACCATCAGCCGCGCCTGTCAAGCAAATCAATCCTTCGGCATACGCTGACAGTTCATCAGGGGTGATGGCACACTCCCCCGGCTTCGCGTGTTTCGGCACCCGCAACTTCATGAGAGTGATCAGCCGGCAAAGATTCTGGTAGCCCGTGCGGTTATGCACGAGCAGTGGCATTGAGAACGTGTTTCCATTGTCGCGTGAACGGTTTTGCCCAATGCCCAACGTCCAAGGTCCAACGTCCGCTTCCCGACCTTGGACTTTGGACTTTGGACTTTGGACCGTAATCTCAGCCCCGATATGCGCCTTGATTCCATTCTTCCTGGCTGCCAGATGAAAGCGCGGGCTTCCATACAGGCCATCGCGATCCAGCAAAGCCATTGCCGGCATCTCCTGCGCGCCACAGGCGGCTATTAATTCTTCCGGCACAGAAGCGCCTTCGAGAAAACTGAACGCCGACCGAGCGTGTAGTTCGATGTATTGCTGAGTCATCAACAAAGCCTCAAAACAATGAAATAACGAAGTCGCACTTTAGAAATAGGTGGTCTGAAGCATTCAACGAGCCTGCGAAGCAGGCGAAAGAATTTAGCCCAGGGTGGAGTGAGCGAAGCGAGCGGAACCCTGGGTAAGCGACCTCATTAACTTTCTTGGTCGAACTATACCCAGGGCTGCGCTTCGCTTCACTTCGTTCCGCTACGCTTACCCTGGGCTAAATTCTGTCGTCTGCTTCGCAGACTCGTTGAACAGTTCCAACTGAGTCTCGGGCAAAACTTCAATCATAAACTCCTTCAACAAACCAGGTTCCACTACTCAACTCTCGATAAATGCGATAAAGCACTTGTAGGCGCTGACCTCGGTGCCCGCCCTCAACGTTTAGGTTCCTTGGAGATTCAATCGATTCAATCGACTGAATTGATTCAATAGCCACGTCCCATTCATCTCTGGCCCAAGTGTCCGCACGCCACCAATCGCCAGTCGTGCGCCATGGACCAGCCAGGTAAACCACTTTTCCATAGACACTTTTGTTTTTGTCCCAGGCGCTGATCTCTCGGGGATACCCGTGTTCAGCCTGCACCAGCGCACGCAACGGCGGCCGGAACACTCTGAAGCCCAAAACATGTTGCTGACTCTCAACTTCCGATTGCTGATTCCCGGCTGCTGTTTGCTGTTCGCTGTTTGCTGTTTGTTGTTTGCTTCTTCTTTTTCCCCGCTTTGACACTTTCAACTCAAACCTCTTCACGCTAAAAGCATCTGGTCGGTGCGTGTTCAGCAGCTCAGGCGAGCCGACATTCTCCGGCCCAACAAGTTTTGCGAGTCGCGCAAGCGTGAGTTCCAGCTTCTCGGGCTCAGGCGCAAGCGGAATAAATAACCCTGTCTGCAACACACGCGGCTTGACGGGCTCACAATTTATGGTGACTGCGACAACTGCTGAGGGCGGCGGATGCGTTTCTGTGTCGAGCAATAAAAGTTTTAGAAATACCTTGTGATCCCGCATTGGGTAGGGCAGGTTCAGTTTCAGTTCGTGTGAGGCGCCATTTTCCAGTTTCATCTCCACTTGTACTGCGTTCGTGGCGAGTGCATATACATGGAGACTCGCGCAGATCTGATTAAGAAGTCTGGCAAAGATGAAAGAGAGGGCTTCGAGTTGAGCGATCGGATATTCAAGCGCGATCGAGTTTTTGAAAACAGGTGCGGGCTGTTTGAGTTTTAAGTGACGATTGGTTTTCCCGCCGGCAAGTGCCCGTAGCTTTAATCCGTCCTGGCCTAAACGTTCGGAAACTCCCGCAACTGGCAGTTCCGCAAATTCTTTAAAAGTGCGCACGCCCCAGAGACTGAGAGTTTCAAGAATCTCTGTTGCGCGATCTTCATCAATCCCGACCAGGTAATGCTGAATGAATTTTAAGGGCAAACTGCCAAGGCAAGTGAGTTCTTCTCCCGAAGCAGTAAACGTGACCCCACGGCAAAACTTTGCAGCGTGGATGGCGGCATCGGGGTTGGCGGCCAAAGCGACATTGACCTTACATCCTAATCCCCCGGGTTCTTTCGATTTCGCATGTTTCGAAATTTGATTGGCCAGTTCATACGGCGAGCCAAATCGTATAGCACATCCCTCGACGTCAATAACTACGGTGTCTGGCGCGGTCTCTTCCACAAGAGGCGAAAACGCATAGGCGAAATCCACCAAAGACACGTCCGTCTCGACATGCTGCCCATAAATGCTCGCAAACATCACCTTTTTTCCGAGTTAAAGGAATTGGAAGAACGCTGAAGCGAAGATTAGCGAAAATCAGCGAACATTGTCAAGGCTCTTGTAACGCAAACTGTGCGGGGTTCCCAGCCAGGGTAGTCCGGCTGGGGTGCTTGTTAGTTTACGGCTGAGGCAAATAATTAGTGGGCAACTCTCACTAAAACCTCTCCCTCTCCGCTATTTTGATAAAGAGGGCGCCGGCATTCCACCTGAAAATACAGGCCCTGTAATAGGTTTGTATGAGGCAGTGTGGCGCGATTAATCTGGCGTGCTAAACGACGGCGAAACGGAAACAACGGGCGGGAAGTACCCGAGGCATTACCCAGGGAAATTTTAGACCCAGCCAATCTAAGTCTTTCCCTGCTTGATGACCACAGGCAAGTTTCTCCTCTTAACTCTAACGCCAAAGTTGCGCAGGATCGTACGCAACTCTTCTCTGCGATCACCACCAGCGCTGTAGGAGTCGCTTCCAACGTGCGACGGAAGCGATACCACCAGGATGAAATGATCCGCCTCGCAGATTTGGCCGCGACGTCTCCGAGGTCAAGCATCACGAGTCCAAAACCGCCGGCTTGCAGTAGCAGATCGGTAGCTTTAAATGCGTGCTCCAGATTGTTGGCACAACGTATCCAGAGTAATTGCTGAAAATCCATCTCCGCTCGCGCCGCTGATTTCGGATCGAACACATTGTTTGTATCCACCAGCGCGCAAACTGCTTCCTGCCTTGTTGCGTGGGCCAGGGCAGAAAGCATAAAGCTCATACGACCAGAAGATGCAGGTCCAAAGACCTCAGTTATCGAGCCGCGTGGCAATCCTCCAAGCGTAAAAGAATCGACTTTAGGAATCCCCGTGGAAATTACTTCCGCTGGCCTTTTTTCGTGAGGCTTAAAGGCAGAACTGAAGCGGGACGTAATCTCAGATTCGATTTCGGCTTTTGAAAATGCAGCTCTCATGTTTTATAACCACATAAGAATTAAATCAATTTAGCCACAGATGAACGCGGATAACGCAGATGTAACCAAAAGTCCTACCGTGATAGGTCTTTAATCCGATCCTTTATCCGTGTCTATCTGTGGCTGATAAACGCTTTTCTCCGTCCGTAAAACCATGCCACGAAAATCTTCACAAGGCTCGGCTGAAGAATTCTTTCCTGACAAACTAACCTTGCCTTCTCTGCGGGAGGCCGCCACGGCGAAACCCGACGCCTTGAACATCGTCGCTTCGTCGATGACCTCAAAAAACTCGCTCGGGTAATTAAGTAGAACAGACTTTCCAGTCTGTCGGCTGAAGATGACAGGCAAGAATGCCTGTACCTATTTATCTCTTGACTATTCATCCTATCTTCGATAATATTCGCCATATTTTCGGATGCAACCGAAAATAGCATAAGGGCTTGATTTAAGCAAGATTTTTAAGCCGGGAAGGAATTTGCGATGTCTGTAACCGCGCGCCAAAGGCAGGTCTATGAGTTTATCCGCCGATATATGGAAACCCAGAAACAGCCTCCCACGATTGCCGAAATCGGGAAGCAATTCCAGATGAGTTCCTCGGCAAGTGTGCATAGCATTTTGTCAGCGCTCGAGCGTGAAGGACTCATCAACCGCATACCAAACGTCAGCCGCGGCATTGAAATCATAAAGCAGGAAAGCTCAAACGACGATTATGAAATTCCGTTGTTAGGACTAGTGGCTGCCGGCCAGCCAATCGAAGCCATTCTTACCCACGAAACCGTCCAGGCTCCGAAGCACATGATGGGTCGCGGCAGAATGTTTGCTCTGCGCGTGCGGGGCGATTCGATGATTGAAGAAAACATCCAGGACAACGACATAATCATCGTGTCGTCCCAGGAGACGGCTGAGAACGGGCAGATGGTGGTAGCCCTGATCGATGGAAATTACGCGACAGTCAAGAAGTTTTATCGTGAGCCTGACTTTATCCGTTTAGAGCCGGCAAATCCGCAGTTCAAGCCAATATTTATCAAGACCCCGGGAAGGCTCCAACTCCAGGGCGTCGTACGTGGGCTCATTCGCAATTATCCGACTCCTGCTCACGCTTAATTTTCTGCGAGAAATGGCACTGTAAACCGGAGCTGTATGCCTGAGGACTCGACGATCATGGCTTACATTGATAACAGGCAAGATCTCGAGTTTCAGAGCAAAGCATCAGATCTGATGCTTTGCGCATTTGCGCTGACTGATTGCATTGTCCACATCGAATCGCAGTCAGCCAAATATCTACGTGCCGTCCATCGAACTGCTCTCGAGCTTGCGGTACCGAATCTTTTTGGTTCGGAAATAGGTGGGTTCTGGTTAAAGCGGGCTCAAATTGATCAGTTACGAAAATTACCGGATTGCTATCCTGCAAGTGAAATCAATTTTGTAAAACGCGCTGTTGAGGCTTACCTGCTGGCACAGACTGAGGAACTTGATTGGATAGAGTCAACAAGAGCCTGAAGACTATGAGTTGTTCGCGCATACCCCCTTAAGGGGCAATGCTTTCATAAGGTCGGAACCAATTCCGCGTCGTGTTTTCTAACCCTCCTCACAACAATTAAACCAATTCCAGAGATGATCATTGCCCCGCCGGCCAACGTGCGCCACGTTAGTTGTTCATTCAATACAAGCATTCCCAGTATTACCGCCACTACAGGAGTAACGAGAGAAATCAGGAGTGTCTTGGTAACGTCCATGTGCTGGATGAGCCAGTAGTACAGGACAAAGGCTATTACCGTGCCGACTATCGCCAGATACGAAACTGATATCAGCGCTCGTGGTGTCCAATGAAAGTGCAGCGGGTTTCCCTCGAGCAAAAAGGCCAAAGCCCACAAAGGCGCCAGGCCAAAAAGCATTTGACCAGCGGCGATTGCAGCCGGGTCGAGATGTTTGGCTTTCGCTTTTATCAGGACGTTGGAATATGCACCACTAAGCGCACTCAGCGTGAGAGCACCGCTGCCAGCCAGGGCTCTTGGACCAGAAACGCTTAACTGATTCGAGAAGATCACGCCGACTCCGGCAACTCCCATCACCACGCCAACAATTCTTATCGCCGTCATTCGCTCGCCTGGAAGATACAAATGAGCGAGTAGCAAACCGAAAGCCGGCATTGTCGCCTGCAGCAGCGCAGCGAGTCCTGACGATATGTATTGCTCGCCCCAGAAGACTAAACCGTAGTTGACAGTGAAAGTCAGCAGTCCGGTTACCACCAAAAGTGTCCAGTCCTTCCGTGCGCGAGGCAGGTGAATATGGCTCGCGGCGATCAGCGAAAACAATATTGCCGAGGCAATTACAAATCTGATTCCGGCAAAGGTGAAGGGTGGCAGATCCCTGAGACCGAGCTTAATGAATAGCCAGGTCGAGCCCCAGATGCAGCACAAGAGAAGCCAGACGAGGCGTGATTTCATATTTCCCTTCGCCCCGTAGGGGGCGAGATGTTTATAGAATCAAAAAGGAAAATGACTAACCGCAGGAGCGGCAAAGTTGAGATGTTGAAACTTCTCAACTTTGCCGCTCCGGCACCAACCAGGTACCCTGAGGGAATCGTTAGCTATAAACATCGCGGTCCTAACGGACGCGGTACGGTACGAACTTGTTCCTCCGGCCTCTTAACTCACGCAGGTGGATTGGAGAGCTTGATAATTCCGAAAACAGCACCCTGCGGATCCTGGATAATCGCGAAGCGCCCGGTGCCGGGAATGTCCATTGGGGGCGCAATTATTTTTGCACCAAGTTCGCCGGCCTGCTTTACCTTGGCATCCGTGTCACCTACGGCGAAGTAGACCAGCCAGTGAGGCGGAATATTTCCCATTTCGGGTGAGGGCTCGTACATTCCGCCGGCCGGGCGATCGCCGTTCATAAACGACGTGTAAGTCATCGGCCCCATTTGCTGAATGTTTTTGCTCCAACCAAACAGCTTGGTGTAGAAGTCGCCGGCTTTTGCCGTATCTTTTGTCGCGAGTTCATTCCAACAAAAGGAATTTGGCACGTTGTAGATTCCGGCGCCTTTATGGGTTCCCGCCTGCCACAGAGCGAAAACGGCACCCGTGGGATCCTGGACAACAGCCATGCGGCCAACAGTCATAACGTCGAAAGCTTCCTTCATCAACGTTGCGCCAGCAGCCTTTGCCTTCTGGGAAGTTTCGTCGACGTTAGCCACTGAAACATACGACAGCCAGTTTGGTGGAATGCCTTGCGACGTCATCTCGTCCGGCATTTTGTAGAGAGCCCCAACGTCTTTGCCATCGAGCTTAAGCATTGTGTAGACCATGCTCGGCCCGATCGGGTTGTCGGTAAAGTCCCAGCCAAACAGTTCCGTGTAAAACTTCTTTGCGGCTTCTCCGTCGGTGGTTCCCAATTCAACCCAGCAAAAGGTCCCCGGCTTGTACTCTGGAGTCTCTTGCATTCTTGCTTCGGTCATTGATTTATCTCCTTTGGAGGGGGCGCGCAAAACTCAAAGGGAGACGGTAAGCGTCTGCGCGGCGGCAAAAGTGATTTGAATTTAAGGTTTCATAATATACGGTTTTACCCCGCCCACAAAACGGAAAGCGCCACTTCCAGCAAGCTGAAAGTAGCGCGATCCGTTTCCTAAAAATCGCCGAAGCTTTTGATAGGATGGCAGCTTCGCATGTACACACTAGACTGCCGTTTTTATATCCCGATGATAAACTGGCGGTCAGTCTGATCCTCGGTCAGCACGCGAATTGCTTTCACAATTCTCGCGTCCTTTCGAACGCGGTGCCTTTAGGTTTTTGGTCTGGTGGCTTTTCCTCCACCTTCGGTTACGATCCGACAACGTTAGCTCAACTTTCGTCGAGCCATTCGCCCCCTTCAGCGGGTCCTGTCTAAAGGGTGCTACTCGTTTTTATCCGAATAGCTCGAGAAAACCTTTCAGCTTTCTCTAGCAAAGCCTTTCGGCTTCGGCTCAGGGCGTCATAGAAGCAACAGCCGCCTGTTGATTCCCTCTCCCGTGTGTCACCACATCGGTCGCCGATCCCTTTGTCGGTCTCGAAGGCCGTAACCCTCGGGACGGGAGGGTTATACTCTTACGGAACTTTTAGATCAAATTTTTCTGTGTTTTATTTTTTGATAAATTCAAAAAACATTTGCCTTGGTAATTGGCTGCACTGAATGTTGGGGCCGGCGGGTATTCTCCCCCCCCCCGACCTAATTTTCGACCAACCCCTCAAACTCAACTACAGCCCAAGTATTCGCCGTGAAGTCCGCACAGCACGAAGAACTGGGATTGCAGATATTCGGAATTTGGGCCCGGATAGATTTGCCCGTACCAGTTAGATACTTCTCTACACAGGTTAGTGCAAAAGTCTGTCCTCCCTTCCCGAATACGCCGCATCAGTTGAGGTATTATTGCGGGGATGCAGCCGGCAGCCTTGATGTTTTCCCAGTAGTCTTTGTATTGCTCCAGTTTTGCGACCTTACCGTTAATGGCATCAATCTGCTGTGCTGCCGTAGAACCTGCCCCCTCCAACTCTCTGGCCTCGTCCTTCAATTGATCAATGGCGTCCTTTATTCCCCCAACCACTTGTTCTAAAGCCGCCTCATCGCCCGGGGACGTGGGTGGTGCGCCCGGAGGACAGACGCCAGGGGTATTCCGCCTGGTATCGCGAGGAGTTGGCTGGGCGCGAGAGAGGCTAAATGTATCATCTCCGTCCCCGCTACTATCGCGAACATACTTGCAATCTGCCTTAGTGTTCTTGCGGGCGAACCACTCGAAATGCCTTTTCCCGGAGATGCTGTCACGACCAACGGTCGCTTTAAAGCTTGTTTGATAGACTGAGTCTTGATGGCACAAGCGAACAAGATCACGGTCTAGCGTGCAACGCCACATCGTGCCTTCTAATATATTGCCGGTAAGTTTCCCGTCGATATATTTTGGTCTACTACCGCCATTCGGACACGAGGAAGAACCAATGAATGTGGCAAAAACGGCTCCGCTCGTAGTGAAGTGGGTTACGTTAACCTTCTCGTTCTCATCCGTTACCCATACGCCATCGAGAATGAAATCGGGCAGCTCTTGGTTTGCGGGCGGTCGGTTTTGTCCCCCGACCGCAGACCCGGGACGCGACGCGCCCGGCAGAACGAGCGGCAGCGCGAACAGTAACAGCAGTGACGTGATGAGAATTATTCGTTTCATTGGTTAAGACTCCTTTCAGTCTGGACGAAACAGGTCCGGCTTTTGATTGGGAGCTTTGGGTCTTTTGGCGCCGAACCCTTGGGTGGAAAATCGTTCGCTTCTGCCAAACCTCTTCTTGGATTATCAAAATTGCGGGTGAGCCAGAGCGTGCACTCATTATCGGCCTCAATTGCACCGCACTTTTCGCATTTGAAATTCCTGACGCTCGTTGCTTCCATTTTGCGCGCCTTCAATACTTGCAAGCAGCAATTGACCTTTGCGCTGGTAGATTATATGTTGGGGAAAATCGTGTTTTAGGTTCTCAAACGTCATTTCTTCCGCCACGGATTTAATGAGTCTGAAAGGAACACGCTGGCCGCCCTGGGGCTGTGCAAGGAAAACAAGACTGTCATTTTCCTGGCGAAACTGCATGAACTCGAACGAAACCGTATGACCATTCTTGACAGTCCGGCTCAGCCCGAGCATCGAGAGACCCGCCGGCTTCGACCAGATTTCCTCAATCACGGCGTCGCGCACTCGCCCTTCCCAGCATCCACTAAGCCAGGAAAGCTCGTCCAGCGAGGCCTTAGTTTGGGCAATATTCGTAACTCTAAACGCCGCAAGCGTTATGACCAAAAGTATTGTGCGTTTTACAAGCATTAGAATTTTCCTGTTACAAGGTTTTTTGCATGCTGGCTTACAAGTGTTTTTGCATCCTGGTAATCTCGGATCTAATTCGCTGTTGCACCTCAACGATTTCGGCATCGCTTTCATACCTATTACGCGGCCAGAAGAAGCCTTTCAAGCCATCCTTCCTCCGTCGCGGCACAATATGGACGTGCAAATGAGGAACACTTTGGCTAACACGGTTATTCATTGCGACGAAAGATCCCTCAGCTTCCACTGCAACCTCGACCGCTCGTGATAAGAGCTGCACATTTTCAAAGAATGGTCCGACAAGGTTAGCCGGAAGATCGCTGAGTGTTTCGAAATGAGTTGTTGGCACAAGCAAACAATGCCCAGGAAAAAGCGGCCGATGATCCAGAAAGGCGAGCGAGGCATTGTCTTCAAAGACAACGTTAGCTGGCATCTCCCTCTTAACGACACCACAGAAAACACAGGTTTGCTTGGACGATGGCATCGGCACTAGCGAGGCCTCTCGCTCGCAACAGGGCGTACGGCTTTGACGAACGCGCTCGTGCCCAAGGCGTTCAGAACTTCAGCCTTTCTTACCCAGCCTCTGCGCGCAATGCCGACTCCGTATTTCACGTTGTCAAGGGCGCCGGTCGAATGGGCATCAACTGAAATCACAAACTTGATCTTTCGTTTGCGAGCTTCACGTATCCAACGCGGCTCCATGTCCAGCCGCCATGGATCGCCATTCACCTCGATAGCCGCGCGTGATTCTGCTATCACGTCCAGAATTCGCTCGACATCACATTCGAAAGGCGGTCGACGCTCAATTAAGCGGCCCAACGCGTGGCCCCAGATCTTGAAAACCGGTTGGCGCATTGCCGTGACGATCCGTTTCGTCATCTTTGCTGAATCCATCTTGTAGCGCGAATGGATGCTTGCAACGATGACGTCAAACTGTTCAAGAATCTTATCGGGATAATCAAGATGACCATCGGCAACAATATCCGATTCTGTCCCGCGCAGAATCTTAACTTTAACCTTCTCCTGCACCTCGTCGATTTCTTCCCATTGCCGCTTTAGACGATCCAACGTAACGCCGCCGGCATAGAACGCCGTTGGCGAGTGGTCCGTTATCGTCAGATACTTCATTCCCATCGATTCGGCGGCACGTGCCATCTCCTCAATTGTGTGCTTGCCGTCTGAATAGACAGTGTGGCAGTGGACCATCCCGCGAATGTCTTCAAGCGTGACCAAATCTTCAGGCAGCTTTCCGGCAAGCGCCGCTTCAATCTCGCCATGGTCCTCCCGCAACTCGGGCGGAATGTACTGCATTCCCAATTGGCGGTAGATTTCGGCTTCGTCACCGAGTTCAGTGTGTCTCGCGGATGTTCGCGATCGAGCTTTAGGCCGTTTGCCTTTCGGTGCATCACCGGCGCTCGCAATCTGCTGTAGTTTATTAACGTGCGCTTTTGATCCGGTTTCAGTCAACAGTGCCAGCGCAAACTCGGCAGGACGCGCGGCGACGAGCGAAACTCGTGCGCCCTCGGCAAGTTTCACCGTGCAGGCCTCTTCCATCTGCTCTTGTATCTGAATAATCAATGGAAAGCGGAGAAAATATTCGACCAACGCAGCAGGTCGTTTTGTGTTTGCGACTATCCGAATTGTGCCAACCGTTTCCTTCCAGCGCCGCAGGGAGCCTGCGAAAGTTATGTCCGCTGTGTCGGGAGCTGTCTTGAGATAATTAGCAATTTGTGCCGCCGTTCGCAGCGCATGATGAAGATGCAATCGCGTTTGAGTTTTCGCGCGCTGGCGATGCGCGGCGAGCGTCTCAAGGAGCTTCTGCTCAGTTTTCCCGCCGAAGCCCTTGATGTCCTGAATTCTGCCTGCTTCTGCCGCAGCTTTCAGTTCTGCGACCGAGGTAATTCCCAAAGCTTCGTGAAGAGTTTTGATCTTGTTAATGGATAGTCCCGGGACGCCTGAAAGCTCGATGATGCCCGGCGGAAACTCTCGTTTCAGCCCTCGTAAAACCGAAGACTCGCCGGTTAAGTAAAGCTGTTCGATTTGCGAAGCAAGCGCATCACCAATTCCGCGCATTGACGTCAATCGGTTTTCCAGGACTACCTCGCCAATATCCTCGGCCGTTCCCGCCACAACTCGCGCGCCCGTCTGATAAGCGCGAGCTTTGAAGCGGTCCTTCCCGCCCTTTAGTTCGAGCAGGGCCGCAATCTCCTGCAATGCCGCCGCGATAGCGAATTTGTCGAGACGCTTGTTCTGTTCTTTACTCATCCCGCTTCATGAATACCAGAATAGTTTCGCATTTGTTTTGCGACCTGCGAAGTTTGAAACCACTATGCGACGGTTGCAAGCGGCCTTGCCGAACTTGGAGACCGGGTGCGCCTGACACAATTTTGGAGCGGCGACTTCCTGTGCCGTAGCATGGCGCGGGCATGGAGCGCAATCCAAAGCGGAAAAGCGAGGCCCTTTCGCACTTAAAGCAGCAAGCGTCGAAAGGCTCACTACCAAAGTTTACGGCCACGCCTACTCTGCGCGAGCGACGCTGGTCTATAATTCCCGAAACAAACAGCAATCCGAATTTATAACAGGATATCTATGCCTATCGCATCCATTAATCCAGCCACCGGTGAAACCATCAAGACTTTTGAGCCGCTCAATGAGGAGCAGATTAATGAGAAATTGCAGCGCGCCGCGGACACTTTCCGTTCTTATCGCCACACGCCTCTGGCTGAACGCGAGCAATGGATGATGCGCGCGGCGGAAATCCTTGAAACGGAAAAGAACGACTTTGCCCGGCTAATGACCACTGAAATGGGCAAACCAATCAAAGGCGCTGTTGGGGAAACAGAAAAGTGCGCCTGGGTTTGTCGTTACTACTCCGAAAGTGCAAAGCATCATTTGGCGGATAAGATTATTGAGACGGATGCGACAAAGAGTTACGTACGCTTTCAGCCGCTTGGGCCAGTGCTCGCGGTGATGCCCTGGAATTTTCCCTTCTGGCAGGTCTTTCGCTTTGCGGCGCCGGCGCTTATGGCCGGTAATGTAGGGCTGCTCAAACATGCTTCGAACGTTCCTCAATGCGCACTCGCCATTGAAGAAATCTTTCGACGAGCCGGATTCCCGGATGGCGCATTTCAAACCTTGCTTGTCGGGTCAGAAGCGGTGGAGACCATTCTTACTGACCGCCGTGTCGTTGCGGCTACTTTGACGGGCAGTGAACCGGCTGGACGAAGCGTCGCCAGCATTGCGGGCAAACAGATCAAGAAAACTGTGTTGGAACTCGGAGGCAGCGATCCCTTCATCGTCATGCCCTCTGCCGATATGGAACAAGCTGTCGCGACCGCAGTAAAAGCCCGAACCATCAACAACGGCCAATCGTGCATTGCGGCGAAACGTTTCCTTATTGCCGGCGAGATCTACGATGAATTCGAACGAAAGTTTGTTGAAGAGATGAAAGCGCTGCGTTTGGGAAATCCTCTCGAGACGGCTACGGACATCGGCCCGCTCGCGACGGAGCAGATACTGAAGGACGTTGATAGTCAGGTACAAACTTCCGTCGCGGCAGGGGCGCACATCCTGACTGGCGGCAAGAAACTGGAACGTGCAGGTAATTTCTACGAGCCCACGGTGCTCGCTAATATCCCTTCAAACTCGCCGGCATACTGTGAAGAAGTTTTTGGTCCTGTCGCACTGCTCTTCCGCGTTAAGAACATCGATGACGCGATCCAACTAGCAAACGCCACCGCCTTCGGGCTGGGCGCGGCCGCGTGGACTAATGATACGCACGAGCAGGAAATCTTCATCGACGAACTCGAGGCCGGGTGCGTTTCCATCAACGGCATGGTCGCTTCCGATCCGCGACTGCCTTTTGGAGGAGTCAAGAATTCCGGGTATGGCCGCGAACTCGGCGAATTCGGCATTCGCGAGTTTGTAAATATCAAGACCGTTTCGATTAGATAACGGCCGACTACGCGCCGAATACAGGGGTTTCGCTGAGCGCGATGCCCAAGTGCAATAACTGGACGGGCAGCAAACCCCGCCAGATTTTAAAGGGTTTACATATCCTGGCAAGCTAGGTATAAAATACTGAATAGCAGCGACATTGATTGTTTCTGCATCCCCCCATTTCGTTGTGCTTCCCCCTGCTGTAACCAGCATAGTCCCAGACCGCGCTGAGGGCTGTTTCGTCTGCGGAGTTCGTTCCGCCAGGCCCTCTGGCCAGCTTTTAGACCAGCGTCTCCCGGATTTCTAAGCAAACTCGGAAGGAAACAATGCGAACCCAAACCCTGACGACCGACTCATTGAATACAAAGTTACTGCTAAAAACCCTCGTAGCTTTTAAAAAGGGCGATTTTTCCGTCCGTTTGCCGGGGGAGTGGACCGGCGAGGCAGGCAAGATTGCTGACACACTCAACGACATTATCGAGTTGAGCGATAAAACCGCAAAAGAAGTGGAGCGGGTTAGCAGGGTAGTGGGCAAAGAGGGAAAGATAATGCATCGCGCGGCGGTACCAGCCGCTTCCGGTTCCTGGCTCAGGCTCGTCGACTCCACCAACTTACTGATCGATGATATGGCCCGCCCGACAAGCGAGATGGCGCGCGTGATAGGCGCCGTAGCCAACGGTGATCTTTCCGAAAGAATGACGCTTCAGGTTGATGAAAGACCATTAAAGGGCGAGTTCCTACGCACCGTGAAGATCGTCAATTCCATGGTCGACCAATTGAGCTCGTTCGCTTCGGAAGTTACGCGCGTGGCGAGAGAGGTAGGGACAGAAGGAAAACTGGGCGGCGAGGCCCAGGTTAAGGGAGTAGCTGGAACCTGGAAAGACCTCACTGACAGCGTCAACTCGATGGCCATTAATTTGACGAGTCAGGTACGCAACATCGCGGAAGTGACTACGGCGGTTGCCAACGGTGACCTTTCCAAGAAGATCACTGTCGATGTTAAGGGCGAAATTCTCGAATTAAAGAACACCATCAATACCATGGTGGACCAGTTGAACTCCTTCGCTTCTGAGGTTACCCGCGTCGCGCGCGAAGTGGGTAGCGAAGGAAAACTGGGTGGCCAGGCCGATGTGCGCGGTGTAGCCGGCACATGGAAAGACCTGACTGATAACGTGAATTCGATGGCCAGCAATCTGACTGGCCAGGTGCGCAACATTGCGGACGTAACCACAGCGGTTGCTAACGGCGACCTTTCCAAGAAGATTACGGTCGATGTTAAAGGCGAAATTCTCGAATTAAAGAACACTATCAACACGATGGTGGACCAGTTGAACTCTTTCGCTTCGGAAGTTACGCGTGTGGCTCGCGAGGTAGGTACGGAAGGAAAACTTGGGGGCCAGGCGCAAGTGATCGGGGTCGCGGGAACCTGGAAAGACCTAACTGATAATGTGAATTTCATGGCCGGTAATCTTACCGGTCAGGTACGCAACATTGCTGAAGTCACAACAGCCGTCGCCAACGGAGATCTCTCCAAGAAGATCACGGTCGATGTTAAAGGAGAGATTCTCGAACTCAAAGACACTATCAACACCATGGTGGATCAGCTCAACGGCTTCGCTTCCGAAGTTACGCGCGTGGCCCGCGAGGTGGGATCTGAAGGCAAACTCGGGGGACAAGCCCAGGTTAAGGGTGTCGCCGGAACGTGGAAGGATCTGACCGACAGTGTGAATCTAATGGCCGGCAACTTGACGGGTCAGGTACGCAACATCGCGGAGGTAACGACCGCGGTCGCCAACGGCGACCTCTCCAAAAAGATCACCGTGGATGTTAAGGGTGAGATTCTCGAACTGAAGAACACGATCAACACGATGGTGGATCAGCTTAACGGATTCGCCTCGGAAGTAACGCGCGTGGCGCGCGAAGTAGGAACTGAAGGTGAGCTGGGTGGCCAGGCCGACGTAAGAGGAGTGGCCGGCACCTGGAAAGACCTGACTGATAGTGTGAACTCGATGGCCGGCAACTTGACCGGCCAGGTGCGAAACATCGCGGAAGTGACGACGGCGGTTGCCAACGGCGACCTCTCAAAAAAGATCACAGTCGACGTGAAGGGTGAGATTCTCGAACTCAAAGACACCATCAATACCATGGTCGACCAGCTCAGCTCGTTCGCTTCGGAAGTTACCCGCGTGGCGAGAGAAGTGGGCACGGAAGGACGGCTAGGTGGCCAGGCACAAGTAATCGGCGTCGCGGGAACCTGGAAAGATCTGACTGATAACGTGAATTTTATGGCCGGTAACCTAACCGGCCAGGTGCGCAACATCGCCGACGTAACCACAGCGGTTGCCAACGGCGACCTCTCCAAGAAGATCACAGTCGATGTCAGAGGTGAGATTCTCGAACTGAAGAACACCATCAATACCATGGTGGATCAGTTGAACTCCTTTGCTTCTGAGGTTACCCGCGTCGCGCGCGAAGTGGGTAGCGAAGGAAAACTGGGTGGCCAGGCCGATGTGCGCGGTGT
>CAAGKR010243470.1_pt1 | contig 17718 bp, 13 predicted proteins | sample 2556971 | NCBI WGS metagenome assembly CAAGKR01 (sample SAMEA5207829, study PRJEB30636) | soil metagenome | biome: forest; feature: boreal; material: soil | place: USA | collected 2011-09 | depth 1 m | reverse complement strand
CCCGACCAGCACACGCAGCGTGCTCGGCTCGTCACCCGGCCCGATCGCCGCAACCCCGGCGGGCACGCCCACGGCGCGCAGGCGTGCCACGACCGTCTCGCACGGTGAGCTTGTGAGTTCGACGCATTCCACACGCACCGGCAGGCGCTTGCCACCGGTCCCATGCACAAACGGCTCGGGAAACGAACCGACGACCGCCGGCACGTCCGCGGTCTGGCTCCAGTCGTGCAGGTCCCACCAGATGCGATCCCCTGGGTGCACGTTCGTGTCCGCCGCGCCCTTGGACGCCTCGACGCCGTTGACGTAGTAGAACCAGTCGAGGGGCTCTCCACCCCGCGTCCCGCCCGAGCGGCCGTCGATGCTCTGCACAAAGCCGCCGCCGTAGCGGGTCTTGACCGTGTGGTTGCGCATCAACAGGCTCATCGCGGTCTCCTGGCCGCGCACGCGGGGGGCTTTCTGAGCGCCCACCATCCCGGTTCCAAACCCCTGTGTCACGCTGAGATGGATGGCGCCGGGCGGGTGACCGGGACCGAAGCCGCAGCTTGCCAGCAGTAGCCCGATCAGCCCGATCGGGGCGGTGACGCGAAACAGCCTGCGACCGGGCGTGCGTGCGAGGCGCGAGGCCAGTCGCGGTGACCGCGTCAGCCTTCTACTTGATGACATAGAAAACGATCCTTTCGCGGCGCGAGAACGCTCAGCGAGACAGCTCGGCCAGATCGGCGTCGAGACTCGCGAGGGAGGCGCGCGCCCGGTCGTCGAGCGCGGTGCGCGCGGCGATCAGCTTGCGTGCGTGCTCGAGATCCTCGGAGCGCCCAAAGGTGAGCGCGGCGCGCACGCGGCCGTCGGCGAGGTACCAGGTCGTGAACTTGCCCTCCTCGTAGGAGCCGCGCACGATCTCCTCGTCCCACTCGTAGGCTGGCCCAACGTACTCGAGCTCGCCCCAGCTTCCGAGCACCGAGTAGAAGTAGGGCACGACCTCATGGGGGACATCGCCGCCGAGCATGTTCAGGGCGGCTGTCTTGCCGTGGTTGAAGGCCACGTCCCAGTGCTCGATGCGCACGTGGGCGTCGTGTAGCGGGGAGTCGTACTCGGCGATGTCGCCGGCGACGAAGACCCCGGGGATGGAGGTTTCAAGGCGCGAGGAGCACAGCACGCCCCCACGCTCGCCTATCTGAAGGCCCGCGCGCTTGGCCAGGGCGACGTCCGGTGTCACGCCGGCGCCGACGACAACCGCATCGGCGGGCAACTCAAGCCCATTCGTTGTCACGACCTTGCCGACACGCCCCTCGCCCTCGAAGCGCCCCAGCCCGTCCGGGCCGTGCACCGCGATGCCGTGCGATTCGAGCAGACTCTGGAAGAAGCGCCCGGCCTGCTTGCCGAAGCCGCGTTCGAGCGTGGCCTCCTCCTGCATCACGATCGTCGCCTGCTTGCCCATCAGGGTCAGCGAGGCGGCGACCTCGCAGCCGATGTATGAGCCGCCGATCAAGACCACGTTCTCGGCGTCGGCGACGCCCTCTCGGATCGTGTCGGCATTGGAGAGCGTGCGCAGGTACTGGATCTGCTCGAGCTCACAGCCGGGCACATTCAAGCGGCGCACGTTCGCGCCGGTTGCTATCAGCGCCTTGCCGAAGCTGACCTCCTCTTTGCTTGAGAGCTGGGCGGTGCGCGCCTGCGCGTCAAGCTCCATGACGCTCGTGCGTGTGAGCATCTCGATCTGTTGCTCCCCCCACCACTCGTCGGGGCGAAACAGCGGCTCCTCGCGAGCCTCCTCCCCACGCAGGTACCCCTTCGAGCACTCCGGGCGGTTATACGGCGCGTCGGGCTCACGTCCCACGAGCAGGATCTCACCGTCGGCGCCGGACTCGCGCAGCCAGCGCGCGCAGTTGGCGGAGGCGAGGCCACCGCCAATCAGCAGGTAGTCCACCTCGCGCGCGCTCATGTTGGAGACGATAGTGAACCTTGGACACGAGCGCGGCCCTGCCCGCAGCCGCCGCCCTACAACCCCGGGGGGTGGCGCACCGTCCAGTGCGCCCACGTCGGAATGCGGTCGAGGATGCGCCAGCGCGGCCCGTCTTCGCTGCGATTCGGGCCAGTATCGGTGCCGTGGTGGCTCGTGTCCAGGCGCAGTCCGGCAATCACTACGAACACGTGGTCGGTGGGAGATGTTGTTGAATATATGGTCACCCATCTGCCCGGCCCGGGGTCGCCCCAATTGACATAGTTCTGCGCGAGCGGGTTGTCTCGCACGATCTCATCGATCGACCGCACCCCCGAGCGATAGAGAACGTAGTTGAGCGTACTCGAGCAGTCCTCGTTTATCGCGCCGCGCGGGTCGGGGTGGCCGGCCACCCCGTACGGCAGATCCTGTAGCTCGTTGCCCGCCATCACCATCGCCTGCACCACCCCGGGCGCTTCGCCCGGGATCAGCGCCACGTGGCCGTCCGTAGGTGAGAGCACCGCTCGTTCTCCGGCTATGAGCGCCACTGGCGCGGTACTGCCCGTGGCCGTCGCTTCTGACGGCGCCGAGAAGGAAGCCGGCGCGGACGAGCCGCGGTAGAGCGACGCCCAATGCTCGACCTCATCCACATACCAGCCCGCATGGTTGTAAGCGAAGATCGCCTTCTTGTAGTCGCGTGGAGCGCCCGAGGCGTGCAGGTAGTTGGCCATGCCGAAGATGGCGTCGGCCGGATCCCAGCGATCGATCGCGCCGTCTCCGTTGCCGTCCACCCCGTACACGCTCCACGTCGAAGCGAGAAACTGCGCCGGACCGCCGGCGCCGGCCGAATTGGTCGCCCCGCGCTTCGTGCACGAGGGGTCGGGATCGCGCCCGTGATCGCACTCGACCTTTCCGATACCTGCCAATATCGACCAATCCAGTCCATACCGCCCAGCCGCCTCCATGTAGAGCTTTAGGTAGTTCGGCGGTATTTCCGCCAGTGCCCTCGCAGACGCTCCGTAGGCAGCGCCACCCGCGCCCGCCGCGGAACTCATGGGCATGCTCAACGTGACGCCGAGCATGCCGGCGCTCGCCACAAGAGCAGACAGGGCCACTCCAACCACGACGACCAACGCCCCGAGCGCTCCCGCTGGCAAGCCTCCGCGGCGCGCACGCCCATGCGCCGGGCTTCCCCGCTGGGCTATCGACCCGGCGCTCAACTCTGCCGCCCTCGCCCCGACCGTCCGGGCCCGCCTCCCGAGTGTCCAGGCTCACCTCCCGAGCCCTCCGGCCCCCGTCCCGACTGCGCGGGCCCCCAACCCAACTGGCGCTTGCGCCGCGCTGCAACCTCGCGAGCGTCGTCCATCACGCTCGAGCTCCGCCGGGCGCGCTCCCGCGCGCCGCCAGGCTCGCCGGCCTGCCAAGTCCCAGGCGTCGAGGATGCCTGGTCTTGCACTTTCGCGTCCGGGGCGCGGTGTCTCTCGCGAGCGCTCGCGCCCGGCGCCAGCCTCCCGTGCGCGGCCCCACCGGCAGGGCTCGCCCCGTGCGAGTCGCCACCCGCGAGGCTAGCGCCCTCGACGCGTCTATTCTGCGCGCCGCCTCCTCCCATGTGCCTGCGGGCGACGGCTCCTACCGCGAGCTCGCCCAGCTCGAGCTCGGGCTCGATCATCGCCAGCGCAAGCGTCTCGCGGCGCGGCTGCCTGCCTTCGATCCGCTGTTCGCGAGCACCCAGCTTTGCGGCCCTGCGCGTGTCGCCGTTCGCTACCGCCTTTTCACGCTCGCGCCGCACGCGCTCCAACTGCCTGCCATCTTCCGCCCGACCCGCCCCATCGCCCGCAAGTGCCGCGTGGCCGGCTGCCTGCTCGCCCGCCGAGTCGCGACTGCGGCGACGGCCAAGCTTGAGCCCGGCCCGCTCGCCGCCGGGCGAGCGCTTGCGCTCTCGCGCGACGCGCCCGTCCGTCCCGCTGCCCCCACCCCTGCCATCCTCGCCATTGCCCCGCGGTCCGTCCGCGTCTGAGATCCCACCGCCGGGAAGCTCCCCGTCTGCCCGCGACACTATTTTCTGGTGCGGCTTTACGCCCGAGACGGATCGCGGCGTCACCTCTGGCCCGGGCCCCCTGCGCTTGTCTCGCATCGCACGCACCGGGCGCAACAGCGCGCGCGGCGTCTCGAGCCGCCCGCCCACGCGGCGCGCAATCGACCGGTGCTCGCCCGGATGTTGGCCGCGAGCGCCCCCCTGAGCCCACCCGAGCGTCTCGTGACGCTTCAGAAACACTCCCCACCAGAAGGCGGAGATCAGCAGCCACTGCTCCCACCACCCCAGGATCGACAGGCTCAGCAGCAACCTCATCATCATCAGCACCACGCCCAGCAGAAACGAATAGGTGAGCTTCGCTATGACCGCCTCCATCAGCTTCAGTGCCCAAGCGCGAAAAGCCGAGCGCCCGCCGTCGCCCAGCGCGGGCGCGAGCACTGCCGCGGGCGCAAGCAGTAGCAAGAACAGCCCAACAAGCGCGGCACCCAACAAGCGCAGCACCAGGAAGCCCAACAACAGGAGCATTCCCAAAGCGCCCAGCCATATGGCGAACAGGCCGATGACGCGCGACCCTGTTCCCTTCTGGGAGCGGAATTCCGCCTGTGCCCCCGTCGGGCCTCTGCACGCATCCGCCGATTTGCCACCTCCGCACAGAACGTTGAGCAACATGCCTTCTCGTGTCACCGAATTGCGCTCAACCTCATTGGCGGGCAGCGCGAGAAACAGCTCCCCGTTGGTATGCGCTTCGCGCAGCAGCGCCGCGCTCGCGGCGAGCGTTCGCGCCCCGGGGCCGGCGCCGGCCGCACAGGTGCTCCGGCATCCGCTCTTCGCTGCCTCACTCTTGGCAATCGCGAGGCCGGCGCTCTTCAGGCCGCCATCCAACCGGGGAGCGCTGTCGCACCACCCCACATTGCCGAACTCCAGATAACACCATGGCGTGCTCACCACACTGCTGAAAATCATCTGCATGTTGTCAGCCAACGTGCGCTCGGCGTGACCGGGTGTTCCACTCGCAACGGCCGCCATCGTGCCGAGGCCTGTCTGATCCGCCCACCGCTCGACCGCCCCGACGGTGCCGCCCGGATCGGCGATCACCCACAGCCCGCCTACCATCATCGCCAACATCGCAAGAACCTGACCCATGGTTTCCGCGACCTGGCGCCTCACCAATCCGTGATACACGGCGAGCGTCGAGGCGATCGCCAATACGACTACCAACCACGGTTCGGTAAACGTCAATCGAGCATTGCGCAGCCCGTCTTTGACCTGGCGCAACAGAGAATCGCTCAGCAGATCGAGCGAATAACACCACTCGGACATCACGACCAAGCCGTGCGTCGCCGACACCAGTGCCATCCATCCAAACTGGGCAAAGTTGTCGATCGTCGCCGACATGTCGTTACCCCACTTGGTAGCGCCGGTGTCGATGTTCACGTCAAACGCGTAATTGTTTGTGGGATCGGGCGCCGCCACGAAATCGTCGGTTTGACAGCTGCGCTGCTGCGCGGCCGAGAGGCCTCCAGGCCTACGGCAGAGGGGACTGTCCAAGCCGTTGCCCGTGAGCGGATCGCCTCCGCTGGATGGGGCGGACGCCGACGCTTCTTCACCCACCAAGCCCCCCGAGGCGAGGGCCGGCCCGCTCGGGGCGTGGGGCACACCTTTGGGCGATGGCGCGGACGGACCGCTCCGCCCGCGCGGCGCACGCTGGGGCGATGGCTTCCCGTGACTCGCGGGGACCGACCCGGGCGCACCCGCGTTGTAGGTCACGATCGTCGCCCCCCGCGCCTGCCCCACCGGCACGGCCGATATCCCGACCGCCAATCCCGAGCACACCGCCAACGTCGCAAACACGGCCGCCGTCGAGCAGGCCCGGACCATCGAGACGATCGCCGCCGGCAGTCGAGCCAAGCGCCGCCCGAGGCTCACGAAGCGTTCTGCTCCGGGGTTGTCGAGAAAGCCCGCAACAGAGACGGCGCCACAACCTCGACCTGGATCGCCTCCACACGCCCGCGATGGTCGCGAAAGAGGCAGCGACCGGCCTCGAATTCGAGCAGTCGCTCACGCGCACGACGATCCTCAGGGTCGAGCCCCAGCAGGGTGAGCGCACGAGCGGCCTCCGCCTCCGAGCGCATCCCGAACACGAACGTCGCCCCAAGCAGGTTCTCGAGCGATTCGCGCTCTCCGACAAGCGCATCGGTGACAAGCTGGGTGCTGATGATCGGCACCGCGAGCTCCGAGCGCCCCATGCGCTGAAGCGAGGCGAGCAGTGTGCGCCCGACCGGGTCGCCCAGCAGACGCCATCCCTCGTCGAAGGAGAACAGCTTCAGGCGCTCGCGCTCGCTTGACATCAGGTGCATCGCGAACATCGCGATCAGCCGCACGATTTGCTGACCGACGCGCTCGGCTTGCGTGTACTCCGAGCGCGGAGTCCCCGGCTCGGGGCCCGGCAGGTCACGGATCGGTATGTATGTCACCTGGTGGTGACCCACCGGGGCGAGCTTTACCGCAGCGTCGGCGAAGCCCAGCTGGGTGAGCCCCGAGCGGGCGTAGATCTCAAGCGTCTTTGACACCTGAACATCCACCTCGTCGCCGTCGGCCAGCGCACGCACGACCTCCAAGCAGGTCGGCTCGCGGGAGCGCCCGATCACGCGATCGACACCTGCCACCACGGCCGTCTCCCAGGCCGGCTCGGCCCGGCCCGGGAGCAGGTCGCAGAGAAACGAGACGGTCGCGTCCTGACGCAGGTGCTCGGGTGCCACGCGCAACGGATCGAGCATCCCGCGCAGCGCCGGGTCCGGACGCAGCGCGATCGTCTCGGCGTGCGGGGCGACCTCCTCCAGCAGGTGAAAGCGATGGTCGCCCTTGGGGTCGCAGTCGATCACACGCGCGCCCTGGAGGAATGCCTCGTACTTGAGCTTTTGAGCGAGCGTCGTCTTGCCCGACCCGAGCGCCCCCACGCTCAGGATGGTGGTGTTGCGATCGCTCTCAGAGCCCTCGCGCAGGTTGAAGCGAACCGGCTGGCGCGACCCCGAGAGGGTGTGGCCCAGGTAGTAGCCCCTGCGCGATCCCACAGCGTGCGTCGCGGTGGGCATCATCGCGGCGGCCTGCTCGAGTGTGAGCGTGTCGTCGTAGCCGGCCACGCGCGTGCGCTGGGCGGGAAGCTGCTGCAAGAAGAGCTCCAGCTGATCGCCGAGGGGACGGTGCAAGCGAATCTCCCCATAGGCCCGCCTGCACACCTCCACGCGCTCTGCGAGCTCCTGCTCGCTGGTGGCGCCGACCGCGAGCGCGAGCGTCGCCCGCAGCAGAGGCGGGCGACTGGAGGCCTGCAGATAGGCCAGCAGATCGCGAGCCTCCTGGGTGCGCTGGTAGCCGAGATCGGAGACTCCCTGGTCACCGTCGGACTCGGCTCGCACGATCTGATCGGCATCCTGAACCCGGCGCCGAGCTATGCGAAGGGCAAGCTCGTTGGGCAAGAAGCGAGCGTTCAGCGACAGATCGACGCCGAACGGCAGGCTTTCCGCCGGCGCGAACATCAACTCGACGCGGGCCCCAGGGAATGAGGCATACTCCGGCAGCGCACCCAGCACAAGCTGCGCCTGCCAACTCACGCCAAGCTCGGACTCGACCCGCAGCGCCCGACCGCGATGTTCGACGTATCCGTCCATCCAACGCATCACGTCGCCCTCGAGCGGAGCCAGCAGCGCCTCGCCGTTACGTTCGAATACGAGCGCTCGCGGCTCGTGCAACTCGTCGATCTGTGGCTCGCCGAGCCCACGACAAAACGCGCGTCGAATCAGCCACTGGAGCTCGACTCCGCGGGCGGGGCGAACCGGCAGGAAGTCCTCTAGACGAGCATGAGCCTGATCGGCGCGCACGCGCGCGCTCTCTAGCGCCGAGGCCCTCAGCACACGCCCATCGCGTACGGACAGTGCGCCGCGCAGGGACTGCAGCCACTCGCGCGGGTGGCGCTCGGCGGCGCGAGACACATAGGAGGCGACGTCGCGCTCGGGGTCGCGCAGGCTGACGAACAGGAATACCGACGGTTGCGCGCCCCCGACTTCGGCCAGGTGATGTGCATGCTCCCAGGCATAGCGAGCGCTCGCGCGCACGTGGGGCCCGCTGTGCGCAGCATCCAAGTCCCCCAGATACCCGCTCAAGTCCCAGCGCCGCGCGACGCGCAGGATCTGTACATCCGCTTCGACCGCGTCGATGGCGCCGAGCAGCGCGAGCAGACGCGCACGCTTGCCCTCCTCGGAGAGCCACTCATATGACGAGCTCGACACCGCGAACGCAGCCCATGCGTCGCTCAAGCTCGCCCCAAAGACGCAGTTGCCATAGACGAACGAGATCGGAGGCCGCACCTCAACGCACCCGCAAGCGAGCGCCCCGACGCAGAGCGATGACCTGACCGCGGGCGGGCGCCCGGCGGCCCGCAAGGCCGCTCAAGGTCATGTCGGAGCGGCGTAGAAGACGCCCGACTTGCCCGACCCTCCACTCCGTTCGCCGATGGGCCGCGGTCACGAGCACCGTTCCGGGACCGGTGTAGCGCATACGCCGCAAGCGGCCGTCGGAGCCGTCAGGGAACGAGAGGATCGGCGGCGGATACCAGCGCTGCCCTACCCTGGAGCAGTCGCCCGCCCTGCATGGGCGCGCTCCGGAGAGGTGACGCGGGCCGAGCGCACACCTCGCAAGCGAGCGCGCCGCGAGGTGAAACGGCCGCCCCTCGATACGGATCATGCTCAGCATGGCCGCCCCGGCGCCGGGCAGACCAAGATCGCGCATGTACCACGGCAGCGTTCTCATGAGCGAGCCGAGCAGCGGGACCGAGCTCGCGATCAGCGCCACCGCGAGGATCGCCAGGAAGTACACGATCCCTCGCAACGGAACCCCGCCCGGATTGAGCCTCAGCCGGTCGACGCGATAGATGCGCCGCTCGAGGTCGAACACCGTCCTGTAGGAGCGGATCTCCATGACTTATAGCTCGCCGTAGTGCTCCTCGGCGGACGCTCAGGAAGCGCCAAACAGCGAGTTGACCGTGTCATGCAACACGTTCACCCCTGCCGGAGTGGCGAGCAGGATCGCGACCAGCCCGACCCCGAACACGCCGGCGGCCTCCTTGAAGTCGCGACGAAACGCAAGCACGATCGACGCGATCGCAAAGCCCAGCGCGATCAGGCTCATCGCGATCTTGCGCCCGGTTTCGCCCGCCTTCTTGGCCGCCGATTCGAGCGAGGCGACTTTTTCCCCCGACGGTGCGACGGCCGCCATGCTCAGGCCGCCGAGTGCGGTGGCGCCCACGCTCGGCCGTGTGGGCGACGCAGCCGCGCCGGCCGGCGCCATCGCACAGGGCGCGGTGGCGAGAAGCAGCACGGCGAGGCCTCTCGAAGCTCGCGTACAGAGTGAATTGGTGAGCATCTTCATCGTGGTCTCCTTGGTTGTTTGGTCTACTGGTCGGGGTTCGTCTGGATCGCCGATATCTCCCATCGCCCTGCCTCTGAGACGACGTCAAGTTCGTAGCCGAGCGTGTACTGAGCGCCGCGCTGGTCCTGGGCTTGCACGACCGCGAGCACCGAGCGTCCGTCCACAGACCAGTCGAGGCTGTGGATCGACTGCAGCGCGAGCGTCAGACCCGGCAGCGAGACGCGCGCGCTTGCGGTGAGATCGGCTGCAAGGTCCGATTCGGCGCGCGCGAGATAGTTGCGCAGCGCCCGCTCGAGGACCGTCTGAAGCGCCGGTTCTTCTACTTCTCGCAACCGACTTGGAGACTCCGCCTGCGTCGATGCCGGCGCCCCTACGAAGGCGGGATAGCCGGCGAGCGTCAGCTTCCCGTCGGACTCGCGCTTGACGTTCACCGTCAGGTAGAGCAGACCGGCCGAGTCGGTCTGGGCGGCGACCGTGTACATGTGCTCGGCGGGTGCCATCGTGCGCGCTTGGACGACTTCGGTCCACTGAACCGTCTGCTCGCCGCCGGTCGGTAGTTGCAGGCCGCCGTCGGCTTCCATCCAGGTGCCGACAAACGGCGTCAACGCGAGACCGTGTGCTTCGAGATCGCGTGAGTCCCATGTCAGGTAGCGCCGAGCGAACAACGATGCGAAGCCCTCGGCTCCCAGGTCGCGAAGCGAGGCGCTCGGGGCCGACATGCGCTGTATAACCGGGCGCGGAGGAGCGATCGCAAAGCGCGCGCTTGCGAGAAGGCCCACGACAGCGAGGGCTTGGAGCAGGTAACGCGGCAGCGAATGTCCCAGCCGTATCCGCCACATCGACCGCGATGCGATAGCGACCGTGGCACGTCGCGGAGAGCTCACCGTCTCCTCGCCTCGAAATCGAACTCGCCGCCTGTGGGTGGCGCTTGCGCACCGGGCCACGCTGCCTCGGAGGTGCTTGGCGGACCCGGTTGCGCAGACTCCCTCATCGGCTCGGTCGAGTCGTGTCCGATCGAGCCGCTGGCGGGCGACCTACGCTGGGTAGAGCCGCGCTGAGTAGAGCCGCGCTGAGTAGAGCCGCGCTGGGTAGAGCCGCGCTGGGTAGAGCCGCGCTGGGTAGAGCCGCGCTGAGTAGAGGGGCGCTGGGTAGAGGGGCGCTGGGCAGAGGAGCGCTGGGCAGAGGGGGGCGCACTCAAAAAACCGAGTGCCCCACGCGCGCGTGGGGCGGCCCGATTGGAGATCCCCACCACCGAGCCGTGGCCGGCAGCGCTATAGGCGGATACACGAGCCGTTGTGTGTGCGCTGCCGGCCTGCACGACCGCGACGCGCGACGGGCCCACCGGCCGGTGGGCCCTGTTCAACACGACCAGAACGGCCGCGCTCACGATGACCCCCACGAGCAGGCCAAGCCCGACAAGTCGACCTGAGCTCGAGCTCCGCAACGGCGCCTGCGCGAGATAGGGAGTGGAGGGCTCCTCCACAAGATGGCGCGCGCCGGGCTCATCCCCGAGATGGCGCGCGCCGGGCTCATCCCCGGCTGCATGAAGGCCGTCCTCGGAGAGGTACTCGTCCTCCCCGCACACGCTGTAGACCGCACGAGGGGCCCTCTGCCAGAGCGTCACGAGCGCCTCCGCCCGCGATCGCCATAGGGCACGCAGACGGCCGGAAGCAAGGATGGGGAAATATCCCGCTCCCGGCCGCACACGTGCGGATGGGAAGCACCGCGCGATCGTCTCGTCAACCGATCTCCGGCGTCCCAAGGGACGTACCTATGTGATGGGCGAGTGATGGTCATAGGTGTGTCCCTGCTCTCTAATCCGACGACACCGGGAAAGCGGGACAAGCACTTCTGCTCAATTCGTTCGCAGCGGCCTCCGCCTGGCCGGCGAGCAGCCGCGCGAGCCGGGCGCGGGCGCGCTGGGCCACCTTGCGGTACTTCTCCACCGACCAACCGTGCTCGCGGCAGAACTCGCCGCGGTCCATGTCGCACGAGAGCTGGCTTGCGAGCACCAATCGCTGATCGCGGGAGAGCTGAGAGGCAATCTCGCCGATGCGCCGCAGGTCGTGGCGCAACAGTGTGAGCCGCTCAACATCGGCCCTCATATCGGGGATCTCAAGTCCACGGTCCTCGCAGCCCTCAAGCGGGAGCGCGTTGGCCATCGCCGCCTCCATCGGGCTTCGTCCGCAGAGCGCGCGGCGGCGATCGTAGATCCTGGATAGAAAACGTTGCTCGAGCGCATTGGCGACGTGGGTGCTGCTCGCGAACTCCCCCGCGCGCCTGGCACGGGTCAAGAGCTCGAGCGTCGCCTGGCTGTAGCAGTCTTCGAGATCCTCGCGCGCGAGCCGATGGGCGTGAGTGTTGAGCAACAGCTCGCGGCGCGAGCGCGCGACGAGCGCGAGCGTCTCGGATGGGTCGAGCGGTCCGAGCCGGCCCGGCCCACCGGCGCGCGTGGGCCGCCCATTAAGTCCTGTGGTGCTCTCCTGTCGGGTAGACACGAGAGCATGTCGGTACAAGTGGCCCGCACACCCCCCTCCCAAATCCCCCGCAAGTGGCTGGGCGCTCTCGACGCCTACCAGCAGCGCAGCCGTCGGCTCGGCTTCCTCGTGGCCGTTTTCAAGCGCTTCGACGACGACCAGGCAAGCCAGATGGGAGCACTGATCGCCTACTACGGATTCTTCTCGCTGTTCCCTCTCCTGCTCGTGTTCGTGACTGTGCTCGGCTTCGTGCTCGAAGGCAGCCCGAGCACACAGGCGAGCGTGCTGCACTCGACGCTCAGCCAGTTCCCGATCGTCGGCACCGAACTGCAGAACAACGTCAAATCCCTCAAAGGCAGCGTGCCCGCGCTTGCTATCGGGCTCGTCGGAGCGACACTGGCGGGCCTCGGGATCACAGGGGCAACGCAGAGCGCGTTCAACAATGTGTGGGAGATCCCACGGGCGCGCCAGCTCGGCTTTCTCGCCTGGCGCATCCGCGGTGTGGGCCTGCTGGTCGTGTTCGGCCTGCTCAGCATCGTCTCGACCGTCGCCGCCGGATACGTGACCGCGCAGACGACTGGCGCTCTCGGCCTGCTCGTAGGGGTGGTCGTGGCGCTGGCCGCGAACCTGCTGCTGTTCTTCGCCGCGTTCAGGCTGCTCACCTCAGAGGAGGTCGAGACGGACGATCTCCTTCCCGGCGTGATCGTGGCGGCGATCCTGTGGCAGCTGCTACAGCACGTGGGGGGCTTCTATGTAGACCATGTGGTGCGCCATGCCAAGGAGACCTCGGGCCTGTTCGCGTTCGTGCTCGGCCTGCTCACATGGCTGTATCTTGGCGGCCAGGTAACGCTGATCGCGGCCGAGGTCAACGTCGTGCGCGCTCGGCGGCTGTGGCCGCGCAAGCTGTTCTAGGGACCTGGAACAGACCGTGGCGCATCGCGGCGGCCGGCTGTCCTCCGCGGCCAGTGGCATTCCCAGCGAGATCGACCCGCACGACGCACAAGCGCTTGAAGATCACGTCGAACGTGTCTATACTAACTATCAATTCGTAAGCTCATATGGAGCGTATAGCTATGGCTTCAACTCCCTCACCCCCTTCGCAAAGCCTCAATCCTTCGCCCGACCCGCAACCCAAGCCCGTGTTGCGGCTGATCCCGCTCGACGATACGGTCGTGTTCCCAAGCATGGGCATCACGCTGACCATCGACGTCGGCGAGGACGAGCGCGTCGTGCTCGTCCCGCGTCATGAGAACGAGTTCCTCGAGGTCGGCACGATCGCCGAGGTCTCAGAGCAGCTGCGCCTACCTGGCGGCGGCCACGCGGTCGCACTCTCGGGCGAGCACCGCGCACTGATCGGCGCCGCGCAGACCGGCCCCGAAGGCGAGTTGCGCGTGGAGATCGACGAGCGCCCCGACGATATTCCCGTCGATAAGCGCACACGCGAGCTCGAGCGCGAATACCGCGCCGTGGTCGAGGAGATCCTCGAGCTGCGAGGCGACGACGGACGCATCGCGGCATTCCTGCGCGCGATCGTCGAGCCAGGCCCCCTGGCCGACTCAGCCGGGTACTCCCCCAATCTGACCTACGAGCACAAGGTCGAGTTGCTGCGCACACTCGGCGTCACCGACCGCCTCGAGCTGGCGGTCAAGCTGCAACGCGAGAGCCTCGCCGAGTTGCAGATCCGTAAGCGCATCCGCGAGGACGTCCAGGACGGCGCCGACAAGCAGCAGCGCGAGTACTTCCTGCGCAAGCAGATGGAGTCGATCCGCAAGGAGCTCGACGAGGACGAGGGCTCGATCGTGGAGGAGTACCGCACGAAGATCGAGGCTGCGGAGATGCCGCAGGAGGTCAACGAGCAAGCGCTCAAGGAGCTTGGCCGCCTCGAGCGAATGGGCGAGCAGACGGGCGAGTCGAGCATGATCCGCACTTATCTAGACTGGCTGATCGCGGTGCCGTGGGGCAAGCGCTCGGAGGAGCACCTGGATCCGGTGGCGGCGCGTGAGGTGCTCGACGCCGACCATGAGGGCCTTGAAGACGTCAAGGACCGCATCACCGAGTACTTGGCGGTGCGCAAGCTGCGCTCCGATCGCGGTATCGAGGCCGACCCCAAGTCGGGGGCAATCCTTACCTTGATCGGGCCCCCGGGAACCGGCAAGACATCGATCGGCGAGTCGATCGCCCGCGCCACGGGACGTGAGTTCGTGCGCATGTCGCTCGGCGGCGTGCGTGACGAGGCCGAGATCCGCGGCCACAGGCGCACGTATATTGGAGCCCTGCCAGGACGGCTGGTGCGCGCTCTACGCGACGCCGGCACGATGAACCCCGTGATCCTGCTCGACGAGGTCGACAAGGTCGGCGCCGATTGGCGCGGCGACCCCTCGGCGGCACTACTGGAGGTGCTCGACCCGGCACAGAACCACTCGTTCCGCGACCACTACCTCGACGTCGAGCTCGACCTCAGCCAGGTGATGTTCCTGGCCACGGCGAACGTCGCCGACACGATCCCCGGGCCGCTGCTCGACCGCATGGAGGTGATCCGCTTCGACGGCTACACCTCAGAGGAGAAGCTGGCGATCGCCAAGGGCTACCTGTGGCCGCGCCAGCGCGACCGCAACGGCTTGCGCGAGGAGGAGGTGAGCGTCTCAGACGATGTGCTGCGGACGATCGTCGCCGAGTACACGCGCGAGGCCGGCGTGCGCAACCTCGAGCGCGAGCTCGGCACCGCGCTGCGCAAGACCGCCACCGGCGTCGCCTCCGGCAAGGTGGAGCCCCCTGTTGAGATCGATCTGGACACCGTGCGCGATGCGCTCGGACGCCAGAGGTTCTTCCAGGAGTCGGCGGCGCGAACGGCGACACCGGGAGTGGCTACGGGCCTGGCCGTGACGGGCACAGGCGGAGACGTGCTGTTCGTCGAGGCCACCGCCATGAAGGCAGGCGGCTCGGGCGGCAACGGCCTCATGCTCACCGGCCAACTCGGCGACGTGATGAAGGAGTCGGCCCGGATCGCGCTCTCCTACGTGCGCGGCCACGCCGAGGACCTGGGGATCGACGAGCAGGCATTCGAGAACCGCGAGTTCCACGTGCATGTGCCCGCGGGCGCGATCCCCAAGGATGGCCCGAGCGCGGGTGTCACGATGGTAACCGCGCTCGCCTCCCTGCTCTCAGAGCGCCCGGTGAAGCACACCGTGGGTATGACCGGCGAGGTCACGCTGCAGGGGCGTGTCCTGCCGATCGGCGGGCTCAAGCAGAAGGTGCTCGCCGCCCATGCGGCCGGCCTGACGGACGTGATCTTGCCAGAGCGCAACCGTGGCGATCTCGACGACATACCTGAGGAGGTTCGTGGGCAGATGAGCTTCCATCCGGTGATGAGCATCGACGAAGTGCTCGACCTGGCGCTCGAGCCCGCGCCCAAGGTCGCACAGGTCTCCTAGCGGAGCGTCTTCGATGCCACGCAGCCCACACAGGTGCCAACCGGTACCCATGGAGGTCCGCCAGGCGGCGGACCTCCTGGAGCGGCGCTGGCAACTTTCGATCATCTATGCCGCCCTCACGGGTGCGCTGCGCTTCAACGAATTCACGGAGGCCGTCGCGGGCATCTCTCCGCGGATGCTCTCCGAGCGCCTGCGCGACCTGGAGGGAGCTGGGCTGATCGAGCGGACGGTGCTGCCCACGAGCCCTCCCACGGTCGAGTACAGGCTGACCGCGCGCGGTCAGCAGCTCGCTCCGGTGATCGAGGCGATGTGCGCCTACGCGGAGAGCGTCGGATGACGCCCGCGCGAGTCACGGCGCGTCCGTTCGAGGCCATGCATTCGGATCGACTTGCTAGCCACCGCGCCCTGTCGCCGCGCCACCGCTGAACACGAGCTCGCCCTCGTGACAGCCGGCGGCATCGAGCGCGGCCCCGACAAGCTGCCCACCCTCGCACTCCTGCGCACTCACAGCTCGCTGCGGATTGCGCACCCCGATCGCGCCCGCAAGGCCACCGGCGGCGACCAGCAGGGCGGCGATTCCCATGCCCAGGTGAAAGCTGTCAAGCGAGGCTTCCTCAGCAGCGGAGGCGATCGCCGTGGCTTGGACCCGCGGAAGCCCGGTCGTGACCGGCCTGCCGAGCGGGAGCTTCTTGGCTTCGGCCACCGCGACCTGCGCGCGCGAGCCGAGCGCGCGGCCTGCAAGGCCGTTATCGAGGCCCGACACGAACGACGCCGCGACCGCCGCGCCGACGGCCGCCGTGCCAAGCAGACCGGCGACCCGCGCGACGGCGTTGTTGACCGCCGAGGCGATACCGGCCTGACCGGTCTCCACCCCCGCCAGCACGGCGGCCGTAAGCGGAGCGACGGTCATCGAAAGGCCGAGCGAGAAGACGAGGATGCCCGGCAGTACTTCGGTGAGGTAATCGACCTTCACAGTGACACGTTGGAACAGCAGCAGCCCGCATGCCGCCACCAGCGGTCCGGCTCCCATGAAAAAGCGGGGGCCGAACCGATCGGCAAGCGCCCCAAAGCGCTTGGAGAGCAGGAACATGACGGCCGTGGCGGGAAGCGTGGCCAGGCCGCTTTGTAGGGGCGTGTAACCGCCGATCTGCTGTAGGAAGATCGTCAGGAAGAAGAACAGGATCGACAGACCCGCATACATCGACAGCGTCTCGATGTTGCCGGCCGAGAAGTTGCGCCGGCGAAACAGTGTGAGCGGCAACATCGGGTCGCGCGCGCGGGCCTCGTGGACGACGAAGCACACGAGCAACGCGACCCCCGCGACAAGCGGGAGGATCACCGCCGGACTTGCCCAACCCAGCCGCGGCTGCTCGATCAGCGCGAACACCGGTCCACCGAGACCCAGCGCGCAGAGAAAGCCGCCTAGGAAATCGATCCTCCTGGCGCCCTCGCGGCGTGGCTCGGTGCGGGGGATCGCCGCCAGGATCAACGTCACGCAGATCGCGACCAGCGGCAGGTTGATGAGGAAGATCGCGCGCCACGAGGAGATCTGCAGAAGCTCGCCTCCGGCGAGTGGGCCCAGAACCGTGGCGATCCCTCCCCATGCGGTCCAACTGCCGATGGCCGGACCGCGCTCTGACTCCCTGAAGGTGGCGACGATCACCGCCAGCGCGCTCGGTGTGAGCAGCGCGCCGGCCACCCCCTGGAGCGCACGCGCGGCGATCAACGCCTCGATCGAGGGTGCCAGCGCGCACAGCAGCGACGCCACCCCAAAGCCCCCCACGCCGAGTGCAAAGACGCGCCGCTCGCCGTACAGGCCCCCGAGCGAGCCGCCGATCAGGATCAGCGAGCCGAGCGTGAGCAGGTAGGAATTCACAACCCACTGCTGGGCCGCCAGCCCACCACCGAGGTCGCGCTGGATCGTCGGCAGCGCAACATTCACGACCGTGCTGTCGAGCAGCGCGATGCCCGATCCGAGGATGCACGCAACCAGCGTCAAGCGCTTGCGCGAGGCCGCATCGCCAGGGAAGCGAGCTCGGAGATAGGCCATTGCACGCACGGTACCGGCTGCCGAACTCACAGCCGCACCCGCCGAGGCTCAGACGGCCTTCGCTAATGCATAGGCCGTCTTGCCTTCGCGCTCGGTCTTGACCACCGCGCCGTCGAACGCCATGCGACGCAGGTTGCCGTTGATGTTCGAGGCGCTCATCGCCATCACGACCGCGAGCTCGCCGACCGTGTGCGAACCATGATCGAGCGCCGCGAGGATCGCCTCACGCGCGGCGCCACGCTGGGCGCGCACGGGCTTCGCGACCTCGGCCCCAGGCCTGCTTGGCTTGGGAGCCGCACTCCCGGCCGCGCGTTTGATCGCGCCGGCGGCCGAGCCGCGCGTCGCCCGTCGCACACGAGTTGCGCGTG
>CAAGKR010434490.1_pt1 | contig 17725 bp, 17 predicted proteins | sample 2556971 | NCBI WGS metagenome assembly CAAGKR01 (sample SAMEA5207829, study PRJEB30636) | soil metagenome | biome: forest; feature: boreal; material: soil | place: USA | collected 2011-09 | depth 1 m | reverse complement strand
GTGAGCTTGGGATATCGCTCGGAGCGATCGAAAAGAACGACACCGATTTGCGCTTCGAGGTTACTGACGAGTTCGCTGACGGCAGATTGCGCGCGCCGCAGCCGGCGTGCACCTGCGGAGAAGCTGCCCTCCTCGACTGCGGCGATGAAGGCTCTCAATTGGTCCAAAGAGACGCCATCCAGCACGATTTGCCCCTTATGTATCTGAAAACAAGATGGATCATATCGAAATATAACAGCTATTCATAGGAGACTCGAAGGCGCACCCTACGATCCAGTTTCGTTCTTTCAATGAGGCTACTCACAGGGACCCATATGAAACACAAATACGCGCTGCTACTCCTGATCTTAGGCATCACATCGGCGACCGCCGCGTCCACTACTTACAATGTGGACCCGGATCACACCCACCCCAGCTTCGAGGTGGACCATTTCGGTGGCGTGTCCATCTGGCGAGGCACGTTCAAGAAGACCAGCGGCACCGTCCAGATCGATACAGCGGCCAAGACGGGAACGGTCGATGTCGTCATCGACACCGCAACGATCGATTTTGCCAACGACAAGCTCAACGAGCATGTATCGAGCCCCGAGATGCTTGATGTGGCGAAATACCCGACCGCAGAGTACAAGGGGAAATTCGTCGAATTTGTCGACGCCGACCCAAAAACCATTTCAGGCGACCTGACTCTTCACGGCGTCACGAAGCCCGTGACGCTCACCATCAATTCCTTCAAATGCTTTCAGAATCCCATGCTCAAGAAGCAGGTCTGCGGAGCAGATGCCAGCGGCACCTTCAACCGCGCCGACTTCGGCGTGAACTACGGACAACAGTACGGATTCAAGCAAGATGTGCTGCTGCGCATACAAGTCGAAGGCATCAAGGTGAACTAAAGTTTCGGGCGGCGCCGACTCTGCCGGGTTCAATCCCCAAGTGCCCCGGGCCGCGGTAACGGGCGTCCTTTCATCTATCGCTGCATCTCCATGATGGCCGACGCGGGCAGCATGTTCGCGTTGAGGTTGGCCATGATCCAGAGCGACCCGCCGACAATGAGCGTGATGATGAGGACGCCGAAGGCAAGCGCGAGCACGTTGTTGGTGTTATCCGGCCCGGTACTGATGTGCAGAAAGAACACCAAGTGAACCCCCATCTGAGCGATGGCGAGCACGGCAAGCCCGGCCGGTACGCCCGGCGCCCATAGGAGATCGGTTTGCGAAACGATGAAGGATGCGGCGGTCAGCAGCAAGGCGAAGCCGAGTCCCACGGTGTAGGTAACGATGCTGCCGGAGGACTCTTTTTCATCCGCCTGTTGCCGCGCGTGTTCTTCCATTATCGCGCCCCCATGAGGTAGACCAAGGTCAGCAGCGCCACCCAGATGATATCGAGTGCGTGCCAGAAGAGGCTGAAACACAGCAGCCGGCGGCGCACAAAGTCGCGCGGCCCCCGCGCCGCGGTTTGCGCCACCATAAAGCTGAGCCACAGGAGTCCGGCGGTGACATGCGCGCCATGCAAACCGACGAGGCTAAAAAAAGCCGATAGGAAGGCGCTGCGCGACGGGCCGGCGCCGCGCGCCACCATGCCGACGAATTCGCTCAATTCCAACCCCAGGAACGTGGCGCCGAGCACGAACGTCAGCGCGAAGGCCAGATAGAAGCCCCGCAGCTGACGCCGCTCGATGGCCAAGAGGCCAAGCCCGCAGGTGTAGCTCGAGAACAGCAGACAGAGCGTCTCGATGCCGACATGGCGCAGCTCAAACAGCTCGCGACCCGAAGGTCCCCCGGCTGTCCGTCCGGACAGCACCGCGTAGGAGGCGAACAGCGCCGAGAACATGATGATGTCGGAGAGCAGGAAGATCCAAAATCCATAGCCGACGACGATGCGCACCGGCGCCGGCCCCTCACCGCCCCGCGCCATCGTCGTTCCCAGTCCGGGGAGCCCCGCAGTGCCCATCTGCGCACTCATCGCGGAGTCGCCGCTCGCAACCGCGCGCGCTCGGCATCGGCCAATTGTTCCCCCGACACCTCATCCTCGTGACGCTCCACCCAGCCAAAGACGAGCAATGTCAGCACGGCGCAGGCGAGGCCCACAATCGCCATCCACCAGATGTGCCAGATCAGGGCGAAGCCCGTGACAACCGCAAAGAAGGCGGTGACAAATCCGTTCGGGCTGTTGCGAGGCACCTCGATGGACTCGAAATGCTCAGGCGGCGCGACGGGCCCGCGCTGCTTCATGACCCAGAAGGCATCCAGCGACTCGACCTGCGGCAATACAGCGAAGTTGTAGGACGGCGGCGGCGAGGTGGTGGACCACTCCAGAGTTCTGCCGTTCCAGGGGTCGCCGGTGAGGTCGCGACGGCTTTCGCGCGTGCGGATGCTGACCACGAGCTGCGCAACGGTCGCGACAATGCCGCAGAGAATGACGACCGCTCCCACCTCCGCCACGATCAGATAGGGTTGCCAGGTCACATCCGCGTAATGCTGCATGCGCCGCGTCATGCCGAGGAGTCCAAGGGCGTAGAGCGGCATGAACGCCAAATAGAAGCCGACGAGCCAGCACCAGAAGCTGACCATCCCTAAGCGCCGGTCGAGGGTGAACCCGAACGCCTTCGGAAACCAGTAGTAATAGCCCGCCATGGCGCCGAACAGCACGGCGCCGATGATCACATTGTGAAAATGCGCGACCAGGAAAAGACTGTTGTGCAGCACGAAGTCCGCGGGCGGCACCGCCTGCAGCACGCCGGTCATCCCGCCGATGGCAAAGGTCACCATGAAACCGATGGCCCAGAGCACCGGCACCTCGAAGCGGATGCGGCCCTGGTAGAGGGTGAATAGCCAGTTGAATAGCTTCACGCCGGTGGGGATGGCGATGATCATCGACATGATGCCGAAGACGGCATTGACATCCGCGCCGGCGCCCATGGTGAAGAAGTGATGCAGCCACACCATGAAGGACAGCACGCAGATGGCGAGTGTCGCCAGCACCATGGACCGATAGCCGAACAGCTGCTTGCCCGCGAAGGTCGCGATCACCTCGGAAAAGATACCGAAGGCCGGCAGCGCCAGGATGTAGACCTCCGGGTGACCCCAGATCCAAATCAGATTGATGTACATCATGAAATTGCCGCCGCCGTCGTTCGTGAAGAAGTGCATTCCCGCATAACGGTCGAGCAGCAGCATGCCGAAGGTCGCGGTCAATACCGGGAAGGCAGCCACGATCAACATGCTGGAGCACAGCGACGTCCAGCAAAATACCGGCATGCGCATGTAGGTCATCCCCGGTGCGCGCAGCTTCAAGATGGTCGTGACCATGTTGATACCGGCCAGCAGCGTACCGATGCCCGAAATCTCCAACGACCACAAATAATAATCGACACCGACACCAGGCGAGAATTGCAGTTCCGAGAGCGGCGGATAGGCGAGCCATCCCGTCCGGGCGAACTCGCCCACCACCAAGGAGACATTCACCAGCAGCGCGCCCGATGCGGTCAGCCAGAAGCTGATGGCGTTCAGCACCGGGAACGCCACATCGCGCACCCCGAGCTGGAGCGGCACGACGAAGTTCATGAGCCCCACCAGGAAGGGCATTGCCATGAAGAAGATCATGATGGTGCCGTGAGCCGAGAAGATCTGGTCATAGTGCTCGGGCGGAAGATAGCCTTGCGCTCCGCCTGCGGCGATGGCGAGCTGCGAGCGCATCATGATCGCGTCGATGAAGCCGCGCAGCAGCAGCACCAGCGCCAGCAGCACATACATCACGCCGATGCGCTTGTGGTCCACGCTCGTCAGCCATTCGCGCCACAGGTAGGGCCACCATCCCTTCCACGTGACCAGACCGAGAACGGCGAACACGCCGACGGTTATCAGCAGCGACGCCGCCATCGGTATCGGTTGATCGAAGGGAATGGCCGACCAGGTCAGCTTGCCCAACGCTAGTCCTCCGGCAGTGGCGCGGCGAGCGGCTGCGCGCTGGTTTGTACGATATGTTCGAATAGCATGGGGTCGACGCTGCGGTAGGTTTGCAAGCCGGCATTGCCGGCCCGCGCCAGCTGCGCGTAGGCTTTTGCATTCAGCATCGGGCCCGTGCCGTGCGTGCGCGCCAGCCAGCTCACGAATTCGGCCTCAGACACGGCGTGCACCACGAAACGCATGTCCGAGAAGCCATCACCGCTGAAATTTGAGGACAGGCCCGGGAAGTCGCCAGCAGCATCGGCCATCAGATTCAAGCGAGTGGTCATGCCAGGCATGGTGTAGATCTGGCTACCTAGCTGGGGCACGAAGAAAGCGTTCATCACGGTTGCCGAGGTCAGCATGAACTCGACGGGGGTTCCGATGGGAACGACGAATTCATTGACTGCTGCAACTTCCTGGTCCGGATAAATGAACAGCCATTTCCAATCCAGCGATACGACCTCGATTCTGACCGGCTTCGCATCGGATTTGAGCTTGCGCGGAGGATCGAGCTCATGCGAGCCGGTCCATGCGACTCCGGCCAGCAGAAGCACCACCATCGCCGGTATCGACCAGACCACCAGTTCGATGTGCCCGGAATAGGCCCAGTCGGGTGAGTAGGTGGCTCGTTTATTGGACGCGCGGTACCACCATGCAAATGCCAGCGTGAGCATGATCACGGGCACGACCACCACCAGCATGATGGCGGTGGCATTGAGCAGAATCAGCCGCTCCGCCCCGGCAACGGGGCCCCGCGGATCGAGCACGCCCGCCCCGCGGCACGAATCGAGCAGACAGATGGCCACGAGGGCCGCAAAGATACTCAAGCACGGAACGCGCCTACAGTAATTGATGTGTCGCAAGCTGCACATGTTTCCTGTCCGCTGAACTTGGGAGTCCCGGCCACCTGATGACGTCAGCATCCTGGTGGCTACAATAACAGCGAATCACATCGTAGATCATTCCCCAAATCATTGGCTTGCTCAAGCCTCGTGTCCGACGGTCCTGGCATCCCACTGTTTTCCGGACTGCCGGGCTGGCCGGGCAACTTGCCTCGCCGGCAGCCGTATTGACGCAGAACACCGGCGCGAGTAGCTTGCCCAGGATCAAGCGTACAAGAATGTTGCGAGCTTTGAGTATGCCGAAGACCGCGTGTCGGCGGAGGTTCCTACGTGTCATGCAACGCAGCGATCGCCCATGTTGAACAGGCAATCTCGGCAGGTCTAGGCAATTGTGGAGCGCTGACCGCACCGATTCTGCGAATGAGATCTGTGCCAGGCAAGAGATTGCGCTCCCTTCTGCTGCTCGGGTTCGCATCTGTGGAGCCCGCAAACCAAGAATTGAAGCAAGCGACCTTCCGAGCTGCCGCGGCTATCGAAATGATCCATGAAGGAAGTCTTGTACACGACGACATAGTGGATCGCTCTCTCGTAAGGAGACACCAAGCATCGACAGCTGCGGAATTTGGCATTCGCACCGCAAATCATGTCGGGATTTATTTGGTTGCACGGGGCGTCAGCAGCCTCGTTTCGGTGGCAGGGGAACTGAATCTACGAATCGATTTCGCGCTCCTCAAACGACTCGCCTACGCGCAGCTACTTGAATGCCTTCCTCCTGAGATAACCCTGGAGGCGCAGAGGGCGCGTGCCATGCAGATCGTGGATGGCAAGACCGGCGCTTTGTTTGCACTGGCGGCAGATCTCGGAGCACAACTCGCAGCAGTGCACAGCGGTTCGATGATGGATCCAGCGGCAGTGGAAGCATGTGCCCTTAATCTCGGGCGGGGGTTTCAGATTCGGGATGACGTGCTCGATTTGATGGATCGTTCCACCTCGGAGCGACCCGCGGGCACAGACTTGCGAAACGGTCTTTGCAGCTGGCCGGTGCTCCATTGGGCGTTACAACAACCCTTGTGGTCCGACACGGTGGCTCGCTTGCAGCGATGTCGGGACAGTGAGGAATGTAGTAGGCTCAAGCGCGAAATCCTTGCGAGCGGCGCGATGCAGTGCGCCACCCAACAGGCTAACTCGTATTTCCGTCGTGCGGTATCCGAGTCGACAGCCATCGCGCGCGCGCCCGGGAACGCGATGCTAAGCGAGGTCGTTAATGGACTGCTGCTCGTTTAGCATGACCGGCGGGATTTACTCCTGATGAACAGTGTCCAGAATCTGTGGCGCGCTCGCGAACAGCTTCGACGTCGTGCGGATATTCGACAGATCGCTGCACTGCATGATCCCCATCAATTTCTCGATGCCATTTTCACAGCTTCCGCCGGCAATCTCGCCGTCGCCGCTGCCTTCTTGCCGTCTTCTTCCCGCGTGGAAGGGACAGTCGCGTACTTGTGTTGCCGCGCCCTCGATGCCTGCGAAGATCTGACCGCGTCCGCAGAAGAAGCGAAGATCCAGTTACGTCGCTGCGTAGCCTATCTTTCGGGCGCTTGCAATTGCGAGCCTGCTCCGAACGGCGAGGTACAAGGACACTATTCAGATCAATTGGAACATCTGATTCTGTCCAGGCTTTGCTGGGTGCGGTCAGAACTTGGTCGATTGCCTACATTGGGTCGACAGCGAGTCGAGCAACTCGTTGCCGACGTCGGCGGTGAAATGGTGCGTCTGGCCGATGTCCGTCGCGTCAGGGATCCTCAGCACGCCGGTGAGTATGCCGACAGGGTCCTCGGCCCAGTGGTGAAATATTCTTGCGAATTGCTGGGTATTCCGTCGAAATGGACCATCGACTATGGCTCTATCGCCCGAGTGGCGCAGATCGCCAACGATTTGCGCGACCGGCACGTCGACTATGCGGCCGCTCCGGCGTCACCTTCTCTGACATTTCTAACGATGTTGCTGGGCGTTATCGAACCCGCAACCAGTGTTCCTGGTGCGTTAAGCGGATTCACGTTTACCAGAGTATCGCGCGCGCGCGCCGCCATGGTTTACGTTGTCGCGACATCGACGCGATTCTATCTTCGACTTATTGGCGTTCCCCTTAACAGGCGGCTGCAAAGCCCTCTTCGAACTGCACTGACGTGCATGATCTCCGCGCGAGCTTTTACTAAATTTCTGGTCGAGCTGGAAGCCCTCATCAGTGTGTGTGCGACGACAGTTTGCTCGTCATTGTTTGCCGGGGCACCTGAGTCCTCAATCGCCCCTTGGGCAAGCATGAGGGTGGAAAGAAGGCTTTCGGATTTTGAAACCAGCCTGGCGTTATCATTGCCCTCCCCAAGCGCTGGACTCGCGCTGAGCCGTGCGATAGAAATGGCAAGGATAGCGACGCATCTGCGGGCTAATCTGCCCGTAGCTCGGCTCACTTCCGACGAGGAAGCCGACGGGTCGCATAGGTCAGTCTTGTTGAGCGACTACCTTTTTGGGGCGGCGGTTTTCGCACTGGAGCCGCTGGGCCTTGAGGTGTTGGCTGGCTTCGCCGATTTCTTGGCTGTAGAAGCTGAAAACTCGGAAAGGACCGGCGCGCTCGCGGATGAACGAGGGGAACTCGCCGCGCTTCTGACCCGAATCGCGATGTCTGCAAGCGGCCAATTTGGCCGCAGCGCCGTCGCGACCGAAACCCGCAATCGATCCCTTGGGCGACTTTACTATCGGTTGGACCGAACGAAGAGTCCCCTGGCTCGGATGCCCTTCTCTCACGACAAACAGGATGAGCGCGCAGTACCGGTTCTGCACCGCACGCCGGTGGCATCCGTGCCCGGACAAAATCAATGACGCCGGCGGCGCCCATGAGTGGCCCGATAGAGGCTAACAATGCACTGTTGCGTCGTCTAGATCACCACCTCAGGCGGGTGTTGCGTCTAGAAAGTGGTGCGAATATTTTTCCCTTGGCCCATGTGCTTTGCTATTACGGGTTTTTCATTCCCGTGATGATCCCCAAGCTGATTATTTCTCTTTATCTGCTTGTGCCGCTCTGGGTGCTCATCTATTTATTAGGTTATTCATTGAGCATCGGCGTACTCCACATGCATGCGCACCGTAAGTTGTTCACCGCCCGCGGACCCAACCGCGTTCTTGAATTTCTCCTGTGTTTCCCCTGTGTCTTGTCGTATCCAATGATGAAATACACCCACGTGTATGCTCACCACAAGTATCAAAATGGCGTGAATGACCCAACACGTACGCGCAGTTACGAGCACGGATGGCGGGCCGCGTGGTACTGGATTCGCTACGCCTATGTGTGCCAGCGTCACACAATCCGCGGCCTGTTCGGCGCAAGCGCGCGTGGTTATTGGAAATCGCTCCGGTCTCAATATCTTGTTGATACTCTACTTACAGTCGCAATCATGCTCATTTACCTCTTCTTCATTGACGCATGGCGCATGTTGGCCTTTTGGGAGTTGCCGCTAATCCTTGTAAGCATAAATATTGGATTCTTCGCGTGGATCACGCATGCACCGGCGTCCGGCGACAATGTCAACGGATCATTCAATACCATCAATAACTTGATGAACTTCTTCATTCACAATCAGGGTTACCACGTGGTGCATCATGCTCACCCGGGAATTCACTGGACCCGCATCCCGGAACGGCTCGACATCATGCTGGAGGTTCCAGATCGTCTTATTGCGTCTTATTGGGTGATATTACCAAGCGCTTGGCGAGTCGCATTGCCCAGATTCCTCTATGACTCCAATGCCGGCCGCAACTGGAAGTCTCGCTATGTGAGCAAGGGAGAGGAATCTCGCCGCCGTCTCTCGTGGATGTCGTATTTCGGTTGGGTATGAATGAAACGCTGCAGTTATTGCGCGTCATGGGTGCTTTGCGCCGAGATCGGGCCGATTTGGTTTACGACCTGCTCGATGAGAAACATCTGTGGAGCGAAACAACGCAGTACATCAATCTGGGCTATTGGCGAAATGCCGGCGGAATCGATGAAGCGAGCACTCATTTAGCCCACTTGGTGGGGCAGCGCGCGGCGCTGGGATCAAATGATCGGATACTCGACGCCGGATTCGGGTTCGGCGATCAGGACATCTATTGGATGCAGAGATTTCGACCTCGGCACATCGACGGTGTGAATGTATCGGCTCGACAGGTTACACGGGCGCGTCAACGAGTGGACGAGGCGGGGCTCGCGGACAGGATCACATTCTGGCTGGCAGACGCCGCGGAGCTTCACTTCCCCGACGGCACTTTTGACAAGATAATCGCCCTCGAATCTGCATTTCACTTTCGTACCAGGCAGAAATTTTTCGCCGCGGCGTCCCGGCTCCTGCAGCCCGGTGGATTGCTCGTACTTGCCGATTTTGTCGCGCGCCCACGATACGCAGCGAATTTTCCCGCGTGGCTCGGCATGCAGCTCGGATCGTTGGCATGGCAGATACCGATACGCAATCTCCATTCGATCGACGTCTACATTGCACAACTGCGGGAGCACGGTTTCCGGGATATCATCCCAACGAATATAACCGCCGACGTCATCGCGCCGTTTAAGCGCTTTATCAACTCGCGCCTGAAGAAACGACCTCCCTGGAGTCGCTACCATCCGTTGGTCCGGTGGAATGCAAAGTTGCAAATGAAACTAGGTTTTCTGGATTCCTTGGACTATTACATAGTGAGCGCCACCAAGGCCTGAATCAATCGGCGCAGATGACCACCAGGTCTCCATGCTGGGCGATCCGAAGCTCGTCCGCTGAGCTGAAGCGTCGTCGAAGCTCCACCGGATCGGCTAACGCGTATTGTCCGCGCTCACGGATGAGTACGGCTAGGCGACCCGCGTACGCTTTTTCAAGCAACGGCCGGGCGCTGACAAGTTCTGCCTTGAATCCACTGCTCTTCGCGCGCGTCAACGCCACGATCCTGTCATCGAAATGGCGGTGCGCCGCGATGACGACCGGATTCAATTCGTTTTGGACGCGCAATCCGCGCTCAAAGGCGCGTTGCTCGCTCTCGAGAACCCTCACGTCCTGATTGAAACCCTTGGAGATATAGAAACGAAGAACGGGACGGATGAAATAGGTGAATAAACGGTGGACGTATGGCCCGGGACAAGCGATGAACCACCATACCGTCAGCCGCCGCCCGTCTGCACCGCGAGGCGTCGCCATGGAGTGAATCACGGGAAAACCGTTTAGATCCAAGGTGACAAGATTGTCGTTGACTTGAATGCGCAGGTCGCCGCGTCGTCGCCTGCCGTAGTGGCTGGACATTATCGCTTTGTAGCGCACGTCGAAGCGCGCCCCATCGCTTGCGAATCCTTCGAGGGACTCGATCCGAAAGAAAATCGGGATGTCCCGATGCAGATGCTGATGAAACAAGTCGAGCGCATTGTCAAGCACGAAACTCCAGTGAGCGCTAATGTCCTTTCTCACCAAAATGTCGACGCTGCCATCCGTTCCGAAAGGCGCAAGATCCGGCAGCGGTATTGATCCGGCGTCCTCCCGTGCACCGGAAAAGACCCAGATGACGCCAAATCGTTCCCGGAGCTCATACCCCTCGACGCGCGGCCCGGTGTCTAGTGCGCCGACGCCCGGTGCGGACACCACCCTTCCGCTGGCTTCCACTTTCCAACCGTGATAGGCACACTGAATAGCCCTTCCGCAGACTTGTCCCAGCGAAAGCTCGACTCCTCTGTGGGGACAACGATCGATTAGCGCTCCAACCGCCCCATCAGTGCCGCGATACAAGGCGAGTTTCTTGCCCAAAAACTCAACGGACTGAATGGAGCCATTTTTCACTTCGGCGGACTTGAGCAGCGGACACCACGTGTCGGGGGCGTAAGGAACGAATCGCAGCTTGCTCTCATGGAGTTCAGCTGTTGCCAGCAGTCCGCTTTCCGAGCAGGAGGAATTGTCGACCCGAGTCATATCAGTTCGTAGCCCGTCTTCGGCCTACGAGAACCGCCACCGTCATGAACGTCAAGGCCAAACCGACCAGCACCGCGACCTGCGGAGCCAAATTGAACACACCCGCCTCATACCAAAAGACTTTCTGGTAACCATCCAGCGCCCACGCGTTGAAGGTGAACAGTCCGGCCATTTTGAGTTGCGAAGACATCAGGAAGCGGGGGAACATGCTTCCCCCCAGGGCCGACATGACGACAATGACTACCGTCGAAATGCCGACCAGCTGCCTTCGGCTACGGCAAAGAATCGCCATTAATATTCCCAGAGCTGCCGCCGCGAGCGCAGTTGCCAGCGTCATGGTAAGAAAGCCCCAGAAGTGCGTCCCCTTGAATAGCTCGACGTGATATACGAGCGCGCCCCAGAGGAACATCGTCGTCACCTGCACAGTTCCGATCAAAGTAAAAAACACCCACTTATGTAGGAGCCACTCTCGTACGGATACCCCGCTGACCAGAATCCGCTCAACGACACCGCTCTCCTCTTCGTCTAACAGTGTCGCCCCAGACCCCGCCATCGCGAACAGCAGAAACAACACCGCGTTACCGGCCGCCCCGTAGGCGACGGCAATTTTTCTTTCTTGTCCAAATCCAGCACCGAACACGTCCAGACGTTCGACGCGGACGGCAGGCGCGCCGGACCGGCCCTCATCTACGCCGGGGCTTCCTGGTAGCACAGTGGACCAAATGGCCATTTGCGCAAACCCGCGCAGCTCCGATTCGAGCATTTTCGCGAGTATTCCCGCATAGATGGGATTCGCGCGATCCTCCAGTAATTCGATTGCTTGACCGAGGCCGCCGTTCGAGGACTGAGATTTTGCAAAATCCACGGGAAACACCACAATAGCCGTCAGGTGATTGTCCCTCAGCAAGCGCGCGCGTTCCTGCTGAACCTCGGTTTTGCTGGGCGAGGCACCAGACAATGCAGCAACACTGAAGTCCTTCTGCGCTTTCAATTGACGGATGATGTATCGCGTCGTATCACTGTCGTCGTAGTCGATTACCCCCAATTTCACAGTCGCAATTGATGTCGGATCCGATATTTGCTCGAGCACCGCCGTCATAATTGAGAAGAATATTATGGGCAGCAAGAAAATCAGCATCAAAGCCAGCCAATCGCGTCTTAGGCAGAGCCAAAAGGACCGCATCAGCGCCCGGTTCATTCGTCGACCCCGGACTTTGTAAGTTGAAAAAACACGGCCTCCAGGTCCGGCACGCCAATTTCCAGTGATTGGATTTTTACTTCGGCGCGCTGAATCTTCTGCAAAAGCGCGGGGAGCTGTTCCAGGATATCGTACAGCGTAGCGTCGATCCGCATACCGTCCGGCGAGTGAACTCCTTCAAACAGGGCTTCCCGCAGCGGAGCAGCCAGTCGCATTATCAGCCGATGTTCACTGCCGAGCGTATCGCGCACCAGTTCGCTTAGCGTTCCGCACGCGATTACCCTGCCCTTATCGATTATCGCGATCCGGTCAGACACGATTTCAGCTTCGTGCAATAGATGGGTTGTGAGCAGCAGGGATGTGCCTGAATCACGTAATCCGTGCAACATCTCCCAGATTCTCTGCCGACTCTCAGGATCGACATTTGAAGTGGGTTCGTCCAGAAGCAGCAGCCGTGGGGAATGCAGCACGCCGCACGCGATATTAAGGCGCCGTTTCATGCCGACTGACCATTGTCTAATCGGCTCGTTGGCTCGATCTGATAAAGCGCTCCAGGCGAGCGCCCAACCTATTCGATCACGTAGCGCGGCGCCGCGCAGTTTGTTCAATCCGCCAAACACCTCGAGATTTTCGACTGCCGTAAGCAACGGATAAAGCGCGATTTCCTGCGGCACGAGGCCGCAATTCGCCGTTGACACGGCGTCGCCCGGTTGCCAAACAATCGACCCGGACTCAAGCCGCACCCTGCCACAGATTGCCCGAACCGTTGTCGTCTTGCCTGCACCGTTGCGACCGACCAAGGCCAGGCATTCTGCTTCTCGCAGTTCGAGACATAGATCATCGAGAGCAACTATTGGGCCGAAACGCTTACGGGCGTGTTCAATCTTGACGATATCACCCACTGAGGTGACTGCTGCGGTCAGGTGCGGTACGTCTCATGAGAAAATGATTATAGGACCGCATCAAGAGACCATGCCAGTGCATCAAGGGATTTCATACGCCGGGTTCAATCTAGCCGCCCCGTCGCAATCGGAAAATCGCCGATTGCAAGTTACTGATTATTAAAGACCACGCTCGCGGGATGGGCGTTGAGACAATCAGTTACTCGTTTTGATTCGTCTCGTCTTCCGTCCGAATAAGCGTGGCCGCGAATACGCCGGCAACAATCGCTGAACCCGCGCCCACCAATGCGGCCACGTGAAAGGCCGGAATGAAGATATATGACGAATCTTGTTTTGCGAACACGAGGCCCAGCAGCGCGGTCGCCACCAAACCGGCGAGGCGCGCGATCGCGTTGTTGAAGCCGGACGCGACTCCGACATGATCAGTGTCGACCGATGCCATCACCGACGTAGTCAGCGGCGCGACGCACACACCCATACCCAGCCCCACCAACAACGTAGGAGGGAATATATCGAGCCAATAGTTAACTGCGTCGGTACCGATCCTGCAATACAGCGCAAGGCCGATGCCGACGAGCACGGATCCGCTGGCCAGGGGTATGCGCCCGCCTATCCGGGCGGCGACCCGGCCCATCAGCCGCGAGCCAAGGCCGATCAACGCTGGCACGGGCAACAGCGCCGCTCCCGCCGCAACGGCTGACCATTGATTTATTTGGATGAGTAGGAAGGGCAACAAGACGATCAGTCCACCCAGGCTTGCGTAAAGAAAAAACGTCAGCAGCGTGAGGCCCACGAACGAGGAAGAAGAAAACATGGCGAACGGCATGAGTGCGCCATCCGCCAAGCGCTTCTCGTGGCTGAGAAAAAAGCCAAACAGCGCAATCCCGCCGACGGTCGTCATCCAGATCAAAGCGGAAGAACCGTGGGAACCCGCTGCTTCCGTCAAAGACCACGTCAGCAGGCCAAGCGCCGTGGTTGCCAGGGCCGCTCCGAGGACATCGAGCCGCGCCTTGGTGCGCTCCCGCTGTTCAGCAACATATCTCTGAGCCAGATAACCGGCGGCCAACGCCACCGGAATATTGATGGCAAAAATGATGCGCCAGCCGATGACGTCAATGAGCCAACCGCCGGCGATCGGGCCGACCGCGCCAGCCACCGCGCCGACCGCCGCCCAGGTACCGATCGCGCGGCCGCGCTCGATGCCCGAGAATGCGCCTCCCAGAATCGCCAGGCTGTTGGGCATCAACAGCGCGGCGCCCACTCCCTGTGCGCCTCGACCGGCAAGCAGCCATGCAAACGTGGGCGCGGCCGCGCACAGGATCGAGGATGACGCAAACAATACCAAGCCGACGAGAAACAGTCGGCGTCTTCCAAAGTGATCGCCGAGGCTGCCGCCCAGCAAAATCAGCGCGCTTACGGGCAGCAGATAAGCGTTGATTGCCCACGACAGTTTCGAGGGATCCGGGTGCAATTCATGGGCCAACGCCGGGAGCGCCACATTGACTACGGAACCGTCAATGAAGGCGAGGCTTGATCCCAAGATGCTGGCCGCCAACGTCGCGCGAAGATGGCTTTTTTGCAGATTGCACCTGATAGGCCGGTTATCGTCGTGACAGACCTGCAAGCGTACGCCGATTGGTGCCGGTCCGGCGCGCATCGTGACGGGTCGAGCGAAAATGGCAGATACTGCGGCCTACAATAGTTATTTGATCGGCTTGATTCTGGTGCGCGCAGGCGTACCCGGTGTGCTCAGTTTCATTGCAGGAGTATCAATCATCGCCATGATCGTCGTGGCGCGTTTCGGCGCTCGAACGCGTTGCTTGGCTACCGTCGCAGTCCTGTGCGCAGTGATAACGATCAGCCGGGCCGAGACGTCGGTGTTTCCGACCTGCAACGCGGATTTGCCGCCGTCCTTCTACGCTCCGGTTGGCGCGGCGCCAAACATCCAGATCTGGAAACAACCGAGCCTCGCGGGATTGCCCCCCCAAGCCGCGTGTCTGGGGTTGGCTGCACCGGATCTACGCATGCTCGTGACGGTCGCGGGCACGTTTGAGAACGCCGGCGGCGCGCCTGCGATCCTCGCGCGATTCGGCGAGGTATCGAAGCTTCTGTCGGTGCGTTATTGGTCAACCACCGAAAAGAAATGGCGTCCCTTGGTTTTGGCTGCCGCTGCATTGACGACGCGCGATTCCGGCCAACCCCGCGACGATTTCACGAACGCCGAACTTCAGGGCGGGCAAGATGTGTATTTTTCACAAAGAGACAGCCGCGGAGCGGGCGAAGTCATTTACCGTTTGCGGGTCCTGAAGGGCAGTCGAGCCCGCTTGGTGATAGAAACCGAGAACGTGACGGCGGTGCGCCTGTTCGCGCTGACGCTGCTCAAGCCCGGCGGCATGCGCGCCCAATACTTCTTCGAGGAACGCTCGCGCGGCATCTGGACGTACTACGGTCTCACGAGGATCGCCGAGGGCAGCTGGCTCATCTCCGGCCATGAAAACTCCTACATCAATCGGGTCGTCGCGCTGTATCGGCACATCACCGGCATTCCCACCGACCTGGAGCCGCCGGCTGCGCCTTGACCCGATTCCGTCACAGGCCCTCGGCTATCGATCGTTTGATCGCCTTGATGCGGGCCTCGTTTCGTTTGTAGAATGTCCACTGCTTGATCTTCTTCGAGTTCAGCAGGCCGGCGTGGCACAAAACCCTCATGTGTTCACTCAACGTCGGTTGACTGATGCCCAACTTCTCGGCGATGAGGTCAACGACCTTGCTCCCGGTTCCAATAGGGTGGCAGCTATGTTCTCGTGCAGTGAAATCCGCTCGATCTACCAGGTAATCACACCGCACATACGCTGCACCCCCGTTATAGAGGTCGACGGGTCGGACTTCGGCGTCTCCGCCGCCAGATTGATTTTCAAACTGGAGTCTCTCCAACATGCGGGCTCATTCAAGACCCGGGGCGCATTCGCAAATCTTCTTACCCGACAGGTGCCCGACGCCGGCGTGGTCGCCGCGTCCGGGGGAAACCATGGAGCGGCGGTGGCGTTCGCGGCAATGACGCGCAACGTTCCTGCGAAGATATTCGTGCCAAGTGTTGCCTCGTCCGCGAAGATTCAGCAGATCACCGAGTACGGCGCGGATTTGGTGATTGCCGGCGAACGCTACTCGGACGCGCTCGCGGCAAGCGAAGCTTGGGTGGCCCAGTCCGGGGCAATGCCGATCCATGCTTTTGATCAGGTTGAGACGCTGCTCGGGCAGGGTACCGTTGGGTTGGAGCTGGAAGGTCAGGCCGGCGAACTTACGACGCTTCTGGTCGCGGTCGGCGGAGGCGGCCTCATCGCCGGAATTGCGGCGTGGTACGCAGGGCGCATCAAGATCGTCGGGGTGGAACCGGCGCAAGCACCGACACTCGCGCGTGCGCTCGAAGCGGGGCGACCCGTCGATGCCGAGGCGGGCGGCATCGCGGCGGACTCTTTGGCGCCGCGCCGCGTCGGGGAGCTGGTTTTTCCCATCGCTCAGCGCTACGTCAACGCGACGGTGCTAGTGTCGGACGATTCGATCCGAGAGGCGCAGCGACGGCTGTGGAAGCAGCTGCGCGTCGTTGCGGAGCCGGGCGGTGCAGCGGCTCTCGCGGCACTCATTTCCCGCCAGTATGTGCCGGCCCCCGGTGAACGGGTGGGTGTGCTGATCTGCGGAGGCAATACGACCGCGGTCGACTTCGATCGCTGACGTTGGAACCGCAAACAACAATGTCCGCACTGTCAGCTCTCTCCCAATGGCACGGGAAAAACCTCACGAATTGCGGGTCCGCTTAGGCGCTCGGCTTACCGATTGCCACCCAGTTTGATCGAGAGATTGTCGATCACGCGTCGATCGGGAGCCGCTTTGCTCGCGATGCGGACCGCGTCTCGTAAGTCCCACCCGCTGCTGACAAACCCGCGCAGCACGACGTCGCCATTTTCGACCGATACCGTAACATGTTCGTCATAGAAATACGGGTCTGAGTGGAGCGCATCTTTTACGCGCTTCCTTAACTTCTCATCTGAGATTCGGTCGGCGCCTTGCGTTGACGAAATCGCGACGGAAGCGGACTCATTCAATGCCGGTGCGGCCACGTCTTGCGCGCTTGCTTGCGTCGCGAACCCAGCAACCCCAAAGACCGTTGAACCAATACAGGCGCAACAGATCAACAGCTCTCTACATGAAATGTTCACTATTCGCTCCTAAGATTTCTACGGGATGAAGGATGCCGAAGGCTCTCGAGCGATCCACGAATTGGCTCAAGCGTCCAAGGTGCCGATTTTCGAGCGTTCATTGACTTAATCTCCTGTAGCTTCCGAGTAATGCGCGATGGGCACAGATGTGTGGACCCTTGCTCGTCGAATGTATCGATTTAGATGCTGCGCGAGTTTCATGTCCCGGGCGTTGCCGCGCGGACCGATTCGGTTACGGATGAAATTGCGCCCTGCCGGGGCATCCAATGCGCGGGGTATTTCAGAGAGCATTGCGGATCACACCGGGGGAGTATCGGCAACGCTTTCAAGGCGCGAGCCGCCCGCCGGGGCGGTCGGGCGGCGGCAGGAGTCGCGGCGTCGCGCAGCGCCACTAGCCAAAATAGAGATTGTTCTGACCCGGATTTACCGGACCTTCGACACGACACTCCGATGCGGCACTAAGCATATTTGACCAGGTTCATGAACCCGAAGTCCATGTGCTCTTGCATGTGACAATGCAGCAGCGTGAGGCCGGGATTGTCGGCAACGAAGTCCACTTCGACGACCTTATGGGCCGGGACGTTCACGACATCCTTCAAGATGCCGGAGGTCGGAGTACCGGCAACACTCACCAGTTCGAAACTGTGCCGGTGCAG
>CAAGKR010430017.1_pt1 | contig 17742 bp, 18 predicted proteins | sample 2556971 | NCBI WGS metagenome assembly CAAGKR01 (sample SAMEA5207829, study PRJEB30636) | soil metagenome | biome: forest; feature: boreal; material: soil | place: USA | collected 2011-09 | depth 1 m | reverse complement strand
GTTTTCGTGACCGGGGGTGTCGTTTCCTCGCTGGGAAAGGGCATTACGGCGGCGTCGATCGGGAACATCCTGAAGGCCCGCCATCTGACCGTCTCCCTCCAAAAGCTCGACCCCTACCTCAACGTCGACCCGGGCACGATGAGCCCGTACCAGCACGGTGAGGTGTTCGTCACCGACGACGGCGCGGAGACAGACCTGGACCTCGGGCACTACGAGCGGTTCGTGGACGAGAACCTCACGGTTGCCTCCAACGTGACCACCGGCAAGATCTACCAGGAGGTCATCGCCCGCGAGCGTCGCGGGGACTACCTGGGCGCGACGGTGCAGGTGATCCCGCACGTCACCAACGTGATCAAGGAGAAGATCCTCCGCGCGTCGCGCGACCCGCAGGCGGACGCTGTGGTGGTCGAGGTGGGAGGGACCGTCGGCGACATCGAGAGCCTTCCCTTCCTGGAGGCCATCCGCCAGCTGAAGAACGACCTCGGCCGCCAGAACGTGTTCTACGTGCACTGCTCTTTGGTCCCTGTCGTCCGCGGCCAGGAGATGAAGACCAAGCCAACGCAGCACTCGGTGATGGCGCTGCGCTCGATCGGCATCCAGCCGGATGCGATCATCTGCCGCTCCGAGGTGGCGATCGACGCCGACCTCAAGGAGAAGATCGCGCTGTTCTGCGACGTGCCACGCGAGGCGGTGGTTTCGGTGCCCGACGTGGAGTCGATCTACGAGGTACCTCTGATGCTGGAGGAGGCCGGGCTGGGTCGGGTCATGGCCAAGCACTTCGAGCTGGACGAGGTCGCCAACGCCCCGGAAAATGGTCAGTGGGTCCAACTGGTGGACCGCATCAAGCACCCTCGCGCGACGGTGCCGGTGGCGGTGGTGGGCAAGTACGTCGCGCTTCCTGACGCCTACCTGAGCGTGATCGAATCCCTCAAGCATGCCGGGATCCACCACGGCGTCGCTGTTGACATCCGATGGGTGTCGTCCGAGAAGCTGGACGCAGGCGACACCTCGCCGCTAATGGGGATCGCCGGCATCGTGGTCCCGGGCGGCTTCGGCTATCGCGGAATCGAGGGCATGGTCCAGGCATCGCGCTATGCGAGGCACAATCGCATACCCTACCTCGGGCTGTGCCTCGGCCTGCAGTGCGCTGTCATCGACTTCGCACGCGAGGCCCTCGACGCGCCCGACGCCAACTCCACCGAGTTCGCCGCATTCACATCAACGCCGGTGATCGACCTCATGCCCGAGCAGCGCAACGTCGACCAGATGGGTGGCTCCATGCGTCTCGGCCTCTACCCGTGCAAGCTGCTGCCCGGCTCCCTGGCCCACAAGGCTTATGGCGAGGAGGTCGTGTACGAGCGTCACCGCCACCGTTTCGAGTTCAACAACGAGTACCGCGAGGCGCTGGGCGAGGCGGGGATGGTCTTCAGCGGAATGTCGCCCAACGGCAGGCTGGTCGAGATCATCGAGCTCGCCGACCACCCCTGGTTCGTTGCCAGCCAGTTCCACCCCGAGTTCCGGTCCCGTCCGAACCGCGCCCACCCGCTATTCCGGGACTTCGTGCGTGCAGCGTTCCTGCAGAGCGGTATCGACCAGATGGAGCTCCGCCCGGCGGAGCTCCTGGAAGAACCAGAAGGCACCTAGAGAGGTTCCTTGGAGCAGCAGAAGAGGGGGATCCCCTTGTTCCAAGCGCGTCACGAGCTTGCGCTCGAACTCGTCCACGCGACGGAGGCGGCCGCGCTCGCGTGCGCGCGGCTGCTGGGCAAGGGCGATCCGGACCGGGTCAGCGAGGTGGCGAGCGAGGCGATGCGCCACGTGCTCGAGGACTCCGGCCTATCAGGCACCGTGATGCTCGGTCCGCGCAACGACCCTTACCTTGCGCACGGCACATCGCTGACGGGAGGCGAGCGGAGCGTCGACTTCGGCCTGTTCCCGGTCGAAGGTGCTAGCCAGGTCGCCAGGGGATCGGCTAACGCGGTGTCGATCGTGGCCGTCGTCGAGCCAGGCGGCTTCGCCCAGCTTCCGCCTATCTGGTACGTCGAGAAGATGGTGGCGGGACCCGGAGCACGAGGCGCGATCGACCTGGATGATTCGATCGCCGACAACCTCCGACGTATCGCCTTCGCCCGCGACGCTCGCGTCCAGGACCTCACCGTCGTCATCCTCGACCGCCCTCGCCACCAGGAGCTCATCGCGGAGGTCGCCGCGGCAGGCGCCCGCGTCCGAACCCTGGAGGAGGGTGACGTCGCGGGCGCTGTGATGGCGGCCGTTCCTGGCACCGGGATCGACGCCGCGATCGGGATCGATGGCCTACATGCGACCCTGATCGCCGCGTGCGCGGTCCGCTGCCTGGGGGGCGAGCTCCAGGCCCGCCTGTGGCCGCGCAACGAAGAGGAAAGGCTGCTGATCGGTGACGACGCAGGCCGGACTTTCGGCGTGGCCGACCTGGCGCCGGCGGCGGACGTGGCCGTCGCCCTGACCGGCGTGACCGGCGGGCAGCTCCTGCCTGGAGTCCTCTTCGGAAGCGGTTACGCGGAGACCGCATCGCTGTTGATGTCCAGCCGCCAGGCCACGATCCGCCGGATGACGACTCGCCACCACGTGGTCGGGGACCCCAGCTGAGGCCGAAGCGATCAGTAGGGCCCATCCTGCCCGCGCTTGCGCGCTCTAAACCCCTCGCCCTCGCGCTCGCCGCCGCCTGTGCGCTCACCGCCTGCACCCATGGCACCGCGGCGCGGCCGCCGCCCACCCCAACCCCTTCGCCGAGCGTCGCGCCCTCGCCGCCTCCTCCATGCGTTCAGCCGGCCGCGCCCGTGGTCCCCTCCGGCGTCGCCTCCTCGGACCCGGTGTTGCTCCTGGCCTCAGGGATGAACGGGCCAGACGACCTGCTTTACTCGGACGCCGACGGCACGGTGCTGGTCGGCGAGCACGGCGACGGTCACATCGCCAGGATCGGCGGAACCGACGGACTGAAACGGCTCCCGCAGGTGGTGGGGGAGGCGGAGGGATTCGCCCAGGTCGGCGGTGTGACCTATGTCGCGGACCAGGTGAACAACCGCGTGGTGGCGTTGACCGCCACCGGTGTGCAAACGCTGATCCAGCTGCAGCCGGACCCCAACGGGTTGAACCTGGACGGGATCGCCGCCGACGCGAAGGGAACCGGCCTGGTCGTGCCGGATAGTCCCCATGGCGCGGTCCTGTTCGTCGATACGTCAGGGAACATCACGGATCGAGTGGGCGGATTCAGCCGGCCGGCCGGGGTGTCGGTCGAGATGCTTCCGCAGGGCGCCGGCTACCTGATCGCAGACGAGAACGCGAGCGCGGTTTTTGAGCTGATCGGCGGCAGGGTGACAAGGCTGGCGGGCAACCTCTCGGGGGTCGACGACGTAGTACGTGGTGTTGACGGTCACCTGCTCGTGATCCTTCCCGGGCGTGGCACCCTGCGAGACGTCACCTCAGGCGTGGACGTCGCCGCGGGGCTGCGCAACCCTCAGGGGCTGGGCTTCGACGGGGCTCAGAACGTGCTCGTGACCGAAAGTGACAACGGACGGCTGGACCTCGTCGTGAAGACGTTTGCGGTCCAGGTGCCGGCTGGTGTTGTGCAGCTCGTGCCAGGTCAGACCGTTTGCTTCGGAGTCCTGCGAGCCCCCGGATTCACGGCCCCGGTCACAGTCCAGGAGGTCATCGGCGGCGCTCCGGTGGTGGACCCTGCCGGCGGGACGGCTGGTGAGGTCCTGCCCTCCCCGTGCTACCAGCCCACGTGCACCTTCACGCTGGTGCTATCGAGCTCGGTGGGGATGGAATACGCCCACTTCACGTACCGGGATTAGGGATCTCGCTCCGGGGGTATGAATTTACAGAATGGACGAGAGGAACCCGCTGCCGCCGCCCCCGGGCGGAGACCACATCCCGCCGCCGCCGCCGAGCTATCCGGTGACCTCGGACATCCCACCGAGCTCTCCGTATCACTTTTCGCCCGCGCCGGTCCGGCGCCCGAGCCGGGGACTCCTGGGCGGGCTGGGCGCCGCGCTCGTCGCCGCGTTCGCGTACGGGAAGTGGGCGCTGCTCCTGATCTTCAAGGTGCCGGCGCTGGCCACCCTGGGCTCGGCTCTTTTGAGCGTGGCTGCTTACACACTGTGGGGCGGCCCGTGGTTTGGCGTCGGCCTCGTGTTGATGATCTTCGTGCACGAGATGGGACACGTCTTGGAGATCCGGCGCCAGGGGATGCAGGCGACGGCGCCGATCTTCATCCCCTTCCTTGGCGCGGCCATCTTCCAGCGCTCGCACGCGCAGAGTCCGATGCGGCAGGCGCAGATCGGCATCGCCGGGCCCATCGCCGGAACGCTGGGGGCTACCGTCGCGTTCGTCCTCTACGGTTCCACGCACTGGACCGTGCTCCTGATGTGGGCGTACTTCGGCTTCTTGATCAACCTCTTCAACCTCATCCCGTTCGGCATGCTCGACGGCGGCTGGATCCTGGCCCCGGGCTCAAAGTGGATCCAGGTTGCGGGTCTCGCGGTCCTGGGCGGCTTGTTCCTGCTCCAGCTGGTCAGCCCGATCGTCATCATCGTGGTGGTCCTGGGTCTACCGGTCGTCTTCCAACGATTCCGCAACTCGGCGTTGGATGCTTACCTCACGTCAGGTCCGGCGGCGCCGCGCTACGCCATGGGAGCGGCGTGGCTCGTCCTGGTCGCCTACGTCGCCTTCGGCTTCTTCCAGACCGACTCGATGCTGCACGCCTTCGTTCGGTAAACTCACTAACTTGGAGTCAAGACCTTGAAAGCACAGATCCCCCCCGCCTATTACGAGGACGCGGTCGTCACCTGCGTGTGTGGGAACACGTTCACGACCGGCTCCACGCGCAAGGAGCTCAAGACCGAGATCTGCTCCGTCTGCCACCCGTTCTTCACCGGCACGCAGCGGATCGTGGACACGGGCGGCCAGGTCGAGCGGTTCCGCAAGCGGGCGGCGAAGACCCGCAGTTAGGTATGGCACTGGAGATCCCGGCCGGATCTTTGGCGCCCATGCGGCCCGATCCGCGCGTTAGGGGCCCCGTCCCGTCGCATCCTCCCGCCTTCGGCGGGGACCCCAGAGGTGGCGCTCCTCCTAGGTACACCCCTGCCTTCGGCTCGGACCACCTGGATCATCAAATCTCTCGTCTGGGCCTCCGGTGCCACACCTGATGCCTCTCCCGGAGGAGGTCCAGACTCCGGTCACGGCCCAGCCTAGGAAGGACCCGTTTTTCTACGGCGGCCAGGCGGTCATCGAAGGCGTGATGATGCGCGGGAAGCGCCACTACGCGGTGGCGGTGCGCCTACCCAACACCAGCGAGATCGTCGTCGACCGCGGAGAGCTGAAAGCGGCCATCTATGTCAACCCGCTGTGGAAGCTTCCCTTCGTGCGGGGTCTCGCCCTCATCGGCGAGCAGCTGCACCTGGGAATGAAGTCGCTGATCTGGGCCGCGAACATGAACGCCGGCGGGCACGACGTCCAGATCGGAAAGAAGGAGATCACCGGTTCGGTCGCCGTGGCGGCCGTGTTCGGCCTCGCCCTCTTCCTCGGCCTGCCACTCCTGCTGGCAGGCTTGGCGGTACACCGGAGCGGGAGCTTCCTGTTCGTGCTCGTCGAGGGGATCATCCGCGTCGGCCTGGTGCTCGGCTACCTGTCAGCCATCGCGCTTCTGCCGGACGTTCGCCGGGTCTTCCAGTACCACGGCGCCGAGCACAAGACGATCAATGCCTTCGAGTCGGGATGGTCGCTCGACGTGGCATCGGTTCGTCGCGCGAGCCTGCTCCACCCGCGCTGCGGTACCGGGTTCCTGCTGGTCGTGCTCGTCGTGAGCGTGATCGTGTTCAGCGTGGTCGCGCTGTTTCATCCCAACTGGTTCTGGCTGGTGGCGAGCCGCGTGCTTGCGATTCCCGTCATAGCGGGTGCCGGCTTCGAGCTTATCCGCTTCATGGCGCGCAACCGCTACCACCCTGTAGTGCGCGTCATGTTGCTGCCGGTCCTCGGGACGCAGAAGTTCACGACGCGCGAGCCATCCGACGATATGCTCGAGGTCGCCCTCGCCGCCTTCAACAGCGCACGTCAGGGTGAGGAGGACACGGCCGGAGCCGCTGCGTGAACGGGCGCAGGGGGGTCAGGCCCCACCTACGGAACCCCCCCCGGTGGTTTGGGCTTGCGTCCAATTGCGCTACGCGGTGCGCGTGCGGTAGCCCGGCAAGGCCGGGCTACACGGAGGACGTGATTTGATCGATCGGTTGGAAGGCATCGCGCGTCGGTATCGAGACATCGAGTCGGAGATGGGGCGGCCCGAGGTCGCCGTTGACCATGCCCACCTGACGAAGCTCGCGCGCGAGCAGCGGACCATACGGGATATCGTTGAGGCCTACGACGCGTATCGCGCCGCCCGCCACGAGTTGGAATCGGCCCGCGCGATGCTCAAGCAGGAGAAAGACCCCGCCGGGCGCGCGCAGGGCGCAGATTTGGAGATGCAGGAGTACCTGCGCGCCGAGGAGCACCGAGCCCATGCGCAGATCGGTGAGCTGGAGGAGCGGCTGAAGGTGCTCTTGCTCCCCAAGGATCCCAACGACGACAGGGACGTTGTGGTCGAGATCCAGGGCGCCGAAGGGGGGGAGGAGGCGGCGCTATTCGCTGCCGACCTGTTCCGCATGTACTCGAAGTGGACCGAGCGCAAGGGCTGGAAGGTCGAGGTCGTTGACATCTCGCCGAGCGAGAAGGGCGGTTTCGACAAGATCGAGTTCGAGGTTCACGGCCACGGCGCCTATTCACGGCTCAAGTACGAGGGCGGAGTGCATCGGGTTCAGCGCGTGCCCAAGACCGAAGCGCAAGGGCGCATCCACACGTCGGCGGCGACCGTGGCGGTCATGCCAGAAGCGGACCCGGTCGAGGTCGAGCTCAGGCCCGAAGACCTCGAGATCAAGACCTCGACCTCACAAGGGCCCGGTGGCCAGAGCGTGAACACCACCTACTCGGCGATCAGGCTCACGCACAAGCCGACCGGCTTGATGGTGAGCATCCAGGACGAGAAGTCGCAGCTCCAAAACAAAGAGAAGGCAATGCGAGTGCTGCGGGCGCGGCTCTACGAGATGAAGCTGGCGGAGCAGCAAGCGGCCATCGGCGCGCAGCGCCGCGGCATGGTAGGCAGTGGCAACCGGTCCGAGAAAATCCGCACCTACAACTTCAAGGAGAACCGCGTGACCGACCATCGCATCAAGCTCACATTGCACAAGCTTGACCAGGTGATGGCGGGGGATTTGGACGAGCTGGTCGAGGCTTTAATCAACGCGGACCGGGCGGCACTCCTCAGCGGCGCAACGGCCTGACAGCCGACTTGAAGGTGCTGGAGGTCCTCAAGCTGGCCTCGGAGCACCTCGGCAAGCACGGCTCGGAGTCCGCGCGTCTCGACGCGGAGGTGCTGCTGGCGAAGGCCCTGGGGCTGCGCCGGCTCGACCTTTACCTGCAGTTCGACCGGCCCCTGTCCGAAACCGAGATGAGCGTCTATCGGGCGCAGGTCGCGCGGCGGGCCCGCGGCGAGCCGGTGGCCTACCTGGTCGGTTACAAGGAGTTCATGGCCCTCGAGTTCGAGGTGACCCCGGCGGTGCTCGTGCCCAATCCCGACACGGAGGTGCTCGTGCAGCTGGCGGTTGCCTGGGCGCGCGAGGCGGGCCGACCTCTTCGAGTCGCCGACGTCGGAACCGGCAGCGGCTGCATCGCGGTCGCCGTGGCGCACTACGCCCCGGACGTCGAGGTTTGGGCCGGCGACCTCAGCAGCCAGGCCCTGGAGGTGGCTGCTCGCAATGTGGCGAGACACTCGCTGGAGCAACGGGTCCACCTCGCATGCGGCGATCTGATGGAGCCGATGCCGGGAACCTTCGACCTCGTCTGCGCCAATCTCCCATACCTGGCGGCCGGCTCCGCACTTCCGGCCGACGTGATGTCGCAACCGACCGTGGCGCTATACGCGGGCAGGGACGGCGCTGAACTGGTGGTAAGGCTCCTGGAGGCGGCTCCCGCGCGCCTCAACCCAGGGGGACGGGTACTGGTCGAGGTGGATCCGTCCATCCTTTTGTCGGTGCTCGAGGTGGCGGACAGGCACTTCGGCGGACGCCGGACACACCACGATCTCGGTGGACACGAACGGGTGCTGGAAGCATGGTCCTGAAGCCCACTCGCGCCGGGCTCACTCGCGCAGCGCAGCTGATCCGCGGCGGCGGCGTGGTCGCGTTTCCAACCGACACCGTCTATGGCCTTGGCGCTGCCGCGGATGACGAAGTCGCGCGGCGCCGCATCTACCGCATCAAGGGCCGGCCCGTCGGGCTGCCCCTGATCCTGATGGTGGCCGCGGAATCACAGCTTGAGGGATGGGTGCATGTCGACTCGCGCGCCGAGGCGCTCGGCCGGCGCTGGTGGCCGGGGCCGCTCACTCTCATCTTGCACGCCAAGGGGGGTGGCACCTTGGGCGTGCGGATCCCGCAACACAAGGTGGCGCTGGAGCTCCTTCGCGCAGCGGGACCGCTCATGACCACGAGCGCAAACCTGCACGGGAAGGACCCGGCGATGACCGCGGCCCAAGCCGGCGCGCTGACCGGGATCGCCGCGGTGCTGGATGGTGGGGCGGCGCCGGGTGGGAGCGCATCCACCGTGCTGGACCTCACCGGCCCGGAGCCGCACGTGCTGCGCGAAGGTGCGATCACGGCTCCGGAGCTTCTGGGTCCGCCGCCCCTTCGCAGCGGCTAAGCGATCATCCTTCTAAGTACCAGCATTGCAGAGTCGGCCGGGTTCAACCCGGCCGTAACTTTGTCCCGAATGCCGCCCAATCTTCGCTGGGAGAACTTCTACGAAAAGCCGATCTCCCGGAAAGAGAGCAGGCGCGCGCGAAGCGCCCGGCGATGAGAGGGAACCTTCCGGGTTCCCTCTCATTTGTTAAGGGAGCTAGCATTCGTCCATGCCCTCCAAAGATTCGGTCGGCATCCCCAGTCTCACCTCGGTGCGCACGACGATGACGTTTGCGGCCCTGGATCGTGAGGACCCTGTGGTCGCAAACCTCATTCGCAAGGAATACAAGCGCCAGTCCGAAACGCTGGAGCTGATCGCGTCTGAGAACCTCACCAGCCCAGCCATCCTCGAGGCGCTGGGTACGCTGCTGACGAACAAATACGCAGAGGGCTATCCCGGCCGGCGCTATTACGGCGGTACGGGCGAGGTGATCGACAAGATCGAAACCCTGGCCGTCGAGCGCGCCAAGGAGTTGTTCGGCGCCGAGTACGTGAACGTGCAGCCCCACGCAGGCTCGCAGGCCAACGCAGCCGTTTACATGGCCGTGTGCCAACCCGGCGACAGGGTCATGGGCATGGACCTCTCGGCGGGCGGCCACCTGACCCACGGCAGCCCCGCGAACTTCAGCGGCAAGCTGTACGAGATCCATTCATACGGGGTCAATCGCGAGACCGAGCTCATCGATTACGATGCCATGGAGAAGCTGGCCGAGCAGGTGCGGCCCAAGATGATCATCGGCGGCTTCTCGGCTTACTCCCGCGTCGTCGACTGGGCCAGGATGCGCCAGATCGCAGACTCGGTTGGAGCCACGTTCGTGGTTGACATGGCGCATGTCGCGGGCCTCGTGGCGGGGAACCAGTACCCATCACCAATCCCCCACGCCGCCATCGTCACGACGACGACGCAGAAGACGCTACGTGGTGCGTGGGGCGCCATCATCCTCTGCCGCAACGAGCATCAGAAGGCGATCGACTCAGCGGTCTTCCCCGGGATCCAGGGCGGCCCCCTGATGCATGCGATCGCGGCCAAAGCGGTGTGCTTCGGTGAGGCTTTGAAGCCCGAGTTCAAGGACTACGCCCGCCAGGTCGTCGTGAACGCCCGGGCGCTTGCGAACCGGCTGATGGAGCGCGGGCTGCGGCTGGTGAGCGGCGGCACGGACAACCATCTCATGCTCGTCGACCTGCGCGCGCAGAAGCGGACCGGCAAGCAGGTGCAGGACGTGGCGGACACAGTCGGAATCACCCTCAACCGCAACTCGATCCCGTTCGACGAGGCCTCGAAGTTCAACCCCAGCGGTGTGCGCGTCGGCACTCCACTGGTGACCACGCGCGGGATGCGTGAGGCGGAGATGGTGGAGATAGCGGACTGTATCGCCGACCTCGTCGAGCGCATCGACGATCCCGCGGCGCTGGACTCCGTCCACGAGCGGGCCCTCGACCTCTGCCGGAGGTTCCCGCTCCCGTACGCGTTCGACTGACAGCGTGGGGGACTTCTTCAACTCCGACTCGCTGACCAACCTGCGCGACCACCTTCTGCCCGGCCTGTGGCCGCTTCTTGCCGCGTTCGCGGTGTGCGCCCTGGTCGTGCCGGTCATGATCTTGGTCTCCCGGCGAACCGGGCTGATCGCGGAACCCGGTGGCCGGCACGCACACACGAAGCCGACGCCGCTCCTCGGGGGCTTCGCGATGTACGTCGGTTTCGCTGTCGCCGTCCTCATCTTCCTGCCGCAATACGCGGACACCCCGGGCGTCCTGATCGTGGCGGGGCTGGCGGCCATCCTGCTCATCGCCGACGACCGCTGGCATGTGAGCCCTGCGATCAAGTTCGGCCTGCAGATCATCGTGGCCGTCGTGGCGGTGGTCGTCTTCAGTTTCAAGATCGAGTTCGTCGGGCTTCCCGGCGGACACTTAGTCCATCTCGGACTGCTGATCAGCCCGATCAGCCTCTTCTGGCTGCTTGGGATGCAGAACACAGTCAACTTCCTGGACGGAGTCGATGGTCTTGCGGCCGGCGTCGTCTGCATAGTCGCTGTGACGCTGATGCTGGCGGCTGCCGGCCTGGGGCAGATCGACGTGGTGCGGCTGGGAGGCGCCCTGGCCGGAACCTGCGCCGGCTTCCTGCTTTTCAACTTCTATCCGGCGCGGATCTTCATGGGCGATTCGGGCGCCCACTTCCTCGGCGCCGCCCTCGGTGTCATTTCCATCCTCGGAGTGGCGAAGGTTGCGGTCGCTTTTGCGCTGGTGGTCCCGGTCCTGGCGCTGGCGCTGCCGATCGGCGACACCGCCTGGGCGATCCTAAGACGGCGACGCGAGCGGACATCGGTGGCGAGCGGCGACCTGGCGCACCTCCATCACCGCCTCCAGGCGTTCGGTCTGGACGCCCGACAGACCTGTTACGTCTTCTACGCGGCCAGCGCCCTGCTGGGAGCCATCGGCCTCACGCTGTTCGGCCACGGCCGAATCTTCGCCGTGGCGCTCATCACATCGTTGGCGCTGGCCTCCACCGTCGCGGCGGATCTCCTGCAGAGGACAGGCTGGCGCGTCCGCGTACCGTACCTGCGCGCCCTGCTGTCCGAACATAGTTCCCGTTAGAATTCGGCCGGGCATGCCGCCCCCCCCGAATCCAACTACAGGGTCTGACCTGGCCGGAATCGGGCTCTATCTCGCGGGCGCGGTCCTCGTACCGCTGCTTGGGGGTGTCCTGCTCGACAACGTTTTGCACACGGCGCCCGTGTTCGTTTTGGTCGGATTGTTCGTGGGCTTGGTCGCCGGCGGAATCGCCATCTGGATGAAGGTGAGGGAGCTGTCGAAGTGAGGGCGGGTGGGATGCTCCGGGAGACCGTGGTCGCTTCCGTGGTCCTGGCCATGGCCATCACCCTGTTGGCTGGACTGACCGGTCACCTGACGTTTGGCTTGAGCGTCGCCGCGGGCCTGATGCTCGGATCTGGCAACGGCTACTTGGTCCTCGCTCTGCTCAACCAGGGGACTCCTTTTGTGGCCGGCAGCCTGTTCAGGCTCACCTCGATCACCGTCCTGGTGCTGATGGCGTCCTTGGTGTTCGGACTTTCCATGTGGCCCGCCGTCCTCGGCCTGGCGGCCGCGCAGCTGGTCATGGTCGGAGCCTGCGTGCGGCAGGGAATGCGAGCGTGATCCACCGCGACGCGAGCCTAGGTACCCATCCGACCATCGATCTGGGATGCGGGCCGCTGTGCATCTTCAACTACGACAGCCTGATCTCGACCGCCGTTGCGGTGATCGCGACCCTTGCCGTCGCGTTCTGGCTGCGTTCGAAGCTCAAAGACGGCGAGCCCGGAAAGGTGCAGGCGATCTTCGAGTGGGGCTACGACCAGCTACGAAGCCTGGTCAGGGCGAACGTCTCGGACGACGCCCTGTTCATCATCCCGCTCGGGATGACCCTGTTCCTTTACATACTGATAGCCAACTGGATCGAGGTCTTTCCGCTCGGCCTGTTCCCGATCCTTCACGGCGCCAACGCTGACTTGAACCAGACGCTGGCGATGGGCTTGATCGTGATCATCGTGGTCCAGTGGTACAGCATCAAGGTGCTTGGGGTGCGCGGCTACTTTCGGCGCTTCACCAAACCGTTTGAGCTGCCGCTGCCGGCACGCATCGGGTTCATACCCTTCAACGTGCTCGAGGAAGTGGTGAAACCGCTCACACTCGGTCTCCGGTTGTTCGGCAACATATTTGCCGGCGCGGTCATGATCGGTCTTATCGCGGGCTTCGCTAACCTGTCGCTGCCTGGAGTGGGCACGGTCCTAGGCACGTTTGTGATCGGTCCGGTGGCCCTTTTCGTCTGGAAGGTTTTCGACGTTCTCTTCATCGGGTTCATTCAGGCGTTCATCTTCATGTTGCTGACGGTCATCTATTTCGGCGCGGCCCGCGAGGGTCTCGAACACCACTAGGAGGGTTTCATGACAGACCACGGACTATCACTCGCCGGTGCGCTGATCGGCTTCGGCCTCGCCATCGGGTTGGGCGCCGTCGGCGCCGCCTTCGGTGACGGCCTCGCCGGGAACGCGTTCATCAGCGGCATCGCTCGCCAGCCAGAGGCACAGGGAAGGATGATCCCCTGGCTTTTCACCATCGTGGGCCTCGTGGAAGCCATGTACTTCATCAACCTTGCCTTCGGCTTCGTGTTCCTCTCGTACGTCGCGGCGAAGTAATGCTGCTTCTCTCGTCCGTCGCCGGCGTGATCCAGATCGATGGCACGATCATTGTCGAGCTGATCACCTTCGTGGTCATGCTGGCCATCCTCGCTCGCTACGTGTATCCCGAGGTGGTCAAGCGAGCCGAGGCGCGCCAGCGCCTCATCGCCGATCAGCTGAAGGAGGCGGAGAAGGCTCGCGCCGACGCGGAGGCGAACCTCAAAGAAGCAGAGGCGAAGCTGAGCGAGGCGCGCAAGACCGCGCAAAGCGTGATTGACGCCGCCGGCAAGTCCGGAGAGCAGATGCGCCAGGAGCTCAAGCAGAAGGCTGAGGAGGAGGCGAAGCGCTTGACTGAGGCTGCGCGCAAGGAGATCGAGGCCGAACGCGAGCGGGCGATTCAGTCGGTGCGCAGCGAGGTGGCGGGCTTGGTCGTGGCGGCCACGGAGAAGGTCCTCGGCGAGACGCTGGACGCCACCAAACACAAGCAGCTGATCGACCGGGCGATCGAAGAGGTCAGCAGTGGCCGTGGATAAGTTGATTTCCGTGAGAGCACCAACCCGGGGTCCCCGCGAAATCGAAGATTTCGTGGGGTGGGCAGAGGTGGCCGGTGGCGACAGCAGCCGCTAGGCGCTACGCGCGGGCCGTCTTCGAGCTGGCCCAGCAGGACGGGCAGATCGCAGAGTGGAGCCACCGGCTGTCTCAGGTGAGCGACCTGCTGTCCGATCCGAAAGTGGCCTCCGTGCTCACGAACCCGACGATCGCCGTCAGCCGCCGCATGGAGCTGATCTCGGCCGCGCCGCACGATCTCGATCCCGAGGCGACCAACCTGGCCCGGCTTCTGATCGAGTCGAACCGCGTGGGAGAGGCCGCCGGCGTCGCGGAGGCGTACGAATCGCTCGCCGACGCGGCCGCCGGGCGCGTCCGGGCCACGGTCACGACCGCGGTCGAGCTGGCCCCCGAGGAGCGCGACAAGCTCTCCCACCAACTGTCGCAGCGCTTGGGCAAGGAGATCCGCATCGAGGTCGTGGTCGACAAGCGCATTCTCGGCGGGCTCAAGCTCCAGTACGGCGACCGGTTGATCGACGCCAGCCTTTCCACCCGACTGCAGCAACTGCGCCGCCGCCTGGCGGACCAGGGATGAGGCCGGGGATGCCGACCGGATCTTTGGCGCCCAGGCGGCCCATCTGCGTTGTTGCAGCCTCCGCTCCTCGCTTACGCATCTGCCGATGCGCGCGCTCCGGTGCTCGGCGCTTCCCCTGGGGTCCCCGTGACGCAGTCACGGGAGGGACCCCTGGTCACCAAATCTCTCGGCCGGCCCCCCGGCCCCATCCAAGCTAGGAGGAACCGAGCGAAGTGGGCATCAGCACCAAAGAGATCTCCGAGGTCATCAAGGAACGGCTCAAGGATTTCGACGCCAGCCTGGTCGCGACGGACGTCGGACGGATCGTGGCCACCAGCGACGGCATCGCTCAGGTCTACGGCCTTCAGAACGCGATGGCCGGTGAGCTGCTCGAGTTCCCTCATGACACGTACGGTCTCGCCCTCAACCTCGAGGAGGACCAGGTCCGCGCCGTGATCTTGGGCGATTACGGGCACCTGCACGAGGGCGACGAGGTGCGCACCACCGGCCGGCTGCTGGAGGTGCCGGTGGGCGACGAGCTCATCGGTCGCGTCGTCAACCCTTTAGGCGTACCCATTGACGGCAAGGGACCCCTCAAGACCACCAAGACCAAGCCGGTCGAGAAGATCGCGCCGGGCGTGATTACACGCAAGCGTGTCGACAGCCCGGTGCAGACCGGGATCAAGGCCATCGACGCGATGATCCCGATCGGCCGCGGACAGCGCGAGTTGATCATCGGCGACCGCTTCACGGGCAAGACTACGGTCCTGCTCGACACGATCATCAACCAGAAGGGGAAGAACCTGATCTGCGTCTACGTCGCCATCGGTCAGAACGCAGCTTCGATCGCGCGGGTGGCGGCCACCCTCGAAGAGCGGGGTGCGATGGAGTACACGATCATCGTCGCCGCCACCGCGTCCGACCCGGCTTCTCTCAACTTCATCGCCCCGTATGCCGGCTGCGCGATGGGCGAGTACTTCATGGAGCAGGGCAAGGACGCGCTCTGCTGCTACGACGACCTCACCAAGCAGGCCTGGGCCTACCGCGAGCTCTCGCTGAACCTCCGCCGCCCTCCGGGCCGCGAAGCGTACCCGGGCGATGTCTTCTACCTGCACTCTCGCCTCCTGGAGAGGGCGGCCAAGATGAGCGAGGCGCATGGTGGCGGGTCGCTCACGGCGCTGCCCGTGATCGAGACCCAGGCCAACGACGTGTCCGCCTTCATCCCCACCAACGTGATTTCGATCACCGACGGCCAGATCTACCTCCAGGCGGACCTCTTCAACGCCGGGCAGCGGCCGGCCTTGAACGTGGGCATCAGCGTCTCGCGCGTCGGCGGGGATGCCCAGACCAAGGCGATGCGCCAGGTCGCCAGTCAGCTGCGCCTCGATCTCGCCCAGTACCGCGAGCTCGCCGCGTTTGCGCAGTTCGCCTCCGATCTGGACACCGCGACCCGCAACCAGCTCGAGCGCGGCGCGCGCCTCACCGAGTTGCTCAAGCAGGACAAGTACCAACCGGTCCCGCTGGGCCAGCAGGTGGCGGCGATCTACGCCGGCACCCAGGGTCACCTCGACAAGGTGCCGGTCGCGAAGGTCCAGGAGTGGGAGGCAGGCTTCGCGCGGTTCCTGAAGACCGATCGGCCTGGCGTGCTGACAGAGATCGAAGCCAAGAAGGCGCTCGACGACAATCTCTTCGAGCGATTGAAGGCGGCCATCTCCACCTACAACCACCAGTTCGGCGTCGAGGGCTACACGGATGTCGCCGACCCGGGCGAAACCAAGAGCGGGGCGAAAGCCAAAACCAAAGGCGAGGCAAAGACCGTCTCCAAGGCTGCCGACAAGCCCGAGGCCGCGGACGTGCCCAAGGCCGCGGACGTGCCCAAGGCCGCGGACGTGCCCGAGGTCGCGGACGTGCCCGAGGTCGCGGACGTGCCCGAGGCCGCGGACGTGCCCGAGGTCGCGGACGTGCCCAAGGCCGCGGACGTGCCCGAGGTCGCGAACGTGCCCAAGGCCGCGGACGTGCCCAAGGTCGCGGACGTGCCCAAGGCCGCGGACGTGCCCGAGGTCGCGGACGTGCCCAAGGCGGCGGACGTGCCCAAGGCCGCGGACGTGCCCGAGGTCGCGGACGTGCCCAAGGTCGCGGACGTGCCCAAGGCCGCGGACGTGCCCAAGGTCGCGGACGTGCCCAAGGCCGCGGACGTGCCCAAGGTCGCGGACGAGCCCAAGGCCGCGGACAAGCCCAAGCCGACAACCAAGAAACCGAAGGCAAAGTAATTGCCCGCCTATAGAGACATCGTCCGGCGGATCGACTCGATCAAGAACACGCAGAAGATCACCAAGGCCATGCAGGTCGTCGCCGCGACGAGGCTCCGCCGCGCCCAGCAGGCGGTGCAGGCCACACGACCCTACGCGGAGAAGATGCTTGAGGTGCTGCAGACTGCAGGCGAGCGCGCAACGGAGTACCGCCACCCGTTCCTGGTTCGGCGCGAAGGCAAGCGCGCGGTGATGATCCTGGTCACCACCGACAAAGGGTTGTGCGGTGGGGTCAACGTCAACAGCATTCGGGCCGCGACCCGCTTCATGAACGAGCACTACCCCGACGATCAGCACTACGTGACCATCGGCCGCAAGGGTCGCGACCTCCTGCTTCGTTATCGGCGCGCCGTGATCGCCGACGTGAGCGGAGTCTCCGATCGCCCGACCGTCGCCGAGGTCCTCCCTGTGATCACGGTGGCGCTGGAGGAGTACACAACCGGGAAGACCGACGCGGTCCTGCTCTGTTACGCGAAATGGATCTCGACCATGAAGCAGGAGGCGACGGTGCGAACCCTCATCCCTGCCGAGATACCCAAGCGCGAAGGAGAGGGTGGTCCGCGCGCGGACTACATCTACGAGCCCGACCCGGAGTCGGTGCTCGACGCGCTGCTGCCGCGGTACGTCGAGACGCAGGTCTTCCAGGCGGTGCTCGAGAACAAGGCCAGCGAGTACTCGGCGAAGATGATCGCGATGCAGAGCGCGACCAAAGCCGCCGGCGACCTGATCGAAGCGCTGGCGCTCTTCGCGAACAAGGTCCGCCAGGCTGGGATCACAACCGAGCTCATGGAGATCGTCAGCGGCGCCGAAGCCATGCGGGCGTCCGGCAGATAAGGGAGCAAGAGATGGCTAAGACCAAGCAGAAGACGGAGAAGAAGAAGGACGGGCGGGTGAGCCAGGTCATCGGGGCGGTCGTGGACATCCAGTTCCCGGCGGGCGAACAGCCGGAGCTCTTCGAGGCTCTCGAGGTTCACACTGGCGAGGGACGCACCATCGTGCTCGAGGTCCAGGGCGCAATCGGGGACAACGTGGTCCGCTGCATCGCCATGGACGCCACGGACGGGTTCCGCCGCGGCGACCGGGTGGCAGCCACGGGCGGGCCCATCTCCGTACCGGTTGGCGTCGAGACTCTCGGCCGGATGTTCAACGTCGTCGGCGTTCCGATCGACGATAAGCCCGCACCCAAAGGCGCCAAACGCTGGCCGATCCACCGCCAGGCCCCGCCGGTGTCGGAGCAGCAGTCCAAGGTCGAGATCCTCGAGACGGGGATCAAGGTCATCGACCTGATGTGCACGTTCGCCAAGGGCTCCAAGATCGGGCTGTTCGGAGGCGCCGGCACGGGCAAG
>CAAGKR010185287.1_pt1 | contig 17745 bp, 15 predicted proteins | sample 2556971 | NCBI WGS metagenome assembly CAAGKR01 (sample SAMEA5207829, study PRJEB30636) | soil metagenome | biome: forest; feature: boreal; material: soil | place: USA | collected 2011-09 | depth 1 m | reverse complement strand
GCCGCGGTGGCCGACTTCTCGAAGGCGTCGATCAGGGACATGGACGCGGATTGTGCCACAGATGGGGCCTGGGTGCGTAAGCTGTGAGTTGTCGGCCGTTATCCGACCTGGGTTTCGGTTATAGCTCGTGCGCCGATACACGCCGTTGATGCCCGCAGATCAGGGCCGGGCAATTCCGCGAAAGCCTGCGTCCATGTGCCTTTTTGCCGGGTTGACTTTGTAGTTTCGATTGACAAACCGTTTGCAAACAGCATATACCATGCCGCACAGAAAGCCTTCCAGGCGTGTGGGCTTTCGCAGGGATCCGGCCAACAACTTCGTTTCATGTGCAGTGATTTGTGCAGATCAAGAGGCTCCCTTGGACTCTCCAGGAGGAATGTGATGGCCAAGAAAAAAGCATCCAGCAAACGAGGAATCACGCGCCGCGACTTTGTCAAAATCGCCGGCATGGCGGGAGCGTCCGTGGTGGGCGCCGGAGTATTGGGGAAGGCCCCGGCCTTCGCGCAGGAGAGGTCGCTCCATTTCCTGCTGTGGAAGAATTTCTCGCCGCCGGCCGACGTTGAGATCCTGCGCCAGGGCGAAGAGTGGAGCAAGCAAAGCAAGGTCAAGGTCAAGATCGAACAGATCAATGCCAACGACATTCCTGCCCGCTCTGCCGCCGCCATCGAGAGCAAGCAAGGGCCGGACATCATCCAGTTCTTCCACAACTGGCAGAACCAGTACGGCGATTCGCTGGTTGACGTCACCGACATCTGCACCGCGCTCGAGTCCAAGTATGGCGGATACATCGACTACGCCAAGGCGGATGCGATGCTGAACGGAAAGTTCAACGCGGTCCCGCACACCATCGTTCCCAACATCTACGTGGCGCGCAAATCGTACATGAAGGCGGCGGGGACCGCGCAGTGGCCCAAAACCTGGGAGGAGTTGCGGCGCGAAGGGAAAAAGTGGAAGGCCAACGGGCATCCGATCGGCCAGACGGTCGGACACACCTTCGGCGATGCGGTCGACTTTACCTATCCTTATCTCTGGAGCTACGGCGTAACGGAACGGGACGAGAAGGGCCGCATTACGATCAACAGCAAACAGACGCTGGAGGCACTGAAGTTCTTCAAGGCGTTGTGGGACGATGCCATGGATCCGGCGGGCGCGGGGTGGGACGATTCGGCCAACAATCGCGCGTTTCTGTCGGGATCGATCGCCGCGACCAACAACGCGCCCAGCATCTACCTGACGGCGTCAAACCAGGTGATCCTGGACGAAAAAAGCGAACCGCTGGTAAACGACATTCTGCACGTGGCGAACCCTGCCGGTCCTGCCGGGATTTTCCACTACCACTACAGCCAGCAGTTGGCGATCCCCAAGTACTCCAAGAACGCGGACGTCGCCAAGGAATTCATCCGCTGGCTGATGGACAAGGAGCAGTTCACGAAGTACCTGCGGCGCGGCCAGGCATACCAGGCGGCTGCGCTGAAGGACTACATGAAAGACGCCATGTGGGAAATGTTCCCGGCGCTGAAGCCTTATCGGGACCATCTCCTGGAAGCGCAGCACGTCGGCTGGAAAGGCGCCGCCGACGCCAGCGCTGCCCGGGTGGTGCAGAATTACGTGCTGATTGACATGCTGGCGAATGTGGCAACCGGGAAGATGACGCCGGACGAGTCGTTGAAGTGGGCCGAGGGTCAGCTCAAGACAATCTATGGTGCGTGACGCGGCGGGGACTGTGCCCCAGGTCGGTACGGAAACATCGCATCCCGAGCAAGGACCAGGGAAGCCAGGAAAAGGCAGGTACAAGGCCGCTCTAGAGATGCTGGAGCGGCCTAATGTGCTTGGCTACCTGCTGATGATGCCGGCCGGGTTCATCATCCTGTTCTTTATCGCCTACCCGTTCGCCTGGGGCGTCTGGATGAGCCTCACCAACAAGCAGATCGGAATGGCGTGGTCGCAGGTGAAGTTCGTCGGGTTGGGCAATTACGTAGACCTGGTGACCAAGGATGCGATTTTCCGGGGCACGGTGTGGAACAGCTTCGCCTATACGGGCGTCGCGACGGTAGTCAAGTGGGCCCTGGGCATGTGGCTGGCTGTCCTGCTCAACCGGATGGTCCGCCTGCAGCGGATCGTGCGTGCCGCCGTGCTGCTGCCGTGGATCGTGCCCACCGTGCTCAGTTCGATCGCCTTCCTCTGGATCTTTGACCCCGACTTCAGCGTGATCAATTGGACGCTGCGGCATTTTTACAGTTGGATGGGGTGGGGATACTTCCGCGGGCCGCTCTGGCTGGCCAATCCGACGCTGGCGCTGGCGTCGGTTACGTTTGTGAATATTTGGCGCGGCACGCCGTTCTTCGCCATCTCCTTTCTCGCCGGCCTGCAGACGATCAGCCCGGAGCTGTACGAGGCGGCGATGATCGACGGCGCCAACGGGTGGCAGCGCTTCTGGCATGTGACCCTGCCGGGCATCAAGCCCATCATGATCGTCGTCCTGGTCTTTTCCGTGATTGTGACCTTTTCCGACTTCCAGATCGTCTACGTGCTTACGCGCGGGGGACCTGCGAACAGCACGCACCTGTTTGCCACCTACGCGTACCAGGTAGCGATGGTCGGGTCGCGGCTGGGACTGGGGGCGGCGGTATCGCTTTTCATGCTTCCAATACTTGCAGTCATGATCATCTTCCAGCTCGTATACCTGCGGCGGGAGAAGGCATAGCATGGCGAGCTCGGTGGTCGGCGAAACCTTTGCCAAGCGGCTGGCGTTCTATCATCTGCCGCTTTTCTTATTTGTTCTCTTCGCCCTGTTCCCCTTCTACTGGATGTTCGTAACGTCGATCAAATCGACGCGCGAAACTTACAACCGCGAGGTCAACCCGTACATTCCGGTGGCGTGCACGACGACGGTGGTCGAGCAAGTGCGGACGCTGCACTTCGACGGAACGGCGCTGATGGAGAACTGCGCCTACCACTGGCGGTCGCTGCTGCGGGACACGCTGTTCGTCCGCTGGCTGGAGAACACGCTGCTGGTGGCGATCGTTTCCACGGCCATCTCGCTGTTCGCTGGGATCACCGCGGCCTATGCCCTGGCGCGGCTCAATTTCCGGGGCGCAAACACGCTGGGCATCCTGATCTTCGTCACCTACCTGGTGCCGCCCACGCTGCTCTTCATCCCGCTCTCGGACGTGATCGGCAATCTGCCGATCCTGCATACCAACCTGCTGAACTCGCCGTGGGCGCTGATCGTCGCCTATCCGACCTTCCAGGTTCCCTTCTGCACTTGGCTTCTGACGGGTTATTTCCGGACCATTCCGAAGGAGTTGGAAGAGGCAGCGATGGTGGACGGAGCGACGCGAATCCAGGCGATGATCAAGATTGTGCTTCCGCTGGCACTGCCGGGCGTATTGTCGGCGGGGATGTTCGCGTTTACGCTGTCGGCGAATGAGTTCCTGTATGCGCTGATCATGATCTATGATGCGGGGAATAAAACCGTCCCGGTAGGCGTCGTCAGCGAGTTGATCAAAGGCGATGTTTTTTACTGGGGAGAGCTGATGTCCGGCGCGCTGCTGGGGTCGGTGCCGGTGGCCCTGATCTATTCGTTCTTTGTCGAGCACTACGTGGCGGGCATGACCGGCGCGGTCAAAGGTTGAAGGGGGTCCAAGTGGAATCGCGGAGGAATCGCACGGGAAGCCGGACAATGATTCTGGCCGTCATTTTTGTTGCCATGGTGGCCGGAATGAGCGGCTGCAGCAAAAAGCAGGAACAGAACACTGCGGCGGCAGCGAACGCCGGCCAAAGCGGCGAGATCTCGGGAACGATCACCCTCAGCCCGGAGTTAACGGACAAAGTGGGCAAGGCGCCACTGCTCCTGATCTTCGCTTCGACTTCAACCGATCCGAGCCAGCCGGCCTTAGTGGTCAAACGGGAAGCCGGTACAAGTTTTCCCTACTCGTACAAGCTTTCAGCCGAAGATATCACTCTCACAGGTTCATCGTTCCGGGGGAAGTTGTATGTAACTGCCCGGATCGATCCTTCCGGTATGGTGGGTCCGCCGCGTCCCGGCACGTTCGACGGCACTTATTCGGGTAACCCCGTCCCTGTGGGGTCGAGCAAGATTGATATCGTGATCAATAAAGCCTACTGAGCAAGCGCCGGCGTTTGTCCTGCGCGAGCACGCTTCCGAACCGCCCTCTTATTCCGACCGGATACGCGCCCCAAGCGTGTGCCGTACCGCCGGTGTGGCGAAATTGATCGATGCCGCCATCGCCGCTCCCGCCCCTCACATTTCTGTTGTGGGAACGTGCCCATAATGACAGCAAGCCTGCGTTTCCAAGGTAAAGAAGCGAACGTACGCGGGCCTTACGACATGAAAATGGAGACGTGCAGAGTGCCGGCGCAACGCGATGGATGCGGCTGGTTCATGTAAGCGCCTGCCTGGTGGTGGCAACCGCATTTGCGATGGCGCAAGAATCGGACTGGCAGAACGCCGTGCGCTCCGAGGTCGCGCGCAAAAACCTGGACGGCGCGGCCGCGATGGTGGACGGGCGTCTGACGGCAAATCCCGGCGATCTGGAAGCGCGCGCGTGGCGGGCGCGCCTGCTGGCATGGCGAGGGCATTGGGCAGAGGCGGAGAGCGAATACCGCCGCGTGCTGGAACAAGCACCGGCGGATGCCGAGGTCATGGCCGGACTGGCGGACGTACTGACCTGGCAGGGCAAGCTCGACGAGGCGCTCCGTGTCCTGGATCGCGCGCGCACGATTTTGCCGCTGCAATCGTACGTGCTCGACCGGCGTGCGCGAATCCTGACGCGCCTCAACCGTTCGCGGGAAGCTCGCGCCGAGTACAAGGCCGTGCTGCGCTTGGATCCGAACGATCGCGAAGCGCGGGCGGGCGTGCAATCCCTGTCCGGCGAGCGGCGCCATGAACTGCGCTTCGGCATTGATACCGACACCTTTAATTACACCGACCGTGCAGCAGCCCAGAGCGTGGTCCTGATCTCGCGCTGGAATTCGAACTGGACCACAACCTTTTCTTCGACCACCTACCAGCGGTTCGGAGCCGATGCCGAACGGCTGACCGCGCGCGTAAGCCGCCGCGTCGGCAACAACTGGTTCACCGTGGGAGGGGGCGCCGGTCACGACCAGGGCGTGATTCCGCGGCGAGAATTTGCGCTGGAGTACGGCCGCAGTTTCCGCATCGGCAACCAAGGCCTGGTGCGCGGCGTTGAGTTCAGCTTCAGTCCGCAGTGGTTCTGGTATCGCGACTCCAGCGCCGTGACGCTGACCTCGGCGGCAATCTTCTATCTTCCGCGGGACTGGATGTGGTCACTCACGGTGGTGGCCGCGCGCAGTTCGTTCCCCACCGTCGGAGCGCAGTGGCAGCCGTCGGGGAGCACGCGGCTGTCGTTCCCGCTGCGCTCCAAACGGTTGCGCGGAAACATTTCATTCGGCGTCGGGACGGAGAATTTCGACAAGGTGGACGAGGTCGGCCGTTTCTCGGCGCGGACTTTTGCCGGCGGCCTCAAGTACCAGATCAACGCCCGGCAGGACATTGGCGGGTACGTCGCATATCAAGCGCGTTCGCAGCAACGGACGCAGACAAGCGTGGGATTCACCTATGGGATCCGTTTCTGAATGGATGACGCGACTCGCGCCGGCAGCGATCGTGCTGAAGGCGATTGTTGTCTCCATGGTGGGAATCTCGGCATTGATGATTTTCATCCTGCTGCGGCGCTGGGTGCGCGCGCGCTACTTCGCGCGGCGCGAACGGCAGACGTTCGATATCCGGCAACGATGGAACGAGTTGGTCAGCGGCAAAGTGCTGCCCGAAACCTGGCGCTTCGACCCGCTCGCCTGCGAGGTGCTGGAAACCATGCTGCTGGACAGCATCGAGGTAAGCCATGGGGAGGAACTGCCGCGCCTGGTGAATTGCCTGCGGCGCAGGGGCCTGATTGACCGGCGCATCGAGGAGGCGCGCTCGGCGGAGGGCTGGCAGCGATGGCGAGCGCTGGTGGCCCTCGGCCGGACTCGCGCACGGGAAGCGGTACCCGCGCTGGCCGAGGCGCTTGACTCCGGCGACATGGAGACCCGTATCGCGGCTGTCCGCGGCATGGGTAAGCTTGCCTTCCCGGAAGCCGCCATCCCCATCCTCGACCGTTTGTCGGACGGCCGCCTCATGGTCCCGGGACCTGTGTTGAAGAATGCCCTGTTAAATTGCTGCCGCAGCAAACCCGGCGTGTTGCTCCTCTACATCGTCCATGCGAAGGGTTCGCAACGCGAGTTGCTGGCGAGGGTACTGGCGGAACTGGCCGACCCGTCGATGCTGGATGAAATGCTGGTCCTCGCCAGCGATGCCTCGCCCGAAGTACGGGCAGCCGCAGCGCGCGGCTTGTCGCGGGCAGAACCGCGGACCGCCGTGCCGCCGCTGGCGCAACTGGCCTCCGACCCGGAGTGGTTCGTGCGCTTGCGCGCCGTCGTGGCCCTGGGGTCGTTCAATGCGACCGATGCCACTGCGGTGCTGATCCGCGCCCTCGCAGATCGGAACCGTCACGTCCGGCAGCGGGCCGCGTGGGCGCTGATGAATTCACGCCAGACCATGACGCGCGTGCTGCGGCAGGTGGTCGGCGCTGGAGACAATTACGGGCTGCAGGCGGTGGTGGCGGAGTTGGAACGCTCGGGACGTTACGCCGAAGCATTGGGCGAGGTGGAGCGCACGCCAGGATCCGACGCGGAACGCCTTGCGGCCGCGCTGCGAGCGGCGCACTCGCGGCTGGCCCTCGAGCCCGCAGTGGATGCGGAAAAAGAAACGGCAGGCGTGGCATGATCAAACTGCTGCAACTCTCGAACTGGATCCTGTTCTTCTATTTCCTGCTGTCGAACATTTATTACCTGGCGCTGCTGATCACCGCCATCTTCACCAGCCTGCGGCACCGGCGTCGGCTGAGCAGCCTGCGGCTGGAGACGCTGGAGTTGTCTCCGTTCACCCCGCCGATCAGCATCCTGATTCCGGCGCATAACGAGCAGGCCAACATCGTCGAGAACGTGCGCGCGCTGCTGACACTGGATTATCCGTCGCTGGAGTTGATTGTCGTAAATGACGGCTCGACGGATGAGACGTTGTCCTGCCTGACATCGGCATTCCGGCTGCGGCCCGCGAACCTGCTCTACCTGCCGCAGGTAGATTGCGCGCCTGTCCGGGCTGTGTACGCCAGCGACGCGGACCCACGATTGATCGTGCTCGACAAGCAGGCAGGAGGCACCAAGGCCGATGCCACCAATGCCGGGCTGAACGCCGCCACCGGGCCGTATGTCTGCGTCATTGACGCCGATTCGATCCTGGAGAAGGATGCTCTGCTGCGCATCATGGCGGAGGTCTTTTCCGACCCGGTGCGCGTTGCCGGCGCCGGCGGGATCGTGCGCGTGCTCAACGGGTCGGTGGTTTCGGAGGGGCGGGTCAGCGAAATCCGCCTGCCGCGCAGTCCCGTGGAATGCATCCAGGTGGTCGAATATTTGCGCGCGTTTCTCATCGGCCGGCAGGCCTGGGGAAGCGTGAACATGCTGCCCATCGTATCCGGCGCATTCGGCGTATTCCGCCGCGACGCCATGCTGCAGATCGGCGGCTACCGGCCCAAGGCGATCGGCGAGGACATCGATCTCGTGGTGCGCATGCACCGTTCGTTGCTGGAACACCGCGAGCGCTACCGCATTGGATTCGTGCCGGAGCCGACCTGCTGGACGCAGGTGCCGAAAAGCCTGGGCGCCCTGTCGCGCCAGCGGGCTCGGTGGCAAAAGGGCCTCCTGGATGTGCTGTGGCGCAACCGCGACATGGTTTTCAAGCCGCGCTACGGGCGGTTCGGCTGCGTCGTCCTGCCTTACCTATGGATTTTCGAACTGTTCGCGCCCGTGGTGGAAGCGATCGGCTACGCCTGCATTTTGCTGGCCCTCGTGCTGGGCGTGCTCAGCAAGCAGTTCTTCCTTCAGTTCATGATCTTCGGCTATGCCTTTGCCACCATGATCTCTATCGGGTCTGTCGTGCTGGAGGAAGTTACCTACCGCAGGTACGGTCGTTGGACGGAAGTTGTGCGCTTGCTGCTGTACTGCTTTGCCGAACACCTGCCCTATCGCCAGATGTACATGGTCTGGCGCCTGCAGGGAATGTGGCAGTACATGCGTGGGAACGTGAAGTGGGAAGCGGCGGAGCGGACGCAGTTCGCCCCTGCCGCTCACCCTCGTTGATACCTACTCCGGCGGATTATTGCTAGTCTGATCGGTCGTGCCCGGACGACGCTTCAGGACCGGCCGATTCGAATCGCTGCTGTGCGTTGAATCGTCCGAGTAATCAACGACGTCGTTGTCATTGTGCGACGGCGGCGGCGCATTGTAGTTGTGGTCGGACGGCGGCGCATTGTACCCGCCGCTGTAATCGTTGCGCGGACGCTGGATGTTGCTCACCGGCATGACCGTAATCGGGCTTTCCAGGCGGAAGCTGAGCAGCGCTTCCGATTCGACCCGCACCTGCTCCGGCTTACTGATGGCTTGCGCTCCGCCACCTACGCCGGCGCCGGTCGCCGCGCCGATCGCAGCTCCCTTGCCACCGCCGGCGATCGCGCCGATGACCGCGCCAATCGCTGCGCCGCTGCCCACCTTTTTGGCGGTGCTGGAGCCCCGCGACTTGCCCTGCCGCGAGTACTGGTTGGTGTGCAGGGTGTACTTGCGGCCGTTCACCGACAGGCTGGCCAGTTCGAGCGCCAACTGCGGCTGGCCGGCGAAGCGTCCGGAATCCTTCAGCTCGGCAATGCGGCCCACAACGTCGGCGCCTTCGGGAATGATGACCTTGTCACCGATGGTGATCGGCGAATCGAGCGTGGCGCGGAAGCTGTCGCCAGGGTGATTTCTGCCGGAGTCCACCGGATCGATCATGCGGATGTTGAGCATCGTCCCGCTTTCGATCGTCATGGGTGTCGGCGGAGGCGGAGGCTGCGGAACGGCCGGCGCGCTTACATTTGTCGTCGGCATCGGCGCCATGGCTGCCGTGCTGGTGGTATAGGCCGCCGGGCCCGAGGAGATGATCGGCATGTCACTGGCCGCATTGGCGCTGCTTCTGCCCTTGGCTCCATTCCTGTCGTTGCGGTTTTCGCGATATGCGGAGGGCTTCCTGGTCGCGCGCGCGGGAGCCGCGGCCTTCGCGGCGGGCTGTTCTTGCAGAGCCGGAGGCAGCGCGCTCGCCTGCAACGATGGCGGCGCGGCGATCAGCAGATTGTTGACGACGGTCTTCACGCCCTCCACCTGGGCGGCGTCGTTGGCAGCCTGGGCGCGCTCTTCATCGGTAGCGGCGGACCCGCTCAGTGTGACCACGCCGTTGCTGGACATGACGGAAATGTGTTTTTCGGAAATCTTCGGATCGCTGTTGATCCTGGTCACCACTTCGCCGATCACCTGCGCGTCGCTGCGCCCGCGGCTGCAGCCCACGGCGACAGCCAGCGCCAGCACGGCCGCGATCAGCACGATGGATACATGCTTCGTCGTCATAACTCACTCCTGCCTATCCAGAGCCAAGTCTTACATTTGGGCTCTGGACTTTGCACACTGGAGCCCGGAAAACTGCTACCGGAGTAAACCCGCTCACCAAAGAAAAGTTCCTCGCCGCCCAGGACCAGAAGGGCACTAAAGCCAACCGGCCGCGCTACTTGCCCCCTTGCAAAAGGGCAACAATTTCAGGCCAACGTAGACGCAACACCCCCCGCTCCCGTAAAGGTGGATATCAGTACGCTGCATGACAGCTTAAGTGTAAGCGAAGGCTACGGCCGCGCGTAATAGCCGTCTCGGGCCTGCACGATCAGGTCTTTCTGCCGGGTGGCGAGTTGAATCTTGTGATAGCCGCCTTCGATGCGGTCGGGAGTGTAACCCAGGCTGTACTGGTTGCGGAGTTCTTCCTGGATCTGGGCATAGATCTCGCCGATGGGCTGCTTTTTGGAAACTTCAAACATGCGGGCGCCGGTTTCCTTGGAGATTCTTTCCAGCACCTTCTTGCCATCGGCGGTGGATTGCCGAGGTTGGGGTTGAGGGTACCTGGGGTAACCCCCGCCGCGCCGGCCCCATCCGCCGCCGCCGCCGCCCACCCCGCCTCCCCAACCTCCGCCGTAGGCTTCCGAGTCGGCGAACAGAATCGAGTACACCATGGTATCGGCACGCTGCGCCGATTCGATCGCCCGCTCCAGCGATATGCGGCTGGCGTTGTCCACGCCGTCGGAAAGAATTATGAGAGCCTTCCGGCCTTGCTGTTTGCTGATGACCTCATCGGAGGCGAGGAAAACCGCGTCGTAGAGCGCGGTGCCGCCACCGCCTCGCGCACCGCCGCGCCCCTGCCCGGGCGAGCCGCCGCGGCTTCTCTGCATCTGGGGAGCCTGCAGTGCGTCCAGCGCCGACTCCAGCTTCTGGCGCGACGAAGTCAGGTCCTGCAGCAGCTCCACCTCGCTTTCAAAATGAATCACGAATGCCTTGTCCCGGTCTTCCCGCATCATCTGTTGCAGAAAGGCATAACTGGCGCTTCGTTCCTGCTCGATGAGCCGCCGCTGGCTCCCGCTGGTGTCCACCAGCAAACCGATGCTGAGCGGAAGATCGTTGACCTTGGCGAAATACTTGATGGATTGCGGGCGCCCGTCTTCGGCCAGCGTGAAATCATCCTTGGAGAGGTCGCGGACAATTTCGCCTTTTTTCGTCCGCACCGTCGCCGGCACGTTCACCACCTTCACGTTCGATGAAAACGTGGGCACTTGTTGCGCGCTCAGCGGGCCTAAGGCTGCGCAAACGCAGAGCACGGAAAGGAATGAGCAGAATTGGCGCCAGCGCCGAAACCTGTCGCTACATTCGTGTTGGGTTCGTGGCATCACGTTGGTGGAACCTGCAAGGCTGGCCCGGGCGGCACGCCGTCTCCTAGGTCTTAACCCGAAATGCGGCAAAAAGTTGGCCGGGCAATTGCGGGATCGTAGGCGACCGCTAATCCTGCCGTGCCATCTTACCCGTTAATACCCGGACATTGTCGCTTTCCAGAATCAGCGCCTGATCGGCGTCCAAAAGATACAGGATGAAGCTGGCATTGCTGAGGACAGATGAGGTGGGAAGCGCCGTGGCAACGCCGCGTCCAGAGTTGACATCCACGGTGAAACCGCCAACCTGAAAAGCGCCTCCCTGAGTTGCCATGCCGTTTGCAACAATGTCGAGCACGCCCGTGAATGGCGCACCTCCGGGTAGAACCATGTGACCCGTAATGCTCTCGTTGGCAGCGCTACTGGGTGGCTCGGCCCCTGCTAAGGTGACGGCGAAATTCCCCTGCAGTGAAAAAGTGTTGGGAGCGGACACTGTCTGCGGAAGAACTATGCCCTCGGCGGCCGCGTTTCCGTCAACCTCGAGCATCACAAATCCGCCATCGTTGCGCGGGTACAACACGTATTGCGCCATCGCTCCGTTGTTTACGGTCCAGGTGACGGTGGTGCGACCCGAGGCAGAGTCGGTAACCACGTACGCTCCTTGCGTATCAAACACGGTCTGGTTCACGCCATCAAGAAGCCGGTTCGTAATCTCGCCGAGGTTCATGGTGAACAGGCCGCCCATCCCGAATGAGGCCCCACCCTTGGAGCCAGCCATCGTGAAAGCGAACCGGCCATTGAAGCTCGTACTGGTGAAGGGACCCGCCGGCTGCGTTAACAGATCGCCGGCAAGGGCGTTGGCGCCATCGATTTCAACCAGCTTGAGACGCGTGCCGTCAACCTGGTAGTAGGCGAACGTCTGAACACCAAGAGTGCTGGTGATGGTGAGCACTCCGCGGCCGGACGATGATGGGACACTCCACGTGCCGGTAGCGCCCACGTTGGTGGTGACGGTGGCGTTGCTGTTGACGTCGAGAATGCCGCGACTGACATGTCCGGCCCCATCGGCGGCCAGGCTTCCAACCATGGCGGTGAGGGCGGGCGAAGTGCCCGCGTTGACGCCCACGAGGCTCATCGCATAGTTTCCCTGGATCGAGGCCAGGTTGAATTTGTCCGCATGCTGCAATTCAAGAGTGCCGCTGGCGGTCGCACCGTTGCTGTCGAAACGAACGACAAATCCCAACGGTTGATTGGTCAGAACGAATTGCCAGGCAACGAGTCCCAGGTTTGTGTTCAAGACGGCAGTTCCGCGTCCATCGGCGCCGACCTGGTATGTGCCCCCGTTGATGGCAATGGGTGAGCCGCCATCGTTGCTGCGATCGGTAATGCCGACGGTAATGTTGCCGTTTCCATCGAAAGTAATCGTGCCCGCTTCAGCGGACAATGCCTGGACGGAGCGAATCGCAAAAGCAAACGCGTACTGCCCCGCGAGCGAAGCATTGGAAAACTGGATCGAGACATTGGTGCTTGCCGGGACCGCACTGCCATCCACCGTCTTCGCCGTGACGGTAACCGTCCCGCCAGGAGGTGGCACCGACGGCGCCGTATATAAACCGCCCGACGTAACGGTTCCACAGGCGCCCGGCACCTGGCTCCTGCAAGCAACACTCCAAGCCGGGGTGACGCCCGCCCCATTCACCGTGGCCGTGAACGCCTGTTGCGCGCCGGCCGCAAGGGTTAGCCCGGTTGGAGCGATGATCAGCGACGGAGGATTGATGGTCACCGTCGCTGACACAGATTGCGTCGGGTCAGCCTGTGCGACAGCCGTGACGGTGACGCTATTGGGGTTCGGCAGGCTCGCCGGGGCGGTATAAAGACCGGCGGTGCTGATGGTGCCGAGAGTTGCATTGCCGCCACTGACGCCGTTCACTTCCCAGGTAACCGCCGTATTGGTGGAGAACGCCACGGCCGCGGTAAATTGCACTGTCCCGCTGAGACCAATCGCGGCGGTGGTCGGTGAAATCGAAATCGGCGAGGCCACTGTCACCGATGCCGAGGCGCCTTGGGTTGCGTCGGCCGCGGAAACAACGGTCACGGTGACCGAGGTGGGACTGAACGGAGCCGTGTACAGGCCGCTGGTGGTGATCGTGCCGGTGACCGAGTTACCGCCGACAGTTCCATTCACCTGCCACGTGACCGCAGTATTGGAGGTGTTCTTCAAGGAGGCGGTGAACTGCTGCGTGCGTCCAAGAGAAATCGTCGCGCTGGTCGGAGAAATGGAAATTAAAACCGCGCCGCTGGAACTGCTGCTGCCGCTGCACCCGATCATGGTGGCGGCGAAAAGGACCGCAATCGCCGCAGCTACGTGCTTCATGAGGTCTCCCGAAGTCCGCCAATCCGACTATGGCGCAGTCACGGTCAGCGTGGCCGCTGGGCTGCTGACCACGCCGACCGAGGCGTTTATCACCGTCATGCCGGGGGCAATTCCGGTCGCGAGCCCATTGGTGCCGACAATCGCAACCCCGGCAGAGCTGTTGTGCCAAGTGAACGTGACCCCGCTGACCGTTTTTCCGCTGGCGTCCACGGCGTTGGCGGTGAACTGCTGAGTCTGGCCGACCTTGATGGTGGAACTGATTGGCGTCAGCGAAACGGATGCGATGGCTGTTGTCGCACTTATGACGTTGAGGTTCGCCGCCGCGCTGGTCACGCCCAATGCCGATGCCGTGATTTGAGCCGTACCGACAGTGTGGCCGGTGGCGACGCCTGCACTGTCAATGCTCACAATGTCGGGCGCATTACTGGTCCAGGTGAACGTGAATCCACTCAGAGATTTTCCTTTGGAGTCCTCGGCCGTTGCGGTAAACGTTTCCTGGGCATTGATGCCGAGAAAACTGGTAGCCGGGCTAATGACGATTCCGGCCAGTGTGCCGGTCGAAGAGCTCCCACATCCCAGGAGCAGCGCGGCAAGCGCCAGCAATGAACACAGGCGATGTGCGGTGAAACGAGAATTGGGCAGCGTCGCGGAAAAACGCGTTCGCATTCGCGCGTCGACTCCTGGTCAACCTGAGGTTCGCCGCTTCCAAACACCTGGCGTTGAGCAAAGTTGCTGGGCAAATTGATCAGCGGATGCAAGCTTCACAAAAAGTTTACCATCTCCCGAAGATCTTGCGGTACACTTCCCATCTGCCGACAACTTTTCCGATAGGCGCTGTGTCCGCGTATGATGTGTGTCTGCGCGATGCGCCGCAATTTACCTCAAACGTACCGTGCAGCCGGCCAGGCAACTTAATGTGGCACGCAGGGTTGAAAGCGGATACCGACCGTATGCCGCGCCACTGCACGAGCGCCACGGCCAAGTTGGCCTCCAAGATCATGCCAATGGAACTTGCCCGTAGGGCTACTCGACGCGCTGCTGTACTGATGTGCTTGCTGGCCATCAGCTTTTCTCTCGCGAGCTGCGGGGGCAAGTCCTCGTCCAGTTCGACGGGACCACCGACGACCATCAACATCACGCCCCTAAAGGCATTCATCTCGCCCAACCAGGTGCAATCGTTTTCGGCAACGGCTCAAGACTCGAACGGGAATACGCTCACGACTGTGAAGTTTGCCTGGGCGAGCAGTGCGCCGAATGTGGCAAGCATTGACAGCAACGGACTTGCTCTGGGCCGCAGCAACGGCAGCACTCAGATCACGGCTTCTGCGTCCGGCGTGACCAGCGCCCCTGCGACGATCACCGTGTCGCAACCCATGGCATCCATCACCATCTCGCCGCGGACCGCGACCATCGCGGTGAATGCAACCCAACCGTATACGGCGTCAGCCATGGACGCCAGCGGCAATGCCATACCGGGGGTGACGTTCGCCTGGGCCTGCAGTTTCTCAGGGATCGCTACCATTGACAGCAATGGACTGGCCACCGGTGTGGCCCCCGGAACCGTTACCATCGTCGCCAGCGCTTCCGGAGTGATAAGCACGCCGGCCACGCTGACCGTGACGCCGTAATCGCGGATCTCAGCGACACGTGGCCGCGACACTAGAAATTGCTGGCGATCGCCGCCGGATTTCCCGCAACCGTTGCAAACGGTGAACCGCCCGCCGGACTCAACGCTCCGCTACTGCCTACCTGGAACACAGAGATATTGTTTGATCCCTGATTGGCAACAAACACCAGACTGCCCGAGTTTCCAGATGCGATATATACAGGATTCGTGCCGACGCTGAAGGGCGAGCCGCTGATTGCCGTCAGAGCTCCCGAGCCGCCGATGGAATAGGCCGAAACGTTCCCTGACCCGGAATTGGCGACGTAAACCGAACTTCCGACGACCCTCACATTCACGGGCGTTGTTCCCGCCGCAATCTGCGACCCGGAAATGGTTGAAAGCGAACTCCCCGCTATGGCAAACGCGAGGACACTGTTCGTCGCCTGGTCGGCGACGTAAAGAAACTTGCCGCTGGGATCGACGTCGAGCGCAGTCGGGCTGGTCCCCGCCGCAAAGGGTGAGCCGGTCACCTGGGTCAGATTCCCGCTCGCCTGATCAATGGTATGAACCGACACCGTTCCCGCACCCTGGTTTGCGACGAACAGCGTATTCCCGGTCATTGCCAAACCACTCGGCCCGGCGGAAGTGGCAAAAGGCGATCCTGTTATCTCGGTCAGAAGACCGCTGCCGTCCACGCTGAATACAGAAACCGAATTCGAGCCCTGGTTAGCCACGAACACGAACTTGCCGTTGGAATCTATGACCATGGAAAGGGGGTTCAAGCCTGTTTTGGGTGGCGTGGCGGTCACCGTCGTGGTGCTGAGAATTTGGGCGGTGCGGGCCGCCGAGAGCGTACCCGAACCTGCGATCGTGTACTCCGATATCCCGCCTTGTAGAGCGCCACCGGTGGAATCGAGAACGTAGGCGAAGTGGCGAGTCAGGATGATTGCGTCCGGCCGGGAGCCGGTGCCGGCCAGGTTGCTTGTGTCCGCCGTTAACCCACCTGAGCTGGAGGCCCCGAAGATTTGCACATTCGGCGTTCCCAAGCCGACAACGTATATCTTCTTGCCATTGCTGCTGCCGCCGCACGCTGTCAGAGCCGCGGTCAGCAACACAATTGCGGCTATGGAAAATGTCCGGGCGATCCGACGAATACTGCACTGAGGTTCGACTGTGATGGCACGTACACGCATGGCTTTACAGTGTATATGAATTGCCCTCTTGCAGAGCTGGGATGGAAAAGCTTACCGCACAACTGCGCCCGGCGATTCGATCACCCTTACCCGGATGCTAAACACCGGCAAATCCCAAAAGTTGCAGTGCTGACTAATACCTGTCGTTTTGTTCAAAGCAGGGCCGCCCCTCATGGCCGCCGGCCTGGTGAGTGCGTATCTCTCGCGCTATTTGGACGTAGGTCTCCTCCAATTCTTTCTTTCGCTGTTCCGGCAAGCTGAGATCTTCCAGCGCGCTAACAATGTCGTCAAACTCTGACTCGAGGCGCTCCAGCTCTGCGCAAAGCATTTTCGACCTCCATTTCCACGCCGCGGATTACGCCGCACTCCTGGCAATGAGTTCCTTCTTGCTCAATCCCAGGATCCCGCGTTTCTGGCCGATCTTCTTGAAGGCGGCAATCGCCGAATCCAGGTGATGCTTTTCGTGAGCGGCCGACATCTGGGTGCGAATGCGCGCCTGGCCCTTGGGCACCACCGGAAAGAAGAAGCCGACCGCGTACACGCCTTCCTCAAACAGATCGCGAGCAAAGTCCTGCGCCAGCTTGGCGTCGTAGAACATGACCGGCACGATCGGGCTGTCCCCTTCCTTGATATCGAATCCGGCATCCTTCAGCAAACCGCGCCAATATCCGGCGTTCCACTCCAGTTTGTCGCGTCGCTCGGTGCTGGCGGTGATCAGGTCCATGACCTTGAGCGCGCCCGCCACGATCACGGGCGCCACCGCGTTCGAGAAAAGGTAAGGACGCGCCCGCTGGCGGCACATCTCCACCAACTCGCGGCGCCCGCTGACGCAGCCGCCGGAAGCGCCGCCCAGCGCCTTGCCCAGCGTGGTGGTGATCACATCGATCTTGCCCAGGACCCCGCAATGCTCGTGCGTTCCGCGGCCGGTGCGCCCGATGAAGCCGGTGGCGTGCGAGTCGTCGAGAAACACCATGGCGTTGTATTTCTCGGCCAGGTCCACGATGCAATCCAGCCTGGCCGTGTCGCCATCCATCGAGAACACCCCGTCGGTGATGATCATGCGATAACGCTTGTCCTGGTGTTCTTGCAGCTTTTCCTCCAGGTGCACCATGTCGGAATGTTTGAAGCTGTCTTGCATGGCCTTGCACAGGCGCATGCCGTCAATGATCGAGGCGTGGACCAACCGGTCGGCGATCATCACGTCCTGCTCGTTCAGGCAAGCCTCGAAAAAGCCGGCGTTGGCGTCCATACAGGAAGGAAACAGGAGGGTATCCTCGGTGCCAAGAAACTTGGTCAGCCGATTCTCCAGCTCGCGATGGATATCCTGCGTGCCGCAGATGAAGCGCACCGACGACATGCCGTACCCGCGGCTGTCCAGGCCGGCGTGAGCGGCGGCGATCACCTCGGGATGACTGGAAAAACCCAGGTAGTTGTTGGCGCAAACATTGATACACCTCTTGATTTCCGTTCCGACGGGAAACTCAACCTCGATTTCCGAAGATTGCGGTGAGTGAATGAAACGTTCTTCTTTGAACAGGCCGGCGGCCTTGATCGCCTGGATGTCGGCCAGGTAGGAATTGCGGACTGCATCATGAAAGGACATGGCTGCTCCTCGCAGTAATAGAACCGGGTCCCAGGGACAACGCCCGGCGCCTACGCCACCGGGACTTGCTGAAAACGCCGCACCAGCGCCACGATGCTCTGCACGGTGTCAAAAGCCTG
>CAAGKR010072951.1_pt1 | contig 17754 bp, 17 predicted proteins | sample 2556971 | NCBI WGS metagenome assembly CAAGKR01 (sample SAMEA5207829, study PRJEB30636) | soil metagenome | biome: forest; feature: boreal; material: soil | place: USA | collected 2011-09 | depth 1 m | reverse complement strand
CCTGCGGCGGATCGCTCATCCGCTGCTGCGTTTCGAACTCGCGCTGGCACGACTGGCAGTGGTAACCGTAGATGGGCAATTCGTCTCCTGGTGGGTCCCCTGTGTACCTACCCGGTGGCCGGGCGCACCAAACGCCGCGTCAGTTCTCCCAAGGGCCGTGGCGCATCCGGAGCAGATGTCCCTCCAGGCGATGCGACGGCACTGTGCCGCTGGCGATGCCGCGGGCCTGCTCGGCGCCGTTGACGTGCAGGCGGGCCACGCGCCGCTCCGCGCGCAGGAAACGCCGCAGTGCCACGTTGACGAGCTCGCTGCGGCTGAGCGGAGACCCGCGGGTGTGCGCATTGAGCGCCTCGAGGATGTCGTCGTCGACAGAGATGGCGATGCGGCGGGACATTCCGGAGATCGTACGCGGACGGGGGTGGGCGGCATCTGGACGACTCGCTGCCACGAGATCGCTACAGAGGCGACAGCACCAGCCCGGTGGGGACCTTCGGGTAGAAGTACGTCGACTTCTGCGGCATCACCTCACCGGCGTCGGCGACCGCGGTCATCTCAGCGGTCGTCGCCGCGCTGACGACGAACCCCAGGACCGCGTCACCTGCCGCCACGGCGCGGTCCACCTCGTCGAGCGAGCGCGTGTAACCGAGCGCCCCATCCCGGATCGCGGCTGCGTCGGCACCTGCCGGCCCGAGCACCTCGTCCTGCAACACCACCACGTCGAGTGCCTCACGCGGGGACGACGCCTGCCGGCGAGGTCGTGACAGGACCGCAGCACCGTCGCGCGCGCGCACTGCGAAGGCGTGCCGACTCTCTCGCTGCGCCGCGGCGGCCGTGCCAGCCGCCGCGAGATCGTCACTCGGCGCGACGTCCCAGCCGTCATCGAGCCGCATCCACAGGTCGTCGAGGCTGAAGGCCGCACCCGGTCGAGGGAGCAGCAACCGGTGGGTGGGCAGCAGGGTGATGCCGGGATCGGCGGCGTCGCACAGGTAGACGAGGGCGAACTGCGAGTCCGCGTCTGGCCCGTCGCCGGCGGTTGCGCGCTCGGCGGCGTACGCCGCGGCGGTCTCATACCGGTGATGGCCGTCGGCGACGTACAGCCGGGCGCCTGCGAGCGCCCGCTGGATCGCCTGCACACGAATCGGGTCATCCACGACCCAGAGCAGGTGCTTCTCAGATCCGATCTCGCCGTCGGTGCGTCCACCCGCCACCGCCGGCTCGGTGGTCACCTCGGCGAGCGCGGCCTCGGCGCCGACGGCGCCCTGCCAGACGGCGAACACCGCGCTGGTCTGGGTTGCGGTCGCCCGCATCAGCGCCAGGCGGTCCTCCTTGGGTCCGCGCAGGGTGTGCTCGTGGGGGCGGAGATCACTTCTCTCCCAGGCGGTGGCCCGCACCCGGGCGATCAGCCCGCGGCGCGCCTGGGTCGATCCGTCGGGCCCCACGAAGCGGTGCTCGCTGACGTAGAACGATGGCGCCGTGTCCTGGATGAGCACACCGAGGCTGAGCCAAGCTTGGAGGTGGTCAGCGGCGCGCGTGTAGCGGTCGGATGCATCTGGGCGATCGCCGGCCAACTCCTGGCCGAAGTCGATCCGCACGATGTTGCGCAGGTCGCGGCCGTACAGGTCCTCACGTTGGGCGTCGTCGATGACGTCGTAGGGAGGGGCGAGGACAGCCCCGAGGTGCACGACGTCAGGGTTGAAACGGATCCCGCGCAGTGGCCGGACGTCTGCCATGCCCGGAGTCTGCGTGAAGACGCCTTGCCGGCTGCGGAAGGGCAGGCTGGTGGGTCGGGCGGCGCCAGCGTGAGGTTGCAGGGAGTGGTTCCCCCCGCCTCGGTCTCCCTTCCTGAAAGGCAGGTGCTCTCTCGTCAGCCGGGTGGCCGCCGACCCACAGATAGAAACGTCCCTGTGGACAATTCCTTGCGCTGGCGCGTCCGCCGCGTTCGCCGCGCGAGCAGCAGGCTGGCCCCGGCTGGGCTCTCGGCTACCACCACCGGCGACGCGCGGGCCGGTCCCGGGAGGCGCACCTCGGGCAGAGACCCGGGGCAGGGTGACCTGGACGGCGGTCAGGTCTCCGCCCCGCCGCGCAGCGCGAGCTCGATCGCGGCGGCGAGCTGGCGCGCCGAATCCGGCGTGAGCTCAACGGCGACCCGCGCGGACGGACCGGCGAGCGGATTGAGGAAGTCGATGTTGAGCGTGTGCTCGGCGTTGGCATGGACCGGGTGGTCGAAGTACACGCTGGCGTCGGTCAACTCGAACCATCCGTCGCGGCCCTTGCCGCTGCCGCTCACGGTGACGTGCTCGGTCACATACGTGCACATGGGTTCACCTCGTGGACAGATGCCTGCCGTAGAAATCGGCGATCAATTGCCATCCCTTCACCGCCGCCTCCTGCACGTACATCGGCCGGTCCGTTGCGAAGAAGCCGTGGCCGGCGTTGTCGAAGACGTGGAACTCGTGCTCCTTGCCGGCCTCGGTGAGGACGCGATCCAGCTCGGCGACCTCGTCCGGTGAGGGGTGCGTGTCCTTGGCACCGAACAGCCCGAGCAGCGGGCAGGAGAGTTTGGGGGCCAGGTGCAGGAGTGGACCAACGCGGAGCGGCAACTCACTGGGCGGTGTGCCGACCACGAAGGCGCCGTAACAGTCGACCGCGGCCTGCAGCGGGAGGCTGCATGCTGCCAGGAAGGCCTGTCTGCCGCCCGAGCAGTAGCCGATGACCCCGACGCGCCCGTTGGAGCTGGCCAGGGAGCGGAGATACGACGCCGCGCCGCCGCCGTCGCCGACGAGGCGGTCGTCGGGCACACCGCCGGCAGCGCGCACCGCGGCAGCGGCGTCATCGGGGCTGGCGCCCGGTGCCTCGCGGTGGTGCAGGTTCGGGCAGACGGCGTTGTAGCCCATCACGGCGAACCGGCGAGTGATCTCCTTGGTGGCGGCGTCAAAGCCCGGCATGTGGTGGATGACCACCACGCCACCGAAGGGACCGGGCGCGAGCGGCCGCGCCGCGTACGCCTCGATCGAATCGCCGCCGGCGCCCACGATCGACACCGTCTCGGCGAGCACGGCGTCGTCGGTCACCTACAGACGGACCTGGCGGAGTTGCTCGAGCTTGGCCACCGAGGCGAGGCGCTCGAGGAGGGCGCCGTCGATAGCGTCGTCGATCTCCATGAGCATCACCGCCCGCCCGCGCGGGCGGTCGCGTCCCAGCTCGATGCGCGCGATGTTGATGTCGTTGCTGGCCAGAAGTGAGGACACCGCGGCGATCACGCCGGGGCGGTCCTCGTGCTGCACGACCAGGAACGTGCCCGACGGCTGCATGTCGACTCGGAAGTCGTCGATGCGCGTGATCCGCGGCGCGCCCTCGAAATGAGTGCCGGCGACCAGCAGGCGACGCTCACCGACGACCTCGACGAACATTGAGTTGGCGTGGTCGACGCTGCGCGTGGTGGTGTGCTCGTCGACGTCGACACCCATCGAGCGCGCCACAGTCTTGGCGTTGATGGCATTGACCCTGGCATCCGAGAAGTGACCGAGCAGGCCGCGCAACACCTCAGCGGTCACCAGCGTTGTGTCGACAGTGGCGAGCTCGCCGGCGTAGCTGCAGATCACCCGCTGCACCCCGCCGCTGCTGAGCTGCGCAGCGAGCGACCCCATCTTGCGGCCGAGCTCGAGGTAGGGGCGCAACCGGGCCAGCTCCTCGGGGTTGACCGCGGGTGCGTTGACCGCGTAGCGCGGGGAACCGCCGTGGAGGTACTCGACGATCTGGTCGGCGACGTCGGCCGCCACATTGACCTGCGCCTCAGCCGTGCTGGCGCCAAGGTGCGGCGTGACCACGATGCCGTCGACGCCGATCAACGGGTGTCCCTCGGGCACGGGTTCCTTGGTGAACACGTCGATGGCGGCGCCGGCGATCACGCCGTCGCGCACCGCCTGCGCAAGCGCAGCCTCGTCGATGATGCCGCCACGCGCGACGTTGATGACTCGCGCACCCGGTCGCATGCGGCGCAGCTCGGCGGCGCCGATGACTCCGCGGGTGCGATCGGTGAGGGGAACGTGAACGGTGAGAACGTCGCTCTCGGCGAGAAGGGTGTCCATGTCCACGAGCTCGGCCCCGGACTGCTCGGCCCGCTCATGGGTCACCAGCGGGTCGTGGGCGAGCACGCGCATGCGCAATCCCTCTCCTGCGATCCGGGCCACCTCGAAGCCGATCTTGCCGAGCCCGAGCACGCCAAGCGTGCGGTCGCGCAACTCCACACCCATCAGCTTGGACCGCTCCCACCGCCCGGCCCGAAGCGAGGCGTCCGCCGCCGGGATGTTGCGCGCCAGGGCGAGCATCATCGCCACGGCATGCTCGGCGGCGGCGATGGTGTTGCCCGTGGGTGCGTTGAGGACGAGAACGCCATGGCGCGTGGCCGCCTCGATGTCGATGTTGTCCACGCCGACACCGGCGCGTCCCACCACCCGCAGGCGCGTCGCCGCGGCGAAGACATCAGCGGTGACCTTGGTCTCGCTGCGCACGACCAGCGCGTCGTACCCGGCGATGCGAGCGATCAGGTCGGCAGGGTCGAGCCCGGTGGCAACGTCGACCTCGCCGGCCGCGCGAAGCCGCTCGACACCGTCGGGAGCTATGGGGTCGGCGACAAGGATGCGCAGCACGTCGACACCCTTCCCGGTGGCGGGCGACCCCTGCGACAGCGGCGCCTCCGTCTGGATGGTCACCCCACCCCGGCCGGCTGGCCGCTGGGCTGGACGCTGCGCACCACCGCCTGCGCGGCCGGGACCGCGAGGCCGACGCGGCTGCGCATCCCGGTCTCGTGCAGGCCCTGCTCGAGGGTGGCGAGGATGCTGTAGACGTCACCCTCGTCGATCATTCCCAAGTGCCCGATGCGGAAGATCTTTCCTGCCAGGTCGCCCTGGCCGCCGGCCAGCACCAGGCCGTGGTCAGTGCGCAGCGCGGTGAGCAACTCCTTGAGCGCATCGGGACCGTCCACGGGGTTGTGGATCGCGGTGACGGTGTCGCTGCGGTGCCCCTCAGCTGCGAGAAATTTCAGCCCGAGAGCGTCCACACCGGCGCGCACCATCTCGCCGACCCGCGCGTGACGAGTCCAGACTCCGTCCATGCCCTCCTCGCGCATCATCGCGAGGCCCTCCTGCATGGCGTAGAGCACCGAGATCGCCGGCGTGCTGTACGTCTGCGACTTCTGTTGGAACTTGCGCTCGCGAGCGAAGTCGAGGTACCAGCGTGGTGTCGTGGTCTTCTCGGCGCGGGCGAGCGCAGCCTTGCTGACGGCCACCATGGTGACCCCGGGTGGGGCCATCCACCCCTTCTGTGACCCGGTGACGAGCACGTCGATGTGCCAGCCGTCGGTCTCGAGCGGGATGCAGCCGGCGCCACTGACCGAGTCGACGGCGAGCAGCTTGCCGCGACCCTTGACCACCGCCGCGATCGCGGGGATGTCGTTGAACACCCCGGTACTGGTCTCATTGTGGGTCACGAACACCGTGGTGACATCAGGGTGTTCGGCGAGGATGCGCTCCACATCCTCCGGGTCGATTGGCTCGCCAGGGTTGACGCTGAGCCTGAGCACATCGGCGCCGTACGCGGCGCCGATGTCGGCCCACCGGTCGCCGAAGGAACCGATCGTGCAGAACAGCGCCTGCTCGCCTGGGCTGAGCAGGTTGACCACCGCGGCTTCGAGGCCGCCGGTGCCACTGCACGGGTAGATGAGCACGTCGTTGTCCGTGCGGAGCGCCCAGCGCAGACCCTCTTCAACGTCGCGCAGCAGCGCCGCGAACTCGGGGCCGCGGTGGTTGATCATCGGGCGGCTGGCCGCGCGCACCACGCGCTCGGGAAGAGGGGTGGGACCGGGAACGCGGAGCTGCTGTGCGAATGCCATGTCTGCTCCCAAACGTGCACGTTGACGTCTGCGAGCAGTCTACCAAGCGTCCGCGGTCCGCCTGCCGGGGCGCGCCGGCAGGCGGGTCAGAACAGCTCGTCGTAGATGTGATGCGGACGTGCGAATCGCTGCGCATGCGCCTCGAGCGCGCGCAGTGACACCGCACGCCGACGTCGTCTCTTGGCGTTGCGCCGCACCAGGACGCGATCGATGGTGGTGCGGGCCAACCCGAGGTCGGCCCGCACCATCACCCAGGCGGTGCGCGGCCAGCGAACCACGGCCGCACCCACGGCGAGCAGCAGCGTGTAGCGGACCAGGGTGCCCAACCATCCGGCCGACGCCGCGGTCACGACATGGACGGCCACCGCGGTCGTCGCTGGCGTCACCGGGTGATCCGGATGGGCGATGTTCCAGGCGACGATCTGCGCCTTGCGCTGCAGGATCTGCGGGTCGTAGTGCTCGATGCCCGCCCGCACCGCCATCGCCAGCACCTCCCGGAAGCCCGGGGTGGCGATCAGCGAGGCCTCGCGAGCATTGCTGAGGAACGCCGGCTCCACCGTGACGGTGGGCATCTGCGTGTGGATCCACCAGTTGTCGCGCAGCACGACGCCGCCGTCCGCGACGCCGAGCGGGGCGAGGTAGCTGGCCATGGCATCGCTCATGGTCTGAGCGAACGAGAGGTCGCTGTCCTTGGGGTACAACACCAGGGAGCCGTTGGGGCCGCCATCGGTGAATGAGTTGAAGTGCACGCTCACGAAGACGGCAGCGCCGTTGTTGTTGGCGGTGTCGCTGCGTTGCTGGACGTCGAGGGAGACATCCGTCGAACGGGTGAGGATGGCGTTGATATCGTCCTGTTGCAGCAGCGCGCGCAGGCGCAGTGACACCGCAAGCGTGGCGTCCTTCTCCTCGAGGCCATTGCTCGGAGCGATGGCGCCGGGGTCGAAGGGCATGTCGGGCTGCGCCGGGTTGACTGCGCCGCCATGGCCGGGATCGATGACCACCACGAGTGGTGTCGGCGCCGCCGCCTGGGCGTGCGCGGTCGGCGAGGCGGCGATCACCATTGCGGTGAGGACCGGGACGCTGAGCAGGACGTGGAGAAGACGTGTCGCCGGACGGCGCATGGCCACTGGCAGTATATGGGTGACCCGGGATCAGCGCCTGGCTAGCGCACCTCTGCCTGGTAGGGGAGCAGGGCGATGTGCCGCGCGCGGTTCAGCGCTGTGGTCAGACGTCGCTGGTGGCGCGCACATGTCCCGGTCATGCGCCGCGGCAGGATCTTGCCGCGGTCACTGAGGTAACGGCGCAGGCGCGCCACCTCCTTGTAGTCGATGACCTCGATGTGCTCCAGGCAGAAGCTGCAGACCTTGCGGCGGCGGCGATCGTAATCAGGCATCTAGAAGGGGATGTCGTCCGGGTCGACGTCGCCACCCGCGTTGGCGCCGAGCGCGGGAGTGGCGGCAGCGGCCCCGGCGGTTGCGGGCTGTCCCGCGTCTGCGCCGCGGGCGCCTCCCTCGCCGTCCTGCCGGCTGTCGAGGAACTGCACGTCGTTGGCGTTGACCTCGGTCTTGTAGCGCTTGGCGCCGGTGTCCTTGTCATCCCACGAACGGGTCTGCAGGCGTCCCTCGATGTAGACCATGCGGCCCTTCTGCAGGTACTGGCCGCACAGCTCTGCGAGCTTGCGGTTGCCCTGGTTCCAGACCACGATGTCGTGGTAGTCGGTGAACTCGCGACGCTCACCGCTGGCGTCTTGTCCGTAGCGATTGGTGGCCAGCGCCAGGTTGCATACGGCGGTGCCGCTGGGGGTGAAGCGCAGCTCAGGGTCGCGGGTCAGGCGGCCGATCAGCATCACGCGGTTGAGCGAGCCGGACATCAGTTCTCCTCCTCAGTGGCGGCGACCAGCGCGGCAGGCTCGTCGTCATCGTCGGCTTCCTTGTCGTCGTCATCATCATCGTCCCCGGCGGCGGCGACAACTGTCGGACGCGCCACAGCCGCCTCGCCCGCCGCGGTCGCATCGGGGGCGGAATCCTCGGCGGCGTCCGGCTCGTCGTCGTCGCCGCCCTCACGAACCACCAGCAGGTGTCGGAAGACGGTCTCGTGGATGGCCAGGGCTCGCTCGATGTCGCGCACGCGCTCGCCGTCGAGGCGGATGTGCAGGAGCATGTAGTGACCGTCACGCAGGTGGTCGACCTCGTAGGCGAGGCGGCGGCGGCCCCAGTTGGCGGTGCGCACCACCGTTCCACCGGCGCCAGTGATCAACTGCCCGACGGAGTCAGCCGCCCCCTGGAGCCCCTCGTCGTCGAGATCCGGCCGGGCGATGTACATGAGTTCGTAGTCGCGCACCATGCGCGCACCTCCTTTCCCGTGGGCTTGCGGCATCCGGGCCTGCTGTGTCGCCGAGGTGGCTGGCGGGCAGCGCCGGATGCAGGAAAGCTTTGAGTGTCCTGCGGGACGGGTCGAGCATAGCAGCAGCTCGTCGCCGGCCGATCCGCAGGTGCAACAGGGTCGCAGGTGCGCTAGCATCGCAGGAGCCCCTGTAAGGGCGGACGTGACGGTCGGCGCGACAAGCCGGGGAGCCCGATGTTCAGCAAGTTGGCGCGCATGCGCAGCACCCTCTCGCGGGCTGAGTGGACCCGGCTCGGGCTGTGCTACGCCGTCGTCCTCGCGCTGCACGTCATCGGTTTCGGCGTGCTCTTCCTGGTGAGCGGACCGCACTACGACGCCAAGGTGTTCGGCATCGGCATCGGCCTCACCGCCTACGGCTTCGGGCTTCGCCACGCGTTCGACGCGGACCACATCTCGGCGATCGACAACACAACCCGCAAGCTGATCGCCGACGGCAAGCGACCCGTGGCTGTGGGGTTCTTCTTCTCACTCGGCCACAGCACCATCGTTGTCGGGCTGACCGCGATCATCGCCATCGCCGCCGGCACCGTCGCCGCGCAGGTGCGGAATTCGAACAGCGGGCTGCACAGCATCGGCGGCTACATCGGCACCGGCGTCAGCGGGTTCTTCCTCTACCTGATCGCGGCCATCAACCTGGTCATCCTCGTCGGCATCGTCCGCATCTTCAGGCAGATGCGTCGCGGCGAGTTTGACGAGCCCACGCTCGAGAAACGGCTGCTGGAGCGGGGCCTCATGAACCGTCTGCTCGGCCCCGTCGCACGGTCGATCAGGTCGAGCTGGCAGATGTACCCCATCGGCGTGCTCTTCGGCCTCGGCTTCGACACCGCCACCGAAGTGGGCCTGCTGGCGATCGGCGGAGGCGCCGCGGCGAGCGGCCTGCCGTGGTACGCGATCATGTGCCTGCCGATCCTGTTCACAGCGGGGATGGCGTTGATGGACACCGCGGACGGCGCGTTCATGAACGTCGCCTACGGCTGGGCCTTCTCCAAGCCGGTGCGCAAGGTCTTCTACAACCTCACCATCACAGGGCTGTCGGTGGCGGTGGCCCTGCTGGTCGGAACGGTGGAGCTGCTCAGCATCCTCACTCAGTACCTGAACCTGCACGGAGGAGTGTGGGACCTGCTCGGCTCCCTGAATCTCAACACCGTCGGGTTCATCATCGTGGGCATGTTCGTGGTGACCTGGCTGGGCGCCATGGCCGTGTGGCGCTTCGGTCGCATCGAAGAGCGGTGGGCGCTGGCGCCGGCCGGTGGCGCCTCTGGTGCCGAGGCCCCGCTCGTCGTGCTCGCCGGCGGGTTCGCGGTCAGCCTTCCGGTAGACTCCCAGCCCGTCGAGCCGCGGTCAGCTAGCTCAGTTGGTTAGAGCGCACGGTTCACATCCGTGAGGTCGAGGGTTCGAATCCCCCGCTGACCAGTAGCCCCACACAGTCTTCCTCGCTTCGCTCGGCGCGACCGCGTGGGGACCCCCGTTCTGCTCACAGAGGGGCGGTGCGCCCCTCTCGGCCGTCCGGCTGAGCCGGACGACCTCACTCCCCACTCGGCGCGATGAATCGCGCCGGGCTCGCTCCGCTCGCGATCTTGTCAGCTGCCGCCGATTTCCTTGTAACCCGCCTCGTCGAGCAGCTTGGCGCCACTGTCGTCGACGCTGTTCAACCGGATCATCCAGCCCTCGCCGTACGGGTCGGCGTTGACTCGCTCGGGTGCGTCGGTGAGCTGGTCGTTGACGCCGGTGACCGTTCCACCAACCGGTGCGTACAGGTCGCTGGCCGCCTTCACGGACTCGATGGTCCCGAACTTGCCGCCCGGCTTGAGCACGGTTCCGACCGCGGGCAGCTCGATGAAGATGACGTCACCCAGCTCGGACTGGGCGTGGTCGCTGATGCCGATGGTGGCCACGCCACCCTCGACGTGAACCCACTCGTGGCTCTCGGTGAAGCGATACTCGCTGAGGTCGGGCACTCATCCATCTCCCTTGGGTCGTTTGTAGAAGGGCAGAGGAACAACCTCTGCGTGCGCCTTGGTCCCGCGGATGTCAACGGCAGCGTCGCCGTCCTTCCTGAAATCGCGAACGACTGAGGCGGTGGCCACCGCAGTGCCCACCGTGAAACCGAACGTCCCGCTGGTGACGGTGCCGACCTCGTGGCCATCCTGCAGGACGGGCTGGCCGTGCCGGGCGATGCTCCGCGGACCCAACCGCAAGCCGACGAACCGGTGCGGCGGCGCCTCACGCAGCGTCTGCAGGGCCTCACGCCCGATGAAGTCGCCCTTGTCGAGCTTCACTGTCCAGCCGAGCCCGCAGCTGTACGGGTCGGTGGCGTCGTCCATATCCTGGCCGTACAGACGCAGCCCGGCCTCCAGCCGGAGGGTGTCCCGAGCGCCCAGCCCGGCGGGCACGAGGCCGTGCGCCGCACCGGCCTTGACGACCGCGTCCCACACCACGCCGGCGCGGTTGGAGTCGATGTAGATCTCGAAGCCGTCCTCGCCGGTGTAGCCGGTGCGCGAGATCCGCTGGCGGCGTGCGTCGGTGACGCCGGCCAGTGACAGGCCCGCCGCGAAAAACGGCCGGAGCTCGCGCAGCGCTGGCCCGCCGTCGTCCATCCGCGCGAGCGGCTCGAGGATTTCGACGGCCCGTGGTCCCTGCACCGCGATCAGCGCCAGGTCATCGCTGAGGTCGTCCAGCTTGACGTCGGCGGGCGCGTGCTCGCGCATCCAGGCGACGTCCTTCTCCCTCGTTGAGGCGTTGACGACGATGAGGAGGTGGTTCTCGCGCGCACCGCGCATGACGATGACGTCATCAACGATGCCACCGGCGTCGTTGCACATCACCGAGTACAGCAGCTGGTTCGGCACCAGTCGGTCGACGTCGTTGGTCACCAGGCGCTGTACGAAGCTCTGCGCTCCGGGGCCGTCGATGAGCACCTCGCCCATGTGGCTGACGTCGAAGATGCCCGCACGCTGCCGCACCGCGAGGTGCTCGTCACGAATGCCGCTGTACTGCAGCGGCATGTCGTAGCCGGCGAAATCGACCATCCGTGCCCCGGCGGCCACGTGGCGGTCGTAGAGTGGCGTGCGACGGCCCATCAGGCGTGCGAGTGTAGGGCGCGGCGATGAGCCGGGTGGCCATCCCTCGGGCGGGTACCATCCAGCCGATTCACGAGGGGGAGCCCGATGATCGTTGCCGCCGTCATCGTGGTCGCGCTTGTGGTCGCCGCCGTGGTGACGGTGACCGTCCTGGTGCGCCGCCGGCTGCCGGTGACCCGCGGCACCCTGACCGTCACCGGCCTGAGGGCACCCGCCACCGTGGTGCGCGATCGCGTTGGCGTTGCGCACGTCGACGCTGCCTCGATGGAGGACGCAGCCTATGCCATGGGCGTCGTCCACGCCCAGGAGCGGCTCTGGCAGCTGGACCTCACCCGCCGGGTGGCTTGCGGCCGCATCAGCGAGATCGCCGGGCTCGACGGGCTCGCGGCCGATCGCTTCCTCCGCCGTGTGGGGCTGCGCCGAGTGGCCGAGGAGGAGGCTGACCTGCTTGATGGCGAGCCCAGGTCCATGCTCGAGGCGTACGCCGCGGGCATCAACGCGATCGTCGACAGCGGTCGCCGGCTCCCGATCGAGTTCTCGATGCTGCGCATCCGTCCCGAGGCTTGGCGCCCCGTCGACAGCATCGCCTGCGCCAAGCTCCTCGCGCTGGGCCTGAGCCTGAACTGGGACAGCGAGCTGCAGCGCCTTCGCCTGGTGCAGGAGGTGGGCCCGGACATCGCGGCCCGGCTCGACCTGGTGTACCCGGAGACCAACCCGACCATCCTCGCCGCCACGGCCGCGAGCGCGGGTCCACGCGCCGGCGACAGCCTCTTGGCGCTGTACCAAGAGGCGGCGCGCTGGCTGCCGAGCGCGGTCGGGGCAAGCAACGCGTGGGCGGTCGCACCCCGCCGCACCAGCACTGGCCGAGCCCTCCTCTGCAACGACCCGCACCTCGAACCGACGCTGCCGTCGCTGTGGTTCGCCGCGCATGTTCGCGCCGGCGACGACTTCGAGAGCACCGGGGTCACATTCGCCGGTCAGCCCTTCCCGATCATCGGCCACAACCGGCGCATCGCCTGGGGCTACACCAACTCCTTCGCCGACTGTCAGGACCTCGTCGTGGAGCAGTTCGACGCGGCCGCGGGCAACCGGTTCAGAACCGAGAGCGGCTGGGAGCAGTCACAGATCGCGCGTGAGGTGATCCGCATCAAGGACCGCCCCGACGAGGTCGAGGAGGTGGTGATCACCCGCCACGGACCGGTTGTGGAGCGCTGCGACGACGTCAGCGGCGGCCGCTGGCTTGGCCTCGCGCTGCAGTGGACCGCACTCACGCCGGGCTGCGCCTCGGAGACGGTGCTCAGGCTCCAGCGCGCAGGCAACTGGGCGAGCTTTCGCAGCGCGTTCGCGACGCTGGATGCACCGTCGCAGAACGCGGTGTACGCGGACGTGGACGGCCACATCGGCTACTTCTGCAACGCGCGCATTCCGGTGCGGCGCAGGCGTCCCTCCGGGCTTCCCACCCCGGGCTGGGAGGGCGGCGTGCTCTGGGAGCGATTCCTCACCGTCGATGAGGTGCCGCAGGCTCTCGATCCCCCAGACGGACTGGTCATCACCGCCAACAACCGCATCGTCGGCGACGCCTTCCCGCACTACATCGCCAACGACTACATGGCCGGCTACCGCGCACGCCGGCTCGCGGAGCTGCTGAACCGCGACCAGCTGGACAGCGCCTACATGCGCACCGTGCAGATGGACCTCGTGTCACCACCGGCGGTTGCGGTGGCCCGACTCCTCAGTGCCGTCAGCTGCACGGTCGAGCTCGCCGAGGCGATGCGGCTGCGGTTGGTGGCATGGGACGGCCGGATGGCGCCCAACCGGATCGAGCCCACCGTGTACGAGGCGTTCATGCGCCGGCTCGCCGAGCACGCTTTCCGCCCTCTCTGTGGCGACGCCTGGGGCATCGCCGCCGGCTTCGACCTCGAGCACCCGCTCTTTGAGTACCCCGCCAACCTCACAGGCCGGGCGACGCCCATGCTCGTGGAACGGTGGGAAGCAGGCGACGAGTCGATGTTCGACGGTCTCACCACCTGGAACCAGGTGGCGGCTGACGCCCTCGAGGACGCGGTCGCGGACCTCCGCCGCACCGTCGGCGGCGTGCGCCGCTGGCGCTGGGGCCGGCTGCACCGTCTGTCCCTGCGGCATCCGCTGGCGGTGCGGCGGATGCTGCACCCGCTGCTCAACGCGCCCGACATCACCGTTGGCGGCAGCGTCGACTCCGTGATGGCCACTGGCCCCCGGCCTGGCGCCGACTTCGCCACCCGGGTGTTCGCCCCCTCCTGGCGGCAGGTCTTCGACGTCGGCAACTGGGACAAGGGCTGCACGGGCGTGCTGTTCCCCGGCCAGTCCGGACAGCGCTTCTCTCGACACCACCACGACCTGTCCAAGCGGTGGGTGAGCAACCGTCAGTTCGTGCTCGCATGGGGCGACGCGGCGTTCCGGGGTCGGCGCACGCTGCGGTTGGTGCCGCGCGAACGCGGTCTCATCGCAACGGAGTCGCGCATATGATCGGGAGCAGATGATTGCGCGCCGCCGGTCCCGCGCTGAACAGGCAGGGCTGGTACGGGGCTGCTGCCTGGGTCTGATTCTGCTGGCGGCACTGGTGGTTGCGACGGTCGTCATCACGTCGCGTGCCCTCGCGGCACCCGACCTCGGGGCGGCGCCCAGCGGCAGCGCGCACGGCAGCAGCGAGGCTGTCATCGCCGCGGCGCTGGGCGGAGACGCGGCGACGCAGCTGCTCACCAGGGACCACGCGGTCGTGTCCGTCAGCGAACGTGACCTCACGGTGATCGCCAACGCGCGCAACCCTTCGCCGGACCGGTACCGCAACCCGCAGGCGCGCATCCGCAACGGCGACATCGTGGTGTCGGCGGACACCAGCGTCGGCCCGTTCGGTGTGACCGCGGTGGCGACCTTCCAGCTGACCTTCAGCAACGCCTCGGGAGCGAGCCAGGTCACCGCGCAGGCCATCAACTACGCTGCCGGACAGCTCGGCATTCCCGGTTTCATCGGTGACCGGCTCGATCCGCGCGCGTCGTCCTCCATCAACCTCACCGCCCTCTTCGCATCGAACCCAGCGCTGAAGCTCCTCTCGCAGGCGCTGGACTGTGTCGCCGTGCGCGCGGATGGTGTGCACATCGGTTTCCACCGACCCGGGGTGAGTCCCGACGCAGGAACGTGCGGCTGATGGAACGCGGGCATACCCCGCTTAGAATCGCCGCGTGAACCTGCAGGACATTCTCGACTGGTCTGCGCAGCTGGCCGGATGCGACTCGGTTCCTCTCGACTCCCAGGTCTACGTCGAGGCGGCCGCCGACGTTCGCCGCGTGCTGTTCGGCGTCGACATCTCGCTCGCCGAGGTGCTGTGGGCGCAGCAGAACGGCTTCGATGCGGTGATCGCGCACCATCCGCTCGGCGACCGCACGCGCACGGGCTTCGGTGAGTTGGTGCGCAGCCGCCAGGTTGAGCAGATGACCGCCGAAGGGGTCGCGCGGGACGCCGCGGAGCGCGCCATCGGCGCACGGCTGGAGTCCATCGCCCGGCGCACCCACATGATGAACATCAACGCCATCGTCGACAGCGCGCGGCTGTTCGGCATGCCTCTGTGCAACATGCACCTCGCGTGCGACATCATCACGCGCGACGCCATCATCGCGATGCTGCGGCGCCATCAGCGCGGCGGTGCCACCGTCGGCGACTGTCTCCGCTGGTTCGACGACTTCTCGGAGTACGGACGTGGCCATGCCCAGCCGCAGGTATGGGTGGGATCCAAGGCCAACAAGCTGGGGCGTTGGACGGTGGCGATAGCGGGAGGCACCAACGGTGGCTTCCCGGTGTTCAGCGAGTACTTTCGTGCGGGTGTCGACACCATCTTCGCGATGCACATCGACGAGGACGACCTGCACAGCCTGCGCGCCACCGCCGATGCCGGCGACACCCTTGTCGTCACCGGTCACATGACCAGCGACAGCATCGGCATCAACGTGGTCATCGCTGGGCTCGAGGAGCGCGGCATCGAGGTGGTGCGCACCAGCGGGGTGGTCGCGCCCGCGTAGTCATCTCAGCGTGTGGCGGCGGGGTCCGTCGCGGCCAGCACGAAGCTGGCGTGGCTCTGCACCTGCGGGTAGTTGCCGAGGGGGGAACCGTCTCTCGGGTCGGCCACCTCCCCGAAGAGGTCGAGCGAGCCGCGCGCCCCCGCCGCGGCTGCGAAATTCGCGGCGCCGTCGCGATCGCATCGTTCCAACGCCTCCGCCACCCAGAAGGTGGCGAAGACGAATGGCCCGCATGGGTCGCTGAGCGTGTCCTCCGCCGGGACGTGGCGGTCGATGAGGCCACCGCGGGCAAGCGTGGTGACGATGCTGTCGAGCGTTGCCAGCAGCCGAGGGTCGTCGTTGTCGAGGAAACCAAGGATCGCCGCCTGGGCGAGCGCGGCGTCGGGGCCGCCGCCGTCTTCGGTGAGCGTCAGCGCGCCGCCACCGCGCAGCACGGCCTCGCGAATGTCGTTCGCAGCTCGGCGCCACGGTTGCGCATCGGCGTCGACCACACCGCGCTCGGCGAGCATCGCCGCCTGCGCCAGCCCAGCCCACGCCATCACCCGCGAGTGGGTGTAGTGACGGGGCGAACCGCGGATCTCCCAGATGCCGTGGTCGGGCTCCGTCCAGTGCGCGGCGGTCCAATCCGCCACGCGCACCACGCCTTCGCGCAGGGACGATGGCAGCAGCTCCTGTGCGGCGAGAGCAGCGGCGAACTCGAGTACCTCGCCCGCGACATCGAGCTGCGGTTGCTCCGACGCGGCGTTGCCGAGGCGCACCGGCCGTGCGCCCCTGTAGCCACGGAGGTGGTCGAGGGTGCGCTCGCGCGGCGGCGCCGTGCCGTCGACGCGCAGCAGCACCGAGGGGGGCAGAGTGCTCGTCGCCGCGCCGATGAAGTCACCGAGTCCCGCCGCGTCGTCGGTGAGTCCACACCGCAGCATCGCCAGCCCTGCGAGAGCTGTGTCACGCAGCCAGCAGTAGCGGTAGTCCCACGTTCGCGAGCTGGCTGGCCACTGTGGGATGGATGTGGTCGGCGCCGCGACGATGCCCCCGCCCCGCTGATGCAGGCCCGCCAGGACTGCGGCGCTGTGCACGATCAATCCACGTGCCTGCCGGGCGCCGAGGGTGCGCTCCGCAAGCAGGTTGGGTGTGGATGAGCCCGCAGCGCCGACGCGGTCGGCGAACCATCGCAGTGTCCCCTCCATCGATGGCGCGGCACCAGTCGCGCTCGGCTGGCACAGCACCACCGCTCGTTCAGTCGAATCGACGGTGACGCGGCTCGTGGCCGCGCCGCCACTGTCCACCGTCCACGGGTTCGGGGCGCGAACCGCGAGGTCGACGCTGCCACCGCGGACGCGCAGGATGGTGCCGTCGACCGTGACCGCCGCAGGGGCGCGCGCGGCATCGGGTGCGAGCATCACGCGCACGCCAACCTCGACAGTGCCGGTGGCGCGCATGGTGCGTACCAGGCGTGCTTCGCCGTCGCAGGCGAGCGCATCGTGCACCACCAGCTCACCGCCGTCCGCACGCCAGAGCGTGCGCAGGACCAGCGTGCCGGGCAGGTAGCTCCGTTCAACGACGGTCGCGCCCGGGTCCAGCGGCGCCACCATAAAGACGCCACCGCTGACGTCATCAAGGATCGACAGCAGGCACGGCGCTGAATCGATGCGTGGCCAGCAGAGCCACGCGATGTTGCCGCCGGGGTCGACGAGCGCTGCGGTGCGGCCGTCGGCAAGCAGGGCGTGGTCACCGATGGCGTGCTGCACCGCGCAGCAGTCTAGTGCTGCACTGGTGCAGCATGCCAACGCTCCCGGATCAGTCCGGGACGGTGTTGGCGATGCGCGCGATCTTCGATGCCCACAAAGGGTCGCTGGCGTAGTCGACGTTCATGCCGCGCAGCGTGGGTCCGTGGTAGAAGGCGCCGGTCGGCGACAGGTAGTCGTGCGCCACCTTCTGCGCGACGAACTGGATGCAGGCGTCGAAGCTGGGGAAGCTCACGGCATCGCCGTACGGGTTGGCGTCGTTGGCCCCGTAGCCGAAGAGGTTGTGCTTGTCGTGCGCGATCGCGCTCGTGCCCCATGCGGACTCGAGGATGGCGTGGGCGACGAAGTACCGCGCGCTGACGTGGTAGGTGGCCTCGGCGTTCATGAAGCTGGCACCAAGCCCGGCCAGCGCGCTGCCGCTGAGGAAGGAGTCGAGCTTTGCCGCCGTCTCGCCCGACGGTTTGGTGAGGTCGGTGTCGATGGTGAATGCGGGGCCGGAGACCGGCGTGAACACCACTGCGTTCTGACGTGCCGCAGCCTGCGCGGCAGCGGCTGCAGCGGCGGCCGCCCTGGCCTGCGCGGCTGCGGCT
>CAAGKR010230158.1_pt1 | contig 17783 bp, 19 predicted proteins | sample 2556971 | NCBI WGS metagenome assembly CAAGKR01 (sample SAMEA5207829, study PRJEB30636) | soil metagenome | biome: forest; feature: boreal; material: soil | place: USA | collected 2011-09 | depth 1 m | reverse complement strand
GCTACCGAGCGGGAGTAGCTCAGTGGTAGAGCGCGACCTTGCCAAGGTCGAAGTCGCGGGTTCGACCCCCGTCTCCCGCTCCAATTACTTGAGTCCATGGGGTGATGCGTGGCTTTTTTCGCCTCAGCGCGGATTTTGTGAAGAGGTGATGCTGGCTATTTTGTTAGGCGCGGTACCCAAGTGGTAAGGGAGAGGTCTGCAAAACCTTTACGCGTGAGTTCGATTCTCACCCGCGCCTCCAAATCTCGTTCCTATCGTTCGCTCCGGCAAAAGGCGGATTTCTTTCGGCCCGGCACCCCACGAGCCTAAATATCTCCGTTGTATGCCTCGCGACACCTTCCCAAAATACTGAGCACAAATGCCAATTCCTGGAATCTGTCCAATTCTGCTCAGAACATGCATACGCCTTGAAATAACCTATTTGAATGTCGGAACCCATATGTTCAACCGAAGATATCGAAGAGCGATTTCGGAACGTCTTCGTCCGGGAAATGGCGAGAGATGAACAGCGTTGCTTTTTCCTGGCAGATGTCCTGCTGCCTGGCGGGGAGCAGCTGGAAAAAAAGAGCAAGGCTAAACGATCAAGCAGCGGGTCCGTCCCCGGGCTGTGACGTACCAACGAATGAACACCCGGTTCAAGGCATCATCACGGGGAAAGTCGCGTGGGGGATTGCATAAATACCAGGATTGAACGGTTTTCATGACAAGCATAGATTAGGATTCCGTACAGTTTCCGCCCGATGAGGTTAGATTGTGAATCCGCAAATGGCCGTTCGCATCGAATTAGCTGTTAGTTGAAGGTAGGCTCAAAGAGCTTTTCTATCGCATGTAAACTGCTTCCACCGCGTTTTGCGGTTCATCCCCCAAATTCACCATAGTAGTACGGGCTGGAGCATCTCCCAGAGGAGCGTGCCCATGAGGCATCACTTGCGCGTGGTTGTAATCTTCGCGGCTGGACTCGTCACGTATGGGTTGCTGATCATGGCATTCCGCCTGATGAGCCAACCCAGCGATTTGTCCTTATACAGTGGCATTGGACTGATACTTGGTCTGATGTTATTGTTCCCGCTTCTCGTGCGAACGATTTGGAGGTAAGTTATGACTATTTTTGACAACCCAGGCACGCGGCGTCCAGAAATCATTGATCGCTTCGGACGCAATCTGTCGTCGAGATCTACGTTGCAATTTGTAGCGTTGGCGATAGGTACGCTTATCGCCCTATGGGTCGTCTTCACCTTCCTGATGAGTGCGACGCGCATCGAGGCTGGATACACCGGCATCGAGGTGAACCTGGCCGGAAGCCAGCGCGGCGCTTCGCAAATTCCCATTCGAACCGGATGGGTTTTTTATAGTCCAGTCACCACGCAGATCATTGAGTTCCCGACCTACGTGCAGACTGTCAAGTGGACTCGCGATACCAACGAAGGCCACCCCATCAATGAAGAGATGGGTTTCAACAGCAAGGAAGGCATGGAGATATTTGTCGATGTCTCATTGTCCTATGCTATCGAACCCTCCAAAGTGCCGGACTTCTACGTAAAATACCGGGTCAACAATCTTGAATTGTTCACTCACGGCATTCTGCGGGATATAGTCCGCAACTCACTCAATGAAGTCGCCTCTACTTACAATGTTGAGGATATTTACGGTGAAAAGAAAGCCCAGTTCCTTCACCAGGTTGAGCAGCAGATCCAGGACAAAGTCTCTAACGTTGGAGTGGGTGCAGCAGTTTGGTTTTATTGGAGCGCCGCGTGTTCCCACCGTTATTGCAACCGCCATCACGGCGAAGGCGCAGGCGATTCAGGAATCGGAGCGAGCTAAGAACGAGTTATTTACGACGCAGGCGGAGGCGGCAAAGAAGATCGCTGAAGCCGACGGCGACGCGAAATCCACAGTCACGCGCGCGCAGGGTGAGGCCGACGCCAACCGAATCCGGCAAACCTCGATCACGCCCCAACTTCTCGAACTTCGAAGGCTGGAAAACCAACGCGCCTATATAGACAAATGGAATGGTCAACTGCCGAGTGTGCAAGCTGGCCAGGGTACAGGCTTCTTGATGGAATTGCCGAAACCTCAACAGTAATAGGCCTATCGTCGAGGACGCGTCCATATTCGAAAGCAGCTTATCTCCGATGACGGGCGCATCCCCTGCTAAAATGTTCTCCTAATCATGTTTGAGAATCTTTCAGAGAAACTGCAGCGTGCGTTCAAGACTCTGCGCGGTCAGGCCGTCCTCAATGAAGAAAATATTCAAGAGGCGCTGCGCGAGATTCGCCTCGCCCTGCTTGAGGCGGACGTTAATTTCAAAGTTGTAAAGCAGCTCATTGACCGCATCCAGGAAAAAGCTGTCGGCCAACAGGTTGCGACTGCTCTCTCGCCCGGCGAGCAGGTCATCAAGATCCTGCGCGACGAACTCATTGAAACTCTGGGCCGGGATACGGCTCGAATAAAATTTGCTTCCCAACCTCCTACGGTCGTTCTGATGGCAGGCTTGCAGGGATCGGGTAAGACGACAACCTCCGGCAAGCTGGCGAATTGGTTTAAAAACGGCGGCCACCGTCCGCTGCTGGTCTCAGTTGACGTCTACCGTCCCGCGGCTCGTGAGCAACTCAAGGTCGTAGCTCAGGCCATCAAGGCGAACATTTACGAAGGAGAAGTAGGAGAAGCGAACTCGGCCACAGTCGAGCGATTGGCCAAGGAAGCTCGCAAGGAAGCCATTAACACCGGCTCGGATGTGCTTATCGTCGACACTGCGGGCCGCCTTCACATTGACGATCAACTCATGGATGAAATGCAGTCGCTCAAGCGATTGCTGAATCCGCAGGAAATCTTGTTTGTTGCGGATGCAATGACAGGCCAGGATGCGGTTCGCTCCGCGGAAGAATTTCACAAAAAGCTTTCTCTTACTGGCGTGATCCTCACAAAAATGGATGGAGATGCTCGCGGGGGCGCCGCGCTTTCCATCCGCCAGGTAACTGGACAGCCAATCAAATTCATCGGCGTGGGGGAAAAATACGACGCCTTGGAGCCTTTCCACCCCGATCGCATCGTGTCGCGCATCCTGGGGATGGGCGACATTCTGTCCTTGATTGAAAAGGCCGAGCAGCACGTCGACAAGAAAAAAGCTCAGGAAATGGCCAGCAAAGCTTTGGCGGGCGACGGCTTCTCGCTGGAGGATTTTCGCGACCAATTGCAGCAAGTTAAAAAGATGGGATCCATGCAAAGCATAATGGGCATGCTGCCCAGCATCGGCCCATTCGCCGGATTGCAAAAAGCGGCCGACAAGGTTGACGAAAAACAAATTGGCCGGGTGGAAGCCATCATAAATTCGATGACGATTCATGAGCGCTTACATCATGAAGTGATGAATGGAAGCCGCCGTAAGCGCATTGCGAGAGGTTCCGGAACCAGCGTGCAGGAAGTAAATAATCTGTTGCGCCAATATGCCCAAATGCGAAAAATGTTCAAGCAGATGGGAAAGCCAAGCTTTGCGCGAAAGTTTGCCGGCATGAAGCTTCCCTGAATGTAAGCCTGTATGGAATATCCCTTGGCACTAGCAAAACTGCACGCGCCGGCAGTTGGCATATGACCCGGCGAACCCGCGCAGTTGCATCCCCCAGAGTTGTCAACATCGAGGACCTGCATCGTCTCGCCCGCAGGCGATTGCCTCAGGTTGTGTTCGACTATTTGGATGGAGGCGCTGAAGATGAAGTGACGCTACGAGCCAACAGGACGGCCTTCGATTCTGTCACCTTCCGTCCACGGCACGCTGTCGCGCTGCCGGAGAAATGCGACTTGAGCTGCCGCGTGCTGGGTCTTGATTTGTCTTTTCCAGCAATACTTGCTCCCATCGGTTACAGCCGTCTCATGCATCCCGATGGCGAAATGGGCGCCGCAAAAGCGGCTGGCGCCGCCGGGACGGCATATATTCTTTCGACAATCTCCGGGCACTCTTTGGAGAACGTCAAGGCGGCGACCTCGGGTCCGGCGTGGTATCAACTCTACATGGTGGGTGGACGCGAAGCGGCTCAGGCCTCAATTGAGCGGGCGCGGCTCGCCGGATTCTCGGCACTGGTAGTCACGATCGACACGGCAGTCGCAGGCATGCGCGAGCGGGACTTTCGCAATGGCATGAAAGAGCTGATGGGTGGAAGCCTTCTGTCTAAAATTCCGTTTCTGCCGAACTTACTGTTGCATCCCGCCTGGTTGAGCGGTTTCTTGCTCGACGGCGGCGTTCCCAGACTTCCCAATGTTGTTATTCCTGGAGCAGGGCCCATGCCACTCATCGAAGTAGGTGCGGCCCTGGCTCGTGCGGCTGTCACATGGGAAGATATGCGCTGGATACAGGAAACCTGGCGCGGGCCTATCGTCATAAAAGGGATTCTGACGGGCGAAGACGCTCGGCGAGCCGTGGAGTATGGCGCTGCGGCGATCGTGGTCTCGAATCATGGCGGGCGGCAACTGGATGGAGTTTCCGCGACTCTCAAGGTCCTGCCTGAGATCGTAATCGCAGTGAACGGCCGCACCGAGGTACTTCTCGACGGCGGGATTCGGCGCGGCTCCGATATTGTCAAAGCCCTCTGCCTCGGCGCTCGAGCCGTTCTAATCGGACGGGCTTACGCCTACGGACTGGCCGCGGCTGGAACCGACGGTGTTGCCAGGGCGCTCAATATCTTACGGACCGACGTCGAACGCACACTCAAGCTTTTGGGATGTCCTTCGATAGCAGCGCTTGACCGGTCTTATGTGGAAATCTCTTCTTGATTCGCTCCGCAGTCCGCCTCGGGCGTTCTCAATCAGTAAATCCGAGTTCTGAACGTACCACCCGCAGAATTCTCTAAGCAGGGATTCTCAAGTCCTCCACTCATTGGTAGCTGGTTACACATGGCAGCGACGCGGTGGTTTGTCCGCCCTGCAAATTGTCTATTACTGACTCCGATTTCAGCACGAATTTGTTTTTCTGATTGACGTAGTACTTCCAGTCGTAGAGACCAATACCGTATCCGAGACTAAAGACCTCCATATATTGGCAGGCGCCGTAATTTTGGTTGCAACTGTATTTATAGGTAAAGTACCGAGTCTTGACCGGGCCAATGTTATCCAAATTTACAGTGACCGGGGCGGAAGTCGAGTTGATTACGTTTCCCAGAGGCTGGCGAAGAAACGGTTGGCATTGGGAAAAGCTTTGATAGGTGGTATTAGCTGCCGGAACCCTTATGGGCGCGCCACCCCACATGGGAGGAACGCAACGCCTCGTCATGGGCAGATCAGTATCAAATCGTTTAAAGCTCGTCGGATCGTCCCATCCAAGTTCCGTGGCTCGATCATAAACATATTGGTTGTCGAAGGTTTTTATATCCCAGGGATAACCTGCGAGACTCTTGATCCAGAGAAAATACCCTGAAGAGGCGTAGTTATTTGTATTGTCATCCGGGGAGATCGAGGTGTAGATAGGATTGGCATTTCCCGGAGCCATGTGACTGTCGACGCGGGCGGGATATGCCATTACAAAATAGTTCATCATGTCCTCATAACCGGATCGGCAAGCGAACGTCGTCTGCGCATCGCTAAGTAGGGGACATGCTAGGGACAACAACACGAGAAATATAAATTTCAATTTGAATCTCCTGGCCGGGCGTACGCGGCAAACCACGTTTGGGTGCAAACACTATGCCGCTGCGAACCGGGCACGCACACGCCGCGGCTCAGCGACTCGAATATCTCTAAGTTTTTGGGATGGCGCAGGCGATAAAGCCTAACGCATTGGCAAAATACTGGCACAGCCAGCGAACACATTCAAGACTAATTTGTACTTATAAGTATTTATTTCTTCTCGGTTCGCTCCGGCCCAATTGGAGCGGCGATGGTTCATGTGCGTTACCGTCGGTAGTGCGATCGCCTCGGTGCTAGAATTCTCGGTTTGAGTCAACGTCGCAGGTATTATGCCCAACAATTCACCGCAGGTTCCACAGTCTCCCATCCCGCTAATGAGCTTTAGCGACGACGAAATTCTTTTCCGCGACAATATTCGCCGGTTCGCGGAAGAGAGAATCCGTCCTCGCGTCAGGGAGATGGATGAGAACAGCGTCTTCGATCCTGGATTGATCAAAGAACTCTTTCAGCTTGGGTTGATGGGCATCCAAATTCCAGAGGAGCACGGCGGTGGTGGTGGCTCATTCTTCGAGGCAATCCTGGCCGTCGAGGAACTTTCTCGCGTGGATGCTTCCGCGGGTGTCATCGTGGACGTACAAAACACTCTGGTCAACAATGCGCTGCTGCGATGGGCCTCGGACGAGCAGAAAAAACGGTATCTCCCGCGCATGGCCGCTGATACTTGCGGAGCTTATGCGTTGAGCGAAGCGGGCTCCGGCTCGGATGCGTTTGCGCTACAAACCAGGGCCGAAGCCGGCGGCAATGATTATGTTCTGACCGGCCGCAAGCTCTGGATTACCAATGCCAAAGAAGCAAGCATTTTTATTCTGTTCGCGACCGTTGATCCAGCGGCCGGGTACAAGGGAATCACAGCGTTCATCGTCGAGAGCAAATTCGATGGTTTCACTGTCGGCAAAAAAGAGGACAAGTTGGGAATTCGAGCATCATCGACTTGTGAATTGATTCTCGAAGGCTGCCGTGTCCCCAAGGAGAACGTACTGGGGGAGGTTGGCAAAGGATACAAGATTGCTATCGAAACCCTGAATGAAGGACGCATCGGTATCGGCGCTCAAATGGCGGGCCTGGCCCGAGGCGCGTGGGAATATGCGGCAAACTATGCGGCTGAGCGAAAACAATTTGGCAAGAAGCTTTCCGAATTTCAGGGAATTCAGTTCCAATTGGCGCAAATGGCTACGGAAATCGAGGCGGCACGGCTCATGGTGTACAACGCGGCGAGGATGAAAGATGCGGGCATCCCCTTCGTTAAAGAAGCGGCCATGGCGAAATTATTTTCCTCGCAAGTCGCGGAGCGTGTCACTTCGCTTGCAATTGAGATCTACGGTGGTTACGGTTTCACCCGGGACTATCCCGTGGAGAAATTTTGGCGCGATTCCAAGATCGGAAAGATATATGAAGGCACTTCGAACATGCAGCTTGCAACCATTGCCAAGCTGGTGATCGGGGACAAGCCTCGCTAGCCGTTGCCTATAATGTGCACGAAGTTGCAATCTACATCCGGCGCTACGTTTTGCAGAGTGAGCCTAAACTCCGTCCTTACAATCAGTTAGCGCCACGACCTCTGTTGGCTGCAAAGCTGCATTTCCCATGCTGCCGGTTATCAGGCACTGACCGCAGATCGGAGCATCTCGTGGTGACTTTGGCGATAGATCGAGCGATTGCTCTGCCGAAAAAAAGACGAGTAATGCTTCCGGTTCTGATCGTTCTGTTTCTCATCTCCTACGGTTTGATGTCGATGCTGGTCGTCGAACAGGGACGCACCATCGAAGCTCAGCGTGGGTTGATCCACGATTTATTAAGCGACAGCACTCAGTTGAGTGCGATGAAAGCCAAAGAAATCCTGCGGGAACGGGTTGCGACCACTCTTAAGGGAAAAGTTTCGACGCAGGATAGCGCCAAGAACAAAAATGGTGCCAGGTCACAAAGGCCGGCGCTACAAAAGCCGCCGAAGTCCACGGCAGACACGGCCGATGCCCGCAGAATTCCTCTTACGATATAGAGGATCTGTATAAAATTTCTTTTTTAGAACGGTATAGATCGGATGGCAGTAAGAATGAAAGCTCTAGCCAGTTTGATGTTAATGATTTTGATAGCGGGTCCTCGACTAGCGCCACCACTTCGCTTTCCCGCTGTTCACTCCAAGGATCAGGAAGCGCGAAAGGGCGGCCAATGGTATCTGGCGGAAAGTGGCCATGCCGTTTATTGCTACGGCCCGGTCATGGTAGTCACTGAGCCAAACGCCGGGTTCCTGCGGGTTGCGACATTCTGCCAGGGCGACAAGCCCATGGTTCCTCTCAAAGATTAACTTCTTCCCGCAATTCCTCCCGCTCGCACTGCGGTAAATTGTATTCATGCCAAAATTCGAAAAGCACATTTTTGTGTGCGGTAACCAACGCCCGCCGGGACAATCGCGCCCCTGCTGCGATCCTGAAGGGACGGCCGCTCTGCAGAAATTATTCAAACAGAAGCTCGACGCTCTGGGCCTGAAAGGAAGAGTGCGGGCAAATCAATCCGGCTGCCTGGATCAATGCGAACACGGTCCCAACGTAGTGGTTTATCCGGATGCGGTCTGGTATGGCGGAGTAACGCCAAACGACGTTGAGGAAATCATCGAATCCCACATCGTGGGCGGCAAACCAGTCAAAAGGTTAATGATTGCAGATGATTGCCTGAATACTCCTAATTGCGCACACAGGCTTCCAAAGGAAGTATCTGGGAAAAAGATGCTCTAAACCTATCATCTCGCCGACATCCCTGCGGAAAACGCCGATCTTGCCAACCTCGCCTATGCGTGGGCAGGGGCGATGAACGCCCCGATCGCGTCGTCCAAGGTTGAGAACATAAGGAACAGGGATTCGACGCGCGTAATTTCGAACAATCTCAAGATTCGCGAATTTACCCCGGCTAGAACCACCTGCCGTCCCGCCTTGTGGGATGTAATGTAGGCGCTGACCAGCGATCCCAGGCCGGCGGAATCAATATAGGGGACTTCGGCCAAGTCCAGAATCAGAATCGGGGCAAATTCATTTCGGATAGCATTCTGAAATGACGACAGGGTTTGCGCAGTCATGGGCCCCCGCAGGCAGAGCACGCCCTGCTTGAGCATCGACTCCAATCGCTCAATGATCAAAACATCCGAGACCAGGACATCCGACATAGCTCGAAGATTGTACGGGCGGCTGACTGACAAGAGCAAGCGCTTTAAAGCGGCGGGATAACCCATCTGGGTGATTGGCGGGGATGCCCTGTCCAGTCCATCATTAAGGTTGGGGGGATAACATGAAAACGATATTATTTGCGATTTTATTTGCCGGTGCGACCGCGGCGATGGGCCAATCCGCGCCCGTTTTGAGCAGCCAGCCTCAGAGGCTTGTGATGACGGAGCATCCGGAGCACGCTGGAAATCACACTCTGGCACAGGAACAAAACCTGCGCGGAGACGAATCTCCGTACACTTATGCTCAGGGCGAACTGCCGCTTAGCGACTTCGCGAGAGCTTCGGCAGCAGTTCCGCTGGGCGACGTCGCACGCAGGTACAGGGAAGAGCGCGCGTCGGCGAAAAGAGCCCAAACTGTTTGGGAAAACTAAATAGACACAGAGCCAAGTACGTGTGTTGGTAGGCGCGGCAGGAATTGAACCTGCAACCCTCAGATTAGAAATCTGATGCTCTATCCGTTTGAGCTACGCGCCCATTGCGACATGCTGGGACAACTGCTTTTCTGAGGGCGGGCAAGGCAATCCTTGGTTACAGCACTCCGTCTCAATTTAGCATACGGCGACTATCCGCTGCCCGCGGTTGGAGTCCGCTTTCCTTCGGAAGCTCGACACTCCGTCGCCGGCCATCCATGTCTACACAAACTCATGTTGGTGCACGCGGCTCACCTACCCATAAGTTTTTCACCCCGGAACCAAAATCGCAAACTTGTGCGGGAATTTACCCGGCCCCATACGGTATTATCCTGATCGACTCTTAAGTGGAAAATATCTACGGTTCATGTGACGCGTTTCCTAATGGAAACCGCGCTAATTTCGTTGCGGTTCATCTTTGACTGCGGGGCAGTGAAATAGGAATAATTCCCTTGGAGGGAGAGATATCCATGATGACATCCAGGCGTTCGGAAGTTTTGCGATATTCATCGACTCTTGTGATCCTGCTGGCCCTATGCGTTGCGCCAGCCCTCGGCCAGGACACTGGCGTGACCGGCGACAGCACGTCAGGATACCGACTGCGCGTAGTTTCGCGCAGCACACAGGCGGTCGACTACCGGCGCACGGGTTCGACTCACGTGAACCTTCGCGGGACTGATCTGATGCCAGAAGTAAAGGGCGAAGCCAAAGTGGAAAGTAGAACCGGCCGTGTCGAAATCGATGCATCGCTGGAGCACCTTCGTCCCCCAAGCACGTTCGGCCTAACCTACCTCACGTACGTGTTGTGGGCAATCACGCCCCAGGGCGGCCCCAGGAATCTTGGAGAATTGGTAGTTAAAGACGGCCATGCAAATTTAAAGGTGACCGCTGATTTGCAGGCATTTGCCTTGATCGTCACGGCTGAACCGTATTTCGCGGTGTCGCAACCAAGCGATCTCGTGGTGGCTCAGGATATTGTCCGCGAAGATACCAAGGGCAGAGTGGAATCCGTCGAGGTGAAATACGATTTGATAGCTCGCGACACTTATGCAGCTCAAGTTTCGGAGGTGCCGCAATCCATTTTCGGCGTTGACAAAAAAATCCCGCTGGACCTGATTGAGGCCAGGAACGCGCTTCGAATCGCGAAGGACGCCCATGCCGATCAGTATGCTGCGTCGACATTTGCAAAAGCACAGGGACTTCTGGACCAGGCGGAAGATTATTACCGCCGCAAACAGGGCATGAGTCCGATCGGCACCGTGGCCCGAGAGGCCAGCCAGACCGCTGAAGAAGCCCGGGTAATGACGCTGAAAGCCGAAGAAGACGAACGGATACAAAAAGACAAGGATGCGGCGAGAAAGCGGGCTGAGGACGCCGAGGCGGCGACGCAGGTGCAAAAAGAAGAAGCGGAAGCTCAACAGCGAGCTGCGGCGCAGGCACAGGCTGCGGCCCAACAGGCTCAAGCCGCGGAGCAGACCGAAGCCCAACAACGTCAACAGGCGGAGGCCGAACGGGCGGCAGCGGAACAAGCCAAATCGCAGGCTGATGCGGCACGACAGCAGGCAGATGAAGCACGACACCAGGCGGAAAGGGCGCAGCAACAAGCCTCCCAGCAGGCGCAGCTCGCGGACCAGGCTCGCCAACAGGCGGAGGCCCAGACCGCGGCATTGCGGGCCCGGCTCCTTCAGCAACTAAACCAGGTTTTGCAGACACGGGATTCTGCCCGGGGACTGATCGTAAGCATGCCCGATGTTCTTTTCGACACTGGCAAAGCTGCACTCAGATCCGCGGCGCGTGAACGTCTCGCTAAAGTAGCAGGAATCTTGTTGGCTTACCCCGATATCCGAGTAGAGATTGATGGCTACACCGATAGCACCGGGACTCTTGCCTTCAACGAGAAGCTTTCACAAGAAAGAGCTGCCGGGGTGGAATCGTATCTGGCCCAGCAAGGAGTTGCCGGAACATCCATGACGACGCAAGGATTCGGACCGAGCGATCCTATAGCCTCCAACGCAACCGCGGCAGGTCGTCAACAAAACCGGCGGGTGGAAATGGTGGTTTCGGGCGAATCCATTGGGGCGGCCGTGAGCGGCGCGGCTAGCCAGACCTCGACGCCGGTGCAACCGGCACCGACACCTCAGTAATGGAACCTGCTTCCTCAACCGGCGGGCCAATCCGCCGGTTTTTCTTTTGCCGGATACTGCGGGAATCACTAAATAATTGAGTACAGCCTTCGGCGGCGTATTCTGTCTAACTGCGCTCACTTGTTTTCCGGCGCGCAAATGCCTGCGTCCAATTCAACTCGTCTCGCTTACATCGATTGGATGCGCGGCCTCGCTTGCGTGCTGATGTTCCAGACCCATTGCTATGACGCCTGGCTGAACGACAACGCTCGCCGATCCAGATTTTTCGTGTGGTCGCAACTCGGCGGAACTTTTCCCGCGCCGCTGTTCTTGTTCCTCGCCGGAATGTCATTCGCGCTGGTAATCGACAAATTGCACGGGAAAGGCCTGTCCGGCGCTCATATTGCGCGCACAACCATCGGACGTGGTGCGGAGATTCTTTCGCTCGGCATTCTCTTTCGGCTTCAGGAGTACGTGATCGCATGGGGATGGGCGCCCTGGAGCGACCTGTTGCGTGTGGATATTCTCAACGAAATCGGCGCGTCTTTGATGCTGATGGGAATCGTTTGCTGGGTTTTCTATCGGGGCAAACGCAGTCAGGTTCGAATCAGCCTGATTGCAGCCATAATTGCTCTCACAATTTCACTTCTCAGCCCGTTGCTGTGGACATCATGGCGTCCCGATTGGCTGCCCTGGCCGCTGGAGTCATATATCAACGGCGTGCACAATCTTGGACAACCTCAGGCGTGGCTCTTTCCTGTTTTTCCATGGTCCGCATTCGCATTTGTTGGTCTTGCGGTTGGATTCCTGTTGTCGACAGATTGGGCGCAGAGCCTTCGCTCAAAAATCTTTATCGTCGCGGCACTCGCCGGCGTAGGGCTGATTTATTTTGGCCGCTGGATCGAGGCGCAACCATTTCATCTCTACGCCACAGATGACTTCTGGCACACGAGTCCAAGCTTTTTCTTGATTCGGGCAGGTTTCATGCTATTGATTCTCGGCGTGGCATATGGTTGGTGCCGCTGGGGTGCTGGGCAATGGGGGTTCAGCCCGCTAATCCAGTTAGGGCGGACCTCCCTGCTGGTATATTGGGTCCACATCGAGTTCGTATACGGACGCTTTTCTATTCTGCCGCACCATGCAAACGATGTTCGAAAAGCTTCGTTGGGATTGCTGATAATTTTTCTGGCTATGCTCTTGCTCTCTATGATGCGAACTCGATTCATAGCTTGGCGGGCCGAAAAGTCTCCCAGGCCCGGGCAGGTGGCTGCAAGTGAGTTAATTAAGGGATAGTTGCAGAATTGCGTTTTCAACGAGTTTCAGTCCAATTGCCCAACGCTGCCGCGCCAGTGTCTCGTCGGCGTCGTAGCCGAATAAATAGAAAGTAATGTAGAACCCTTCCTCCGTTCGGTCATTGGCGTAATGGTAATAGCACCGCCGGATGAGGAACTCGGCAGCCGACGGAATCTCTGGAGCACGATTCAAGAGCTGCGAAAGATTCTTGGAAATAATTTCATGGCCAGGAAGGGAACAACGCCGCGGTTCCTCGCTAAAAAGTAAATCAATATAAGAGCCGAACTTTACCGGCGCGGCGAACATTTCTTCTTCCGGATTTATTTCCGTCGAAGACCAAACATCGCACTTTGCTGTTTCGAGTAAACTACGCGACGAATTGATTGCCGCCAGGAAGTCAGCGAGTTCCCGTACCCGTTGCGCTTCTTGAACGTGGCACAACAGCTCCGGGCTGCGTTTCAAGTCGTAATATTGCAATCCGCGGTCATGCGCCGACCATGGAAGTTCCAGGACTTCGTCGCCTGCTCCGAGTTCAATGGCATGGTCGGCTTGCACGGATTTTCCCCGCATTACGCTAGTGTGCTGGGGCTACCTGAGGCGCGGCGGTGGGAGCAGGCGCAAAATTCACCTTCGGAACCTCCCGCGAACCCTCGGACGCGGCAAAATATGCATTGTTAGGCTTGAATCCTGACCAGCCTGCATAGATATTCGCCGGAAATTGCTGGATGTACGTGTTGTAGTCCTGCAAGGTGTCGTTATATCTTTTGCGTTCGACGGCGATGCGATTCTCGGTTCCCGCCAACTCATCCTGCAGGCGAAGAAAGTTTTCGTTCGACTTCAACTGCGGATAGTTCTCCACAATTAAAAGCAGGCGGCCCAACGCGCCATCAAGCTGCTGGTTAGCGGCAATCTTGTCGGTAGGGTTCCCGGCAGAAAGCAATGCCGAGCGGGCTTTCGCAATGTCCCCAAAGACAGTTACCTCCTGCTGCGCATATCCCTTCACGGTTTCAACCAGATTTGGAATCAAGTCGGCGCGCCGCTGTAGAACAATGTCCACCTGCGACCATGCGGCCTTAACGGCTTCATTCTTCGCAACGAGGTTGTTGCGAACACCAATGTATTGGCTACCGATCACGAACAGGATCAATACAATCACGCCGATTACGATTAAGACCTTGATCATTTATCGTCTCCTGAGTTCTCGTTGCATCGTGGGTATGTCGACGGAACGTTGATTCAACATTCTCGAAAGGTCACGCTGCCGATGTCTTCATGCCGATTTAGATGTTTCCAACATTCTATCTACCGAATCGGTTATTTGCTCGATTGCCTTCAAATATCGGGAACAAACATCCTTGATGTCAAACTGTTTTCTTTCCGCCTTCTTCTCGCGGATATCCAGCAATTGCATGAAGGGAGAGGAATCAAATTGAATGTGTGTGGAGAGCGATTGAACCGCTTCTCTCCTTCCCGTTGGCGCTTGAATCCCAATCGCGATGATAGTGTGGCGGAATAAGGTGGTGAACGCGGGCAAGGACCGCAGCAGCAAATTCCATAAGTCGCGAGGATGATCCGAAAATCGCATCATTTCCTGACGCAGCAGGATTGTCTTCTCCCGCAGCTCGTACTCCAACTGCGCCCGATGCAGGTGCATGGGAATTTGCAGGCCGCTTAGGAGGTCATCGCCGGACAGCACCCGATGTCGTTGTTGCATGTCCAGCAACTCGATGGAAAAAACATCCGTCGAGCGATTCAACTCATCCTCCGTCAGGATAAGAGGCGGATGATGTTTCTTGTCCGTCCACCATTTCACGACAGGAGCAATGGTTGACAGCGCCGCAAAAGAAATTTCCCCGAAGATGCAAAGCAGGTTCACGTTGGAGAAGTCGGGATGAAACTCCCCACTAGCCGCAGAACCATATAGAACGACACTGCGCAGATTATCTCCCGCTGCTGCACGCATCTTGCTGACGAATTCTTCAATTTGTTTTTCAGGAACCATGGATTTCCCTCACTTATTACCAGCCTCCGCTTGCACCGCCGCCGCCGGAACTACCTCCGCCAAAGCCTCCAAAACCGCCACCGCCGCCTCCGAATCCACCGCCTCCGCCAAAGCCGCCGCCACCGAAGCCTCCTCGCCCTCCCGACAAGAGCATCCAGAAAAGCAGACCTCGCAGAGGAGTAAAAAGAAACAGTAGTAAAACGATAATGCCGAAAATGACCTTACCAATGGACAGGCCACTTTGCGGTTGGGGCTGGCTTTCAACTGGCTCCGAGGGGCGATTTCCGGTCAATTGAATTCCCGCATCCTGCGCAATAACGTCCGCGACGCGCGACGTCATCAGCAACACTGCGCCGCTGTAGTCGTTGGCGCGGAGAGAGGGCACGGCCTCGCGGCCAAACCCTCCGACTTTGCCGTCAGGAAGAATCGGCTCCAATCCGTAGCCGACTTCGATGCGGTATTTGTGATCGCTCACCGCCAGCAGAATCAGCACGCCACGATTGGACGCCTTGCCGCCAACGCCCCATTTTTTGAACAGGTCCACTGCGTAGCTGTCAACGTCGGACCCGTCGAGCGAATTGATCGTCGCCACCGCAATTTGCGCGTGGGCTTTTTCATCAATTTGGCGGCAAATATCGTCGAGCTGAGTGACGGTATTCGGGTCAATGACGTGCGCGAAGTCGTTGACGTAATCGGTGGGCTTAAGCTGCGCGATAGGCTCGGCGGGTACAAATGATGCGGCGAGAATCAAGAATGCCGCCAACAAGATGGTTTTCGCGCCGCGCTTCATCGAGGCTGATTGTATAGGAGATTGAGATAAATTCATGACGGCGGGCATTCCGGGGCGCAGAGCTTCGCGGAAGACACGTGGGACAGCGGCCCCGGCTGTCCGGTTGAGCGCAGCTCAGCAGAATTTGGAGAAGTTAACCAGGTACTTCGCAGGCTGAGCCTTGCTCGCCATGGACAGCCGCCCTCGGCTGTCCCTACGCGATCACGGGTTGGAATTGCCGCAAATACTCGATGACTTGGCGCTCGGCCCAGTAGCCGTCGTATCCATCCACGTCGGCGATGAATGAGCAATGGCCTCCGTCGTCGGCTTCGACAAATTTGATATTAGGGTTGGCACGAATCTTCGCGCGCGTTTGCGGTAACAGACGAATAAACGGGTCATTAACCGCATGCAAAATAAACGTGGGGACCGCAATTCGATCAACGACATTCGAGGCGGCCGCCCGGGCATAATAATCCACTGCTCCGTCAAATCCACAGTAGTAGGCGGTAATTTTATCGTCGAACTGGCGCAGGGTCCTAAGTCCGCGAAGGCGTTTGACATCAAAGGACCCCGGGAAAAGTTTCGCTTTAGCGCGAAGGCGGCGCCGCATTTTCCACATGAAATACCATTCGTAAAGCCGATTGCTAGGAAGATGCAGAGTATCGGACGAAACGGCCAAGTCCATCGCCGGGCATACGGCAACGACTGAACGGAATTGTGATGGGCCTTCCCGGCCCCACTCCCCGGCCAGCTTCAGAACCAAATTGCCCCCCATGGAATATCCAACCAGCGAAAAGGCTGTGATCTGGTCCACAGCGATCAAGTGCCGGGCAACTGCGGCGACATCCTGGGAGAGTCCAGAATGATAAAGCGTGGGCGCGAGATTTTCGGTGCCTCCGCAATTTCGCTGGTTCATAAGCACTACATTCATTCCCGCAGCCATGCCTTTGTTTGCAATCCCGCGCATGTACGCCGAATTGCTCGAACCCTCCAGACCGTGCACGGCAATGACGGTCAAGGCCCGCTGGCGATCGCTCTGCCAGTAACAATCACATAAGACTTTGGTACTCGCCTCCACCTCGATCAGGCGCTCTTCCGGCGGAGGCAATGCAATTCGGCGGGTAAGGAAATAGCTGGCCAGGGTTTGGATATGTCCGCCACGCAACCGGCGGCGCGGCAAGAACGCAGAATCGGGGGATTGCGGATTCGCCACGATTTGATTTTAAATGGAGTGGCGGGTTAATCTCGGTTTAGAGGCGTGAAAATGCCGATTTTTGAGTATGTCTGTGAAGGCTGCAACCACGAATTTGAAGCTTTGGTGTACGCAAGCTAAAAAGCCGAATGCCCAAAGTGTCATGGGAAGAAGCTGGCGCCTCAGCTTTCTGTTTTTGCAATGTCTTCGAAATCGGCTTCGGCGAGCTCTGATTCGCCGAATCCAAGCCCGTGCGGCAGTTGTGGAGACGCTCGCGGCCCGGGCGCATGCTCCATGCCAGATTTCGATTGAGTAGCACCTTGTAAACTGGGTCGGGGCGGCCAAATTATTGACCCGGATGAATTTCTCGGTGAGCACTTTGGATACTCGTCACATGTAACCGCCGTAAGTTTCATTTCTTCCTAGATATCCCTAATATCGCTGCATGGATCGACGCCGCAGTCCAAGAATAGAGGCAGTTTTTCCGGTACGCATCTGGGGACTGGACGCGAACACAATCCCGTTCATGGAAACGGCCAGGGCCACCAGCATTAGCAGCGCCGGGGCGCTGATTCAGGGATTCCGACGGCAGGTTAGACTCGGCGAATTGCTGGAAGTGCAGCTTGGCGAAGAAAGGTGCCAATTCCGCGTAGTGTGGGCTGGCAAGGGGCGCAAGTCCGATGAACTTGGACTGGAAAGCGTGTCTGCTGATACTTGTTTATGGGATCTCAATCTCGGCCGTTGCAGCCAGTTTGCGGCCCACGGCTAGCCGTTCTCACATTTCCACGTCCCGATAAGTCCTATCTAAAACACAATCGCTCACAGCTTGCTTAATAGCGTTATACTTCGTTTTCAGCGCCATTCGCGAGTCCAATTACATTTGGTTTGAGCCCTCTTGTCCTTGGCGTCAGGATGCCGTTGACTCCTTAGAAATTCGTACCCGCGAATATCCGTTATGAAGGACGGCAAGAGAGTGCCGGATTCCGACGCTCCTACACTGCACGGGACACCCGCGTCGTCCCCAATGCGGCCGAACGTCTCCGCCACTCAGACGCCTCCACCTTCTTCTAATTCGTCCGACAGTCCCACCTTGTTGGACGCTGG
>CAAGKR010528853.1_pt1 | contig 17792 bp, 20 predicted proteins | sample 2556971 | NCBI WGS metagenome assembly CAAGKR01 (sample SAMEA5207829, study PRJEB30636) | soil metagenome | biome: forest; feature: boreal; material: soil | place: USA | collected 2011-09 | depth 1 m | reverse complement strand
TAGCTTGTGATTCGGCGGCCACATGATCGTGGGAGAGATCGTAACCGTTGCGGTCGGGTTACCGGTATCCGCCCCCAGACAGATGACAGTGGCGCTGCCACTATCTTTGATCTTCACCGCGGACTGATCTGCCGCGAATCCCGCCGACGCAAGGCCCAGCACCAGCGCCGAGACCGCAGCGACGATTCCGAGATAATTCTTGTGCGTCATAAGTTTGCTTCTCCTCTCCTCGCAAATGTTAATGCAATTTCGTTTAGGGGGAGTAGCAACTTTCCGGATATTCAAAGAACGGAATAAATATTTTGAAAATCCGGTCAGCCGCCAGGAATGTCGTAGCCCAATTCAATCTATGCGATCGCCGGATCGAGTCAAGGTGGGTGTTAGCCTGAGGAGGTCGTAGCGCGTCGTAGCCAAACAGCTATCTTTTATACGGGCCAGCGTTATGTTCCCGCTTCTCAATTTATGCGCATCGGATCAATATTTTGGCGTAACGATCACGGTCCGCGACCAGCCGCTCGAATGCGTTTTGCACGTTCTCGAGCGCGATTTCTTCCGAAATCAGAGGACGCACGTCGAGTTTGCGGCTCGAGACCAAATCAACCGCGCGGCGAAAGTCGAGGTCATTAGCCCAATAGCTGGCGAGCAGATCCAATTCGTTGCCGAGCACGCGATTGGCTTGCAGCTCGAGGCGACGATCCTCATAGACCGCGACCAGCATCAATCGCCCTTGCTTGCAGGTGAGGCGCTGCGCCGCGGCAAAGGCATTTGGACTTCCCGACGCTTCGAAGACAACGTCGGCGCCGCGCGCGTCGGTCAACTCCATGATCGGACCGTCGATCTCGCCTTCGGGATCGAGGGCCAGATCGGCACCCATCGTGATCGCCAATTTTCTTCGAACCTCGCCAGGTTCGACTACCGCGATCCGGTCGGCACCGGCGCGCCGCGCGAGCGCGGTGATGAGCAATCCAATCGGTCCCGCGCCCATCACGACCACGCGCTCGCCAAGTTGCAACCGCGACCGGCGGATCGCGTGGCACGCGACCGAAGACGGCTCGATCAGCGTGGCCTCATCGGCGGGCGTGCCGGCCGGCACCAGGAACATCTGACGCGCGGGTGCGGTGACGAACTCGGCGAAGGAGCCGTTGCGTTCAGTAAAGTTCATCTCACGCATGTCGCACAGGGTGAAGTCGCCACGGCGGCAAAATTCGCAGCGACCGCAACTTGGGTAGATCACGCCGACTGCCTGGTCACCGAGGTCGAAACCACGAACCTCACGGCCGACTTCGACAACCTGGCCGCAGAATTCGTGGCCGGGCACGATCGGCATTGGCGCCAGCAAAGGTCCTGCGACAAATTCGTGTAAGTCGCTGCCGCAGATTCCGCTGAATGAAATCTTCAGTCGCAGATCGGTGGGCGAAAGGGGCGGGTCGGGGTATGCACGATCGATTTCAAATCGACCGCGCGATCTGAGCACTGCGGCGCGCATGTACGAACGCTCCCGAATCCGGTAGTGGATTCGGGCGCAATTTTAAGGCACGCGTCCATCATGCACAACGCACGCACAACTTGAAACGTACCCACACGCAACGTGAAACGCACCGCATTGGAGCGTTGAAAGATGATCGTTACTGGACCACTACTTCGTCCGGGAACAGAAATGTGGTGGCGCCGTCTTCAAACTGCACCAGGTACATGCGCCGATCGAGATTGTTCACTTCGCGAATGATACGGGGCTGTTCCGCGAAGCGACTGCGTCCCTCGTGGTCACGAACCGGTTTCTGCAGTTTGCAGTGCCTTCCCACTACTTTCTCGGTGTTCGTGCTCGTTATCATAAATCCCCTTCACCTCACTCCGGTGAATCCGCATCCTCACCACACAAACTATAGTAGCAAGCTTCGCGCCTGAAATTGAGACCTTATGGCCGGTCGCATAGTCAATGGTCCAGAAGGTGTTGAAAACCCTGTAATACAACAGTTTTCGCCATAGCAGCCGGTTTTCAGGAGGCAAAAAACTCTTCACAGTTTCCGGCAGGCCGCCCCGTGGTACCCGATTACGGTCACCTGTCGGCGAAATTGGCGCCGTGATATTGCAATAGAGCAACAAAAAAAATGCGAAATATCGCAAATCCGTAGAGACTTATGCCGACAATATATCCGCTGATGATGGGCCGTCAGGCGATGATCGCGACTGAGCACTACCTTTCCGCAGCCGCCGGCGCACGAATCTTCGCCCGCGGTGGTAACGCAATTGATGCTGCAATTGGCGCTACCTTCGTCGAAGGAATCGTTAATCCGCATATGCATACGATTGGCGGCGAGGCGCCGATGCTCATACATTCGGCATCTTCCCGCCGTGTCGTCGCGATTAATGGCAATATGACGGCGCCGGCGCGCGCGACAATCGAGCATTATCGGTCGCTCGGCCTGAAGTTGATTCCGGGCTACGGATTGCTGTCCGCGGGCGTCCCGGCGGCATTCGGCGCGCTGGTTACCGCGCTCGCTCATTTCGGCACCAAATCTCTGGCCGAGGTGCTCGAGCCGGCGCTCGAGCTGGCGAGCGAGGGATTCCCGATGCACGTTGGTCTTTCGGGACTCGACAGCGGAGACGCCGAAGGAACCGCGCCGGGTGCCGGAGCTTCGATTCGCCAAAATGCGGAGCGGTTCCTGACCAAGTGGCCCTCGACCGCACGGCTCTACATGCCGGGCGGAAAAGTGCCGCGGCCGGGCGAAGTAATCAAGAATCCCGCGCTCGAAAATGTCTATCGACGTCTGCTCGATTCAGAAGCGGGATCAAAGAGCCGGGGCCGTGAGGCTGCGCTGGACGCGGCACGCGAGCGTTTCTATCGCGGCGACATTGCGCGCGAGATAGTCGCATGGTCCGATACCAATGGAGGACTGCTGGCGGCCGCGGACCTTGCGAGTTTCACCACGGCGATAGAAGAGCCGGTCAGCGCCGATTATCGCGGGGTGACAGTTTTCAAATGCGGGCCGTGGTCTCAAGGACCGGTGTTCCTACAGCAGTTGCGGCTGCTCGAAGGATTCGATCTTGCGGCGATGGGTCACAATTCGGCCGAGTACATTCACACGGTAATCGAGGCGGCCAAACTCGCGTTCGCCGATCGCGAGGCATACTACGCCGATCCTGGGTACGTCGAGGTTCCGATGGCGGCGCTGCTGAGCGAGCGGTACAGCGCGATGCGCCGCCGGCTTATCGACAAAGCGCGAGCCTCGATGGATCAGCGGCCCGGCGATCCGATCGCGATGCGTCCGCTCGCGCAAGGTTCAAACGGGGAGGCGCGGGCGTGGGGCGCCGGGACAATTCACGTGACCGCCGCCGACCGCATTGGCAACATGATCGCAGTCACCGCGAGCGGCGGATGGATTCCAAGCTCCCCGGTAATCGACGCGCTCGGGTTCCCGCTGGGATCGCGGATGCAGACGTTTTATCTCGACGAGCGGCATCCGAACGCGCTGGTACCGGGCAAACGTCCGCGGACGACGCTCTCGCCTTCGCTTGCGATGCGCGCGGGCGCGCCGTATCTCGCGTTCGGCACTCCCGGCGGCGATCAGCAGGATCAGTGGACACTGCAGTTCTTTTTGAACGTGATCGATTTCGGGATGGATCTGCAGGCCGCGATCGAAGCGCCTAAATTTTCGAGCGCGCATTTCCCTGGGACGTTTTATCCGCACGACAACCGGCCGGGAGTGGTTCGAGTCGAGGAAAGGATCGACGCGTCGGTGCGCGAAGAGCTGGCCGTGCGTGGTCATAAGATTGAACTTCGGCCAGCATGGTCGGAAGGTCACGTCCTCGCGGTAGAACTCAATCCCAAGACCGGTGTGCTCAAGGGCGGCGCCGATCCGCGCGGACAGGCGGCGCCGGTGATGCCCGCGCAAGTCATCGGCTGGTGAGGTGCGGCCTTGCGATCGGTCAAAAACTCCGCGGCGTCAAATGGCGGTGACTAATGGTGAAGAGCGCGTGCGTGGCGATTGTGTTGGTATTCCTGGGTGTGGCGCCGTTGGGCTTCGCGGCTGAGTTGGGCAACAACGTGAGCGCGACAAACACATCGGGGTCGAAAATTGTCGATCTGACGTACACCTTCGATGAGCGGACAATCTACTGGCCAACCGAAAAGGGCTTCGTTCACGAGTTCGAAAAGTACGGCGAGACCGCCGACCACTACTTTTACTCGTCGGCCAATTATGTGGCGCCGGAGCATGGCGGAACGCATACGGACGCGCCGATCCATTTCAATCAGCACGGGCGTACGGTGGATCAGGTGCCGCTCACGGAGTGTATCGGGCCGGCCGCGGTGATTGATTTCTCCAAGCGCGCGTCAAAAGATCCCGACGCGACGCTGAGCGTTGACGATATCAAGGCATACGAGCGCATCAACGGTGAAATCCCGAAGGGCGCGATTGTCGTCGCGCGTTCAGGATGGGGTAAATTCTGGCCCGACCGCAAACGCTACATGGGGACAGACAAACCGGGCGACGTGGAGGGTTTGCATTTCCCCGGGTACTCGGCCGAGGCGGTTGATTTTATTCTGAAAAACCGGCAGATCGCGGCAATCGCGATCGATACCGCCAGCATCGATCGCGGCGCGGCCAAGGATTTCCCGGTGCATCGAATCTGGCTCGGCGCCGATAAGCCAGGATTTGAAAATGTCGCGAATGCCGATAAATTGCCGGCTAAAGGAGCGACAATTTTTTGTATCCCGATGAAGATCGGCAAGGGAACCGGGGCGCCAACACGAATCTTCGCGATCTTGCCGTAAAGTACTAAGAACCAAGTCCATTACGTGCGCCCGTGGTCATTAAACGCTTACCGTGCCATGCAAATCGGTAAGATTATTTACCAAATGGGTTGATCACTCACTTAGAAGGTAGAAAACTACGCTCTGAAGGTAATCAGGAATCCCGCTATTTGCGGGGGTATTTGCGCGATCGAGCGAGGCATGGAAACTGCTCGATCGAAGGGTAGGAAGCCAGTGAATAATAACGCGGCGTCATTGCTCAAGGGCTTGCTGGTGGCGTTGGCAATCGTGGTGCTTACCGCGTGCTCAGGCCAACCGCTATCGACGCGGGAAAAAGGAACGTTCATCGGGACCGGCCTCGGCGCCGCCACCGGCGCGATCATAGGAGCCGCAGTCGGCAATCCGCTGGCAGGCGCCGCGATTGGCGGCGCGCTCGGCGCGGGCGGCGGGTACCTGGTCGGCAACGAGATGCAGAACACCGAAACTCAGCAAGCTCAGACTCAAACGCAGATTCAGCAGCAGCAGCGCGAGCTTGAAAATCAGCGACAGCAGATTCAACAACTGAAGGGCCAGAGCGAAACCGAGTAGCATCTGGAAATGACGATGCGGCGCACATCGACTCGAGCGAAGCAGACTGTAAGAGTGCATTTGCCGCTATCGGCCTCTTCGAGCACGAGGTTCGAACCACTAAGACAACCACTGGAGAAGCTAAACAAACTGCAAGAAACTTAAGGGCTTTCTCTACGTACTGTTCACTGAAGGAGATCGTGTTTATGCGCAAGAGACTTGGAATCGGGTCGCTGGTCTTGGCGGGCGCCTTGTTGGTCGCGGGATGCTCGGGACAGCCGCTTTCCACTCGCGAAAAAGGCACGCTCGGCGGCGCTGCGATCGGCGCCGGCACTGGCGCGATAATCGGCGCCGCAGTGGGCTCCCCGGGTGCCGGAGCGGCGATTGGCGGCGCGATCGGCGGGGTAGGCGGCTACGCAATCGGCAATTCGATGCAAAACAACGAAGTGCAGAATCAGCAGACGCAGGCGCAGGTTCAGCAACAGCAGCAGGAGTTGGAGCAGCAGCGACAGCAGCTTCAACAGTTGAAGTCACAGCAGGAAACTGAATGAACGTTAAGGTCCTGAATTTTTATTGGAGGAGTTCTCTATGCGCACGCGACGAATAATTACGACTCTGGCGCTGGTGGGAACGCTCGTTCTTGCCGGATGTTCAGGACAACCGCTTTCAACTCGTGAGAAAGGTACGCTCGGCGGCGGCGCGCTTGGCGCCGGCGCGGGTGCAATCGTGGGTGCGGCAGTCGGGCATCCGGGCGCGGGCGCGGCAATCGGCGGCGGTCTGGGCGCGGTGAGCGGCTACGCGATCGGCAACCAGATGCAGAATACCGAGGTACAGAATCAGCAGACGCAAGAGCAAGTGATGTCGCAGCAGCGCGAAATCGAAAATCAGCGCCAGCAGCTTCAGCAACTGCGTCAATCGCAGGAGACCGAGTAACCGAGTAGCCGACCGCTTGGTCATTTTGGTTATTTCGGTTGACAGAGGCGACGCCGACGGCGCCGCCTCTTTTGCATTGGACTTGCTCAATCAGGCTGGACGACACAGCTTGCAGGGCCGCAGCCCCGCATGCGCGGCGTGGCTGGCGTCGGCAAAAATCAGCGCCCGCGATGGGTCGGCGCGCTTGGCGGCCGAGCAATCGGGATTGCAGAAAATATGCGTCAGCCGATGCCCCATCACTGCCCGCGACGGTAGTCGAAGATCGCTGCCAATCCGGAATCCTTCGGCGCGCAAAAGCTTGAGCTTGGTCTCGACCCCGCCACCGTAATTTCCGATCGAGCCGTCGGATTTGATCACGCGATGACATGGGACGAACAGCGGCACCGGATTCGTCGCCATCGTGGTCCCGATTGCGCGCTGGCTATTCGGATGACCCACCACGGCCGCCAATCCCTGATATGTGATCACCGCGCCGGCCGGAATTTTACGGAGCCTGGTGAGCGCGCGGCGCTGAAAGTCGCTCGCAACCAGACTCAAGTCCACCGGACGGTCCATCGCCGAGAGATCGCCCTCGAAAAAGCGGCTGATCTCCGCGCCTACGCGATTCGTGGCCGCCTCGTTTTCGATCAGGTCGAACTTCTTGCGCAGCATCGCGAGTGTTCGGTCGCCGTCGCTGACGAACAGAAAATGAATCGCGGCCAGGCCGAGGTCGCTCTCCGCGACTAGCAGGCGGCCGATCGGCGACACTACCACGCCCACTCGCGCAGCGGGCCGGCGATAGCGTTTCATCGCTTGTTCGATTCGAGGGCGCGTTTGCCTGATCATCGATTCCACCGCTTCGTCATCAACCGAGATTGGATTCATTGAACTCACTCACTTGTCTTTAGTTTGCGCAGCGCCAGCGAAACGCTGGCCCGTGCGGCTTCGGAGCTGCAGTCGAGCGCCGCGCCAATTTCGTCGTAGTCGAGGCCCGCGAACTTGCGCATCATCAATGCCTGGCCTTGTTTGATCGGCAACCGCGAGATTGCGGTCTTCAGATGAATCACGCCGTCGTGTCCGCCGCGCGAGTCCGCCGTCGACCGCTCCGCGATCGCGCTTGCGTCGCCGGCATCCGCTGCGATAACGCGCCCACGACGCATCCGATCGCGCGCGCGATTGCGGCACAAGTTGGTTGCGATTCGGAAAATCCACGGCCGCAGACCGTCAGCCGATTCCAGGGTCGCGTACGCACGGTATGCGCGCAGCCAGGTCTCCTGAAACAAATCCATCGCGTCGTCGCGATCGCCGGTCGCGCGAAGCAGGAAGCGCATTATCTCGCGCTCGAGAGTCTTGACCGCCTCTTCGAACGGCGGCGGTATGTTCATCTTGAAGCCTGCCATCGTGCGCCTCAGTCGAGTCGGTCCCAAAACGCTTTTGAGTAAATCAGCATGATAGCTCTCGAGTTCGTGATTGTGTGCCGCACGATGCTTATAACCCCGTGCGAGGCCGTTCGTGAATCGGGAGACCTCTGCCGCGTGCAATTATGGATCGAGGCCGCTATTGTCGCGCCGCTAAAGAGCATCTAATGGACGCCGTGGAATGGATCGCGCTGTGGGCAGTACTTTTCCTGGCCACGCACTTTGTGATTGCCTCGGCGACTGTCAGACCAATGCTCGTAGCCGCGGTCGGCGAGCAGGCGTATCGCGGCATCTACTCGCTCGCGTCGTTTGCGACCCTTGGCCCGCTGATCTACGAGTTCGCCTATCACAAACACAGTGGTCCGCTGCTCTGGTATTTCCGCGACATCGCCGCGCTTCGATGGTTGACCTGGCTCCTGATGCTCCTCGCGCTGATCCTGTTCGTCGCGATCCTGGTCAGCCCAAACCCGGCGTCGTTGGAGGCACCGTCTGACCGAACCACGCCACGCGGTGTGTTGAAGATCACGCGTCATCCGGGATTCGTCGCTTTCAGTCTGTTTGGAATCGCGCACATGTTGATGAATGGGTGGGCCGGCGACGTGATTTTCTTTGCGAGCTTTCCCGCGCTTGGAATGATTGGCGGAGCGCATCAGGACGCGCGCAAGGTCCGCGAGATGGGCGAGCGCTATCGCGAATTCAAAGCGAGGACATCTTTCATGCCATTCGCGGCTCTAATAGGCGGGCGTCAGCGATGGACCAGCGCTGACGTACCGTGGGCTGCAATTGGAGTCGGCGCGGTTCTAACCGTCGCGATCGTGCTGCTGCATCCGATAATCTTCGGCGGCAATCCCCTGGGAATAAACGGCTTGCGCTAACCGATCGTTGGAAGCGCGAACAGGCGGCGTGCGTTCGCGAGTATCTGCATGCCGAGCGCCTCGGCGTCCACGGTACGCAGGTTCGCCAGCACCGCGAGCGTGCGCATCACGTATGCCGGTTCGTTGCGCTTGCCGCGGTAAGGTTCCGGCGCGAGATAGGGCGCGTCCGTCTCGACCATCACGCGATCGGCGGGAACCAACTGCGCGGCCTCGCGAATGGTGGCGGAATTCTTGAAGGTCAGGATTCCCGAAAACGAAATGCAGAAGCCGAGGCCCAAGAATTCGCGGGCGGCGTTGGCGTTGCCGGTGAAGCAATGAATCACGCCGCCGCGCGGCGGCATTCCGGTCTCGCGCACGATTTCAACCATTCGCGGTTCGGCGTCGCGGCAGTGAATCACGATCGGCAGCGAGAGTTCGGCCGCGAGCTTAAGATGCGCTCGCATCGAGTCTTCCTGCGCCTCGCGCGGCGATCGCAGGTAATGGAAATCGAGGCCGCTCTCACCTATCGCGACGACTTTGCTAGATGAGGCGAGTTCGCGGAGCGCCGCAATCCGGTCGGGCGTGCAGTCGATTGCGTCGTGGGGATGCACTCCCACGGCCGCGAAGACCTCGTCGTGGCTTTCCGCGATTTTAACCGTCAGGCGATCGTTTTCGATCGGACCAATCGCGCCGACCGAGATCATCTGCCGCACGCCCGCTTCACGAGCGCGCGCGATCACGCCCTCGACATCGTCGCGCAGCCTTAAGTCCGCGAGATGGCAGTGCGTATCTATAACGGTCGTCATGATAAGCGGTCGCGGACTTGGGTCAGGTGCGAGCTTTCTTTTCGATGCGCGGAAACAGCGGCGTCGTCGGCTTCACGCGATGACCTTTCTTGATGCCTTGTCCGAACGGAACGTGGGCGGTTGCTTGGGCTTGATCGATGGCGAGCAGTTCGAGGATTTTGGCCGAGGTCGCCGGCATGAAGGGCTCAAGCGTATCGGCGATGACACGGAGTCCTTCAACCAGGTTGGCGAGGATCTGGGCGACCCGCGGCATGTTCGCCGGATCTTTGGCGAGGGTGAAGGGCGAGGTCGCGACGACATATTTGTTGGCGGCGTCGAGCGCTTGCCAGATGGCTTCCAGAGCGCGATTGAAATTGAGCTCGTCGAGCAATGGAGCGATGCGGATCGACGCAAAAGCGTTGGCGAGCGAAGCGTCGAGCGGATCGCCGATGCCACCTGGTGCGACCGTAATCTCGCCGGCGAAATATTTTGCCGCCATCGTGAGCACCCGGCTGGTCACGTTGCCGAGATCGTTGGCCAGATCAGAGTTGAACCTATCGACGATACGATCTTCCGAAAAATCGCCGTCGAGACCGTATGCGAACTCGCGCAGCACGAAGTAGCGCAGCACGTCCGCGCCGTATTTGCGCGTCAGCTCGATGGGGTCGATGCTGTTGCCCGAACTCTTCGACAGCCGCGCGCCGCCATAATTCAGAAAGCCGTGAACGTTGAGACCCCGGTAGAGTGGCAGGTCGACCGCCAGCAGCATCGCCGGCCAGTACACCGCGTGGGTCTTCAAAATGTCCTTGCCGATGAAATGCTCGGTCACCGGCAAAACATGTCGCAGCGCTTTCAGGCTGTGGTCGGGCAGCGGACTAAGATAGGCCCAGAACGCGTCGTACCAGACGTAGGTTACGAAATTTTTGTCGAACGGCAGCTCGATTCCCCAATCGAGGCGCGCTTTGGGGCGCGAGATGCTGAGATCGGAGAGCGGTTCCTCGAGCATCTTGAGCGCCTCGTTGCGGTAGCGCTCGGGGCGGATGAAATCGCGATTGGTTTCGAGGTGGCGGCGGATCGTCTCGCGGTATTTCTCGAGCTTGAGAAAATAGTTTCCTTCTTTGATCAGCTCGACCGGACGGTTGTGCTCGGGACAGGTCTTGCCGTCGATCAGTTCCTTGCCGGTGTAAAAACGCTCGCATCCGACGCAGTAAAGACCTTCGTAGTCTTTGAAATAGATGTCGCCGCGATCGTAGGTGAGCTGGAGCATCGACTGCACAAACGCCTCGTGCGCGGGGTCGGTGGTGCGTACGAAGAAGTCGTAGTCGATATTCATTTCGGCGTCGGCGGAGCGGAAGAGCGCGCTGATATTGTCGGCGAACGCCTTGGGACTCAGGCCCTGGGCGGCAGCGGCGTCGCGATTTTTCTGACCATGCTCATCAGTGCCGGTGACGAACGTCACATTGCCGCGACCTAGTTTGCGCCGCTGGTAACGCGCATAGGTATCGGTCGCGAGGAACTCGTAGGCGTGGCCCATGTGCGGAGGGCCATTGCTATAAGCAATCGCCGTGGTGATGTGGATGCGGTCTGCCATCAGGGATTCGAGGATAGCGGGGCGCGGTGTTTCAAGCGACGGGGCTGCTAGTTCGGACGCTCCGCGACCAGATCTTCGAGAGTGACCTCGACCACGCCGCCATCTTCCTCGCGCTGAATCAGCACGGTCTGCTTGAGAATATTCTGCCGAATCACTTTTCCGTCGCCCTTCACGCACTGAACCTTTTTCCCGAGGTTGGGCAGCGCGCGCTTGAGCTCGACGTAAGTTGCATACTCGTAGCGCAGGCAGCACTTGAGCCGCCCGCACATCCCCGCAAGGCGTGAGGGATTCAGCGCCAGTCCCTGCTCGCGGGCCATCTTCACCGTGACCGCCTCGAAGTCGCGCAGCCACGACGAGCAACAGAGCTCGCGCCCGCAGGGCCCAAGGCCGCCGGTGACCTTGGTCTCGTCGCGCGCGCCAATCTGCTTCATCTCAACCCGCACGCGCAGAGTATTGGCGAGATCGCGCACCAAGTCGCGGAAGTCAACGCGTCCTTCGGCAACGAAATAAAAAGTGGCCTTGCGCCCATCGAAGGTGTAGTCGACGTTGACGAACTTCATCTGCAGCCGGCGCTCGCGAATACGCTCGACGCACAGCCTGCGCCCGCGCGCCTCGCGCGCAAGGTTCTCCTGATCGACGTTGAAGTCCGAGTCGCGCGCAATTCGAATGATTGGTCTCATCGCGTTGAGGTCAATCGTATGCGCCGGTTCGTGCGGTTCGATTTCGACGGTGCCGATTCGCGTCCCGGCCTCGGTATCGACCAACACCCGATCGCCGCGCCTGAGCGCTTCGTTGCCAGCGAGAAAATTGTACAGATGCCCGGTGTGCTGCAAACCTATCGCGACGATTTTCGGCAGTGGTTGCCCACCTTCGAATGGATCGATTTCACCCGCCACTATTCACCCCGTATCGCCTGTCCGGCCAACGTCCACCAATTCTCGGCCTGCAGGCGTGGATTAGCCATAGCCTCGACCGCTTCCGTGGCGCGCACCGCCGCGTCGATACATTTGACGACCGCGTCCACCGCGATCGAATCCGCCAGCTTCTTCATTGCATTGGCGGACTCCGGTGGGAACGCCACGAACTCGGCCTTAAGCAGTTTGTAGCATAGTATTTCCTCGAGCAATCTGGCGAGTAGCTCGAAATTGTCAGCCGCAGTGTCGCGGTTGGCGAAAAATTCCTGCGCCAGTGCTTGCGCGCGCGCGAAGTCGAGCGACTTTGCCGCGCTCAAGGCCGCCAGCAGTTCCTTCATTGGCGGCTCTTCGCCCGAAGCCAGCGCAATCGCTCGCGCCGCGCTGCCGCGTGCCAGCCGCGCAAGTGCGCCAGCGCGCGCCTTGTCCTCGATTCCGCGCGCCACCAGGATACTCTCGATATCGTCCACACGCAGCGCGGGAAACCGCACCGTTCGCGTGCGGGAGCGAACCGTATCGAGCAGCGCGCGCTCGCTTGCGCTCACCAGGATAATAATCGCATGGCCGGGGGGCTCCTCGAGCGTTTTGAGCAACGCGTTCTGCGCCGGGATATTCAACGTCTCGGCGTCATCGATGATCGCCATTCGCGTCGGCGCTCGCGAGGGACGGATTCCAAGCTCGGCGATCAATTCGCGGACCTGCTCGATCAGCACGTCGGTGCGGCCGGCGGGACGTGAGACGTAGCTGAAATCAGGATGCACCCCAGTCGCAACCTGCACGCACGCCGAACAGCATTCGCATCGTGGAGCCGCGCTGTCGCCGGCGCGCGCGCGAGTCCGTTCGGATTGCGGAGACTCGCGCACCGGGCATCGCTCCGGCGTGCAGCAGAAATTCGCGCCCGGCGATCGCTCGCACATCACGCTGTGCGCGAGGCAGTTCGCCACCAGCGCCTTACCGACGCCGCGCGGTCCGGAAAACAGGTAGGCTTGCGAGGGACGGCTTGCCAGTTCGGCGAGCAACTTTTCGGCGATCTCGCGGCGCCCGCGCAGTCCGTTCAAGGGCATCGGCGTTTGATAAACGCGTCCATCGCGGCGCGGATTTCGGCGCTAACCGCGCCAATCGTGCGGTCGGCATCAATGACGACGACTCGCGCCGGCTCGGCCCTGGCGATCGCGAGGAAGCCCTCGCGCACCTTGTGATGAAATGCGGCGCGCTCGCCCTCGAAGCGGTCTGAGCCGCGGCCGGTGCCCTTGGCGCGGGCGCGCGTGCGCTCGAGCCCGGTTTCAATTGGCAAATCGAGCACCAACGTCAGGTCGGGCGTCACACCGTCGCTCGCGAGGCGGTTCAACTCGGCGAGCAATTTGAGATCGAAGCCACGGCCGTAACCCTGGTACGCGGTGGTCGAGTCGGAGTAGCGATCTGAAATTACGACATCGCCATTGGCGAGCGCGGGACGAAGTTTCTCGCGCACGTGCTGCGCGCGATCCGCCAGCACCAGCAGCAATTCGGCGGCGACATCGAGAGAGACCGCGGGGTCAAGGAAAATCGCGCGGATGGTCTCGCCGGCGCGCGTGCCGCCAGGTTCATGCGTGACGATGACGCGGCGGCCGTCGATCCGCAGCGCGTCGCCAAGGATCGCCGCCTGCGTAGTCTTGCCTGAGCCTTCGACGCCCTCGAGCGTGATGAACATTCCGGTCGCCATCAGCGGCTAAGATACCAGCGCGTCAGTTGAGGCTGAAACAGAGTGAAAATTCCCGCCGCGAGTGCGAGGAACGGACCGAACGGCACCTCGGTGCGGAGGATCGATAGGTCGGCCTCCGCCGGGTCAGAAGCTGGATCGGAAAGAGGAGCGGGAGCATTACCGCCTGCGATCGCGTACGCGATTCCGCCCACCGAGCCGAAGATCGAGCCAAAAAATAAAGTGAACGCAACACCCGGCCAGCCGAGAAATCCGCCCACCATGCCGAGCAGCCATACGTCGCCCATCCCGACACCCTCGCGTCCGCGCACGAGTTGATAAAGATAGCCGGTGCCGAACAGCACGCCGCCGCCGACCAGGATGCCGATGAGCGAGCTTTTCCAGCCGACCTCGGGAATCATGAAAGAAGCGGCGATGAAGCCGACCAGCATCCCGGGCCAAGTGATCAAATTTGGAATCAGGCGCCAGTCGTAGTCGATGATCGCGACTATCCAAAGCAGAGCGCACAGCACGAAACGCGCGAAGGCGCCGGAGGGCGGAAAAGCGAGAAACAGAAACAGCGCGATTACCGCGAGGCCGATTTCGGCCAGGAAATGGCGGAACGCAACGGGCGCGCCGCACATCACGCATCGTCCACGGGTGCCGAGGTAAGCGAATATCGGGATGTTCGCCCACCACGGGAGCGCACGCTCGCAGGTCTCGCAGTACGAATGGGGCGAGATGATCGATATGTCGCGCGGCAATCGCCACGCGACCAGGGTGACGAAGCTGCCGACGCACGCACCGAATACGAATGCGAACGCGCCGACGATTCCGATCGGCAAATCAAGTGTCATCGTATTTTCCTGCGGTTACTTTACGATTGCTCCGGTGCGAGCGCCATTGGGTCTCGCGACGATCACTGTTTCGCCGCGCATAGATTAAGCGTGAGATCGTAGGTCGCCTTGATACCGCGGTTCAAATTCTCGACCGACAATCGCTCGTCGTCGCCGTGTACGCGCAAGATCTCGTTCTGCGAAAGTATTACCGGCACGAATCCGTACGACGGCACTCCATGTAATCGGAGAAATCGCGAGTCGGTGCCACCGGTCGTCATCCACGGCACCACGTTCGAGCCTTTGAAATCAGCCGCCACGACGGACTTGATCGCGTCCCACGCCTCGCCCGAGTCGGGCGACGGCGGCGCATCGTCAGGCCGCTGGATATACTCGATCTTGAAGCGCGGATCACCGAGCAACTCGCGAACTCGTTTCATGAACGCGTCGGCATCGGTGCCCGGCAGCAGCCGGCAATCGAGACTGGCCTCGGCCGTGGTGGGCACTACGTTCACCTTCGAGCCGGCGCTAAGAACAGTCAAAGAAATGGTGTCGTGCATCAGCGCCTGCACGTTGAAGGGGCTCAGCACACCCGTGATCGCGAGCTCGGGGATACCGGGCAAGTCGAGATGCGCGAGTTGCATCGAGGCGGGAAACGGCTCCAGTGGCGCGATCGATCGCATCGCGTCGGAGAAAATCTTCGTGATTCGTATCGACGGCTGCTTTTCGAGCAGTCGATGCAGCCCGCCCACGAGAATCAGATTTGGATTGTCGGGCTTGGGCACGGAGCCATGGCCGCCGGCGCCGCGCACGGTAACGTGCAGCCACATCACGCGCTTCTCGGAAACCGCGATCAGAAACGAGGCGCCTTTGATTCCGAGCCAGTCGGATGCGCCGGTGCCGCCTTCGTTGTAGGCAAACGCGGGATCGATTGCGGCCCAATGATTTTCCGCCATCCATTTGGCGCCATTCTCGCCGCCGGCTTCCTCGTCGGGATTGACCATCATCACGACGCCGCGACGCAGCGGAAGTTTGCCGCGCTTGAGCGCGAGCATCGTCATCAGCGCCATGATGCCGTGCGACTTGTTGTCGATCGCGCCACGTCCGAAGACGTAGCCGCCGGCGAGATCGCCGCCGAACGGCGGATGCGACCAGTTGGCGCCGACTGCGGGCACGACGTCGGCGTGCGACATCAGCAGCAGTGGTTTCACGCCCGATGGGCCCGGCAGCCGCGCCACGAGCGTGACCATGCCGGGTTTGCTTTCGTAGGTCTCGGTCGCAATTCCTTCCTTGTCGAGAATTCCCTTGAGATAGGCGATTGCGGCTGCGGTGTTACCAGGCGGATTGGTGGTGTCCAAGCGCATGTAGGCGCGAAAGTAGTCGAGCGCTTCAGCATCGAGCGCGGTCCAATCAGGCGGGCTGCCGTCGGCGCTGCAGTGCGGAACGGCGATGAAAATCAAGAGCAAAGATAAAGCGAAGATAAATTTGAACTGTACGGATCGTATTACAGTTTTTGTCGATTTCACGTTGAGAGTGTAATACGCGGCCATCGTAAATTTTCGGCCTCCTCTATGGTTGACACTTTGGACAGTAGAAGGTCGCCCGCTGTCCCACGACCACGTTTCTGATCGGCGTCGAGCATCTGTAGCACGGTTTGCCGTCGCGTCCGTAGACGCGCAGGCGTTGGGCGAAGCGGCCGGGCTGTCCGCGGGAGTCGCGGTAGCTGCGAAAGGTGGTGCCGTTGAGGCCGATCGCGGCGCGCAGGATGACGGGAGTGGCGACGACGATTCTTTCGATCTCGGCGCGGGTCACGCGGCCCGCACGCCGGGTCGGCCGCACGCCGGCGCGGAAAAGAATTTCGGAGGCGTAGATGTTCCCGATGCCGGCGACGATGCGCTGATCCATGATCAGATTTTTGATCGCAACACGGCGGCCGCGCGCCTTCGAAACAAGGTAGCTTAAGCTGAAATCGCGCGAGAGCGGCTCGGGGCCGAGGCCTTTGAGCTCGGGTGTGGTGGCGAGCGCGTCGCGGGCGACCAGACGGACCATCCCGAAGCGGCGTGGATCGTTGTAAACCAGCCGCGAGGAGTCGTCGAAGGCGAACTCGAGATGGTCGTGGCGCGGATCGAAGCCAGCGTGGTCGAAGCCCTCGTGGCGATGGGTCAGGCTGCCGGACATCCCGAGATGCACGAGCATCACATGGTCGCCGTCGAGCTCGACGATGAGATATTTGGCGCGGCGAGAGAGTTTTACGATTTGGCGGCCGGTAATCGCGGCGGAGAAGTCGGCGGGTACGCGGCGGCGCAGACTTTTTTTGCCTATGCGCGCGCTCACGATAGTTCTGCCGACTGCGGAACGGGCGAGGATCTGGCGGAGCGATTCTACTTCCGGCAGTTCAGGCATCGCGGGAACCGGCGGCGCGGTTGATGACGCCCAAGTCGAGCACGTTCGAGAGGCGCACGAAATCAGGTACGTCGAGAGTTTCGGCGCGAACGCCGGGATCGATCGCGGCGCATTCGAGCGCGGCGGTGACTTGGGCGGAATCGAGGCCGAGCGAATGGCCTAGCGCGTTGCGGATGGTTTTGCGCGGAGCGGAGAACGAGGCGCGGATGACGTCGAGCACGGCGCGTTCATGCTCGGGCGTGAAGGCCGGATTCGCGCGCGGTCGAAAGCGCAAAACTTCGGCGTCGACCTTGGGCCGGGGATGGAAGCTGCCGGCGGCGACGGCGAAATGAAGATCGATATCCCAGTAGAGAGCGGTGAAGACGCTGAGCGCGCCGTAGGCGGGATCGCGCGGGCGGGCGCGGATTCGTGCGGCAACTTCGCGCTGGAACATCAGGACCATCGTGGAGATCAGGCGCGAATTGTCGCACAGACGGCGCAGGATGGCAGCGGCGACATTGAAGGGAAGATTGCCGATCACTTTGAGCGAGGCGTCGGTCGCGATCGCGGAAAAATCGAGCTCGAGAAAGTCGGTGTTGACGATGCGAAGGAAATCGACGAGGGCGAAGCGCTCCTGCAAACGATCGGCAAGGCGCCAGTCGAGCTCGACGAGCGTCAGGCGCCGCGGACTGCGGGCGACGATCTTTTCGGTGAGGATACCGAGGCCGGGACCGATCTCGAGGACGTTGTCGTCGCCAGTGATTTCCGCGGCGCGGACGATTCGATCAGCGACCCCGGTGTTGGTCAGAAAATTCTGTCCGCGCGATTTGCTTGGACGGACGCCCGCAAGCGCGAGTGCAGGCGCTGGGCGCGCAGATGTTGCCAATAATGCAGATGGGGCAGCGTCGCCGGCGAGATGCGCGGTCTTGCCCACTGCTCGAGGTTTTCGCGCGACTGTCATGTGCGGATGCTTACGGGGCATGCTGACGGCGTTACCTTACCGAGTCGTGACGGTCGCGGAAAGAATGAGGATAGCGGGCAGGGAGGCCCGCGACACCATTTTCCCGAAACCCCTCACGGGTTTCGGACTTCCCGTCGGGAAGAT
>CAAGKR010025013.1_pt1 | contig 17793 bp, 14 predicted proteins | sample 2556971 | NCBI WGS metagenome assembly CAAGKR01 (sample SAMEA5207829, study PRJEB30636) | soil metagenome | biome: forest; feature: boreal; material: soil | place: USA | collected 2011-09 | depth 1 m | reverse complement strand
GGGATGGACTGAGGTTGACCGTGGCCGGCGACAGCTCCCTGTCGCCGGACCACAGCCTAGCCCCTCCCGGGCGGGAACCGCCCTCTGTCAGACGCTCGACGGCACCCCCGACGTGACGACGGCGACGCTGCGGCCGCGGAAGCTCAAGACCGCGCCGATCAAGGCGACCACCGCACCGGCCGCCACCGCGTAGGCCCCCAGGCCGATCGAGACGTTGACTCCACTGAGCGAGCCGGCGTCGGCGGACGGGTTGGCCGCGGCCACCACCACCAACGCGCCCCACATGCATGCGAGCAGAGCGGCGACGACGCCGAGGATGACGCCCCAGCGCCTGGCGCCGGCAACCCCGAACGCCGCAACGATGAGCGCCAGCCCAAGGACCACGGTGGTCACGATGTCGTAGCTCGCGTAGTCGATGCCGCGCAGCGAGACGGAGATGGCACCGTCGCTGGTGGTCACCGACGACCACTGCAAGGGCAGGCCGACCAAGAAGACGATGGCTCCCACAACAAGCAGCACGGGCCCGGCGGACAGACGCTTCATGTTGGGGGAGGATCTCCTTGGCGATTGCAGCAAACGCACCAGTTCTGTCCCCTAGCATCGTTGGCCGGGAGACCAATGTCGACTGTCGCGCACAAAAGAAGTGTCAAGCGTTGTGAAGCCGACGTCAGATCAGGTGGCCATCAATTGACGAAGGACGTGTGTGAGGATGCCGCCGGCGCGGAAGTACTCCTCGTCGGTGGCGCTGTCGAGCCGGCACAGTGTCTCGAAGGTCGTGTCGCCATCGGTCCCGGTGGCGGTGACCTCGATGGTGACGCCGGGGCCCGCCTCGGCGACGCCCTTGATGGTGTATCGCTCCTTACCGTCGAGCCCCAGCGACTCCGGCGAGTCGCCGTCGCGGAACTGCAGTGGGAGCACGCCCATCCCCACCAGGTTGCTGCGGTGGATGCGCTCGAAGGACTGTGCGATGACCGCCCGCACTCCCTGCAGCATCGGGCCCTTGGCCGCCCAGTCACGCGACGACCCTGACCCATACTCGCGACCGGCGAGGATGATCAATGGCACATCCTCTTGCGCGTAACGCATCGCCGCGTCGTAGATGGACATCACCTCGCCGCTGTCGAGGTGCGTGGTCCAGCCACCCTCCTTGCCATCGGCAAGGGCGTTGCGCAGGCGGATGTTGGCGAACGTGCCACGCATCATCACCTCGTGGTTGCCACGCCGAGCACCATACGTGTTGAAGTCGCGCAGCTCCACCCGGTGCTCGCGCAGGTACTGCGCCGCCGGGGAGGTCGGCGAGATGCTGCCCGCCGGCGAGATGTGGTCGGTGGTGATCGAGTCGCCGAGCAGCGCAAGCACCCGGGCGTTCTCGATCGCCTCGGGCGGCTTGGGCTCCTGCGCCGCGTTGGCGAAGAACGGCGGCTCGCGCACGTAGGTCGAGTCGTCCTCCCAGTCGAACATCGCACCGGTCGGGGCTGGCAGCTTCTGCCAGTGCTCGTCGCCGTCGAAGATGCGGGCGTACTCGTCGTGGAACATCGATTGCTGCAGGCCGCGGGTGGTGGCGTCGGCAATTTCCTCGGCCGTGGGCCAGATGTCGCTCAAGAACACGTCGGCGCCGTCGCTGCCGCGGCCGAGCGGCTGGGTCGTGAGATCAATGTCGACGGTGCCGGCGAGCGCGTACGCCACCACCAACGGCGGCGAGGCGAGGTACGCCGCCTTCACCTGCGGATGGATGCGTCCCTCGAAATTGCGGTTGCCGCTCAGCACAGCAGCGACGGCGAGGTCCTCGGACTCGATGCGCGCCGCCACCTCCTGCGGAAGCGGGCCACTGTTGCCGATACAGGTGGTGCATCCGTATCCCACGGTGTTGAAGTGGAGAGTGTCGAGCGCATCGGAGACGCCGGCGCGGCGAAGGTAATCGGTGACGACCCGCGAGCCCGGTGCCAGCGACGTCTTGACGTGGGCGGCGACCTGCAGGCCACGCTCCACCGCGTGTTGGGCGAGGAGGCCGGCGGCCAGCATCACCGACGGGTTGGACGTGTTCGTGCACGAGGTGATGGCCGCGATCACCACCGCACCGTCGGCAAGTCCGTCCGCGCTGTGGCCGTCGCCGGCGGCGGGGACGGGCTTGGGATTGCCGGTCGCTCCCGCTGGGTTGCCTCCCTCCTCGACGAGCCGCGCCAGCTCGCCGTCGCGCTGCGGGCGGTCGTCACCACCACCGCCGTACACCGCGGTGAAGGAGTCCCACACACCGGGAAGCGCGACACGGTCCTGCGGACGTCGCGGTCCCGCCACCGACGGCACGATCGAGGCGAGGTCGAGGTCGAGGACCTCACTGAACAGCGGCGTCTCGGATTCGTCGGTACGGAACATCCCCTGCTCGCGTGTGTATCGCTCCACGAGCTGGACGTGCTCCTCCTCACGCCCCGTCTGGCGCAGGTACTCGAGCGTGCGGTCATCCACCGGGAAGAACGATGCCGTGGCGCCATACTCCGGCGCCATGTTGGAGAGCGTGGCGCGGTCGGCTGCGGTCATGGAGCTCAACCCGGCGCCGCAGAACTCCACGAACTTGTTGACCACGCCATGCTTGCGCAGCATCTCGGTCAGTGTCAGCACCAGGTCGGTCGCGGTGGTGCCGACAGGAAGCGCATTGTGGAAGCGCACGCCGACCACCACAGGCGACAGCAGGAACAGCGGCTGGCCAAGCATGCACGCCTCCGCCTCGATGCCACCGACGCCCCAGCCGAGCACGCCGATGCCGTTGACCATGGTGGTGTGCGAGTCCGTCCCCACCAGCGTGTCGGGGAGCGCCACGTTGCGGCCATCCATGTCACGAACCTGGACGACACGGGCCAGGTACTCGAGGTTGACCTGGTGGACGATGCCCATCCCCGGCGGCACCACCCGGAATCCCTTGAACGCCTGCTGCGCCCAGCGCAGCAGCATGTAGCGCTCGCGGTTGCGCTCGTACTCGCGCTCGATGTTGCGCCCGTAAGCCTGCGCGTCGCCGAACGAGTCGACCTGCACGGAGTGGTCGACGACGAGGTCGACCGGGACCAGCGGGTCGATCTTCCCCGGGTCACCGCCGGCGCGCTGCATGGCGGCACGCATGGCGGCGAGGTCGACCACAGCGGGAACACCGGTGAAGTCCTGGAGCAGCACCCGGGACGGGACGAACGGGCGCTCACGGTCCTGCTCGGGCCGCTTGCCGTCCCACGCGGTCAGCGCGGCCACGTCGTCCTCGCCGGCAAACGCCGCCTCGGAGTGACGCAATGCGTTCTCGAGGAGGATCTTGACGGTCATGGGCAGGCGCGACGGGTCGCCGACCCCGCTCTCGGCGAGGCGGTTGAGCCGGAAGTACTCGACGCCGTCGGCCAGGCTGGCCCGGGCGCCGTAGCGATCCGCGCTGCTCATCCTCGCCGTCTCCCTGTCACCGATGGTGGAACGTGGCTTCGATCATCCCACTCGACGCGACGGCGACGGCGCGAGTCAACTGGGCGTCGAGATTTGGGCGAGGTAGGACGTCAGGTGCGTGTACCAGCCGCTCAGCAGGAGGATCCCCAGCGCGATGGTCAGCACACCGCCGATGCGGGTCATCGGCCGGGCCAGCCGGGCCACCCGGGCGGGCAGCGAAGGAAGCGACGCCCAGAGAAGCGCGATGAGCACGAACGGCAGGCCAAGCCCGATCGAGTAGGCCAGCAGCAGGGCCGCGCCGGAGAGGACGTGGGCGCTGCTCGCCGCCAGCACGAAGGCCACCCCGAGGTATGGCCCGACGCAGGGCGTCCAGCCGATCCCGAACACGATGCCCACCAGGTAGGCGGCAAAGACGCCGCGCCCGCGCAGCCGGTCGGGCAGCGACAGGCCGCGAACCCGCTCCAGGAAGGGCAGGCGCAGCGCCCCGACCACGACCAGACCGAAAAACACCAGCAGGATCCCGCCGGCGATCTCGACCCCGCGCTCCAGCTGGCGGACGGAATGGCCGATTCCGGCGGCCCCGATGCCGAGCAGGATGAAGACGGTGGTGAACCCAGCGACGTAGAGGATCGCGCCTGCCACCAGCCGCCCGCGGAAGTCACGGCGGCGGCGGTTGTCGGCGAGGTCGGCCGCTGCCGCGCCGCTCACAGCCGAGAGGTACGCCGGCAGCAGCGGCACCGAGCACGGGGCGAGGAACGAGGCGAGCCCGGCGACGAAGGTCGCCACCAGCGAGGCGATGCTGATCACGTCAGCCGAATGTAAAGGTGTAGAGCCGGAAGCCGGCGGGCACGGCCAGGTCGATGAGATGGCGGTTGCCGCCCTGGCCCTGGAGCAGGTGGTACAGCTGCTGGCTGCCGACGACGAGCCCCGACGCGGGCAGGTCCGGGCCCCGGTGGGCGGCTGGGACCACAGCGCCGTCGACCGTCACGAACACGTGAACCGGGCCGGAGTCCGGCCCCGCCACCAGGTAGAGGTCGCGCGCCGCAAAGCTGAGCCGGACGTGACCCGGCGTGGTCGACTGAAGGTACTGGCCGTCGTCGGCCCACGTCCCGGTGACCAGGATCTGGTCATTGTCGTGGGGCGCCCCGGGGTCGGCGTAGTGGGTCGGCTGTCCCATGCCGCCGTAGATCTCGCCGTCGGCCAGCTGGCCACGGTCGCTGCCGGCGTACAGCTCAGGTGTCTGCGAGCTGATGTCGGGGGTGGGGGCCACCGGTGTCGGTGAGGCGCTGATGCCGAGCAGGGCGGCGATCGCGGACTCGGTGACGTCGTAGTCGCCCTCGCCGTCGTGCATGTAGGCGACACGGCCCGACTGGTCGATGAGGTACTCGGCCGGCCAGTACTGGTTGCTGTACGCGTTCCAGGTGTTCATCTCGGAGTCGAGCGCGACCGGCCAGGTGACCCCGAAACGCTGCACGGCGGCCGCCACATTGGAACGCACCTTCTCGAAGTCGAACTCAGGCGAGTGCACGCCGACGATGACCAGGCCGCGACTGCCATACGCCTGCTGGAGGTGCTGCAGGTGGGGGATCGTGCGCACACAGTTGACGCACGAGAACGTCCAGAAGTCGACGAGCACGACCTTGCCCCGCAGGCCGTTCACAGTCAGCGGCGGACTGTTGAGCCATCCGTCCAAGCCTGTGAACTCGGCTGCGTTCATGCGCTGGTCGGTGGGGATGAGCGCGGCATTGCCGCTGCCGGTCGCTGCGGTCGGTGGTGTCGACCTGAGCAGGGCGGTCAACACGACGGTCAACACAGCGAACCCGGCGAGCCCGGTGAGTGCCCAGCGATACCGCGACATGCCGTTCAGGGTACGCGGCGACCGGCCGCGGCGAGCCCCTCACGCGGCGGCATGGCTCCGGCGCTTCTCTTCGACGAATCTCCTGCTGTATCGCTGGCGGTGGTCCCGTAGCCGTGACGGAGCCGATGCGACCGGTGTCACCAGCTCGGTGGTCGCGTACCCAAAGCCGGTACCGCGGTGCTACTTTGCCTCCCACGAGTCAACGCCGGAGAGCAGGAGCGGGGATCCAATGCCAGATCGCAGCCGCGGGAGTCGTCCCGGGTCAGCGCCAGCGCAGCCGTCGCGTCGCACCAGCAACGCGCGGCCCATCTCGACCCCGCCCAAGCAGTCCGCCGCGAGCGGGCCGAAGCCGGCGTCGGTCATCGTCTTCCCAGCCAGCTCCTAGTCCGCGGCCGCTCTCAGCTGCTCGACACAACGCCGATGAAGGTGCCGGTGCCGAGGGTGGCGACCGTGTGCCCGTCGAGCCCGTCGAGCTTCACCGTGTTGTTGTCGAGGGCGGAGCACGAGAAGTCGTTGGCGTCGAACCACCCGCTGATCCCGCACCCGACGATGTCCGTGTGTGTGCCGGTGGCGACGTCGATGAGCTCGGTGTTCAGGCTGGGTTGGCGTGGCGCGCCCGCGCATCCGCCAAGGGCGTAGCGCTGCACCCCGACCCTCGCGCCGTCCGGGCTCACGTACACCTGGTTGGCGACCGCGTGGGCCTCATCGTGGGCGGCGCCGTTGACGATCACCGCGGACTCTGACTGGCTGGCGAACGCGACCCGCACGCTGTGGCGGGCGTCGCCGTAGTGGTCGCCGTTGGTGAAGAGGTTGGTGAGCGTTGCCGCAACCGGGTCGATGAGGAACGACGCCGTGTCCGAGTGGAAACCGATCCCGCATCCGCCGAATCCGATTCGCTCCATGATGATGCCCATGTCAGTCCAGCCGGCTACCTGTTCGTCGAAGCCACCCGCTGGGGTGACCCACGAGTACACGCTGTGCGCAGCAACACCGATACCGGCCACCACGATGCGTCCGTGCGCTGGCTGCGCTCCGACAGGGCTGTCGTCAACGCTCCAGGCCCACTCCGTCCCGGTGGGGCTGCCAAACACGTCGTCGGCGAAGGAGATGGGCGTGAAGGAGCCACTGCCAACCTGCTTGCCGGTGCGATCAAGGACGACCAGGAATCCCGTGCCCGGTGTCGTGGCGGGTACTCGCGACAGGATCACGTTGGGTCCGGCGGTCCGTTCGTTGACGTTGTCCTTCGAGGTCGCCGAGAGCAACCCGTTCACCGCTGCGCTGGTGAGGCTCCACTGAACGTGCCCGGTGTCGGGCTCGGCGTCGCCGTTGGGGCTGCCGACGCCGGCTCCGGCGTGGCGGTAGCGGGACTCGGCGTCGCACCGGTCGCGGCCGCCCCGCACGCGGTGAGCGCGGCCGCCGCGGCCGCGATCGCCATCCACTGTGCCTTCATCAGGAACTTACCCTCCCGAGCCGGGCGCGTGCCGGTTCACCGTACCCAACGGCGGCGGTCCGTGGGTGGATACGGTCGCGTTGGCGCGCGAGTTCGCGCGACATCGTCGCCGGCGCGGACAGGGCCGCTAGGCTGGTCGCGGCGAACCAGCTGACAGGGAGGACTGGCGTGCCCCGAGCTCCGGGACGGGTGGTGATCGAGGGCGTGCGCCCGACCGTCGACTGCGGCGCGCATGCCGCCAAGGCGGCCGTGGGCGTGCCCTTGCAGGTCAGCGCGATGGTGATCGCCGACGGGCCGGACCGCCTGCTCACCTGGGTACGCCACGGTCCCCCGCGCACAGCGGGCGGTACGGGTGCATCCAAGCTTCCGACCGGCTGGCGCGAGCTGCCGATGGAGGCCGCCGGCAACGACCTGTACACCGCCAGCCTGCTGCCCGCGCAGGTCGGCCCGTGGAGCTTCGAGGTCGTGGGCGTTCCCGACGACTACGGCAGCTGGCTCCGCGACCTTCGCCTGCGCTTCGACGATGGCCAGGATGTCGCTCTCGAGCTCGAGGAGGGGGCGCTGATGGCGGACCATCGCGCCGCGCGCCAGGGCGTGAGCGCCGCCGACGGGCGTGCCCTCAGTGCTTTGGCGAAGGCCGTGCGCGGGCGCGGCGAGCTTGATACGCGCGTGGCCGCCGCCGAGCGACCGGCGGCGGTCGCACTGATGCGCCGGACGGTGGATCGCGGTGACGCCACGCTGGCGGGTCCGTTCCCGCTCTGGGTCGACCGCGAGCTCGGCGCGTTCTCGGCGTGGTACGAGTTCTTCCCGCGGTCGGAGGGAGCAACGTCGCATCGCCCCGGCACCCTGCGGACCGCCAAGGCGCGGCTTCCTGGCGTCGCGCAGATGGGCTTCGACATCGTCTATCTGCCTCCCATCCACCCCATCGGCACCACGCACCGGAAGGGCTCGAACAACAGCCTGACCCGCGGGCCGGATGACCCCGGCAGCCCGTGGGCAATCGGCGCCGCTGCCGGCGGCCACACCGCCGTTCATCCAGACCTGGGCACCATCGACGACTTCGACGCTTTCGTCTCCGCGGCACGCAAGGCAGGGCTGGAGGTGGCGCTCGACTACGCGCTGCAATGCAGCCCGAACCACCCGTGGGTCACCGAACACCCGCAGTGGTTCTGGCACCGCCCGGACGGCTCGATCCGCTATGCCGAGAATCCCCCGAAGCGCTACCAGGACATCCTCCCGATCAACTTCGACACCGAGGACCGTGATGCGCTATGGGGTGCGCTCCGTGACGTCATGCTGTTCTGGATCTCGCACGGCGTGCGCGTCTTCCGCGTCGACAACCCTCACACCAAGCCGTTGCGATTCTGGGAGTGGCTGATCTCCGAGGTCCACGAGGCGTACCCGGACGTGCTCTTCCTGGCGGAGGCGTTCACGCGACCAGCTGTGATGAAGCGGCTGGCCAAGGCCGGCTTCACCCAGTCGTACACCTACTTCACCTGGCGCAACACCCCCCAGGAGCTGGCCGAGTACCTCACCGAGCTGTCATCGACCGAGATGGTCGACTACTTCCGCCCCAACTTCTGGGTCAACACGCCTGACATCCTGCACGCGTTCCTGCAGCGCGGAGGCCCGGGCGCATTCCGGCTGCGCCTCATCCTCGCCGCCCTGACCGCTCCGTCGTGGGGGATGTACAGCGGCTACGAGCTGTACGAGAACATCGCGGTGCGCGAGGGCAGCGAGGAGTACCTCAACTCCGAGAAGTACCAGGTGCGCGCCCGCGATTGGAACGACCCGCGCTCGCTGGCGCCGATGATCGCCACCGTCAACGCGATCCGGCGCCGCCACCGCGAGGCGATCGCTCTGCTGCGCACCCTGCACGTGCACCACATCGACTCCGAACACATGCTCTGCGTCTCGCGGATGAGCGACGATGGCAGCGACGTGTTGCTCATCATCGTCAACCTCGACCCCCATGCAGCCCATGAGGCGACCACGTGGCTCGACCTCAAAGCGCTGGGCATCCCTGCCGACGCGCCCTTCTCCGCCCACGACGAGGTCACCGGCGCCACCTACTCCTGGTGGGGACCGGCCAACTACGTGCGGCTGGACCCGGCGTACCAGCCGGCCCACGTTCTCCACCTGCGGCTGGTGTCGTGACAGCCACAGGCCGTCGTCGCCAGAGGCTGCCCGAGCCCGACGAGGTGGAGCCCGACCCGATCCCGGCGGCGACAGCACCGGCGCACCCGGTGCCGGCGTCGGACCCGCTGTGGTTCAAGCGCGCCGTCTACTACGAGCTGCTGGTGCGCGCGTTCGCCGACAGCAACGGCGACGGCGTCGGGGACTTCCGCGGCCTCATCGACCACCTCGACTACCTCGAGTGGATGGGTGTCGACTGCATCTGGCTGCTGCCGTTCAACCAGAGCCCGCTGCGCGACGGCGGCTACGACATCAGCGACTACTACGACGTGCACCCCGATTACGGGAGCGTCGATGACGTCCGCGAGTTCGTCGCCAAGGCACACGAGCGCGGCATGCGCGTGATCATGGACCTGGTCATCAACCACACCAGCGACCTCCACCCCTGGTTTCAGCAAGCGCGCTCCTCACCGGACAACCCGTACCGCGACTGGTACATGTGGTCGGAGAGCAACCAGCGATTCAGGGACGCGCGCATCATCTTCGTGGACAGCGAGACATCCAACTGGACGTGGGATGAGCAGGCCGGCGCGTACTACTGGCACCGCTTCTTCAGCCATCAGCCCGACCTGAACTACGACAATCCGGAGGTTCGCGCCGAGATCCTCGGGGTGGTCAAGTTCTGGCTGGACCTCGGCATGGACGGCTTCCGGCTCGACGCGGTGCCGTACCTCTTTGCGCGCGAGGGCACCAACTGCGAGAACCTGCCTGAGACGCACGAGTTCCTCGCTGACCTGCGCGCGTCGGTGGACCGCGAGTATGCCGACAAGGTGCTGCTCGCCGAGGCCAACCAGTGGCCAGAGGACGTCATCGACTACTTCGGCACCGAGGAGCGCCCGGAGTGCCACATGTGCTTCAACTTCCCGCTGATGCCGCGCATGTTCATGGCGCTGCGGCGCGAGCAGCGCTACCCGATCACCGAGATCCTCGAGCGCACCCCGCACATCCTCTCTACAGCGCAGTGGGGCATCTTCTTGCGCAACCACGACGAGCTGACCCTCGAGATGGTCACCGACGACGAACGCGACTACATGTGGGGCGAGTACGCATCGGACCCGCGCATGAAGTTGAACCTCGGGATCCGGCGCCGGCTGGCCCCTCTGCTCAACAACGGTCGCCGGCAGATGGAGTTGTTCTGCGGCCTGCTGCTGTCGCTACCGGGCTCGCCGATCCTCTACTACGGCGACGAGATCGGCATGGGCGACAACATCTACCTCGGTGACCGCGACGGGGTGCGCACACCGATGCAGTGGAACGGCGACCGCAACGGTGGCTTCGGACGCAGCGACTTCGCGCGACTCTACCTGCCGCCACTGATGGACCCGGTGTACGGCTTCTCGGCGGTCAACGTCGAGGCGCAGATGCGCAACGAATCGTCCCTGCTGCACTGGATGCGCCGCTTCGTCGGAGTGCGCAAGCGCTACGCGGTGTTCGGGGAGGGCACCTTCGAAGCGCTCGATGCCGCCAACCCCTCGATCTTCGCCTTCCTGCGCACGCTTGACTCTCACATCGTGTTGTGCGTCAACAACCTCTCCCGGTTCGCGCAGCCGGTGGAGCTCGACCTGCGCCGGTTCGAGGGCCGCACGCCCGTCGAGATGCTCGGCCACGTGCACTTCCCGCGCATCGGTGAGCTGCCCTACCTGCTGACACTGGCGCCGCACGGCTTCTACTGGTTCACCGTCGAGGAGCCGCAGGAGTGAACGGCACAGTCGCCGGCGACGTCGTCCGCGATGTCCTCGAGGAGGCGCTGGCGTCGTGGTTGCCGCGCCAGCGCTGGTACGGCGGCGGCCAGGCAATCCGCCGCGTGCACTGTGAGGAGCTGTCGTCGATCACCGACGGCAGCCCTGAGGTGGCGGTGTGCATCGCCGCCGTCGAGCACGCGGATGAGACGCGCACGACCTACAACGTCCCGGTGGCGGTGGGCTCGCCGCGCGGGGTTCGCCCCAGCGACCCGGCCGCGATCATCCACGAGGACGACGGCACGCTGATCTTCGATGCGCTCGCGGACGCACGAACCGCCGCGCCGCTATGGCGCATCCTCGCCGGCGGCCAGAGCGTGCAATTGCGCGAGGGACGGCTGGCCGTCGGTGGCGGCGAGCTCGACCCGTCGACCGCCGACATCGCGCCGCTGGCTCGCGAACAGTCCAACACCTCATTGGTGATCGGTGGCAGGCACCTCCTCAAGGTGATGCGCAAGATGGCATTCGAGCCGTCGGTCGAGCTGGAGATGACACGCGCGCTCGCACAAGCAGGCTTCGACCACCTGGCGCCTCCGCAGGCCTGGCTGCACTACGAGCGTGACGATCAACCGCACGGCGCGCTGCTGGCCCTTGCACAGCCATTCCTGCACAACGGCACCGAGGGCTGGACGCTGGCCCTGACCTCGCTGCGTGACCTCTACGCCGACGCCGAGGAGCACGACCCCGGCGACGCCGCGCAGCGCACCCAGGCTGTCGAGGACGCGGGCGGGAGCTTCACCCCCGACGCCGCGCGGATCGGTGACATCACCGCGCAGATGCACCTCGCGCTCGCTGAAGCCAAGGGGGCTGACCTCGCCGCCGAATCGATCACCCGCAAGCTGCTGGCTGAGTGGGCCGACGAGATGCTCGCCGAGCTCGACGCTCTCATCTCCGGCAACGAGGAAGCGATGCAGGGAATCGCCGAGCATCGTCCGGCCATCGAGTCGCGGATCTCAGCCATCCGCACTCTGCACGCCCCGGGCCTCGCCATCCGCATCCACGGCGACTACCACCTCGGCCAGGTGCTGCGCACCGACTCGGGGTGGACGGTGCTCGACTTCGAGGGCGAGCCCCGCCGCCCGGTGGAGCACCGCAGGCGCCGTCACTCGCCACTGCGCGACGTCGCCGGCATGCTGCGCTCCTTCGACTACGCCGCTGCTGTGGCACTCCTCGAGCGGACCAACGCCCACGACCCGGCATGGGCTCACCTGTCCGCGCATGGACGCACGTGGGCCGCCACCAACCGCGAAGCGTTCTGGGCGACATACGTGGAGCGCACCGCCGGCAGCCGGCTGCTTCCCGACGCCGGTGCGGCGCTGACACTGCGTCGCGCCTTCGAGATCCAGAAGGCGGTGTACGAGGTGGGCTACGAGCTCGCCCACCGACCCCAGTGGGTGTCGGTGCCGCTGGGCTTCCTGCTCGAGGCCACGGCGTGACCGCGGCGCCAGGGGCCGGGACCACCCCGGACCTCGCCGAGGAGGTGCGCCGGCTCGCCGACGGCGTCCACCGCGATCCACACCGCGTTCTCGGTGCGCACCCGCAGGGCGACATGACCGTCGTGCGCGCGTACCACCCCGACGCGCTCGAGGTGTCGGTCGCGCACCCGGGCGGCGTGGTGCGGATGAAGCGCGTCGACCACGGCGGCCTCTTCGAGGCGGAGGTCCCCGTCGCGCCACTGCCCGGCTACCGGCTTCGCTACCGCACCGCGGACGCGGAGTGGGAGCTGGACGACCCGTATCGATTCCTGCCCACCCTCGGCGAGCTCGACCTCCACCTGATCGGCGAGGGCACCCACTACCGGCTCTGGGAGCGGCTCGGCGCGCGCGTGATCGATCATCAGGGCGTGCGCGGCACCGCATTCGCGGTGTGGGCGCCGCTGGCGCGCGGCGTGTCGCTGGTCAGCGACACCAACGGCTGGGATGAGCGGACGCTGCCGATGCGCTCGCTCGGGGCCAGCGGGGTGTGGGAGATCTTCATCCCCAACGTGGGCGCGGGGATGCGCTACAAGTTCCGCGTCCTCGGCGCCGACGGCCGGACCATCCTCAAGGCCGATCCCCTGGCGCGCTCGGCCGAGGCTCCGCCGGCAACGGCGAGCGTGGTCACCGAGTCCGCATACACGTGGACGGACGCCGACTGGATCCGCACGCGCGCCAGCGTCGACCCGACGGTGCGGCCGCTCTCGATCTACGAGGTGCATCTCGGCTCCTGGCGTCGTGGCGACGACGAGGCCGTGCTCACCTACCGGCAGCTGGCCGGGCAGCTCGCCGACCACTGCGAGCGCGTGGGATTCACACACGTGGAGCTACTGCCGCTCGCCGAGCACCCATTCGGCGGTTCGTGGGGCTACCAGGTGAGCAGCTACTACGCCCCAACGTCGCGCTACGGCTCACCCGATGACCTGCGCTGGTTCGTCGACCATCTTCACGAGCGTGGCATCGGCGTCATCGTCGACTGGGTGCCCGCGCACTTCCCGCGCGACGAGTGGGCCCTGGCGCGCTTCGACGGCACCGCCCTGTACGAGCACGCCGATCCGCGCCGCGGCGCGCAGCCGGACTGGGGCACGCTGGTGTTCAACTTCGGCCGCAACGAGGTGCGCAACTTCCTCGTCGCCAACGCCCTGTTCTGGATCGAGGAGTTTCATATCGATGGCCTGCGCGTCGACGCGGTCGCGTCGATGCTGTACCTCGACTACTCGCGCAAGCCGGGTGAGTGGGTGCCCAACCAGTACGGCGGGCGCGAGAACCTCGAGGCGATCGCCTTCATCAAGGAGTTCAACGAGCAGGTGCACAGCCGGCACCCCGGGGTGATGACCATCGCCGAGGAGTCGACGGCGTGGCCGGCCGTGTCGCGACCGACGGCAAGCGGTGGCCTCGGTTTCACCTTCAAGTGGAACATGGGGTGGATGCACGACACGCTCGACTACATCAGCAAGGACCCGATCTTTCGTCGCTACCACCAGCAGCAGCTGACGTTCGGCGTCTGGTACGCGTGGGCCGAGAACTTCATCCTGCCGCTGTCGCACGACGAGGTGGTTCACCTCAAGGCGTCGCTCATCGGCAAGACGCCGGGCGATCGCTGGCAGCGGTTCGCCAACCTCCGCGCGCTGTTCGGCTGGATGTGGGCGCACCCGGGCAAGAAGCTGCTCTTCATGGGTGGAGAGTTCGCGCAGTGGGCGGAGTGGGACCACGACCGCTCTCTTGACTGGCACCTGCTCGACGAGCCCGACCATGCGGGCATGCAGCGGCTGGTCGCGGACCTTTGCCACGTGTACCAGCAGATTCCCGCCCTGTGGGAGGTCGACGGCAACAGCGAGGGGTTCCGCTGGATCGACGCGGGCAACGTCGACCAGAGCGTGGTCAGCTTCGTGCGCATGGACGCGTCGGGGCACCCGGGGGTGGCCTGCATCGCCAACTTCTCGCCCTCGGTGTACACCGGCTTCCGCGTCGGCCTTCCGCGGGCGGGGGCCTGGCGGGAGGTCATCAACACGGACGCCGGGGACTACGGCGGCAGTGGTGTCGGCAACATGGGGAGGGTGCAGACCGAGCCCGCCAACTGGCACGGCTTCGAGCAGTCCGCACTGATCACCGTCCCGCCGCTGGGGGTCGTCTGGCTGGCTCCCGAGGAGTAGCCACGCCCCTTGGCAGTTGCGCCGTGGGGTACCAGCGCTGACAATGTGGCGCCGCCGCGGCCCGATCTATCCCAGGGGAGAAACCATGGACACCGAACAGGCCCGCGAGCGGCTGATCTCCGAGCGCGGCCGGCTCACGCAGGTACGCGATGCGGCATCCCGGCTGAGCACCGCCGCCAACGAGGCCTCCGAGCGCGAGCTCTCGAGCGTCGACCAGCACCCGGCCGAGCAGGCGACGGAGACCCTGGAACGGGAGCTCGACCTAGGCGTCCTCCAGAGCGTCGAAAGCGAGCTGACCGACCTGCAGGCCGCGCTCGATCGCCTCGACGCCGGGACCTACGGGATCTGCGAGATCTGCGGCAAGCCGATCGCTGACGGTCGCCTCGAGGCGATGCCGGCGGCGCGCTACTGCGTGGAGGACCAGGCGAAGGTTCGGCGCGACCCCAACCGGTAAGGTGGGGCAACGGTCACCCGCTACGGGCGCGGCGCTTTGGAGCCCCCGGGCTCTCGCCCGGTTGGTCTCCTCGCTGCTTCGCACGCGCCTGCAGCGGGGTGACTGCTGCCCCTCTCGTTTTCGTGTCGGCGGGCCGGCGGTTAGGGAGCGGCGACTTGGGTTGGGAGCTTCGCCCTCGTCAGCTCTACGTTGACCAGGGCTCCGATCACCGTTATCTGGCCCAGTAGGAAGAAGAAGGTCAGGAGGAGCAAGAGCAGCGCTATGAGCACGCCGTAGCTGGCGGCGCCGTTGGTGCTTCGCTCGTAGATCGGGAAGAGGCCGGTCAGCGCTTCGAGCAGCAGGCCCGCGGTCAGCGCTCCTGGGAGGATGCGCCGGATCGTGTGACCTTTGTTGGGCAGAAGCCTGTAGATGACCAGGAAGATGAGGGTGGCGTCGATGGTGCCGGAGACAACCTGGAGGGCCACCAGCGCCGCCCCCGGCACACCGGTGGGGAGCAGCGAGTAGTGATTGCCCGCTGACAGCAGGGCAGTGCTCAGCAGCAGCGGCACCAGCAGGGCGCTGAAGATGAGCACCAGGAACATGCCGCGCAGTCGCTTGACGAGGAACGATCGCGCCGGCACCCCGTAGATGGCGCTGAGCCCATTGTCCATGGCCGCGAACAGCGAGGAACCGCTCCAGAGCAGGCCGACAGCGGCAACGCCGGCGAGAAGGTTGCGATGCTGGGCGAGGCTGTCGATGGTGCGCATGATGTCGACTCGCTCCTGCCGGCTCGATGCGATGCGAGACACGGTTGAGGCGACCTGGGTAGTGAAGTCGGTACGGGTGAGCAGGAACGAGAACACCGCCACCACCGCGATCACGATCGGCACAAACGAGAAGAGAGCGTTCCAGGCGATGACGGTCGCCCAGTTGTTGGCGTGGCTGGCGTCGTACCGCTTGACGACGCGGCCGACCAGCGAGGTGCGCATCCGTTCCCTCACGAACGCGCAGCCTCAGCGATGAGCCGCGCCACTGTCAATCGGCGGGTCGCGGCGCGACCGACCTACCAGCCGACGGGGTGAGGGGTCGCCCAGTCGTTGTCGTGCGCGTCGGGGAAGTGCTGACGCTCGGGCACCATCGAGTCGAGCAACGTCTCCTGCCAGTCGAGCAGCGCAGCGTGGAGGCGTACGGTGTTCCGTGCGCGGATTGCCTTGCGCGGCAGCGGCACGCCCACCTCGTCCTCGAGGCGGTGCAGGCGCTGGCGGAGGACGCGGTCGAACGAGCGCTCCCCGGTGAGGTGGCGCTCCTCGAGCTGGTCGATCAGCAAGTCGATCGCCTTGATGCGGCGGCGGATCCTGGACCCATCGACGCGACGGCGCAGCGAGGCGATCCGGCGATCCCAGATCTCTCGGCCCGCACGCGCGATCAGGTCGGGGTTCACCGGGGAGGCTGCCAGTTGGGCGGACATCTTGTTTATCCCTGTCTGGTGGTGGAAGCCGCCCCTTGGACGGCTTGGTTATTCCCTGATACGCATCGGAGGCGCAAACGGAGCATCCAACTGGCACCTTTCGTGAACATGACGCCGATCCCTTCGGCTCCCGAGCGATGGCGGCGCTCATGATCCGCGCCCGACCTGAGAACGGCCTGTGAACCACGTCAACGCTGTCCCGGGATTCGCCTTCGAACGAACGCCGGCTCGGTGGTGCGACTGTCCGGACTGCGGCTGGCCTGCCGGCGCGCGAGGGGCTCGGGTGACGGGGTACCTTCTGCAGCATGACCACCAGCAAGCCCACCCCGAGCACCACCGGGGTCGCCGTCCGGCTCGACTTCCACAACCACGCTCCAACCTTCTCCAAGGCGATGACCCACCTCGAACACGCTGCCAACGAGGAGCTCGACCGGGTCGATTGCGACCGCCGGCTGCGCGAGTTGGTGCGCATCCGGGCGTCCCAACTCAACGGGTGCGCCTTCTGCCTCGACATGCACACCAAGGACGCCCGGGCCATCGGCGAAACAGAGCAGCGCATCTACGCGCTGAGTGCGTGGAGGGAGACGCCCTTCTTCACCGACACCGAGCGCGCCGCCCTCGCGCTGACGGAGTCGGTGACGCTTCTTGCCGTGGACCACGTGCCGGCGCAGGTGTACGACGAGGCAGCGTCTGAGTTCAGCGAGGACGAGATGGCTGCTCTCCTCAGCCTCATCATCACCATCAACGCCTGGAACGCGATCAGCGTGAGCACGAGGTCGCCGGTCGCAGGGTCGTACACGAGGTGACCGCGCTGCGCGGAAAGGCCGAGGCGTTCCGTGCCTTACATGTGCGAGGTCGCCCGCTCCTGATGCCGAACCCGTGGGACGTCGGAACGGCCAAGGTCCTGGCGTCGCTCGGCTTCAAGGCGCTGGCGACCACGAGCAGCGGCTTCGCGGCAACACTGGGGCGCCCGGATGGTGCGGTTGAGCGGGATGAGGCGCTCGCGCACGCCGCCGACATCGTGGGCGCCGTCGATGTGCCCGTGTCCGCTGACCTGGAGAACGGCTTCGCGACGGATCCGGACGGCGTCTACGCTACCGTCCGGGCCGCTGCCGCCGCGGGGTTGGCAGGCTGCTCGATCGAGGACTACTCCGGTACCGCGGATGGCGGCATCTACGACCTGGCCCTGGCTGTGGAGCGGATCACCGCGGCGGTCGAGGCGGCCGTGATCGAGCCCGGGCTGGTGCTGACGGCCCGCGCTGAGAACCTCATCCGCGGCAACCCCGACCTCGACGACACGATCACGCGGCTGGGTGCGTACCAGGAGGCGGGCGCCCACGTGCTGTACGCCCCCGGGCTGCGCAGCCTCGAGGACGTTCGCCGGGTGGTGGGGTCGCTCGACCGTCCGGTCAACGTGCTCACTGTTCCCGGCCTGGCATCGGTGCCGGAGCTGGCAGAAGCCGGGGTCGCGCGCGTCTCTGTGGGCGGCGCCTTCGGCCACGTGGCGTTCGGGGCAGTGACACGCGCGGCCCGCGAGCTGCTCGACGAGGGCACGTACGGGTTCCTGGAGGTGGCGGCCGAAGGGCGCAAGCAGGAGGCGGCGGCCT